>JAEEGH010015897.1_pt1 | contig 16267 bp, 17 predicted proteins | sample 9134181 | NCBI WGS metagenome assembly JAEEGH01 (sample SAMN16246544, study PRJNA631951) | gut metagenome | biome: gut microbiome; feature: rumen; material: DP-attached | host: Bos | place: Iran: Karaj | collected 2018-10
TGATGAAATTCTGGATGTTTTGGCTGTTTTGGAGAGAGAAATTAACGGTTTAGCGTAAGAAGATTTTCTTGATGGTTTAATCATAACGTGGAACGTGGAAGTTTCGCTGTAAGTCAATCATATTTTGATTGATACAAAAGAGGAGAAAATTCAAAATGACTATTGAAGAAGCAAAAATCTGGTTTGTATGGGGACAAAATTATGCTAATGCGGCAACGATTTTATTTGATATAGTAAAAAATTCATCCTTAATTAAAAATATCCAAGGTATGATGTTAATTGTACCTGTCATCACTAATATTGCTTTTGCTTGTGAATTAATGTTAAAAGCGATTGCATTTAAAAATGATTCATCATTATCTGCGGATAGTATTAAGAATCATAAACTTGAGGAAATTCTGAATAAATTTATTCCCCAAAATATAAGACAGCAAATTCGAACTGAAACAAATCTCCTTACAAACCAAAAACTGTCTAAAATGGGAAAAAAATATACACCGGATGAAGCCGATATTGCCATTACGGATTTTAGTGATTCATTTTACCAGTGGCGTTATGCATTAGACCCATCTATAAAAATGGCACCGAACCAAACCGAAGTCCTTTTTTGCTTTTTTGAAGCATGCAAAAAGAATTTTTGATATAGAATTATTCTTGTCTCTGTTCAATTATAATATTCTAAATCAATTTCGGCATCATCCGACCGGTTTTCAGGTTGATATAGAGTTCGGAATAATCCAGGCCGCCGTGCCGGAACAGTTGCCAGATCATTTCCAGCACGCCGACGGAGATAAACTGATTGATGAAAAGTCCGTGTCTTTCCAGTGAATCAGCCATAGAACAACTGGATCGCTGTCCGATATCTTTGCTTACATCGGTCAGTTCGGGGTGCTTTATCCAGGGATACGGAAGCTCCGGTGAACCATTCCCGATATAAATCTGCCCGTAATTTTTGCCGCATCCGCAGTCAATGCAATAGGCTTTTGAGTATTGGCCCAGGCTTTCGTGAATTTCTTTGCGGGACTTCCGGGAATCCACAGCCGAAATGACAATGACATTCCCGCGATAATAAAACCTGTCGGCATGAAACCGTTCCGGCATGGCGAGCCAGTTCAGCCCGAAATGATAGTTGTACCGGGAAATCAGCGTGACCGCTTTGTTCTGTCCGATTTCAGATTCCACGAAAAGCTGGCGTCCGATGTTGGCATGGGAAATGGTGTCCGGATCCCAGCAGCGGACTGCTATGCCGCCCGGGTGTCCCAGTTCCAGCATGGCGAGATGCAGCCGGACCAGTCCTGACAGGATTTGCGAACCGGTCGCTCCGGCGCCGACGAGTTCGATATAGACTTTGTCGGTATGAAATTCCGGTGGGGTGTTGTGCTTCATGATAAAATTCTCCGTAAGGTCAATTCGGTCGGGACAAGGTATTTTGATGGAAAAGGCTTCCGTTTTCCCTTTTCCAGATCCGTTGCCATTTTGACCCAAAACCTGTCGCGTCCGCGGGAATAAGTAATACTCTTTTCCATATTGCCATACAAATGGGAAAAGTGTCCTCGAAAGAACAGATCGACCGCTTTCCGGGCAAATTCGATCATGTTTTCCTCATGAATTTCCCTGAATTGAATTGGAGGACAAACTCTGCTGTCGTTGAAAATGTTTGTGAAAGGTGCCCGGCATAATACCGTATCAAGAGTTGGCTTGCTGTTGCTTTTGACTGCCCAGCAATAGATTTCCGACCGGGAAATCCGGAAAACCAGATTGGGCCAGACCACATTTTTGCCGGAAATTTCGTTCAGATATTGCCTTGATGTTTCCGGGACATTGTAAAACATGGGGCGGATACGGCTTTTTTCAAACCATATCACTTCATTTCTGGACCATGCTATGATTTCCGGAGGAATCAGAATCATTTTCAGCTTCTGGTGTTTTGCATGAAACAATTCCTCCACATCCTCGACGGAGACACTTTTTCCGGCCAGCAATTTGTTAGCCTGAACTTTGTGAACCGTTGCCAGCGTAATTCCGTTGGCCTGGTAAAACAGCAGGGCCCGGGAGAGCTGGACGCTCATTTTTTTGTCCGGGTAAGTAATGTTAAGCATTGGCATATTCCATTTCATGGTTCAGTAAAAATTCGATGCAGGCTCCGAAATATTCCAGTGTGGTCTGTATCTCCCGGAACATCTGGACCATCTGTTTCCTGCCGGATGGCAAGAAGCTCCAGCCCAGCGAGGAAAGAGTATAATTTCCGCCGCTTTGGATCTGATTGTCGCTGATACGGTTGATGGCTTCGCAGGAAAAATCAAAGCCCCGTTGATCCAATGGCGCAATGATTCCTGGATACCACACAGACGGGTACATGGAAGTCACTTTTTTCATTCTCCTGTATTTTTTACGGTGATATTCCATTTTCTTGAGTTCGTCCGGAATGATGCCGCGATATTCCCTTATCCTTTGATCCCGTTTAAATGACCATTCTGGAAAATTAACTTCCAGTTTGCCATATTCCATGATAACTGTTTCCCTGGCAACTTCGCGTGCTTCTTCTTCGTCATATCCGCCATCCAGACATTCCTGATAGTGCTCCTGATAAATTTCAGCATCATCGTTTTCACCGCACCAGCAGAAAAAAGAGATGCATTCATATATCATTTCCGGAGTGCCGATGGACAGAGGACAATCACTTAGGAGCTTCAGCACGTATTTTCCCAGCATAGGATCAAGTTTATTGTATTGGGCAATTACTTCTGCCAGCGGGAAATACCGGTTGACGAAGCATCCGATACCGAAACGGAAAAGGTATTCTTCTTCCAGGAGTTCATCAAAAAGTTCCCTGTCAGCATCGGCTGCCGGACATATCTCCAGTTCAAGGTTCAGTTTATCCAAGACGTCGGACGGCATAAAACTTTCCAGCCATTTCTGTAAGCAGTGTGTCAGCAGAGAAACCGGATCGTTCCGGTCCGAGCTGAAACGGTCCAAAGGAAAAATCCCATTCAGTGCTGACAGAATCCGGCAAGGTGTCCGGATGTCTTGCGACTGACAGATAATCTTCTGAACAAAGTTCAACGACGGCAGTTTCAGATAAGCGGGGGCAAGACTTGGGGCGGTATCGGTACCGGTCTGGCGGTTTCCACTGCATCCAGAAGTTTTGCTGCGGTTTCCAAACTTTGGCTTGAGAAATCCTGCATCATGAAGCTTTTTCGCTTCCGCTTCCCTGAAAAGCGTTTTTCCAATGCCAACCATGTCATCCTCTTCCCTTTTTTAGTTGTGACTGCCAATTTGGACCTCGACCTTGTAGGACTTTTTCCCATCGGCTCCGATGGATGGCCCTTTCAGTTTAGCATTGTTGAGTTCCGCATGCAGCGTGGCATAAAATTCCAGGACCTTTTCCGGCGGCATTGACGGATCGGGGTCTTCCAGAACCATACCGTTGAAGTTGAAGATGCGTTTTTCGGGGGTGGTGTTAGTGTCCATTTGCTGTTCCTTTCGTTGGGGGTTAAAACAAAAAATCCAGTTCGGGCTGTTCATTCGGCTGTTTGGATGCCGATGGTGTTGAGGTCGGACTGGGTCCGGATTTCTTTGTCGGTTTGGAGCTTGGCTGTTCCTCAGTATCCGTCACGGATTTCAGTTTTGCTTCGATGGCAGCTTCTCTGATCTGTTTCAGGTATTCCGACAGCCGGCTCTCAAACTCCCGGTCAACGGTTTCCCTGTCGCCCTGACAGATCAGCGATGCGGCTTTTCCGTTGCTTACGCCGAGGATGTAAGTTCCATCGTTCTTCTTCTGTATGGCGATCCGGATGGTGCCTCCCGAATCTGCCAGATCGTAAATGGTCTGATTCATCTTCTTACCTCTCTTTTTTTGTTTTCTTGTGTCGGCACGGTCATTCTGACCGCCGTGCCGACAATAAAAAAGCTTTTTTGGATACCTGAAAAAAAACTCATGCAGCCTGCGGGAATTCTTCTTCCACTTTTTTGACGATGGAAAACGGCGGAATCGCCCCCCAGAAAAACAGCAATACTGTTCGGTTGTCCATGCTCTCCAGCCGGGTCAGACAGTTTTTCTCCACATATTTCTGAAAACATCCGCCGATGTTGTTGATGTAACCTGCAATGACTTTACGTTTTTCCTCCGGTGACCATGAGCGCCAGAATGCCAGTTTCTTTTCCGACAATTCCCTTTCAACGGCTTCCTCCCGGCGTTTCCGCTCATCTTCTTCCGCTGCCAGCTTCCTGCGCCGCAATTCGTTATCCATGATTTCCTTGCCTACAGTCAAAGCGGTGGGATTCCACAAGATTCTTGCCATCCATTCCGCCCGCCTTACCCTTGGCTGATGCTCTTTGACCAGATCCAGGACTCCGATCCAGCGGGCTGTCAGCTCCGCAAGGCCGGTCTGATCCAGCCGTCGCCGGAACCGATCCGACATGAGGAGTTTTTCCTGTTCCATCTTCTTGTAAATCTGTTCCCGTATCATTGTTCCTCCCGTGTTGATCTGAAAAAATTCCCCGGTTCACGGGGGAGTGACCGGGGAATTTGTAAGGAATAAAATTTTTTTAGAGGATTTTTCGGATATGAAACCTCTGCCGTAAATATTCTTCCAAAGCTTCTTGATACACTGCTTTCAGGTCTTCCGGCAGATCGGATATCCATTCCGCCAGTTCAAACGGATTGCGAAAAATCCTTATCCGGCCGGGAATAGATTTTTCCACAATTATTTTTGCCGCTTCGGCGGGAGTCGGGATCCGGTTCAGCGGGGCGCAGAACGATTTGGCTTCTTCATCCAGATATTTGACAGATGCAATATAACGTCCGCCAGATTTTTGCGTTTGCATATCCCGGAGGATATCGTATTCCATCGAAAACATTTTCCGGCAACAAAATACCAGGTTCTCTTCCTGAATTTCCCGGATGAGCTCCGGAGTTCCGTATCGGTTGATTTCCAGCACAATGTAAGTTCCATTCCTGGCTCTTGGATGGGGGAAGAGCAGAATGATGAGAAGCCCCAGCATCCCGGCACACAGGATCAGTTCCATTCCCAGGATCAGGTCCAGATCATGGAAATCATAGAGGTCAGCGAGAATATATTCAGTGAAAGTCATACCGGTAATCAAGGCTGCCCCTGCGATACAGGCGAGAAGCAGGCTGGTGTTTTTGCTCATCTTGGCCTCCTGTTTTGTATGTTTGTTCGTCTGGATTCGGAATCTTTTTCGATGTTTGCTTTCTGTCTGGCGGGAGCTGCTTTCCCTTTGACTTTTGGGGGTGGTTCGGCAAGACGTTTTTCCGGCAGCGGCTTTTTCGGCAGCGGGGCGGGATTATTGCGCTCCCGGTTTGCTTTGAGATATTTCCGCCGTTCCGCAAACGCCTGATGGGGATCGGGAAACACTTTGATTTCCAGCCGGATACCATTCTCCAAAGTTTTTTCCTGGGACCGGGCAAAGGGATCGGCGTGTTCTACGGAACTGATTTCCGGGGCGTCTTCTCCGTCCCGTTCGATGGTGAAACTGTATGCAAGAGGCGGATTGCGGTCCGGATTCTTCTGATGGATTTCCCAGGCATTGTGCAGAATGTCCGCTTCTTCCACGGACGGGAAGACGAATTTTTCAATGAACCGTTCATTGATCCCGTCATAGAAGAGTTCCCGTCCCGGAGGTTCGTCGGAAATTTCCACTGGAGAGATATCCAGACAGTTGGAATAATTCAGCACTGTGAAGCCGTAATTCCGGATGGGAGACTGTGCCGGCAGGGATTTCCCCTCGGCTTCAATTTCCAGTCCGGCAATTTGCAGTCTGCGCAGTTCCGGATAGAGTTTGCCCGCATATTCGCCTCCGATTTCCCGGCCGATGGATTCCGCGCCGGAGACGATCAGATTCTGCAGAAACTTCGGAGTCCGTTCCGTAAGCTCCTGCAGGATCATCTCGGCAGCAGTCTGTCCGGAAATATCCCGGACCAGGTAAAAGTATTCTGTCCTTAAGCGCTCCGTCTTGCCGGCAGTCATAAAGCGGGTCGGTTTTTCCGGCACCTCTTTGGGAATATTCAGATTCCTGATCCGGGACAGGATCGCCCGTCTCAGGATTTCCGATTCAAAACCGTCTTTCACGGCATAGTGGTTTGCTTCGTGGTGCAGATTTTCCACAAGGTTTTGGTAATGTTCCATGCTGACTCCTTTCAGGATTGAATCATCCGCAATGCGGCGGCACGAAAATACGCCGCGGTTTCATATGAGCTGAAAATTTGTTTGTAGCAGTCTTTTCCAAACCGGACTTCCAGGGTGCTTTCATCAGTCGGGAGTGCGGGGATGATCTCGCCGATCTCGATCCTGCCGTCCGGATGGTATGTTTCCGTGTAGCAGTATTTCCCTTTGCTGATCCGTTCCTCAGTCATCCGGTCGGCGTTGGCAAGACAGCCCCAGATCTGGCAGAGGACCGGATGAAGTTCATCGAAAATCCGATGGCTTTTCCTGGCGGCGCTGACAGAGGCAAATTGTTTGTAAGCTGCGCTCTTAGTCTGAAAACCCGCCCGATACGCCAGAACTTCCGCGATCATGACGGTTGCCCGTTGGAAAAAGACCTCCTGGTTGACCGTTTCTTCCCTTGTAAGCCGGGTTGAAAGCAGCCGGACAATGATTTCCAGTGCCGTGTCATTCATTTCTTTTTCTGCCAGCCCGGCAAGAAACTCGGTCAGCATTTTCCTGACGCCCATCATGCGGAGCAGAATGTTGCCGAAGGCTTTGGATAGGAGCTGGAGCCGTTTTTCCGCATCGTTCCGGATTTGTCCGGCGACCGTCAGATTCAGCGGTGCGGTCAGTTCCAGTTCCGTTTCTCTGCCGTAAAGGGCGATTTTCCCGGCATGGAATTGATTGCCTGAGCTATACAGTTCCAGTGAAAAATCATCCCAGGAGCAGTCCAGGCGGAGAATACGCTCGATTTCCCAGTTGCGTTCCTGTTCGTTTCGGCAGTCCCGGCAGTAGACTTCCAGTGGCGGGATCAGTCCGTAGAGTTCATCTATGACGGCTTTCTTTTCCGGCGTTTTTCGAGTTTTGGCGGCAATCAGCTCCAGAAAATCGGTTGTTTCCGGTTCAAACCGGAAGTCGTGCAACGTTTCGTTCAGGATCGACATGAAATCACCTCTTTCTCTTTTATCTCGGTTTCGGGTATGATCCGGAATTGTTCGGGCGTATCCTGGCGGACATCCAGAATTCCTGTGGACGGCAGATGCTGCCGGATCGTCTCGAAGACGGTTTCCCGGATTTTCCGTTCGATACAGCTCCGGAGTTCGCGGGCGCCGTTCCGGGTATTGTCAATGCTCCGCAAAGTCTCCTCGATCACGTCTGCTGTAAATCCCTGTATGTCCACATTATGCGTTTTTTTGTATTGAGGGAGCAGCAGGGTATAGAATTTCCGGGCGATCAGACGCAGGTGTTCGGGTTCCAGCGGATGGAAGATCAGGATTTCATGTCCGAATTTCCCGAATCGTGCAACGAACTCGGGGCTGAACCGGTTTTTAAGCTGCATTTCCAGGTTCTTCTGAAGGCGTCTTTCGGAAAGATGCTTCATGTTCTGGAAGATCTGTGCGCCGAGATTGCTGGTGGCTACAATGAAAAAACGGCTCAGATCATAAGTCTTGTTGTTGCTGAGGGTGATTCTGGCTGCGTCAAGCTGCTGGAGCAGGATGGTGAAAATCGCCGGATGGGACTTTTCGATCTCATCATAGAGAATGACCCCTTCATCGTATTGCTCCAGAAAAGCCCCCATTCGACCGCCGTCCCTGCTGCCTGGCGTGCCGATCAGGTTGGTCAAGGCTTCCTCGCCTGCCTGACGGGAAAATTCCGACATATCCAGGCGCAGGAAGTTCCGATCACTTCCATACAGAAATTCCACGGCGGACCGGATGGATTCGGTTTTTCCCACGCCGGTAGGTCCGAGCAGGAAAAGTGTTCCGCGCGGACGGCCGGGCGTGTTGAGATTGAATGACCCGTATTTGAGGCATTGGCACAGCGGGGTCAGGATTTTTTCCTGTCCCATGATCCGGGTTTGCAGGAAATCTTCGAGTTTTTCCAGGGTTTCCAGAGACGGTCCCCGGAGGGTGTTTTCAAGTTCATTTTCCATGATTCCGACCTTTCCTTTTGAAAAAAAATTCCGATTTTTTTGAGAAGTCCGCTTGACATTTTTTGGTTTCGCGGCTATCTTAACACTCAAATACAGAACATTCGATATTTGACTGCAATTTAGCATTGAAAGCATATTTTTCAAGCAAAAGAAAGGAGAAAAACAGGAAAAATTTGTTTTCTAACACTCAAATACCGAATCTAAAACAACATCAGAAAGGAAGAGAAAATGAAACAGGAAACAAGATGGGGCAGGAATAAAATCATTCTTGCTTTGGTGGCGGTTTTGACGCTGCCGGCCAGGGCGCAGGCGGCAATCCAGCAGGTTTCGCTGCAGACCGGGCTCGGTTATGTCGGGTATTTCATTATCGGCATGATTATGCTGACGTCGCTGATCCTGATCGGGGTCGGCGGTTATCAGATGAGCCAGGATTCCGGGAAAGGCAAGATGACTGTGGCGGCGGGGGTGCTGATCCCCGTGTTTTTGGCGGTGGTCTACTACATTTTCAAGAACGTGCTGAAAGTCGATCTTGACTTTTCGCCCAATCTGTGAGGCAGTTCGTATGAATGACATTTCACTCATCAACGTTACCCGCAATCCGGCGCAGGCGGTGGAATCGGTCGTGAAACTGTTCGGGTTCCGCGTCCGCGGCAATACCGTGTATGTGTTTTTCGGAGGATTGTGCGCCGGGGTCTTTTTTGCCACGGCGGCTTATCCGATCCATATCCTGCTGTCCGGGATCGCCATGATCGTGCCGCCGATCCTGTCCGTTATGTTCATCCGCAAATTCATTGTGGACAAGCCCCGCGGTTATTTCTGGTTCTGGCTGGACGAACAGCTGCAGGGGCATTTCATGCGCAAGCCGGAACGGGAAGGAGTCGGTAAGCCATGATCGAATTACCAGATGGTTTTATCGTCCGGACCGAAGATCCGGCGGACAGTTTCATCATTTACGGCGATTTGAATCCGAAAGGGTATGCCGCCAAGGGTTACCGGCTGGAAATCCCCAATCTCAACAACGCGGGGAACGGACTGAAAAACGATTTGTTTCTGCGTCTGTCGGGCTGGCTGGCTTCGCAGACGCTGGACAAACGTATCCAGGTCCGCTATACCCGAGATGCCGATTACCGGGATATCCTGTCGTCTTACCGGGCGGATACGGAGAAACTTGCTCATGACGAATGGAGCAAATACATCCGAGGGAAAATTTATGACCGGATGCGGGACAAGATTTCCGCCCGTCAGCTCCGGAGGGAGTATGTCGATGTGTATTTTGCCAGAAGTCTGGCGCCGTATCTGAAAAACGGCTTCATTCCGGAGACCCCCAGGGAACATTCAGTATTTGAACGGGAGGTATATTCGGCGTTTGCCAACGACTGTTCGGATCTGAAGGCGTTTCTCGGACTTCCGATCCGGCCGCTGGACTTTATAGACCTGTTCCGGGAATACTACCGGGCAGTCAACAAATCTGCGTTGGATCTGGATATTGATTACGTGTCGGCCTTTGACTGCCGGCTGTCGGAGATTTATTCCTGCGAGTATGCGGGAATTACCTTGAAAGATCCGGGTCATGCCAGTTTCACTTCGGACGGGTATTTCCACAATGTTTTCACCCTTCATGATTTTCCCAAAACGGATATGGTTCCGTTTTACGGGTCGAAACTGTTGGAAAATTCGATCCAGAACCTGACCATCGCAGTCAATATCGAACCCCAGGATGTGGAAAAGACCATCGAGGAAAAGCAGAAGCATTGGAAGCGGGTGCGGGCCGATCTGCTGGAGGAGGAAAGTGAAGTGGCGGCAACCGCGGGGCTGGATGCGCTTACCGAGCATATCTACCGGCTTGGAAAAGGCGAGGACTTCCCTCTCAAAATAGAATATGTGATCCATACCTGGAACCGGGATCTGGCGGATCTGCAAAGCGATTCGACCATCCTAAAACAGGCGGCGACTTCGATGTTCACCAGTCTGGATTCATACGACCTGGGACTTCAAAGCCTGCATAATTTCAGCAAAACCCTGCCGGGAAATTTGTTTTACCATCGGCGGGACGCGCTGCTGGACTGTATGCACCGACCGCTGGCGGCGCTGCTGCCGTTTTCAAGCTCTTTTGTCGGGAAAGGCCGGGAAGGAAACATTCTTTTCGAAGGCGATCACGGCAATCTGATGACTTTTTCCTTCTTTGACGGGGGAACGCCGCAGCATACGCTGTGCCTGGGGCAGACCGGGTCTGGAAAATCCGTGAACTTTGTTTCGATTTTATCGCAATGTTATCATGAATTTTCCAAAATCGTGATCATTGAGGAAGGCGGAAGTTACCTGAACCTTACCCGGATTTACGGAGATGAAGCTCAGTATATAGTCATTGATCCGAGTGCGAACCTGACGCTGAATTATTTTGATACAGGCGGCTTGCCGCTGACTCCGGCGCAGATCGAATATGTAACGGCGTTTCTGGTAGCGATGTGCGGGGAAAGCACCGACCTGGAAAAGATTCAGGACCGGTCTGCCATCATCACTCCGTTTGTGACGGCGGTTTACACTGACGCCTACCATGAGTGGCGGCTCCGTCATCGTGCGGAACTGGAAAAGGCGGCAAGGCTGAGTCTGACCATCGAAAAGATCATTCCGACGCTTCCCCCGGACCGCAATACCGCGCAGGACGCATTTTTCGATTTGCGGGACATGCTGGCGGTTCGGCCAGAGGATTTGGAAACCGCGGGCTGGGAACTGTTCAAAATTTATCGTTCCTGGACCGTTCAGGAGGTCAATTCCTATATCCTTGACGATCCGGAGATGCTTCGCAACATCTCGTATGCGTTCATGGGCAAAGGCGACATGCCGTATCACAGTCAGCTGGTGGAAGCCATTCGTGAGACTTCATTTTCCGGTCTTGAATCGGAAAAAAACGAAAGCTCCCGGATCGCCGCAAGGCTGGCGGTGTATTCGATCGAGAGCGGAAAAGGCTGCCTCTTTGACGGGGAGACGACGATCGACCTTTCCAAACGCTGGATTCATATTGAACTCGGCAAGATGGCTCAGTCCGGCAAAGCGTTGAAAAATCTGGTCGGGATCGTCATCAACAACCTGGTGAAGAACCAGATTGTCAGTATGTCGCGCTCGGCAAAAAAGATGTATTTGTTCGAGGAAGCGTCCCGTTTCCTGCTGATCCCCGGAGCGGACGAGATCATGAAACAGTCTTATGCCCAGCTGCGCAAATTCAACTGCGTGGCGATCACCATTACGCAGTCCATCGCGCAGATGGCGCAGTCGGGCGTCGGGCAGATCATTATGACGCAGAGCAAAATGTTCATTTTCCTGAAGAACAACGACCGCACCGAACTGGATCTGATCCACAATTTCCTCCCGCTTTCGGACGAAGCGAAGCGGAGCATCATGGAGTTTCCGGCGCCGGAACATCTGCCGCCGGGGAACCGGTATTCGAGTTTCCTGCTGTTTGCCCAGCGGGCGGACTGGCCGATGGTCGGGGTCGGGCGCAATTATGCGTCGGGTGCGATCCTGGCGGCGGCCGCCACCAGCGGCGGACTGCACAGTAAACTGACGCGCCTGCTCAAAACGATCCGGGCGCGGGGATTCCAGAAGAATTTTGCCGGGATGCTTCTGGCTGCGACCGAAGTGCTGCACGAGGATCAGAAGATTTTCCGGCTGCTGACGCGGATCGAGGAATGCGGTGACGAGCAGATAAAATCGCTGGTCATGGAAGCAAAAATTGAATTGAAAGAAAAAATGAAAGGGGTTTTTGTATGAGGAAGTTTTTTTGGGTTTGGCTGCTGTTCGGTCTGATTCATCTGCCGGCATTGGCCACAGTTACGATTCAGGGCACCGGGGGTGATAATCTTTTCACCATCGTGGTCCCGACCAACTATTCCGGAAAATCGGGCACCTTTTATGCTTACGGCGGATTCGATTACATACCGGGGTATAATTTTAACTATTTTTCCCCGTTTCAGCTGGTGAGTCCGTCTGGAGTTGTATTGAAAAATGCTCCGACTCCGAGCGATAATACACCGAATTTGGTTTCCCTGGAATATAATACGACGCTGACCGCCGGGATTTACAAGGTCCAGATTCCTCCTGGAATCGTAACGGACCGGATCATTGAAATGTCCATCCAGTATGCATATTTGGTCGTCTGGGATACGGACAGCGGCAGTTCCGGAAGCACAACGCCCGTAGTTGCTCCCAGCAGCGGCGCGGAAGTCGATCTGGAGGCGTTTATCACTTCGCTTTCCACTACATTGGAAGGTCTGCGGGCGGAGCTGAACGGTAATTTGAACACCCGGACTGCGGAATTGCTTCAGATGATCATGAATTTGCAGTCGCAGCTGAACAACGCCATATCCCGGCACGGTTCGGACCAGTCCGTGATCCTGAACCGGATCGCTTCTGTGGAAACCGATCTTAATGACAAGGTTGCGGAAGTAAAGGTTCGTGTTGCGGAACTGCAGTCCTCCATCAATGACAAAGGAACCCAGATCCAAGTCCTTACCACTCAGCATAATGCGGATGTCCAGAGGCTTGAAACCGCTATCGCAAATCTGGATAATCAATTCAGCACCGATACAGCCGGGATCAATGCCGAACTCAGCACGATTCAGTCCCGTCTGCAAACGCTCAATTCCGCTTTTCTGAACGGGGACAGCGCTTTGCAGTCGCAGATCAGCGATCTCTCCGAACGGCAGACTTCGCTTCAGGCTGAATTGCGGGCGGCGAAAGACAAACATGATTCCGATGTCGATGCTCTCCGTACGGAAATGGCGGCCGCGGCGGCTGCGGTCCGGGCGGAACACGAGCGGGATCTTGCCGAACTGAACGGAACGCTCGGCAATCTCAATACCCGGTTCGAAACGGAAAAGACTTCGGTCGGCAACAAAATCGACCGGTTGGAAACTCAGCTTGCCCAGCTCGAAAGCAGTTCCGCCGCAGGAGATTCCGCACTTCGTGACCAACTGGCGGACACCCGGCTTCAGCTGACGACCACGCAGGATGGTTTCACCGCCCTGAAACAGCAGCATGAACGGGAAATTTCCGAATTGACCACCCGTCTCTCGCAGTTGGAAAGCAGTTCTGCCGAGGGCGATGAATCGCTTCAGGAGCAGCTTGCGACGACACGGACGCAGTTGTCCGCTGCCCAGGGACAGCTGAATGCTCTCCAGCAGCAGTATAACCGGGATGTCGCCATGTTTCTGGAAGTAATCGAAGTGCTGGAAGGCCGCCTGACTGCCGGGGATGTCGCGCTTCAGAATCAGATGGTCGAAACCCGGATGCAGCTGCTTTCCGCGCAAAATGAGTTGTCGGCGCTGAAACTCCAGCATGACCGCGAAGTCGCAGAGGTTACGGCAAAAATCACGAAAGCGGAAAGTGACCTGAACAGTAAAATCGACAGTGCGACCGCCGATTTGCAGCAGGATATTCTGACCGTCGACAACCGTTACCGCGACCTGTGCAGCCAGCTGGACGGCAAGATCCAGGCGGTCCGGGATGCTCTCAGCGAGGCAACGGCAAACCTGAATGAAACCGACTTGGAACTGTATCGGGAGATTGCCGATTTGAAAGAGAAGCAGGCCGATTATTATGCCCGCTTGGAAAACATCAAACTGACCCACGAGCATGATAAACAGACTTTGGAAACGCAAATCGGGGAATTGGACCGCAAATATAACGGAGAAGTGGATGCCCTGAATGCCGAAATCGCTGCTTTGCAGAATCAGATCCGGACAGCGCAGGAGAACCATGCCCGCGATGTCGCGGAACTGCAATCGCAAATCGACCGTCTGGTCAATTCGCTGGATGATGAAGTCCGGGCGATTTATCAGGAACTTCAGGAACAGAAGCAGGCATTGAACGACCACCAGGCGCAGACGCTGGCCAAGTTCGACCTGATCCAGTCCGAATTGAATTCCCTGCAATCGCTGCTTGAGAAGCGGGTGGATGAACTCAAACGGCTGATCCAGTACAGCACATATTCGGAAGAGAAACTGCATTCGCTCCAGCTCGATCTCGAAAACAAGACGGCGGCGAAGGAAACTGAAATTGCCGATCTGGAACTGGAAATCCAGCGGAAACGGGAACTGGGGCAGGATGTTTCCTCCCTGCAGGCGACTCTGGACCAGAAACTTGCCGAACTCCAGGATTTCCGTCAAGAACTGGCGGCGGTCAAACAGGCGATCCAGATCCGGAACAATGACAGTGAATTCCACGTTATCAAAAACCAGCTTGCGGAGGTGATCTCGAATCTGGCGCAGGTCAGCCGCAATGCGGAGCAGATGGTGGAAAATCTGCGCAACGATCTGCTTGCCACCGAGGACCGTTTGCTTGCGCTGATCGAACAGGTCCGGCAGGAATCCCAGAGCGGCGATGCCGCGATTCAGGCCCAGCTGGATGAATTCAAGGCACAGGTTCTGGCGCTGATCAAGCAGCTGCAGGAAAAGCAAATTGCCGGTGATGATGAAATCAAGCAGCTCGTGGCGGAAATGGATGTTCAGCACCGGAAACTGCTGGAAAACCTGCAAGGTGACTTCCAGGAACAGATGAAAGCGCTGAAATACCAGCAGGATGTCCAGTATGAAAATTTGCGCACCACGATCAACAACATTTCGTATCAGCAGCGGTATTCCGGAGGCAACATGGGCGGCGGCAATTACAGTCTGCCGACGATCCAGTCGCAGGAAGTCCCGGCAGACAACCGGGATCTCCGGGTAAGTCCGAATGAAATTTTACAGTTTTGACAAGAGAGGTGATTCATATGCTGAAAAAAACATTTACATCGGCGGTCCTTCCGCTGATTCTGGTCCTGTGCGGCTGTTCTTCTTCGCAAATAGCCAATACATCGGCTTCCAGTCTTATCTCCCCGGCTCTGGGAGTTGCCGGAGCTGCCGGGGGATTGTTTGCAACGGAGGGGGAATCCCAGGGGACCCAGATTGCCGTGACCAGTGCGGCCGCCGCAGGGGGGTACTTGCTGGGGCAGTTCATCGAATACGGTTTCCGGGATGAAAAGAAGAAGGAGTTCCGCGCCGGTTACGATCTCGGCCGGTCCAATTCATCGAAAGAGCTGTATTGGCTCTACCAGAAACTCCATCAGGCGGAAGAAGGCGGGGAGACCCGGACCCGGCTGTATGAACTTCCGGTGCAGTATCCGGACAACGGGGTGAAACATATGCCGGATTCGATCCTGCTGCCGGTCGTCGAATAAGGAGGATGCCATGAAGCGATATTTCGTTATTGCTCTGTTGTTCGTGATTTCGTTCATCTGGATGCCTGCCGCATATGCGACATATGTGGTCCACGATTCGATTTCCTACATCCATGATACCGTCAAGGCGGTTCAGGACGAATTGTATCAGCAACTGGATTTGGATACGGCGGCGGAAGCCCTTGCGGTCGGTCAGGATACTTTGGACACCTGCCGGGACACCTTGAAAACCGCCCGCGAAACCTATGATACGGCGGTCAATATCTACAATACCGCGGTGCAGGTCAAGAATTATATCGGCGATCCGGCGCGTCTGGTCGCCTATATCAATTCCCGGTTCTGGCACGATCAGGAGATTGCGGCCGCCCTGAAAATCACCCAGGATGCGATGGAACTTGCCGACGGCAAGGTCAGCAACGCGGCCCAGATTGAGTTTCTGCTGAACGACATAGATTATTCCATGCGTCTGGCGCAGCAGCGGCAGTCCGGCCAGCTTGCCGAGACGCAGAAGGAAACGCTGTCGGCAAAGGAGATCATGAAATCCTGGGAGCAGAAGATGCTGGCCCAGCTGCGGGACTTGAACATCATAGACCAGCAGTATGATTCCCGGTCGTCTTCCCTGAACGAGATCCAGCACTCAGCCTATAAAAACTCCATCTGGCAGTCCAACACGCTCGGACAGATGTTCGCCGCCCAAACTGTGCATTCGGCCATGATCGCCCAGCAGTTTTATTCGGACAATCTGCGTCAGGACGAGATCGATTACAAAAAGGCGAAGGCGATCCATGATGCCCGCAAGATCAATGAAAGCGGTGCGTCTTCGGTGAAATCCAAAGGATCGGTCGGAAACAACTTCATCGAACAGTTTGTAAACCGGTGACGATATGACAGGCAATGTAACTTTTCAAAATATCAATCAGGTTCTGCTGAACACACTGGACCAGATCCACAATG
>JAEEGH010015898.1_pt1 | contig 16264 bp, 10 predicted proteins | sample 9134181 | NCBI WGS metagenome assembly JAEEGH01 (sample SAMN16246544, study PRJNA631951) | gut metagenome | biome: gut microbiome; feature: rumen; material: DP-attached | host: Bos | place: Iran: Karaj | collected 2018-10
ATGTGGACTTACCGGCCATGTTAGGGCCTGTAATGATGCTGATGCAATGCTTTTTATTATCGAGATATGTGTCATTAGAGATGAACATATCAGCTGTATCAAGCATTCTCTCAACTACAGGATGACGTCCGTTCTTGATGTTGATCTGTCCCTTATCGTTAAGACTTGGCTTGATATAGTGATTGCGCTCAGCTACATAAGCAAGGGATGCATATACATCCAAAAGAGCTATAGCCTTAGCTGTAGTCTGTATTCTGTCAATCTCAAGAGCTATTGAATCCCTGATCTTGCAGAACATATCATATTCAAGGTTGTTTAGCTTATCCTGTGCATTAAGAATTGTGTCCTCGAGCTCTTTAAGCTGGGGTGTTGTATATCTCTCGCAGTTGGTCAAGGTCTGCTTTCTGATAAAATAATCGGGAACCTTGTCCTTGAAAGAATTGGTTACTTCAAAGGAATAACCGAAAACATTGCTGTACTTGATCCTGAGGTTCTTAATACCAGTCTTTTCCTTCTCTTCCTCCTCCATCTGAGCAAGCCACTGTTTGCCGTTTGTGCCTGCCTCTCTGAAGTGGTCGATGTCGGCATCAAAACCGTCTTTTATGATTCCGCTCTCTTTTATAGCAAGAGGAGGTTCCTCAACGATTGCCTTGTCGATAAGGTCATGAATATCTGTAAGAGGATCAAGATCGCCGAATATCTTATCTATTCCGGGATCTCCTGCAATATCCTGAAGTGCTGTAATTATTGCCGGGATCATCTTTATGGAATTTCTAAAGGCCAGAAGGTCTCTTGGATTAGCAGTCTTGAATACGATCTTGGACATGAGTCTTTCGAGGTCGTAAACAGGATTCAAATACTCTCTGATCTCTTCTCTTGTTACTACATTTTTAACCAGCTTCTCCACAGCGTTCTGGCGAAGAAGGATCTCTTCTTTGTCGATAAGAGGCTGTTCGATAAAGCTTCTAAGTGTCCTTGCACCCATGGCTGTCTTGGTCTTATCAAGTACCCAGAGAAGTGTTCCTCTCTTCTGCTTATCACGCATGGTCTCAACAAGCTCAAGATTTCTTCTGGTGGAACCATCAAGAAGCATGTATTTGCTGGTGAGATACGGATATATATGAGTGATATTGCTGATATCCGACTTCTGCATATCTACAAGGTACTGAAGAAGCGCTCCTGAAGCTACAATTCCGTTAGGAAAATCATCGATTCCAAGACCGATAAGGGATGAAACCTTAAAGTGCTTCATAAGAAGTCTCTTGCAGGAATCTTCATCAAAATACCTGTTATCTACAGGATTGATAAAAATATTAAGTCTGTTCCTGATCTCATCAAGGTCTGCTCCGGAAAACTCAAATGCATTGTTGCAGATGATCTCTGTAGGCGCATATTTCCCGATTTCATCCATAACTGCGCGAAGAGATTCAACTTCTGTCAGATAATAATCTCCTGTTGTGACATCAGCAACGGAAATTCCAATATTATCAGGAGAGTAAAAGATACTCATAAGATAGTTATTCTTACTCTCCTCTAAGGACTGCATATTAAGATTGGTTCCGGGTGTTACGATCCTTGTGACTTCTCTTTTTACGATGCCCTTGGCAAGCTTGGGGTCTTCCATCTGTTCACAGATGGCAACCTTATAGCCTCTTGAAACAAGCTTATTGAGGTATGAATCCACAGCATGAAAAGGAACTCCGCACATAGGAGCCCTCTCTTCAAGGCCGCAGGCCTTACCTGTAAGTGTCAGCTCAAGCTCTTTTGAAGCAGTAAGAGCATCATCAAAAAAGATCTCGTAGAAATCTCCCAGTCTGTAAAAGAGGATGCAGTCACTATACTCCTTCTTGGTGGCAATATAATGCTGCATCATGGGAGATACTTTTGTGGTATCAATACTTTCAATCATTTAACTAACTTCCCCAAATAGTAAAATCCATGACATTCTAAAAGGCTTACCGGCACAAGTTCCCCTATAAGTTCTTCTCCCCCCGGGAAATGTACCAGTGTATTATTTGACATTCTTCCTGTTAAAAGAGACTTGTCATGCTCGTTAACACCTTCGACAAGGACTGTTTCGGTGCGTCCCTGGAGCCTCGCTGTCTGTTCTTTGGCTGTTTCCTGAACAACCTTAAGAAGCATGTCAAAGTTCTCCTTAACTACTTCCTCGGGGACCTGATCCTCAAAGGATGCAGCCGGAGTTCCGGGCCTTTTTGAATAGATGAAGGTAAAGGCATTGTCAAATTTAACCTTGTTTATAACGTCTATGGTGTCCAGGACAGCTTCCTTTGTCTCTCCCGGGAATCCTACAATGATATCTGTGGTGATCGCTACATCAGGAAGCTTCTCCCTAATCTTGCCTGCCAGCTCAAGGTAGCTCTCCTTGGTGTATTTTCTGTTCATTCTGCGAAGAATTTCACTGTTACCTGCCTGTAGCGGTAAGTGGATGTGCCTTGCAATCTTAGGGTTTGCTGCAATCACATCGAGAAGCTCGTCTGAGAAATCCTTAGGATGAGGAGTCATGAATCTTACTCTCTCAATTCCTTCAACCTCGCAAACAAGCTCAAGGAGCTTCGCAAAAGAGATCTTGTCCGGATTATCATCACTAAAATCAAGGCCATAGGAATTAACATTCTGGCCAAGAAGCATTACTTCCTTAACTCCGTCAGCGGCAAGCTTTTCACACTCGCGGATTATATCCTTTGGTGATCTGCTGCGCTCTCTGCCCCTTACATAGGGAACTATGCAATAAGTGCAGAAATTGTTGCAGCCAAACATGATGTTGACACCTGATTTAAAGGGATACTTACGAAATACAGGAAGATCCTCAACAATCTTGTCTGTTTCCTTCCAGATATCAATTATCATTCTGTCTGAATCAAGAACTGTATTAAGGAGCTCAGCGAACTTGTAGATATTGTGAGTTCCGAAAATAAGATCTACAAATCTGTAGCTCTTCTGGATCTTCTCGACTGCGCCTGCCTCCTGCATCATGCATCCGCAGATGGCAATTTTCATATTTGGATTCTTTTTCTTGAAATTACTTGTCTGACCAAGCCTTCCAAGAACTCTCTGGTCGGCATTGTCACGAACTGAGCAGGTGTTGTAGATTACAAAATCAGCATCTTCGCTCTCGGTTTCTTCATAGCCTGCAAGCTTAAGAGTTGCAAGGAGCTTCTCTGAGTCTCTTGCATTCATCTGACATCCGAAGGTTACAACGCAGGCTGTGAGCTTTCTGCCAAGCTCTTTTTCAAGGGCTGAAACCTTATCTTTTGCCTGTTCAATGTACTCAAGCTGCTTTAAGCTCTCGCTGTCCTGTATTTCTGCTTTATTACTGTTTAAAATATTGATTCCCATTAACTAAAACTCTTTCTAAATCTATTATTCTTTGTATGCATCAACTATTCCGAGAAGGATCTTTACTACCTGTTTCATCTCCTGAACTGATGCATACTCGTACTTTCCGTGATAATTGTATCCGCCTGTGCAAAGATTCGGACATGGAAGTCCTTTGTAGGAAAGGGCTGCTCCGTCTGTGCCTCCTCTTATTGGATTATCGATAGGTGTAATGCCAAGATCTGTCATGACTTTCTTGGCGTTATCGATAAGGTGCATGTGAGGCTTGATCTTCTCGATCATGTTGTAGTACTGATCTCTGACTTCTACAGTTACAGTGCCTTCTCCGTACTTTTTGTTAAGAAACTCTGCAGCATCCTTAAAGAGCTGCTTTTTGGTCTCAAAGAGTTTTTCATCATGATCTCTGATGATATAAGATGCTGTAGCACTTTCACAGCCACCGTTTATCTCGGTAAGATGAAAGAACCCTTCTCTTCCCTCTGTGTACATAGGATTCTGGAATGCAGGAAGAAGTGACTGGAACTCATAACAGATAAGTGATGCATTAACCATCTTGTTCTTGGCATCTCCGGGATGAACGCTTCTGCCCTGGACCTTTATAACACCTTCTGCAGCATTGAAGTTCTCAAATTCAAGCTCTCCAAGCTTACCACCATCGACGGTATATGCATACTTGGCACCGAATCTGTCTATGTCAAAATAAGCTGTTCCTTCACCAATCTCCTCATCGGGAGTAAAAGCAATCTTGATATCGCCATGTTTGATTGACGGGTCAGATAAAAGAGTCTTGGCCATGGTCATGATCTCGGCGATACCTGCCTTGTCATCGGCTCCAAGAAGTGTTGTTCCATCAGTGACTATCAGGTCTTCTCCTATGTGATTCTTGAGCTCAGGGAAGTCACTTGGAGATAAAACTACGCTGCCATCCTTTGAAAGTACGATATCCTTTCCGTCATAATTCTCAACTATTCTTGGATTTACATCTTTTCCGCTTACTTCATCGGATGTATCCATGTGAGATACAAAGCCTATAGCAGGAGTATTTGCACCTATATTTGAAGGAATTGATGCATATACATAGCAATGCTCTTTGTCATAGAAAACATCACTTGCGCCGATCTCTTTCAGCTCTTTTTCAAGTAAAGAAGCAAGATTGTGCTGCTTGGCTGTTGAAGGAGATGCTCCTGTTGTATCATCGGACTGAGTATCAATCTTCACATATCTTAAAAAATCTTCAATAACGTTTATATTACTCATTTGTTCTTTTTACCTGTTACTTTCTTTTTGGTTTGCTTCTTGCTTTGAACGCTCATGTATATGCGAGTTGATCTGTCAGCAAGGAGTTCTGTAAATACATTATTTTCAGGCTCTTTTTCTTTTGATCTTGTTCCTGTCTTTGGCTTGGATTCCGGCTTCATGCCTCTATCATCCGTATCAAGGACAAGCTTCCAGGAATATCCGTCCGGAAGATCGGGAAGAGCCAGTTCCTGTGGTGTCCAGTTCATGTTAAAGGCAACATAGATAAATGGCTGATCCTTGCCCTCATAAAGTCCGCAGAAAAGCATTCCCAGCATGTGGCTGTGACCGGAAAGATCAGGCCTCCAGGCCTCTCTGCCGTGGCAGGAAAGATCCGGATATCCGCAGGAAATGTAATCCATCAGCTTAAACGGAGCACTTTCATGAAGAACCTTGTGACTGAATCTTAGCTTGGATAAGTACTTCACATAATCAAGGATATCGGAATTCTTATCCATGGCTTTCCAATCAACCCAGCCAATCTCGTTATCCTGACAATAGGGATTGTTATTACCGCTCTGGGAGTTGCCAAACTCATCTCCGCTAAAGATCATCGGAGTTCCCTGAGCCAAGAACAGCATGGTCAGGATATTCTTTATCTGTTTCTTACGAAGGTTTAAAATGTCGTGCTTACGAGTACGACCTTCTATTCCGCAGTTCCAGCTGAGGTTGTTGTCTGTTCCGTCTTTGTTGTTCTCGCCGTTCTCCTCGTTGTGCTTGTGCTCATAGGATACAAGGTCAGCGAGCCTGAAGCCCTCATAATCACAGATATAATTGATGATCCCGTGGTCATTACTTCCGGCAATCATAGCTTTCATAAAGTCTGAAACTGCATTGTCGTCGCTCTTAAGGAATCTGCGGCTGTTATAAAGAAATGCGTTGTTATAGTCGGCAAGAAGCCTGTTAGCAGGAGCTTTGCCCTCATAAATCTCGCCGTAGTTAAAGTACTCGTTCCAGATCTTTATATCCGTAAACAGTGGCTCGTTTGTTATAAGCCTTAATGGAATCCTGCTTCCCTTCAGATGGAAGCCGTCCACATGGTAGGTGCATCTCCAAAATCTAAGTGCATCTATTATAAGAGTTCCGCTCTCATGTTCATCGAAATAGAACTGCATGATAACTTCAAGGCCGTTTTTATGCATGGTCTTAACGAAGTTTTTAAACTCATTTTCTGCATCATGAGGATTCTCACAGTATGCTGTTCTTGGCGCAAAGTAATAGCCCTTTTTATAGCCCCAGAAATTAGGCCGAAGTTCAAGCATGTTTTTGTCGGAAATATTACCATTGTTTGAATAAAGACTTGCTCTTCTCTTATCGGACCTCTTCAAAGATTCATCGATCTCATTCATCTCATATGCAGGCATAAGCTCAACGGCTGTAACGCCAAGAGACTTAAGATACGGGATCTTTTCAAGTATGCCGGAAAAAGTTCCTCTTTTGGAGAGCTCTACTCCGCTGCTTGCAGACCTGGTGAAGCCTCTTACATGGAGCAGGTATACGAAGCTGTCCTCGTATTTGGTGAAGGTGTGATCATCACCGGTCCAGTCAAAGGTATCATGTGAAGTCTTAAAAGAAGCCTTGTTATCAAGCTTGGCTCTTATCAGGGCGTCGGGAACAAAGTGGCCAAACTTCTCAAGACCGTAGAACTGCTTGGCATAAGGGTCGCAAAAGAACTCCTCATCGCAGAAGTAGTTATAGGTCTTATAGTCATCAATATTATCGATTCCGGAAATACGTGCCGAATAAATATCGCCTCTTTTAAGAGACTTTGGAAGTTCGATCTTAAGAGGATTTGTAGCTTTATTCTTATCAGATGGATAAAGAACTATTCCACAGCTCTTATTGTCATCGAATACGCTTCTTACAACAAGGCTCTTGTCATAGTCGATATAACAACCCAGCGGATAAGGTTTTTCCATTGAAATCTTGATATTAGACGTCATTTTGCACCTGTTTCCCCATTTTTTTCAATACGCCGTATTATTTTAACACATTTGCCCTTAATATGCACACCAAAACGCTATGTTTATGCTATACTAAGGCTATAAATAGTAATTTTTATCATTACCCAAGGAGGCCGGCATGGAATTTTCCAAGATTGCAACTGACATGAACACCAAGATTGAAAATGATGAGCAGATGACCGTTGATGTTGAGATAGAGACCAAAGATGGCAAGATCGAGGTTGTTACCTGCGCTATCATCATTGTTCTTACCGTAAATAGCAAGGATTATATCGTTCTTCTCCCTCTCGATGAGAATGGCCAGAACAACGACGGAAATGTATGGTTCTATGAATTTATTGTAAATGGAGACGATACAGAGCCTGAGCTTGGCTATATCAGCGACGATGCAGAATATGAAGCTGTAGCTGAGGCATTTAACCTCTATCTCGATGATGTAGAGTTTGATGAGCTCATCGATCTTCCCGAAGATGGCTCAGAAGAAGTCTGATTCTTATAGGTCTTTTCCCAAAGATCTCTTATTGGACGGATAAATCTTGTGGGAAGCATCTGATTTTCCTTGTTTCCCGTAATATATGACATTATGAGCGCCTTTTTTGCCCTGGTCATTGCGACGTAGAGCATTCGGCGCTCTTCTTCTATCTGCTCTTTTGATGTTGCGCTCCTTGACGGTATGATACCTTCATTAAGATCAGGGAGCCAAACTATCTCAAATTCCAGACCCTTTGATCCGTGCATGGTCATGATATTTACTCTTTTCCCATCTGATACACGGTTTTCTTTTATAGAATCTTTACTGCTTTCTTCTTCTCTTTTTGCCAGTAAATATTCCAAAAATTTCCTGCTGTCTGTAAAATCTAGTGCTATTCTTTCGAGTTCATCAAGCGCGACTATCTCACCAGGAAAAAGACTCTCAATTCCAACCGTTCTTCTTAGATACCTCATCATAAGCGCAGGTCTTAAGTGCCTTATCATCTCAATTTGGGAAAAGAAATCCCGGACTGTCCGTAGTCTGTTGTTATTGTTTCTGTAAAACCTGCTTATGACAGCTTCCTTTACTATTTCATCCGGCGCACAGTCTCGTGAAATATACCTCATTGGTTTATTTATTATCTTATAGAAATCGCTTCTCCTCTGACCTTTATAGGCAAAAGACATATAGGAAATGCAAAGCTCAACTGACTTTGCGCTAAAAATGCTATGATCACTCTTATCTATAGTTGTCGGAATCCCATATCCATTTAGAACCATCGCAAGCTGCTGTGCTTCAGAGTTTGTTCTGTAGAGAATCGCTATATCATCAAGCTTATCCATGTGCTTTTTGAGGAAAAGAGCTATCATCTCATTTTGAATCTTTCTGCTCTCATAGCGCCTTGTGATTACTGATCCTTTGCCGTTTCCCTCAAATGCTGAAAGAATCTTTTTGAATCTGATCTCATTTTCTTCAATTACTCTTAGAGCATTGCTTAGAATGTCACTTCCACAGCGATAGTTGATGCTGAGGTTAAAGACTTTTGGATTTAGCTTTGCAAAACTGTCTTTAAAATCAAGCATTATATGCGGATCTGAACCTCTAAAGCCATAAATCGACTGATCATCATCCCCCACTGCAAAAATATTTGCCCTGTCTCCAAGAAGAAGCCTTAGAACGCTGTATTGAACAGGATTGATATCCTGATATTCATCAACAAGTATATACTTAAACCTATCCTGCCAAAGTTTAAGGATACCCGGCTTATCTTCCAGCAGCTTCTTGCATCTTACCAGCATGTCGTCAAAATCAATCATGCCAAATTCTATAAGTCTTTTATTATAATATTCAAAGATATCAGGAAATACGCTGCATGCAGACAAGCTTTCCAAAGCTTCTGCAGGCTCTATGCCAAGGTTTTTGATCCTTGATATCTCAGAGATTATGTCAGAGAGCTCTAAAAGAGAATCCTCATAGATGCGGTCTTCAATTTTTCTTTTGCTTCTAAGCATTGACAGACAATCTCTCAGGATTTCATATTTTATCTTTTCTGGTGCTATTTCAATATTTTTTTCGCTTTTGGATTTACTGTTTCGAATGATCTTGTAAAAGACAGAATGAAAAGTTCCAAAGACTACTTCCGGATAAGAACTATCCGTGATTTTTAAGAATCTGTACTGCATCTCTATGGCTGCAGCCTTAGTAAATGTGATAACAAGAATTTCAGAAGGCGATATGCGGCTGTTTTCTATCATGTATCTGAGGCGCTCTGCGATCACCTTGGTTTTACCACTTCCCGGCCCTGCAAGTACTATTGCAGGGCCTTTTACGTGGCTTACAGCTTGTAGCTGTGAATCGTTTAGTGTATTAAGCTTCAAGTAATTCAATTCCTTTTTTAATTCTCTTAATGGTCTCGTCCTTGCCGATTACTTCCATGAGCTCTGTAGCTCCGCAAGGAGTCATCTCTTTTCCTGAAACTGCTATTCTTACAGGCCAGAGTACATAACCGTTCTTGTACTCGTTCTTCTTGATATAGTCTGAAAGAAGCGCATAAAGAGCATCATTTGTGTAATCGTCATGTGCTTCAAGTAAAGGAAGAACCTCTTTGAGAACCTTAAGTGAGGAATCCTTGTCTGTCTTCATCTTCTTGTGAGCATAGATTGCTGTGTCATACTCGGGAAGCTCATCAAAGAAGTCTACCATTGCCTCGATATCAGGCCAGATCTCAATTCTGGTCTTGACCATGTTTGAAATCTTCTTAAGATCCAAAGGCTTTTTGATCGCTTTCTCAAGATAAGGACGAGCCTGGTTAAAGAACTCATCTTCGTCCATCTTCTTTAAGTACTCGCCGTTCATCCATTTGAGCTTTGTGTAGTCAAATACGGCAGGTGACTTGTTGATCCTCTTATAGTCAAACTTCTCAACAAGCTCTTTCAAACTCATGATCTCGCTGTTGTCATCGGGAGACCATCCAAGAAGTGCTACAAAGTTTACAACTGCCTCAGGAACAAAGCCCTGCTCGATGAGGTCTTCGAAGGATGAATGACCGGATCTCTTAGAGAGCTTGTGGTGCTCCTCGTCTGTGATAAGAGGACAGTGAATGTACTTGGGTACTTCCCAGCCGAATGCATCGTAGAGTCTGTTGTACTTAGGTGATGAAGAAATATACTCATTACCTCTTACAACATGTGTGATGCCCATAAGATGGTCATCTACTACGTTTGCAAAGTTGTATGTAGGATAGCCGTCTGACTTGATAAGGATCATGTCATCAAGCTCTTTGTTCTCAACGCTTACATCTCCGTAGAGCTCGTCGTGGAAGGTTGTTGTGCCCTCTGTAGGGTTGTTCTGTCTGATGACGAACTTCTTGCCTTCAGCAAGGTTTTTCTCAATCTCTTCCTTGGAAAGATGCAGGCAGTGCTTGTCGTAAACGCTGATCTCTTTTACTTCTCCGTCTACTTCAATCTTCTGAACAAGGGTCTTAAGTCTCTCCTCGTCACAGAAGCAGTAATAAGCCTCGCCCTTGTCGATAAGCTCTTTTGCATACTGCATATAAATTCCGGCCTTCTGACGCTCTGACTGAACGTAGGGACCTACAGGGCCGCCGATATCGGGACCTTCATCGTGGATAAGACCTGTGTCCTTAAGAGTCTTGTAGATGATCTCTGTTGCACCTTCAACAAATCTCTCCTGGTCTGTATCTTCGATACGAAGAATATAGTCTCCGCCTTCATGCTTGGAAATAAGATAAGCATAAAGAGCTGTTCTTAAATTGCCCACATGCATGCGTCCTGTTGGGCTCGGGGCGTACCTGGTACGAATCTTAGTCATTTTAACTCCTCTTTGTGATGATTATTTTGTTCCTGTAGAACCAAAACCGCCTCTGTCTGCGCCTTCTAAGTGGTCACACTCCTCAAAGACGATGGTTGGCTGGTTCTCCATGATCCTGAACTGACAAATACGGTCATTAAAGCCAATATGAGTATCTCTCATGGCTATAACAGGGACGAACCACTGGTCATTATCTCCGCAATATGAATGGTCGATAATACCCATGTGATTGGCCTGGATTATTCCGAAGTTCTTAAAGGTTGAGCTCCTTGGAACAACATGAGCCTCATAGCCTTGCGGAATTTCCATGGCTACTCCCAGGGGAATAAGATGAAATTCTCCCTCTTTCAGATCAACGTCCTCTGCACTTCTAAGGTCGATCCAATCGGACTTTCCGTCAATATACTGCAGCTTCTCAATCTTGTCATTGAAGTATTTGATCTTGATCTTTTTCTCCATACTTCTCCCCTCCCCATAAATTTTGGCCGTCTAAATATAATACCACAAAAATCAATTAATGGAAGTAACTTTGTAGTCTTTATCTTCTACTGCTTTTTTGAGAACGTCATCGGCAACGTCGCCTTCAAGTGTAACGACAGCTGTTCCTTTCTCATGGCTTACTTCTGCAGAACTAACTCCTTCTAAGCCCTCAAGAGCCTTCTTTACGGACATTTCGCAGTGTCCACACATCATTCCCTCAATGTTTAATGTCTTTGTTGCCATATTTTTTTCCTTCCTTTCGTTTATTGTTTTATCTGTCTGGCTTTTTATTTCATTAAGTACTTCTGTTGTAAGTATTTCTTTAGTTATTGCATTCTTAAGTGGCTTATCCTTGGACGGGTCATGTACTTTCAAAAGATTTAATCTCAGTGCATTGGTCACTACAAAAAAGCTTGAAAGACTCATGGCCGCAGCACCAAACATCGGGCTCAGCTCCCAGCCGAAGGCCTTTATGTAAGCGCCTGCAGCAAGAGGAATTCCGATAACATTATAGAAGAATGCCCAGAATAAGTTCTGATAGATATTTGTAAGAGTTGCTCTTGAAAGCCTTATTGCAGCGGAAACGTCTTTCAGGCTTCCTTTCATTACCACTACGTCACCGGCATCAATTGCAACATCCGTTCCTGCACCAATAGCGATTCCTGTATCTGCTCTTGTCAGTGCCGGTGCATCATTTATTCCGTCACCAACCATTGCAACCTTGCCATATTCTGAGAGCTTTCTGATTACAGCCTCTTTTCCCTCGGGCATGATTTCTGAGGCTATCTCATCTACACCAGCCTCATCACCAATAGCCATTGCAGTTCTCTGGTTATCACCGGTTAGCATTACAACATGAATGCCCATGTTTTTGAGCTCTTTAATAGCCTTGGCCGAATCTTCTTTTATAGAGTCGGCAACAGCGATTATACCGATAAGCTTCCCGTCTTTTGCAAAACAGAGAGGTGTTTTGCCCTGATTTGCAAGGCCTACTGCTTTTTCTCTGACTTCAGGAATTATCTTGCAGATAGTGCTGATGTATTTGAAGGATGCACCTATTACCTCGCTGCCTCTGTAATTTGCCTTAAGGCCCTGGCCCGGAAGGACTTCAAAATCCGTCACATCATCTTTCTCTTCAGCATAAGGATCCTCTGTATAAGAGTATGGATCACCTACATAGTCAACAATGGCCTTTGCAAGAGGGTGCTCACTCTTATTTTCCAAAAGACCTGCTATCTTAAGGAGCTCATTTTCTGAATTATTGATCAGTGAATAGCCGCTTCTGGAGATGGAATCTACAGTGAATACATCTGTGACAATAGGCTCTCCCTTTGTTATGGTGCCGGTTTTATCCAGTGCTATAATCTGCGTCTTACCTGCGTTCTCAAGTGAAGTTGCTGTCTTAAACATTATTCCGTTTTTGGCGCCCATTCCGTTGCCGACCATAATAGCAACGGGAGTTGCCAGTCCCAGAGCACATGGGCAGCTGATTACAAGAACTGCTATGGCTCTTGATAAAGCATAGCCAAATTCAACACCTACAAGCTTCCAGATAATAAATGTAATTATGGCGATACATATAACTATCGGAACAAAAACAGAGGAAACTTTATCTGCTATCTTGGCAATTGGCGCTTTTGTAGCAGAAGCATCGCTAACCATCTTAATGATCTGTGAAAGTGTTGTATCACGGCCTACTCTTGTTGCTCTGCATCTTATAAATCCTGAGTTATTCATTGTAGCAGCGCTTACTTCTGAGCCAATGAATTTATCTACAGGAATACTCTCGCCTGTAAGTGCTGACTCATTAACTGCGCTGTTTCCTTCAACAACTACTCCGTCAACAGGAATGCTCTCTCCCGGTCTTACAACAAAGATATCGCCTACTTTTATCTGCTCAATGGGAATCTCTTTTTCCTTGCCGTAATTATCAACGATAGTAGCTGTCTTAGGTGCAAGCTTCATAAGGCTCTTTATTGCATCAGTGGTTCTGCCTTTACTCTTTGCCTCAAGCATTTTGCCGACTGTGATAAGTGTCACTATCATGGCAGCTGATTCGAAATACAGGTCATTGCCCGGAATTATGGAAAAGACACTGTAGATAAAGGAAGCTGAACTTCCAAGCGCTACCAGGGTATCCATATTGGGTGAACCATGAATAAGTGCACTAAAACCACTGGTAAAGAACTTCTTGTTGATGATCATTACTATAAGCGAAAGGATCATCTGTGTGATTCCCATAGCAATGTGGTTATGGGCAAGTAACATAGGAAGCGGGAAACCAAACATATGGTGACCCATTGAGATGTACATAAGAACTATCAGAAATGCTAAAGAGGTGATCAGTCTCTTTTTCAGAACCGGAGTCTGCGTATCCTTAAGAGCCTCCTCTTCTGCATCCATAAGGCTTGCTCCGTAACCTGCTTCTTCTACGGCTTTTATAATGTCTTCTTTTGACGCACTTCCCTCTACGCCCATTGAGTTTGTCAGAAGATTTACGTTACAGGATGAAACCCCATCTACACTATTTACTGCTTTTTCAACTCGTGCCTGGCATGCAGCACAGCTCATGCCGGTTATCATATATTTTTCCATGAGTCTATTGTAACACAAATTTTTTAAAAATAAATTGTAAACAATTTATGTAATTCGCGTGATATTTGATAGGAAAATAGCAAAAATTAACCACATAAAACCAAGAAATAGTGTTAGAATGTTTTTTGGTAAATAAAACAACACAGCTAAAAAAGGAGTGAGAAAAATGAAGTTATTCTTAGACACTGCCAATATCGAAGAGATCAAAAAGGCAAACGAAATGGGAGTTATCTGCGGCGTTACAACAAACCCTTCTCTTATCGCAAAAGAAGGCCGTGACGTTTACGAGGTTGTTCAGGAAATTGCTTCTATAGTTGATGGCCCTATCAGCGGGGAAGTTAAGGCTACAACAACAGATGCAGAAGGCATGATCACAGAAGGTCGCGAGATTGCCAAGCTCCACAAGAATATGGTTGTTAAGATCCCTATGACAATCGAGGGACTTAAGGCTTGCAAAGTTCTTTCAAGCGAAGGAATCAAAGTTAACATGACTCTTATCTTCACAGCAAATCAGGCTCTTCTCTGCGCAAGAGCAGGCGCTGCATTTGTTAGCCCATTCCTTGGAAGGCTTGATGATATCAGTGTTCGTGGTACAGACCTTATTTCAGAGGTTGCTGAGATCTTCAACATCCACAACATCCAGACAGAGATCATTGCAGCAAGCGTTCGTCACCCTATGCACGTTACAGATTGCGCTCTTGCAGGTGCTGACATCGCAACAGTACCTTACAAGGTAATCGAGCAGATGACCCACCACCCTCTCACCGACGCCGGCATCGAAAAGTTCCAGAAGGATTACCTGGCTGTATTCGGTGAATAATATCAGTTGTTGACGGGCCTTGGGGCTTCGGAAAAATATTTACATTTTTGCTCGGATGCCTCAAGCACTCAATGAGCCTTGAGCAGAAAAAGCAGGTGCATAGGCACCTGCTTTTTTAAGTCTCATTTCATGGGCATAACTCACAAAAATGTAAAGTATTTTTCCGAAGCCCCATGGTTGTGAAGTAATGATAAATGTTATCAATTACAACAATTAAAATGTTACCTTCTTGAAGGACTTCTTTCCTTTTCTGACCATAATTCCATCAGCGAAAGTTTCTTTTGTATATGTTGTTTTTACGTCGGTTACTTTTTCGTCATTGAAGAGTACGCCACCCTGTTCTACTGCGCGTCTTGCTTCGCTACGTGTTGCGCAGAGGCCTGCGGATACGAGGACTTGGAGAATGTCTACTACGCCGTCTCTAAAGTCTTCTTCCTTGAGAGATACGGATGGAACGTTTGCCATGTCTCCGCCGCCTGCAAAGAGTGCTCTTGCAGCGTCCTGAGCCTTCTGGGCTTCCTCTTTTCCGTGTACAAGGCTTGTGAGCTCGAATGCGAGGATCTCTTTCTTTTCATTGATTCTTGAAGGATCCCACTTCTCCATCTCCAGAATCTCCTCGATAGGGATGAAGGTGAGCATCTTGATGCACTTATCTACGTCTGCATCGCCAACGTTTCTCCAGTACTGGTAGAAATCGAAAGGTGATGTCTTGTTAGGATCAAGCCATACAGCGTTTCCTGCTGTCTTACCCATCTTATTTCCGTTTGAATCGGTAAGAAGTGTGATTGTCATGGCGTGAGCATCTTTTCCGAGCTTTCTTCTGATGAGCTCTGTACCGCCGAGCATGTTGCTCCACTGGTCATCTCCGCCGAACTCAAGGTTACAATCGTACTTCTGGAACATGTAGTAGAAATCGTAAGACTGCATGATCATGTAGTTGAACTCAAGGAAGGAAAGACCCTTCTCCATTCTCTGCTTGTAGCACTCAGCACGAAGCATGTTGTTTACTGAAAAGCATGCACCAACCTCGCGAAGAAGCTCGATGTAATTGAGGTTCATGAGCCAGTCTGCGTTATTTACCATCATAGCCTTGCCTTCACCGAAGTCGATGAACTTCTCCATCTGCTTCTTGAAGCACTCAGCGTTGTGATCGATGTCTTCTCTTGTGAGCATTTTTCTCATGTCGGTTCTTCCTGAAGGATCACCGATCATAGTTGTACCGCCGCCGATAAGAGCGATGGGCTTGTTGCCTGCTTCCTGAAGTCTCTTCATAAGAGTAAGAGCCATAAAGTGACCTGCTGTAAGTGAATCGGCTGTACAGTCAAATCCAATATAGAATGTAGCCTTACCGTTATTGACAAGGTCTCTGATCTGCTCTTCATCTGTTACCTGAGCAATAAGGCCTCTTGCTTTAAGTTCCTCAAAAATCTTCATTTCTTTCCTCCTTAACCGTATATCTTCTTGTATTTTTCTTTGAAATATCTGATCAGTGGCTGTGCTGAAAGCTCTTTATGACAAACAGCATCAAGTACCTCTTTGGAAGTTCTTGTGGATCCATACTGATGAATATTCTCATTGAGCCATTTTGTGATCTTTTTGATATCTCCTGCAGCCAGGATATCATCTATGCTTCCGAGGTCTTTTTCTATAGCCTCGAGGAACATTCCGTCATAAATACTACCAAGCAGATATGATGGGAAGTATCCAAAACTTGCATCGGACCAGTGCATGTCCTGAAGGACACCCTCAGCATCAGTCTTTGGAGTAATGTGTAAATACTTCTCCATTAGCTCGTTCCACATCTTAGGAAGCTCTTTTACATCTGCACCGTCTATAAAAATTGCTCTCTCAATATCATATCTTAAAATTACGTGAAGGCAATAGGTAAGTTCATCAGCTTCTGTTCTGATGAAGCTATTCTGGACGTGATTTATCTCCTTAACGAACTCC
>JAEEGH010015900.1_pt1 | contig 16263 bp, 8 predicted proteins | sample 9134181 | NCBI WGS metagenome assembly JAEEGH01 (sample SAMN16246544, study PRJNA631951) | gut metagenome | biome: gut microbiome; feature: rumen; material: DP-attached | host: Bos | place: Iran: Karaj | collected 2018-10
GACGGTTTTGACGGCACGATGCAGGGCTTCGGTTTCAAGCTGTGGATCGACCTGCTCCCGATTATCGATATCGAAGCGACCTTGAACTTCCAGATGGGGTCTTACGACGCATCCCTCTTTGTCGTGAATCCGAATGACCCCTCCATTGTGACGGAAGTCCCGCTTGAAATTGAACTGGGCGGCACCCCGTTTGGCAAGGCGAATCCGAAGTTCGTTGCCATGACCGGAGACCTTTCTATCACCTATCCGATTACATTCCTGCCGATTATCCGTCCTTACATCGGTGGCGGTCTTTCTTATCACCTGAACAGCTTCGTCCTGAACCAGAAGTTCGTTTCTAGCGTTATTGATGGAACGACACAGGAAATGATTACTGTTCTTGCTCAGGTGGATCCGACTGACCCCAATTCGATTGCTGTAGCCGAGGAAAAAACGAAGCAGTTGGGCGAAACGATGAAACAGAAGGTCCAGGACGCCGCTCTCGACGAAGGTCTCAAGAAGAGCCTCGGTGGCCATATCCTGGTGGGCGTCCGCGCCAAGCTGCCGATTATCCCGATTGCCGCGTACGGCAACTTCAAGTACTACATCGGTGGCGATTATCCGAGCGAAATTGATGCCGGAAACATGACTGTTGAATTGGGCGTAGGCCTCGCTATTTAATTACACTCCTAGGTAAATCAATGACTGAAAATACAAGCAGCACCAAAATCCTTATTATCGAAGATGAAATCGCCATTGCCGAAGGCCTCATCGACCTCTGCAATGTGAATGGTTATGTGGTCAAGCATTGCGCCGATGGCGAGTCTGGCCTCGCCGAAGCCCTCACGGGTCAGTACAACCTGGTTCTTCTGGACCTGATGCTCCCGGGTATGGATGGCTTCACCGTTTGCGACAAGATCCGCGAGAAGGACCGTTCCCTTCCGATTATTATCTTGTCTGCAAAGAATGCGGATGACGATATCATCAACGGTCTTAAGTTCGGTGCCGACGACTACATTCCGAAGCCGTTCTCGGTTCCCATGCTGCTCGCTCGTATTGATGCCGTGCTCCGTCGCAGCCGTCAGACCATGGAGAACGAAGGCAAGCTTGTTGCCGGTAGCCTGCGCGTGAACTTCCGCGAATACACCGGTGTTCGTGGCACGGAAGAACTCGCCTTTACCCGTAAGGAAATCGAAATTCTTGAATACCTGTGGAACAACCGCGATCATGCCGTTCCTCGTTCCGAACTCCTGCGCAAGGTTTGGGGCTACGAAAACGCGGATTCCGTGGACACCCGTACGGTGGATATCCACATTACCAAGCTCCGCAAGAAGATCGAAGACGATCCGTCCCATCCGAAACTCCTGGTGACTTTCCGCGGTGAAGGCTACCAGATGCGTTCTGCTCCGGAATGCGACAAGTAAACTTGAAATCGGTCGTATCGTACATTAAAAAGCACCAGGCCGTCCTGAAAGAACGCCTGGTGTTTATTTCCATTTTCCTGGTCATAGCCATTCCGTTGACCATCCTTTTCTTCAAGACGTATGAACAGTCTACGGCCCTTGAAGAAAAAAAGATCGAGGAACGCATTGACGCCGCATACGAAAGCCTTCGTTTGCGTCTTTCTTCTGACTTCAACTTGGAAAACAGCCGTTCCTACAAGGATTACGGCATCTTGAACTCCATTACGGTGATTGGCGGCAACAGCCGTCTTTTCTCGGAGTTCTTCTCATACCCGGATTCAAGCGGCCCTTATTGCGATTTTGACTCGCTGTACAGACAGTGCCGCAAGGGACTCGTAGGGCATTTCCAGATTTCGCACAGTGGCGAACTTTTGACGCCCTTCTACCCTGACACCAGCACGGGTATCGGCAAGTCGATGTGGGATAACTTCTCGTTCGACGACCAGGAACAGCGCAAGAAGACGCGCGACCTGATCCAGCACCTGCTTGATGTGTTGGACATCAAGAACGGGCTCCCCAAACGCACAGTCCAGACACTCGACTCCACCGAGGCGATTGACCAGCTGTACGACGAGATTCCCGATCTGCAGATTCCGACCCGCGTGGAACTGACTTCCGAAGAAGAAGCGCTGACCTATATGGCGGAAACGGCGAAGAACGACACGACCATTGCGCCGGACATTCCGATTTTTAACGGAAGCAATACCAACGTGAACATCACGGACTTGAAAATCCGGATGACTTCCGATTACATGGTGTTTTTCCGCACGATATACATTGGTATGTTGCCGATTGTGCAAGGGTTTGTGGTTGATAAGGGCATTTACCTGAACTACATGACGCAAGAGGAGCAGTTGGCTTATGCCGAGCTCCCGTATGCCATTGAACTCGTTTACGAAGACAAGGTGCTGCTGACTATCGGTAAGTATAACGACTCCTACGAGGTGCGGACCAATAGGCAGCTGGCGCCCCCGTACGAGAAGATTTCGTTCAAGATGTATGCCGGCCCGACTGCCAATTCGGCGGGGCTCACGATGTTGTTCAGTGGCCTGATTCTTCTGGTAGTCGTTGCGGTGTGTCTGGTGACGATTTACCGGTTTACGCGTAGCAGGCTCGCGCTTGCAGCCAAGCGTCAGGATTTTGTGTCGGCCATTACGCATGAACTGAAGACTCCGCTGACGGCCATTAAGATGTATGCGGAACTGCTGCAGAATTCCTGGGTGGCAAACGAAGAAAAGAAACAGCGCTATTACGGACAAATTGCAAGCGAGGCGGACCGCCTCTCGCGCCTGATCCAGAATGTGCTGAACCTGTCGAAGCTCGACGGAAACCGCTGGAACGTGCAGCTCCGCAAGGAACGTCCCAAGGCGGTTCTCGATGACTTCGTGGCGACCTACAGCAAGAATATCGAAAAGCAGGGCTTTGAACTGACGGTGTCGATCGATACGGATGCGAACAATGTCGCGATCCTGATTGACCGCGATGCCGTGATGCAGATCCTGATGAACCTGGTGGACAACTCCCTCAAGTTCTCGAAGAACGCAAGCTACAAGATGATCAGCATCGAACTCCGTGTGAGCGGGGGCGATATGTACCTTGCTGTGCGTGACTACGGTCCGGGAATCCCTCCTGCCGAAATGAAGAAGGTGTTCCAGGAGTTTTACCGAGTAGAGAACGAGATGACGCGTTCCACGAGCGGTACGGGTATTGGTCTTTCGATGGTGAAGAAACTGTGCGCTCTTACCAATATGAAGATTGAAATCGAAAATACGAATCCGGGGCTTCGAACGAAAATCCATTTCCCGCCGCTGGATATCTAAGCGTATTTGGCGCACTGGCGACCTTATTTTTAGTATTTTTAGAGTGCCTAGATGTATTGCTGAAGGCAAAACGAGGAACAAACCATGACTCAAGAAGATATCTTGAATAATCCGGAAAAATACGATCTTTCTATCGAAACTGTCGGAACGGGAACGCTCAAGTCTCCCATGAAGGGCGTCCCTTTTGTGTCGGAGTCTGAACGCGTAAGCCTTACGGCGGACGTTGGCCGTATTCAGGATTTCTGCAAGCGTGGCATCGAAATTCCGTCGCTTGAGGCGGCCGGTCCTCGTGAAACGATTTTCCACGACCCCGCCTGGACGCGTGCGGGTATCGTGACCTGCGGCGGTCTTTGCCCGGGCCTTAACAACGTGATCAAGGGCCTTGTGCAGGTGCTGTGGTTCGACTACGGTGTAAGGAACATTTTCGGTATCCCGTACGGCTATCGCGGCTTGAATCCCGCTTACGGTTATTCTCCTATCATCCTGAATCCCGATGTGGTGGACGCCATCCAGGAAGACGGCGGTACCATTCTCGGAAGTTCCCGCGGTAACCAGGATGCGAAGGTCATGGTCGACACCCTGATGCGCCTGAACATCAACGTGCTGTTCTGCATCGGCGGTGACGGAACGCTCCGTGGAGCGCACGATATCGCGAAGGAAGTCCAGAAGAGAAAGCAGCCGATTTCTGTCATCGGCATCCCGAAGACGATCGACAACGACTTGAACTTGATTGACCGCACCTTCGGTTTCGAAACCGCCGTGCTTTCCGCTACCGATGTCATCACCAGCGCGCACAACGAAGCGAATGGCGCCTTCAATGGTCTTGGCCTCGTGAAGCTGATGGGCCGCGATTCCGGCTTTATCGCCGCTTACGCAGCCCTTGCGACGACGGTCGTGAACATCTGCCTTGTTCCCGAAGTGCCCTTTACGCTCGACGGACTTTTCAAGGCTCTCGAAAGTCGCTACAACGGCGGCAAGACGCACGCCGTGGTGGTCGTCGCTGAAGGCGCTGGTCAGGAACTATTCAAGGGGCAGCCCGAACGTAGGGATGCAAGCGGCAATATCCTGAAGAACGACATCGGCGAATTCCTGACAAGAAAGATCAAGGAACATTTCGACCAGGTCGGCAAGGAAATCAACATCAAGTACTTTGACCCGAGCTACATGGTGAGAAGCATTCCCGCTCAGGGCACCGACGCCATTTTCTGCTTCCAGCTCGCCGAAGCCGCCGTACACGCAGGCATGGCCGGCAAGACGGATATGGTCGTGGGAAGCATGAACAACGCTTTCTCGCATGTGCCTATCGAATACGCCGTCAACGAACGCAAGAAAATCAACCCGAACGGAGCTTTGTGGCACGCCGTGCTCGGAATTACCCGCCAGCAGGACTACTTCTCCGGCAAGGGTAAGGGCAAGAAATAGATTTTCTCTGACTCGAAATAGGAGGGGAAGGTCTTTTAAAAAAATTGTTTTTAGGAGGATTGTTTTATGTTGAAGCACGAAGACAAAATTTTGATTCGAACTGCCCTTATGGAGTATCGTTATCTGTTGTTCAAGACGTATCACGGTACCGAGGACGAAAAGGAACAGATTGCCCACGTGAATAAGGTGCTGCAGGGTTGGAAAGTGTAGATTTCGAGGAACGATGAAACGCTTTTTGGTTTTGTTTCTGCTTTTTGCCGTGTACTGTGTGGGGTATGCCAACGAAGACCTTCGTGTGGCGGATTCCTGCTATGCGGCTCGCGCAGAACGGGCCAAGGGCGACAAGGCGGATGCCAGGAACGCGAAGATCATGATAGAGCATTACCTGAAGGCGATGGGTGATTCGTCTGTCTGGGAGCGCGCTACCGAGGGCTATGTGAAGAGCTTGTTCTTCTCGTTCAGATTCGTTCATTTCGAAAAGAACCGTCGCAAGGCGAAGCTTGACAGTCTGAAGTCGATTAGCGAAACCGCCTACAAGCAGTTCCCCAAGAACAGGGAAATAGCGCATGTGTACGCAAGCGCCCTTTCGATGTGGGGGAATGAACGCGGGGCGCTTACTTCGGTGAAGGACGGGATTGCTGCGAAGGTGCGTGATGTGGCAACAGCCGCCGAGGACTACCAGGTGCTGGGACGTGCGCATTTCGTGCTGCCTTATGTGCCGCTAATTCTTTCTTGGCCCGACAAGAAACTGGCTGACAAGTACTTGAACATGGCCCTGCAAAATGATCCGCGGGACCTTTACAACTATTTCTTCTTGGCGGAGTTGCGCTTTGACCAGAAGCGCTACGCCGATGCCCTTGACTTGATTGACCGAGGGCTTTCGCGGGGAATCCGCACCAATTACTTCCTTGAAGACAAGCGTGGCCGCTGGGAACTCAAGGAACTCCAGAAGAAAATCAACGCTAAACTCGACAAGAAATAGATTGTTGTTGATAGTAAAGCCAAAAGCACCGCTGTAGCGGTGCTTTTAAAATGAGTGCCTGGATCCTCCACAGCGTGCTTCGCCCGCCGTGGAGGATGACGGGGGTGGGCACGAGCGGTCTTTATTCTATTAACCAGCCTGGACAGCTGTGAGAGCAATCGTGTAGACGATGTCTTCGACGAGGGCGCCGCGGCTGAGGTCGTTCACCGGCTTCGCGAGGCCCTGGAGCATCGGGCCGATGGCAATCGTGCCATGGGCACTGCGCTGCACAGCCTTGTAGCCGATGTTACCGGCAGAGAGGCTCGGGAACACGAACACGGTGGCCTTGCCGGCGACGGTGCTGCCCGGGGCCTTCAGGGAACCTACGCTCGGCACGGTTGCGGCGTCGTACTGCAGCGGGCCATCCACGAGCATTTCGGGGCGTGCTTCCTTCACGATCCTGGTGGCTTCGCGCACGAGGTCTGCGTCGGGACCCTTGCCGCTGTTCATAGTGCTGTAGCTAAGAAGGGCCACGCGGCTCGGGAGGCCGAAGGCCTTGGCGGTGTCGTCGCACTGCTGGGCGATACCGGCGAGTTCCTCGGCGGTCGGGTTCAGGTTGATGGCGCAGTCGCCGTAGATGTAGGTCTTGTCCGGCATGCACATGAAGAACACGGAGCTCACGGACTTCACGCCCGGAGCGCACTTGATGACCTGAAGGGCCGGGCGGAGCGTGTCGGCGGTGGAGTGGATGGCGCCGGAAACGAGGCCATCGACTTCGCCCATCTTGAGCATCATGGTGCCAAGCATCACGTTGTCGGCGAGCGCTGCGCGGGCCTGGTCTTCGGTCATGCCCTTCGACTTGCGGAGTTCCACGAGAGTCGGCACGTACTTTTCGGCAAGTTCTGCAGACGGTTCAATGATTTCGATGTCGGCGGGGAGCGTTACACCCTGTTCCTTGGCGACGGCAAGGATTTCGTCCTTCTTGCCGATGAGCACGGGTACGGCGATGCCGCGGTCAATCACGAGCTTTGCGGCCTGCACGGTACGCGGTTCGGAACCTTCGGGGAGCACGATGCGCTTCTTGGCCTTGGATGCCTTCAACAGAAGGCCTGCGCGGAACATGGCCTGGCTGGTCTTGCGTTCTGCAGGTTCTGCGGCCAAATCCTTGGCGAGGCACTTGGGGCAGAAGAGAATGCGGTTCGGGCAGAACAGGTCTGCATCTTCGTCGTCAGAATAAATCTTTGCATCGAGGGCGGTTGCGAGCGTATCGTTGTACTTCTGGGCCATCACGTCGCTCATGCCCTGGGCGCCTTCGACCACCACGGCGTCTACGGAATCAAAGTCCTGCGAAAGAAAGTCGGCGGCAATCTTTTCCATGAGTACGGCGGAATTGTGGGCCTTGAGTTCCTTGACGGCGTCTGCCCCGTTCACGCAGGGCTTGTAGGCGGTAGCGATCAGGCCGGCACCGGCAACTGCGTCCATGACTTCCTTGACTTTGGCTTCCATATTGGCGGAGGCGACCAGATAAACTCGATTCATAGAAAACTCCTGTTGATTTTAAATTTCGCCTTTAAAATTAGGTTTTTGAACCTCCGTAGGGTATGCTTTTTTCGGATAAAAGGGGCTTAAATGTTGCAATTTTCCCCACGATCCCCGCAGAACTTACAAAAACAATACATTGTAAAGTAAGATTTGCAGATGAAATTGCAAAAATAACCTATTTTTACGCCTGGTTGAAATGTGTTTGGGATAATTATGGAGAGAGCGGATGAAGTGCAATAACTTTTTCCGGGGTTTAGTTTTATTCCTGACCCTACTAGCAACGAACACTTTTGCCCAGAGTTATGTCGCCATAGCTCACGTGATTTATGACGGCAATATCCTTTATTATGCCGACAACGAAAAGGACGATGACCTTAAATATAAACCGCTCACCAAGGGTGACAGCGGTACATTCGACATCAAGTTTGCCGAAGAACGTCTTAAGGCGAGTGCCATTGGCAAGCGTCGGTTGCGCTTCGGTTTAAAGTGCACCGAGGGAACTCCCGACTGCGAAACCTACCTGAACCCGGAAACTGAAAACAAGCCGCTCCTTAAGGACCTGTTCCCCGAATACGAGGAGGGTAAAGAGGATCAGCCCATCTACGAAATCTGGATAGAGATTGGCGAAGACGGAACGGTGACCCTTTACGACGAAACCACCAAGCCAACGATTGCTGTTCCCACGACGAAAACAATCAGGTTCCTTGCCCCGTGGACCAATACGGGTGTTTCGATTGTGTTGAGCGGCAAGAGCGACTATATGACTCCCATCACCGAAACTTATTGTGGATGGTTCGAGTTCCAGTCTGTCCTTACTCCCAAGGAAGCCTATGTTTATTTCAAGCAGACAATCGGCGGCAACAATGTCGGCAAGAACGGCGTCACCAAGGAAGAAATTTCTGTAGAAGATGAAATCAAGTTAGATTCTGTTCTCGCCATTTCTGATACCGTATGGATTCTTGCGACCATGTATGGCGACCCCGAACTGTATTCTGAATTCCCGGGTGAACTGGGCGACTGCCCTGTCAAGAAACTTCCGGTGATGATGTTCGACTGGCTGCATGGCAGCGAAAGCGACGAGAAGAATGCGGCGAGCCAGGCCGGCACGACCAGCCAGGACTTCGGTACCGGCGGATGCAAGAAGGATAACGGATACGGCATCATGAAGGGAATGGTCGAATCGCAGCTGGGCCCGAATGGCGTCCCTGTGCGTTCCGCCAATTTCCCGAGCGACTGTAAGCTGACGGACCATCTGGAAAACTGGTTCGTTCCCGAAGTGGTTGCCCAGGATGCCGCAGGCAATTCCTACACCAACGCCACTTGCCGCGAGCTGGAACTCAACTTGACCGAAGACGGATTCTGGCTTGGACAGAAGAATACCGAAAGCCCCGAAAAGGGTCTGTTCTTCCTGGATGACTTCCAGTATCTGGATTCGGCGAAGACGGTTCCGAACCCGATGTACGACAACATCAATTCCGAAAAGTACGGAACTCACAACTACGGCTTCACCATGGCGCTCCAGGCCCAGTTCGAATATGTGAAGGGCCAGTACTTTGAATTCCTGGGCGACGACGATGTGTGGGTGTTTATTAACAATAAGCTTGTGGTGGATATCGGTGGCCAGCATGAGGCCAAGGAAGGAAAGGTCAAGCTGGATACTCTCGGACTGACGGAAGGCGAAACTTATCCGTTCCGAATCTTCTATGCGGAACGCCACAAGAACCAGTCGAATTTCAAGATGCGCACCTCGATGGACCTGAAGGCCGAGGCGAGTATGTTCCTGGCAGACCTCTCGAACGACCCGAAGCTTATCCAGAAGGAAGTCTGGCAGATTGTGCGCAAGAAGGCACTCTCTTGCGATTTCCTGAACACGTCGACCGATACGACTTTGGAACGCGGCCCGTCGGACTTTGTCCTGTTTGGGCGCAGTCTTGGCAAGGGTGGCGTGGCACTCAAGGTTCTCGATTCGATTTACTATGCAGGCATTATCGTGAGCAACGATTTCACGATAGTGACTGTTGATGTCAGGGAAATTGGCAAGGCTCAGGCTCTGCCTCCTGGCAACTACTACATCCGCGTTCGTCTCAAGAGTAACCCGGACGAATATAAGGATGTTCCCTTTACCATCGATCCGTATGAACTGCCGAATCTCGCCTTTGCAAGCGTCAAGGATTCCTCTTATTTTGTTGTAAATTACGAGGATCCCGAGAATCCCGACACGACGTTCTACGAACAGTTCTGGAATCCCTTCGGAGATACGGTGAGCCGCGATGTCGTGAGTGATACCTTGCCCATTAGCCTGGTGAAGGGCGAAAAGATGTGGGCCGGCCGCTCTTATCCAGTGAACATCATGTATGCCGAAGAATGGGCTACGATTTATAGCGGCATTGCAGTGAAGATTACGACCTCGACGCCGAACCTGGTCGCTTGCGATTCCATGGGAAACCCCATCGATGAAATTTTGCTCATGGGTGGCCATGCGAATTTCTACGTGAAGGCTACTGACGAGGTTGTTGACGGAACGCTTACCGTTTCTACTCCCGGAGCAAAGAACAAGACGGTAAATTGGACCAAGATCAATATCAAGGTTCCGCCGGTTCCGCAGATTGAAGCCGCCTATATCTACGACCGTACCGGTGACGGTCGCGCCGACAGTATCTGGATCAAGTTCAACAAGCCGCTCGGCGGACAGAGCGTACTCGACTCGCTCAAGTTCATTTTCGGTGAAAGTTTTGACGATGCCTTCCATGTGGCGTATCAGGATGGCGATATGGACGTAAGCCTTGTTGCTGCGGGAGATGGCTTCGGTTCAGGCATCTTTACGGGTGGAGACACCAAGGCCTACAACGGCAAGGTCAATATCTGGTATACCTATACCGACCCCGAAGACGGCAAGACTGCGATATTCCCGGTTGAAGGCTCTCTTACGGATATGGTCGGCCCCGTAATCGTTGCGGCCGAGGTCAAGTACCTTAAGGACGGCAACACGCAGCTGATGCTCAACTTTAGTGAAGGTATCGACGATAGCAATGCCGGTGTTGAACTCTTCCGTTTCCACTGCTGGAAAAACGATGTGCTGGATTCCGCGGTGAAGGCCGCAGGAGACATCGGAACGATGCCTGCCAATGTCTGGAAACTGATTTTCCCCAAGGGTAGCGATGCCGACATTGTTCCTGCCGTGGGTGATTCCGTTCGTTTCAGACCGCCTTCTCAGCTGGGCGAAGCGAAGGACCTGCAGGGAGTCCTCCCGCACGAGATGAACCCCTGGGTTCGCATTACGGGTGAGCAGAAGGTGACGGTGACCAGCCCGAAGGTCGTGACTCTGGAACCGGGAACGGAAATGTTCGATAGTGCTCGTGTGATTATCAAGAACCCGAACGCGACCGTGCCCAAGCTGGTGGGTGGCGACAAGGTCCTTTCGGCAGATCAGGTGGCCGAAGTTTACGGCACGCAGGGCCATTACCTGGGAGACCTCGACATGGCCGAACTGGTTGAAAACGAAATTGCCGAAATCGTGAAGGCGGTGCAGTCGACCTCCCTCTACACCGACAAGAAGGATCCGGTGAACGAGGACGGCTCTCCGACGAAGACCTACACGATCGAGGATATCATCGCGGCGGTGAGCAACGGGGACATGTCCATTGGCGATGCGAAGAAGCGTTTCGGCTTGAGTTCCGTGATTGTGGATGCCTACAAGAACGGCCTCCTTACGGCGGAGAACGTGCACAACTATGCGCGCGGGACCGATGCGGATGTGAAGAAGATCGTGAGTGCGGTTGCGGACAAGACGGAACTGCGCTACGAGGCGATTTACTACTCTAGCCTGGGTCACTACGTGAATAGCCACTCTGGGACGATTACCTGCAACAGCGACATCTTCACGGAAAATGGCTCCAAGAACTGCCTCGAGAACGACGGTCGCCTGTTCCTGGCCTGGAATATGCGTGCAGAAAAAGGTCGTCTTGCCGCTACGGGCGTCTATATCGCCCGCCTGCAGGTCAAGATCAAGGTGAACACCAAGGTGATTATCGACCGCACCCAGGACTTCCTGTGGGGTGTTCGACGCGGCAAGGTGAACGCCATCGACCTGGGTCTTTAAGTTTTTTTGAGAACAAAAACCCCGAAAACACGACATTTACACGTTTGTTAACTAGAATTAACGGCATTTTCCACATTGCCGTGTTGATTTTTTGAGAAAAAAAATTTATTTCTGTATTAAAACGTTTTTAATGCGCATTGGGCATTTGCCCTAGGAGATGTGGATGAGGTGCGGTTTTCTTAAGAGAGCAATCTGGTTGCTCGCTCTAGTTGTGCCTGCAGTATTTGCGGCAAACTATTCTGTTACGCTGACTTATGAAGGTAACGGCCTTTATTATGCCATTTATAGGGACAATGGTACTTGGTACACCGATAGGGAGGCTGATTGCTTTCAAGCCACCGATGTGTTCAGCTTTAACCTGAGTAGCAGAGATTTGGACAAGTATGAGCTGAATTTCTATACCGACGAAACCTGCTACACTCGTCTTTCTGATGGCGCCATTCCCTTGAAGGATTTGTTCCCGACCTCACAGCAGGCGAAAATCACCGTTAATGAAGACGGTTCCTGGCAATTTACCAATGGACAAAAGCCTGCCGAAGACCCCGAAGAACCCAAGGATCCCGAGGGACCGGTTGGCCCCGGTCAGGATGATCCCAAGGATCCCGAGGAGCCCGGCAACGACAATCCTGCAAAGGGTGGCATGAAGGTTGTGGCGTTCTTTACGCCGTGGACCAATACCAATGCCCAGATGTTTGTGGATGGTGAAAGTGTCGCGATGATTCCGGTGGCAGAAAAGTACTGCGGCTGGTTTATTGCTGCTGTCAATGCTCCTGCCGAAGGTTTCAATGTCTATTTCAAGCAGACCATCGGTCCGAATTTCGTGGGCTCCGAAGGTTTGACGACGACCGAGCCGACTACCGCAACTGAAATTTTGTTGGACTCCGTGGCCGCCTTGAGTGACACGATCTGGGTCCGTGGCAGCCAGGAAGGTGCTCCGATTGTCTATTCCAAGCATCCGAACGGTGTGTTGGGCGACTGCCCTGTGAAGAAACTTCCGGTGATGATGTTCGACTGGTTGCATGGCAACAAGGGGGATAGTAAGGACGGACGAGGCAGAATTGTTGTACCGGGCATAAACAATGGCGATCCAGCCAATGGCGTCAGCGCGGACTTCGGTTCTGGTGGCTGTAGCGGAAGCCCGATGCGCGGCATGGTCGAAAAGGAACTCGGCGCCAATGGCGTTCCCGTGCCAGCCGATCCGTTCCCGGAAAACTGCAAGATTACTGAACACCTAGCTTACTGGTTCCTCCCGGAATCGCTGGCTGTCGATGCCCAGGGCAATACGCTTACCAACATGACCTGCCGCGACCTCTATGTCTCCATGGACGAGGAAGGCTTCTGGCTTGCCGAGGTCTCGAAGAACGGTGTGTCTGCGGGTAACGAATCTAGTAAGGGCAAGGGCGGTATGTTCCTGTTGGACGACTTCAAGTATCTTGATGACGACGAAACTGTCTTGAACCCCTACTACGATAATCTGCAGGGCCACAACTTCGGCTTTACCATGAAGATTCAGGCGACCTTTGAGTATTTGCCTGGCCAGTACTTTGACTTCTACGGTGACGACGACGTGTGGGTGTTCATCAACAACAAATTGGTGGTGGATATCGGTGGTCAGCATGGTCAGGTGGCGGGAGCCGTCGACCTGGATACGCTCGGCCTTATTCCCGACAGCACCTACAACTTCCACATTTTCTATGCGGAACGTCATACGAGCGAGTCGAACTTCCGCATGCATACCTCGATTGACTTGAAGACCGAGGCAAGCCTGCTGCTGAAGAACATCTCCGACAATGCAGATATTATCTCTAGGGAAGTCTGGCAGAAGGTCCGCAGGAACAAGCTGGCTTGCGACTTCTCCGAAGACGGCAAGGAACTTTCGTTTGAACGTGGCGCATCGACATATGTGCTTTATGGCGGAAACCTGCCTTCGGAAGGTATCGCGCTGGATACTGCCGGCAATTACTTTGGTGGCATTAAGATTTCCGCTAGCTTTGACGAATTTACGATTGACAAGGAAGCGATCAAGGAAGCTCATGGCCTTGCTCCGGGAGTCTACTACCTGCGCGTGGCTCTCGTTTCGGACAACAGCCAGTTCAAGGACATTTACTTTGTCGTGGGCGCCTATAAGCTGCCGGACCTGACTTATGCCGACTCTGTCGGAAACGCCTTAGGTTCGACCATCTTGAGCGACACGCTGCCGCTGAACATGAATAAGAACGTTACCATGTGGGTGGGACAGTCCTACAAGGTTTATGTTCAGTATGCCGACGAATGGGCGAAGGGTAGCGATGTTGTCTATCCGTCGACGGACGATGACGCCCTGATTCCTTGCGATTCCTTGGGTAACCCCATTACCGAAATCAAGCTGGATTCGGGTCGAGCGATGTTCTATGTGAAAGCTGTCGGTGAAACTTGGGGCGCTAGCTTGTATGTAAAGGGCCAGGCGGCAGGAAATACGGCGGCTTGGAAGGGAATCAACTTCGCCTTGCCTCCTGTACCGCAGATCGAGACTGCCTACATTTATGACCGCGACGGTGACGGTCGTGGCGACAGCGTATGGATTCAGTTCAACGGTGAACTTGGCGGAAAGAATACGCTGGATTCTTCCAGGATGACATTCGGTGTTCTTTTCAACGATACCTATAAGCCTACCTACAAGAGAGGCGATAACACGGCATCCATCGTGGCGAATGACGGCTCGTTCGGCTCCGGAATCTTTACTGGCGGACTCGACAAGCCTTATTCTGGAAAGATTGTCGTGTGGTACACCTATACCGATAATGGCAAAACATCTGTATTCCCGGCGGAAGGCCTGCTGGTGGACAAAATCGGCCCTGTGGTGACTGCTGCCGAAGTTTCGTACATGAGCGACGGTAATGCGGTGCTGCAGCTGACCTTTAGCGAAGGTCTCAATGGCGACAATGCCTCTTCGGATCTGTTCCGTTTCCACTGCTGGAAGGACGGCCAGATGGATTCCCTGGTGAAGGCGGCAAGCGATGTTTCGAAGACCTCCGCGTCTCAGTGGAAGCTGGTTTTCCCGAAAGGTGGCGATTCTGATATTGTGCCTGCTGTCGGTGACTCCGTCCGCTTTGTTCCGCCATCTCAGTTGGGCGCGGCGCTGGACCTTGTGGATGTGGGACCGCATGAATATAACCAGTGGGTCCGCGTGACTGGCGAACAGAAGGTGACGATTACGAGCCCCGGTGTGGTGACGCTGAATCCGGATTCGCCGGCGTTTGACAGTGCCAAGGTGATTATCCGTAGCGACAGCGCGACGGTGCCGAAACTCGTGAAGGATGAATCGATCCTGACCGCAGAACAGGCGGCGACCGCCTATGGAACGCAGGGACATTTCCTGGGTGACCTCAATATGGCCGAACTGGTAGAAAACCAGATTGCCGACATTATGAAGGCTGTCCAGGGAACGCCTAGCTACACCGACAAGAAGGCCGGAAAGAATGAGGTTGCGCAGACCTACACGATCGAACAAATCATCTCGATGGTGGCGGCGGGGCAAATGTCCCTTGGCGATGCGAAGAACCGTTTCGGCCTGGATCCGGTCATTGTGGATGCTTACAAGAACGGAATGCTTACGGCTGAGAATGTCCGTAAGTACGCTCGCGGCACGGAAGCCGATATCAGGCAGATTGTCGAATCCGTTGCCGAAAATACGGAACTGCGCTACGAGGCGACCTACTACTCTAGCTTGGGTGAATTTGTGAACAGTAATTCCGGTGTGATTACTTGCAACGGCGACATCTTCAAGGAAAATGGACAGGGAACCTGTCTTGACAATAACGGCAAACTGTTCCTTGCCTGGAACATGCGCGCGAAGAATGGTCGCCTCGCTTCGACAGGTGTCTACATCGCAAGACTGGAATACCGAATCAAGGTCGGAAGCAAGACCATGGTGGACCGTACGCAGGACTTCCTGTGGGGTGTGCGTCGCGGTAAGGCGAATGCGATCGACTTAGGTCTCTAGTTTGTTTAAATTTCTCTCTCGTTAAAAAGAAGGGCCGCACCTTGGGTGCGGCCTTCCTTATATGCTTTGCAAGAATGACTCGCGGTGAGGCCGCGAGTACGAAGCATTACACGAACTTGTAGAGGTCGGTAATGTCTTCGTTGTTCTTGTCGTAGAACCAGAACTGGTTGATGTGGGCGTGCTCGTCTTCCACGAGGCTGATGTTCATGCTGTGCTTGTATTCCAAGTAGTTGAACATGCGGTTGTGGTCCTTGCAGAGCACGTCGATCACCTGCGGGCTTACCACGAGGGTCACTTCGCGGAGCTTGCCCTTTGCCTTCGCGCGGGCCATCCAGCGGTCGATCATGCCGAGCGTGGATTCAAGCGTCGCGATGCGTCCGCCGCCGTCGCACACCGGGCAACGTTCGGTCTTTTCGGTCATCAGGTTCACGCGGACGCGCTTACGGGTGACTTCCATGAGGCCGAACTGGCTGATGGGGGCGGGGCTGATCGGGGCCTTGTCGCGGCGGATTGCCTTGCGGAATTCCTGGTAGACCTTTTCGTTGTCTTCTTCGGATTCCATATCGATAAAGTCGATAATGATCAGGCCACCCACATCGCGGAGCCTAAGCTGCTTTGCGATTTCGTAGCAGGCGTCGATGTTCGTTTCGAGGATGATCTTGCCCTGGTCCTTGCCGTGCACCTTCGGTCCGGTGTTCACGTCGATAGAGACGAGTGCTTCGGTCTGTTCGATGACGAGGTTGCCGCCACGCGGGAGCGGTACCTGACGCTGCAGGGAACGGGCGTAGTCGTTTTCGATCTTGAAGTATTCGAACAGGCTTTCGTTGCTGCTCCAGAGTTTCACCTTGTCGAGCTTGTCCGGCGAGAGCACCTTGAGGTATTCACGCAGGGCGAAGTATTCGTCGCGGTTGTCGATATACACGTAGTCGGTGTTGTCGCTGAAGTATTCGCGCACCGTCTGTTCAATGGAATCGGATTCTTCGTAGATGCAGGTT
>JAEEGH010015906.1_pt1 | contig 16259 bp, 26 predicted proteins | sample 9134181 | NCBI WGS metagenome assembly JAEEGH01 (sample SAMN16246544, study PRJNA631951) | gut metagenome | biome: gut microbiome; feature: rumen; material: DP-attached | host: Bos | place: Iran: Karaj | collected 2018-10
GTCAACGCGATGGAACGGCTACGTTCCGAGGACGAACCTACATCTTGGTCGATGCATGGTTCCTGCCCGATCCAAGAGGCGAGGGCAAGGCGATCAATGCCGTTGACGCGGAGGCTGTCAGCACAGAGCCCGGATACTTCCCCATGACCCTTCTGCGCGTCCCCAACAACTGGAAACGTGGCGGGGAAGCGCTGGAGGCGATTCCCAACGGCGAGTATGACTACTTCATGCGTGAGCAGAAGGGCGTCATCACCGCGCCGCGCGGATATCGTGGCCGCCGTTGCCACGACTGCTAGGCGAAGCGCCAAGCTTACGTTAAGAAGCGGCGTGGACTTGGGTGGACGGCATGGGCAACTTGGACATGGGTGTTAGACGATGTGCGGCCAGGATGACCACCACCACGTCCATCCACGTCCAAGCCGTCCACTCATGTCCATAACGGAAAAGGACGAACCCATGACAAACTCATCGTCAATCATTGCCCCGTACGGTGGTTACCGCAAAACCATTTCCTTTGGCATGACCTGTCTCATTTACCATGCCACAACCACCTTTTGCCGCCGAAACTACAACTACAAGAATGACCCCCTTGGCAAAACTTCGGGTCAAATGATTGGCGCGGCTCGTTCGGCAAGGCAAAATCTAAAATCCGTCACAGGAGACGGATGAAGAAGCACCGCAGTGTCCCAAGTGCGGTGCGGCTATGGTCAAACGGCTAGCCAAGAAGGGGCGAAATGCCGGAAACGCCTTTTGGAGTTGCCCCCACTGGCCCGAGTGCGAAGGCACCAGACCCTGCTGAGGCACAATGCGGCGCTGGGGGCGGCGTGGACTTGGGTGGACGGCATGGACAACATGGACGTGGGCGAGAGGCGATGTGCGGCCAGAATGACCACCCCCACGTCCACACATGTCCATGTTGTCCACCCACGTCCACCCAGACCAAAAATTTTTCTTGCGCCTAGGGGGCGGTTTTTGTTATAGTATTATTTCGCTGTCAAGAGGAACAGGATTTCCGGAACAGCGCCTTACATAGTTCTGCCATGTATGAAATCGGCCGCAACGGTGCGGCTGGTTTTGGTCTTTTCCGCGCATGGGCGCGGCAGGGCCAGCGGCCGTCCCGAAGCCTGAACACCACTGAACGATGCCCTTTCAAAAAGGGAAGGAACAAAATCGAATGCCGACAATCAACCAACTTGTGCGCAAGGGACGCAAGCAGATGACCAACAAGTCGAAGTCACCTGCCCTCAAGCGCTGCCCGCAGCGCCGCGGCGTCTGCCTCCTCGTCAAGACGCAGACCCCCAAGAAGCCGAACTCGGCTTTGCGCAAGGTCGCCCGCGTGCGCCTCACCACCGGCTACGAAGTCACCGCCTACATTCCCGGCGAGGGTCACAACCTCCAGGAACACAGCGTCGTCCTCGTGCGCGGCGGCCGTGTAAAGGACCTCCCGGGCGTCCGCTACCACATCGTCCGCGGCACGCTCGACTCCCTCGGCGGCGCAGGCCCGAGCAACACCAACAAGAAGGAGCGCAACGTCAGCCGCTCCAAGTACGGCGTCAAGCGCGTCAAGGGCCCGGCCACGGCCAGGAAGTAACCAGCTGAGGACACAAAGCCATGTCTAGAAGGCGCAAAACCATCAAACGCGGCATCACGCCCGATCCCAAGTACAACAGCGAGCTCGTCGCCAAGGTCATCCGCAGCCTCATGCGCAGCGGCAAGAAGACGACGTCCGAGCGCATCGTCTACGGTGCGATCGCCGAACTCGGCGAGAAGACCGGCGAGGATCCGATCCAGGTTCTGGACACCGCCATCGGCAACATGAAGCCGAAGGTGGAGGTCAAGTCCCGCCGCGTCGGCGGCACGACCTACCAGGTCCCGGTCGAAATCCGCCCGGCCCGCCAGCTCGCGATGGCCCTCCGTTGGATGTCGCAGTACGCCTCCGCGCGTCGCGGCATGCCGATGCCGAAGGCGGTCGCGGCCGAGCTGCTCGAAGCCTACAAGGGCGAGGGCAACGTCATCAAGAAGCGCGACGACACCCACCGCATGGCGCAGGCCAACAAGGCCTTCGCGCACTACGCGTGGTAAGCCTAGAAAACTAGAAGCCTAGACTTCTAGAATTCTAGAAATCTAGAAGGATCACAATGCCTAATCTTGCGGAAAAAACCAGGACAAGCGCGAAGGGCGCGGCGGGAGCCGCGGCCCTTGACGCGCGTCTTGCGTCGATCCGCAACATCGGCATCATCGCGCACATCGACGCCGGCAAGACGACGACGACGGAGCGCATCCTCTACTACACCGGCGTCTCGCACCGCATCGGAATCGTGGACGACGGCAACACCGTCACGGACTGGATGGAGCAGGAGCGCGAGCGCGGCATCACCATCACGAGCGCGGCGATCACCTGCAAGTGGCGCGGGACCGAGGTCAACATCATCGACACCCCCGGCCACGTGGACTTCACGATCGAGGTGGAGCGTTCGCTGCGCGTCCTTGACGGCGCGGTGGCGGTCTTCTGCGCGGTCGGCGGCGTCCAGCCCCAGTCCGAGACCGTGTGGCGCCAGGCGGACCGTCACGGCGTGCCGCGCCTCGTCTTCGTCAACAAGATGGACCGCATGGGCGCGGACTTCAACCGCGTCGTGGACGAGATCCGCCAGAAGCTTGGCGCGACGCCCGCGGTCCTGTCGCTCCCCATCGGCTCGGCCGAGAGCTTTAGCGGCACGATCGACCTTCTCTCGATGAAGGCGCTTTCGTATTCCGAGTCCGACAACGGGACGACAGTCGAGGAGCATCCAATCCCATCCGAGCTCGCCGTGGAGGCCGAAAGGCGCCGCGCCGAGCTCGTGGAGTTGATAGCGGGCGACGACGAGGAGCTCATCGAGGCCTACCTCGAGAACCCCGACCTTCCGGCGGAGACGCTGATTCCGGCGATTCGCCGCGCGACCATTTCGGGCCGCGTCGTCCCGCTCTACTGCGGCTCCTCGCTCCGCAACAAGGGCGTGCAGCCGCTTCTCGACGGCATCGTCGACTTTCTGCCGTCGCCCCTCGACCGCGGCGCGGTGAAGGGGACGGACCCGAAGACGGAGGCCGAGGTCTCGCGCGACTGCGACGACCCGCTTCTGACGAGCCTCGTCTTCAAGATCGCAACCGACGCGTTCGTCGGCCGCCTTTTCTTCGTGCGCGTCTATTCGGGCGTGATGAAGAAGGGGCAGAACGTCTACAACCCCCGCACGCGGAAGCGCGAGCGGATTCTGCGCCTCGTCCGCCTGGCGGCCGACGAGAAGACGGACGTGGACGAGCTCGCCTCGGGCGAGATCGGCGCCATCGTGGGCCTCAAGGGGGCGACGACGGGCGACACGCTCTGCGCGGAGATGAAGCCGGTCGTACTGGAGAGCATCACGGCTCCGGAGCCCGTGATGTTCATGGCGATCGAGCCGAAGTCGCGGGCGGACCGCGACAAGCTGAACGAGTCGCTGGCGGAGCTGGCGGCGGAAGACCCGACGTGCGTCGTCCGGACGGACGCGGAGAGCGGGCAGACGATTTTGAGCGGCATGGGCGAGCTTCACCTGGAGATCCTGGTGGACCGTCTGCGCCGCGAGTTCCATGTGGCGGCCAACACGGGCAAGCCCATGGTTTCGTACTACGAGACCGTCACGGCGCGCGGCGCCGGGAAGGCGGTCTTCGACCGCGAGATCGGCGGGAAGAGGTTCTTCGCGTCGGTGTCGGTCGAGGTCGAGCCGCGGAAGCGCGGCGAGGGGATCGCGACGGAGGCGAAGTCCGCCTGCCGCGAGCTTCCCGCCGAGATGGCCGAGGCGGTCGAGGCAGGACTTTTGGACGGAGCCGGCACGGGTGTGCTGGCCCGGTATCCGATGATGGATCTCGCGGCGCGTGTCACGGCGGTCGAGATGGGGGAGCCCGAAAGCGCCTCCCCGATCGCCTTCCGCACGGCGGCCGTGATGGCATTCCGCGAGGCGGCGCTGGCCGCCAAGCCGGAAATGCTCGAGCCGATCATGCGGCTCGTCATCGTCACGCCGGCCGAATCGGTCGGCGAGATCATCGGCGATGTGAACGCGCGCCGCGGACAGGTGCGCGACATGGAGGAACGCGGCGGCACGAAGGTCGTGAACGCCGAGGTTCCGCTGGCGGAGCTCTTCGGCTACGCAACGGCCATCCGTTCGCTGTCTCGCGGTCGCGCGAGCTACACGATGGAGCCCGGGGCGTTCGCCGTGGCGCCGAAGTCAGTCAAGGAACAGTTGTTGAACAGGTAGCGGTACAAGCATGCAAAGTCAACGCATACGCATTCGGTTGCAGGCCTACGATCACAGGGTTCTGGATCAGGCCGTCGAGAGCATAGTAGAAACCGCCCGCGGGTCGGGCGCACGGGTTGTGGGCCCGGTTCCACTGCCGACGCGCATTGAGCGTTGGACGGTCAACCGCAGCCCGCATGTCGACAAGAAGTCCATGGACCAGTTCGAGATGCGGACGCACAAGCGTCTGGTCGACATCGTCAGCCCCACGGCGAAGACGGTCGACGAGCTCAAGAAGCTCAACCTCCCCGCCGGCGTGGACATTTCCATTCGCATTTAACAAGAGGCGGTAGGACACCATGAACGGTCTAATTGGAAAGAAGATTGGCATGACCCAGGTCTGGGACGCCGAGGGGCGCCGCGTCGCGGTGACCGTCCTCGAGGTCGGACCCTGCCCGGTCGTGCAGGTCAAGGACAAGGAAAAGGACGGCTACGACGCCGTGCAGGTCGGGTTCGAGGCCCAGAAGCCGCAGCGTCTGACGAAGGCCGTCCGCACGCGCTTCGAGAAGGCGGGCGTCGCGCCCTGCCGCACGCTCCGCGAATTCGACGCGGAAGGCGACGCGGTCAAGGTCGGCGACACGCTGACGGTCGGGGTCTTCGACGGCGTCAAGCTCGTCGACGTCACGGCCACGACGAAGGGCAAGGGATTCGCCGGCGTCATGCGGCGCTACGGCATGGGCGGCGGCCCGATGACCCACGGCGGCCACAGCAAGCGGCGCATCGGCTCCATCGGCGAGCGCGACCTCCCCGGCTGGATCGCCAAGGGCAAGCGCATGCCCGGCCACATGGGCTCGGTGCAGCGCACGACCCGCAACCTCGCGGTCGTCCAGGTCCGCAAGGACGACAACGTTCTCCTGGTGCGCGGCGCGGTCCCCGGACCGAACGGCGCCACAGTCATCGTACGCAAGGCCCTCAAGAAGGACTAGCAATGAGCAAGATCAAGTCATTCAACGATAAGGGCGAGGCCGCCGCCGAGGTGGATTTCGCCGACGAGCTCCTGGTGCTCGACAAGGGCGACCAGGCCGTCAAGGACGTCGTCGTGGCGACCCTCGCCGCGCGCCGCGCCGGCACGGCCTCGACGCTTGGCAAGGGCGAAGTCGCCGGCAGCAACAAGAAGCCCTGGAAGCAGAAGGGCACGGGCAACGCCCGCGCCGGCTTCCGCCGTTCGCCCGTGTGGCGCGGCGGCGGCGTCGCGATGGGCCCGAAGCCCCGCTGCTACTGCACGAAGATCAACAAGAAGGTCGCCGACCTCGCCTTCCGCCACGCGCTCAGCGAGCACATCAAAGACGGCAAGGTCGTCGTGGTCGACGCCCTCCCGGCCGACGGCAAGACGAAGAACGTCGCGGCCCTCATCAAGGCGCTCGGCCTCACCGGCCGCGTGCTGTTCGTGACGGACAAGCCGGAGGAGAAGTTCCTCCTCGCGGTCCGCAACATCCCGAAGGCCGAGGCCCTCACGGCCACGCAGCTCGACGTCTACTCGCTTCTCCAGGCGAAGACGGTCGTCGCGACGAAGGAAGGCCTCGACAAGCTCGCCGCCCGCATGGGCAGGGCCGAGAAGGCGGAGGTGGCTGAATGAAGCACGACGCAATCATCAAACGCGTGCAGGTGACCGAGAAGGGCACCATGCTCGCCGCGGGCAACCGCTACCTCGTCGAGGTCGCGCCCGAGGCCAACAAGATCGAGATCCGCAAGGCGGTCGAAGAGACCTTCGGCGTGCACGTCCTCGCGGTCAACACCCAGAACTACGCCGGCAAGAAGCGCATGCTCCGCAACCGCCGGGTCGTCCAGGCCTCCGACTGGAAGCGCGCCATCGTGACGCTGAAGGCCGGGGAGCGCATCGAGGCGGTTTAACGCCACGGAGGCAAACAAGACATGGGCTTGAAGAGTTACAAACCGAGGTCCGAGGGTCTCAGGGGGCGCGTCTCCCAGGACCGCAAGGAGCTCACCGCGCAGAAACCCGAGCGCGGGCTCACCGAGGCCACGCGGAAGACCGCCGGCCGCAACAACAAGGGGCGCATCACGACCCGCCACCACGGCGGCGGCGTGAAGAGGCGCTACCGCATCGTCGACTTCAGGCGCGACAAGACGGGCATCCCCGCCCGCGTCGCGACGATCGAGTACGATCCGAACCGCAGCGCGAACATCGCGCTCCTCAACTACCTTGACGGCGAAAAGCGCTACATCCTCGCCCCCGAAGGCCTGAAGGTCGGGCAGCTCCTGCTCTCCGGACCCGACGCCGAGCCGAGCGTGGGCAACGCGCTTCCGCTGGCGAAGATCCCGGTGGGCCTGATGGTCCACGCCGTGGAGCTCGCCCCCGGCGCCGGCGCCCGCTTCGCCCGCAGCGCGGGCAACGCCTGCCAGATCCAGGCGCGCGACGGCGACTACGTCCTTCTGCGCATGCCGTCGGGCGAGATCCGCCGCGTCCTCTCGCGCTGCCTCGCCACCGTCGGCACCGTCGGAAACGGCGACTGGGAGGGCGTCAAGCTCGGCAAGGCCGGGCGCAAGCGCCTCCTCGGCATCCGCCCGACCGTCCGCGGCGTCGCGATGAACCCTGTCGACCACCCGATGGGCGGCGGCGAAGGCCGCACGTCCGGCGGCTCGCACCCGCGGTCCCCGTGGGGCAAGCTCGCGAAGGGCGGGAAGACCCGCAAGCCGCGCAAGGCCTCGTCCAAGCTCATTGTCAAGCGGAGGAAGTAAGAGATGTCGCGTTCAATCAAGAAGGGCCCCTACGTGGAGGCCAAGCTCCTCGCCAAGGTCGAGAAGGCGAAGCAGAGTCCCCGGCCGCAGCCGATCAAGACCTGGTCGCGCCGGTCGATGATCCTCCCCGAGTTCGTCGGCCTCACCTTCGCGATCCACAACGGCAAGCAGCATGTGCCGATTTTCGTGAACGAGAACATGGTCGGGCACCGTCTCGGCGAATTCGCCCCGACCCGCATGTTCAAGGCGCACGGCGCCACGACCGTCAAGGTCACCAAGTAAGGCGGGTTAGCAAATGGAAGTTTCCGCAATCACTCGCAATGTGCGCCTCTCGGCCCAGAAGGGCCGCCCGCTGGCGCGTGAAGTCCAGGGCAAGCCGGTCTCGGAGGCCCTGAAGATCGTGGCGTTCAGCCCGCTGAAGGCCGCGTTCCATCTTGAGAAGACCATCAAGTCCGCGGTCGCGAACGCCAGCAACAACGCCGGCCTCGACGTCGACGGCCTCACGGTCAAGCTCGCGGTGTTCGACGAAGGCACCCGGATGCGCCGCCACTGGCCGCGCGCCCGCGGCTCGGCCAGCCCGATCGCCCGTCGCCTCTGCCATGTCAAGGTCATTCTGACCGACGGCGTCAACAAGTAATTCAGGAAGGAAGACTACTTTGGGACAGAAAGTAAATCCGATCGGCTTCCGGGTAGCCCTGGACAAGCAGTGGCGCTCTCGGTGGTTCAGCGGCAAGAAGCAGTTCGGTGCATTGCTTGCCGAAGATCTCGAAATCCGCGAGGCGGTCATCGAAAAGATGAAGACCGCCGCCATCGCGAAGGTTGAAATCGAACGCTACGCCAACCGCGTCCGAGTCAACATCTACTCCGCCCGGCCCGGCATCATCGTCGGCAAGAAGGGCGGCATCGACGTCGACGAGATCCGCAAGGAGCTCGGCAAGAAGACCGGCAAGGAAATCTACCTCGAGATCCACGAGGTGCGCGACGCCGACGCGAACGCCCAGCTCGTGGCCGAGAACATCGCGCAGCAGATCGAGCGCCGCGTCGCGCTCCGCCGCGTCCTGAAGCGCGCCGAGAAGGTCGCCATGGACATGGGCGTCGACGGCATCAAGGTCCGCTGCTGCGGCCGAATCAACAACGCCGAGCTTTCGCGCGTCGAGTGGGGCAAGGAGGGCAAGGTCCCCCTGCACACGCTTCGCGCCAAGATCGACTACGGCTTTGCGGAGGCCAACACCACCGCCGGCAAGATCGGCGTCAAGGTCTGGATCTGCAAGAGCGAGAATTTCAAGCCCCGCATGAGCGGCGGCAACAGGAGGAAGAGCCATGCCCCTAATGCCTAAGCGGGTCAAGTACCGCAAGCAGACCAAGGGAAGCCGCAAGGGCTTCGCCACGTCCGGCGCCTCGCTGGCCTACGGCGACTACGGCGTCAAGGCGCTCACGCGCGGATGGCTGAAGGCCACGCAGATAGAGGCGTGCCGCGTCGCCATCAACCGCGAGATGAAGCGCAAGGGCAAGCTCTGGGTCCGCGTTTTCCCGGACAAGCCCGTCACGAAGAAGCCGATCGAAGTCCGAATGGGCGGAGGCAAGGGCAACCCCGAGTTCTGGGTCGCCGTCATCCTCCCCGGCAAGATCCTCTTCGAGGTCGGCGGCGTCCCCGAGGCGGTGGCGCGCGAGTGCCTCCGCATCGCCGACACCAAGCTCGGCATCCGCACGCAGCTGGTGAGCCGCGCCCGCTAGGGCCGGCCACCGCCAGGAGTTTTACCATGAAGGCAAGAGAAGTCAGAGAACTGAGCGACGAGGAGCTGGCCCAGAAGATCCGCGAGACATCGCGCGAGGTCGCCTCCCTTCGCATGAGGAAGCTCAGCGGCGTCGCCGTTGAGAACTACGGCAAGATACGCGGCATGAGGCGCGACGTCGCCCGCATGCGCACAATCGCCACCCAGCGGGAGAAGTCGAAATGAGTGAGGAAGTCAAAGAAGTCCGCGGCGTCCGCAAGACCCGCACGGGCGTGGTGATCAGCCGCAGCGGCGACAAGGCAATCGTCGTCCTCGGCGAGCGCCGCATCCCGCACCCGATCTACGGCAAGATCATCCGCCAGCACAAGAAGTACCACGCCTGCGACGACAACACCTGCAAGGTCGGCGACACCGTGGAGATCATGGAATGCCGCCCCGTCAGCAAGACCATCCGCTGGCGCGTCGTCAAGAAGGCCGCCGAGGGCGGGGAAGGGAAGTAACCCATGATTCGCGAAGAGTCAAACCTAGTCGTCGCGGACAACACCGGCGCCAAGATCGCCAAGTGCTTCCGCGTGCTCGGCCAGCGCAAGGAGTTCGCGCACATCGGAGACGTCATCCGCGTCTCGATCCGCGAGGCCTCGCCGACCGGCGCCGTCAAGAAGGGCCAGGTCTGCACGGCGGTCATCATCCGCACCGCGCAGCCCATCCGCCGCGCCGACGGCTCCACGGTGAGCTTCGACCAGAACGCCTGCATCATCGTCGACGCCAAGTTCAACCCGATCGGCACCCGCGTGTTCGGACCGGTGGCCCGCGAGCTCCGCGACTCCAAGTGCGCGAAGGTCGTCTCCATGGCCCCGGAAGTGGTCTAGAGGAGTAAGCACCATGAGTATCGCAAGAATCAAGAAGGGCGACGTGGTCATCGTCATCTCCGGCGCCTACGCCGGCCGCACCGGCAAGGTCAACTCCGTCGACCCGGCCGCCGAAACGGCCATCGTCGAAGGCGTCAACATGCGCACCCACGCCGTCCGCCGCTCGCAGGAGAACCCGAACGGCGGCCTCGTCAAGTCCGAGGCCCCCATCCGCCTCTGCAAGCTGATGCCGTACGACCCCGACGCCAAGAAGGGCGTCCGCATCTCACGCGTCAAGGAGGGCGACAAGTTCGTCCGCAAGGCCAAGAAGACCGGCCGCGTATTCTAACCGAAGGACATCCCAATGGCCAACCTAAAGGATCTTTACAAGAACGAGGTCGCGCCCAAGCTCCGCGAGAAGCTCGGGCTCGACAACCCCATGCTCGTGCCCCGCCTGACGAAGATCGTCATCAACATGGGCTTCGGCATCGTCGAAAAGGACGTGCAGAAGAAGCTCGTCGACGAGCTCGCCGCCATCACCGGCCAGCACCCGATGCTCTGCAAGGCGCGCAAGAGCGTGTCCAACTTCAAGCTGCGCGAAGGCATGGTCGTCGGCGCGAAGGTCACCCTCCGCGGCGACCGCATGTACGAATTCCTCGAGCGCCTCTCCCGCATCACGCTCCCCCGCATCCGCGACTTCCGCGGCATCCCCGGGCGCGGATTCGACGGGCGCGGGAACTACACGTTCGGCCTGAAGGACCAGACGACGTTCCCCGAAATCGACGCAACCCAGGTCCCCTGCGAAAAGGGCATGGACATCACGATCTGCACGACGGGCGACGACAAGTCCGCCCGCGCGCTCCTCGAGATGCTCGGCGTCCCGTTCGCCGGCCGCAAGTCGAAGTGATAGGAGACAAGCCGTGGCAAAAACCTGCTTAATCGAAAAGGCGAAGCGCGCCCCCAAGTTCAGCGCGCGCAAGTACACCCGCTGCTCGCGGTGCGGCCGTCCGCACTCCGTGATCCGCAAGTTCCAGCTCTGCCGACTCTGCTTCCGCGAGCTGGCGCTGTCCGGGCAGATCCCCGGCGTCACCAAGGCCAGCTGGTAGGAGTAGCAACATGAGTATGACAGACCCCATCGCGGACATGCTCACCCGCATCCGCAACGCCCAGAAGGCCCGCCTCGAAGAAGTCGCGATGCCCGTCTCCCGCATGAAGGCCGACATCGCCCGCGTCATGAAGGAGTTCGGATACATCTCCGGCTTCGAAGTCGACGAGGCCAACCGCACGATGACCCTCACCCTCCGCTACACCGCGGCCGGCGAGCCCGTCATCCGCGGCCTCCGCCGCTACAGCCGCCCGGGCCTCCGCCGCTACTGCGGCGCCACCGAGATCCCCATGGTCCTCGGCGGCCTCGGCCACTCGATCATCAGCACCTCCCGGGGCGTCATGGCCGGCCGCCAGGCCCGCAAGCTCAACCTCGGGGGCGAAGTCCTCTGCACCATCTGGTAGCCCCACGGGCGCATCCAGGAAGGAACAACAACCATGTCTAAAATCGGAAAACAGCCGGTCGTCATCCCCGCCGGGGTGACCGTGACGGTCGACGGGCAGAAAATCACCGTGAAGGGCCCCAAGGGAGAGCTCTCGCGCATCATCCCCGCCGGAATCACCGCCGAGGTCGCCGAAGGAAGGGTCGTCTACACCCGCGCGGACGACTCCCGCCCCCTGCGTAGCCTGCATGGACTCAGCCGCACCCTCTGCGCCAACATGGTGCAGGGCGTCACGGCCGGATACAAGAAGGAGCTCTCCATCGAGGGCACGGGCTTCAAGGCCCAGCTCCAGGGCAACAAGCTCCTCCTCTCCCTCGGCTTCGCCTCCCCCAAGGAATACACCATTCCCGCCGGCATCACCGCCACCGTCAACAAGGACGGCGTGATCGTCGCCGTCGAAGGCTGCGACAAGGAGCTCGTCGGCCAGGCCGCCGCCCGCATCCGCAGCTACTACCCGGCCGAACCCTACAAGGGCAAGGGCGTCAAGTACGTCGGCGAAGTCATCCGCCGCAAGCAGGGCAAGAAGATGGCCTAGCGCCGCCTGATAGGAGTTTCAACGCACTATGAAGAACCGCATTGATCAGCGCCGCCTGCGCCACCAGCGCCTCCGCCAGAAGGTGAAGGGCACGGCCGCACGCCCCCGCATGGCCATCGCCATGTCCAACAAGAACATCAACGTCCAGTTCATCGACGACGACGCGGGCAACACCCTCGCCTCCTACTCGACCGTCGGGACCGACGCCAAGCTCAACATCGCGACCGCCAAGGACGCCGGCGCCAAGGCCGCCGAAGCCGCCCTCGCCAAGGGAATCTCCCTCGTGGTCGTCGACCGCGGCGGATTCAAGTACCACGGCCGCGTCAAGGAGCTCGTCGAGGCGGCAGTCGCCGCCGGGATCAAGATCTCCGTCAAGAACGCAGAGGAGTCTAAGTAATGGAACAGCGTGAACAGCGCGGACGCCGCGACGGCGCCGCCCCCCAGCAGGAAAACGAGTTTGACGAGCGCCTGGTCTTCATCAACCGCTGCTCGAAGGTCGTCAAGGGCGGCCGCCGCTTCAGCTTCTCCGCAGTCGTCGTCGTCGGCGACCGCGAGGGCCGCGTCGGCTTCGGCTTCGGCAAGGCCAACGAGGTCTCCGAGGCCATCCGCAAGGGCGGCGACGCCGCCCGCCGCGACATGATGACCGTCACCATGCGCGGACGCACCATCCCGCACGAGGTCACCGGCGTCTCCGACGGCGGCCGCGTCCTCCTCAAGCCGGCGCCCGACGGCTCCGGCGTCATCTGCGGCGGCGGCATGCGCCCCGTCCTCGAGGCCGCCGGCGTCCGCGACGTCGTCGGCAAGTCGCTCGGCAGCAAGAACCGCCTCAACGTCGTCAAGGCCACCATCGAAGCCCTCAAGAAGCTCCGCTCGGCCGAGGAACTCGCGGCGGAACGCGCCTAATGACATCAAACGGGCCGGGCCACGCGCCCGGCCCCACAGGAGTTTAAAATGGATCTCAGCACTCTCCACAACGAACCAGGCGCCCGCCACGCCGCCAAGCGCCGCGGCCGCGGCCACGCCTCCGGCCTCGGCAAGACCGCCGGACGCGGCAACAAGGGCCAGTTCTCCCGCAAGGGCCACAAGCACAAGGACTCCTTCGAAGGCGGCCAGATGCCCCTCATCCGCCGTCTCCCGAAGCGCGGCTTCAAGAACCCCGCCCGCTGCCCGTTCTTCGGCGTCAACGTCGGGACCCTCCAGGACAAGTTCCCCGCCGGAAGCGAAGTCACCCCGTGCGCCCTCGCGGACGCCGGCCTCGCCGAAGGCTGCCGCGTCAAGATCCTCGGCAGCGGAGACATCTCCGTCGCCCTCACCGTGAAGGCCAACGCCTTCTCGGCCTCCGCCAAGGCCAAGATCGAGGCCGCCGGCGGCAAGTGCGAAGTCATCTAGCGCCAGGCGCTAGATGACTTCAGTTCTCGGTTCTCAGTTCTCGGTTCTCGGTTCCAACCCCATACGATATCTCGGAACCAAGAACCAGGAACCAAGAACCAGGAACTAGGAACTAGGAACTAGGAACTGAGAACCGGGAACCAAGAACTTGGAACTAAGAACTAGGAACTAAATAATGTTCGGAGCATTCGCAAACACTTTCAAGGTACCCGACCTGAGGAAGCGCATCCTCTTCACGCTCGGGCTCGTCTTCATCTGCCGCCTGGTCTCAATGGTCCCGACCCCGGGCGTCGACTGGCACGCCCTCTCGGACCTGCTCCGCGGCATCCAGGAGAACGCCGGCGCATCCGGCGGCCTCCTCGGCATGGTCAACGTCTTCAGCGGCGGCGCCATGGAGCGCTGCTCCGTCGGCACCCTCGGCATCTGGCCCTACATCAGCGCGTCAATCGTGCTGCAGCTCATGACCGCCATCATCCCCGCCCTCGAGCGCATGGCGCGCGACGGCGAGGCCGGCCGCCAGAAGCTGAACCAGTGGACCCGCTACTTCACGATCATCATCTGCGTCGGCCAGGGCTTCTTCCTCGCCCGCGGACTTGAGCACCCCGGCTTCCTCGGCCAGGGCGGACTCCAGCTCGTCGCCCATCCGGGCTTCGGGTTCGAACTCATGACCGTCGTCGCGATGACCACCGCCTCCATGCTCGTCATGTGGCTCGGCGACCAGATCACCGCCCGCGGCATCGGCAACGGCATCTCGCTGATCATCATGATCAACATCTGCTCGCGCGGCCCGATGGCCGTCTTCGAGGCCTACAACCGCTACTTCTCCGCGCAGAAGTCCGGCACGGTCTTCGAATTCGCCCTCCTCGTCCTCGTCGGCTTCCTCGTCTGCGCCGCGACCGTCATGCTCACGCAGGGCGTCCGCAAGGTGCCGATCCACACCGCCCGCCGCCAGGTCGGCGCCAAGATCTATGGCGGACAGGCCACCTACATGCCGCTCCGCGTCAACTTCTCCGGCGTCATGCCCATCATCTTTGCCGGCCCGCTCCTCCAGATTCCCGGCTCCCTGCTCCAGCGCATCCCCGTGCCCGAGACGGGCGCCCTGCGCGGACTCCTCGGCGCCCTCCAGTGGTTCGGCCGCCAACTCGCCGAAGGTCTGAACGGGACGTACATCGTGCTCTTCTCGATCCTCGTCCTCTTCTTCAGCTTCTTCTGGGTCGCAACCCAGTTCAACGCCATGCGCATCGCCGACGACCTCAAGCGCACCGGCGGTTACGTCCCCGGCATCCGCCCCGGACGCGCCACGGCCGAATACCTCGACCACACGATGTCCCGCGTCACGCTCATCGGCGCGATCGGACTCATCGTGATCGCGATCTTCCCGTCGCTGCTCCGCGTCTACCTGCGCCTCCCGTGGGAGATGGCCAGCTTCTTCGGCGGCACCTCGCTCCTCATCATCGTCGGCGTCGCGCTCGACACCCTCCGCCAGATGGAGTCGCTGCTCGTCATGCGCCACTACGACGGCTTCCTCAAGCACGGCCGCATCCAGTCTCGTATGCGCTAGCCGCTTTTGAGGTCTGAAAGTTCTGGGGCCCGGTTTGGTTCTCCAACCCGGGCCCTGATTTTTTTGGCGTTAAGGGGTATTTTATTTGAAAATCATAAAAACTTTCACCGTTAACTTGTGTTTTCGAGGTTAATTTGGTATACTCGACACTATGAGCGATTACTTTAAAAGGGAAATCTACCTTCGGAAAATTCGTGGCTTTTACGACGATGCCGGAATCATCAAAGTCATTACCGGTGTCAGACGGTGCGGTAAATCCTGCCTAATGGCCACAATTGCAGACGAACTTCGTGAGCGTGGCGTTAACGAAGGGCAAATCGTGTATCTTGACCTTGACCGGCGCCCATATCTTGGGATAAAGACCCCTGATCAACTTGAGCATCTCATTGAAGACAAAACCACCGCAACTGGCACAACGTATCTTTTTATTGATGAAATTCAAAACGTGAAGGGCTTTGAGGAAGTCGTCAACGCCTTTCGCAATGAAGGACGGTATTCGATTTTCATCACGGGATCCAACTCCTATTTGCTAAGCAGTGAACTGGTCACAAAGCTTACAGGGCGCTACCTTGAATTTGAGATGTTCCCGCTTACGTTTGACGAGTACCTAGGAATGAGGGCGTTTTTCGGGCAACAGGCCTCTGCAAATCTTTTGGATGACTTTGAACGGTATTTGCGGGATGGCGGGTTCCCAAAGTCGGTACAATACGATTTGGAAGAGGACCGCCGGACATACGTGGCAGGCGTTGTCTCGGAAATCTTCGCCAAAGACATTCGCCGACGCGTGAAAATCCGCAATGTTTCCATATTCAGGAAGGTCCAAACGTATCTCATCAACAATTTCGGGGCGCCGACCAGCCTGACTAACATTCTGGAAGCGCTTGAAAAGGATGGGACGCGCATCAAGCGCGAAACGTTGAGCCGCTACATAGACATTCTTAAGGACGCGAAAATCCTCTACGAGTGCGACAGGTTCGACCTGAAATCCCGGAGATCGATCAACGGCGAGCAGAAATACTATCTGTCCGATCTTGGTTTCTATTTCGCAACGAACACCGACAACCGCGTGAACTATGGCCCAGCCCTTGAAAACGTCGTTTTCACATACGCGATGTCGCATGGCTTTTCGGCCAGCGTTGGGCGGATAGGCCCGCTTGAGTGCGATTTCATACTGCGGCGCGGCTACGGCGATTACTCATACGTTCAGGTTTGCATGACGATGATGGCCAGTCGCGAAACCGAGGAACGGGAATACGCGCCGCTGGAAAAGATTCGGGACAACTACCCCAAATACATCCTCACACGCAACGACCCGCTGCAAAGCCGCAACGGCATCCTGCACCGCAACCTTCCCGAATTCATGCGCGACGGCGCATCATTCTGACGTCGGCCGTGCAGGGGAGGCTCTCCTCGCGCGAAGTTCGCAAAGGCCGCAAAGTTCTGGTAGGGACGCATCCACGATGCGTCCGTCACCTTTTCAACTCTAAATCCCGTGAAATTTGTGGTACCATATTGTCATGAAACGCTTACTCCCAATACTCGCTGTCGCAGCCTTTCTCGCGGGCGGTTGCGGCCTTTTCAAGCCTCGTGGGTATCCATATTCCGAACTTGCCAGAAGATTTCCCCCCTACAGAAAAGCTGAATTTCA
>JAEEGH010015907.1_pt1 | contig 16257 bp, 13 predicted proteins | sample 9134181 | NCBI WGS metagenome assembly JAEEGH01 (sample SAMN16246544, study PRJNA631951) | gut metagenome | biome: gut microbiome; feature: rumen; material: DP-attached | host: Bos | place: Iran: Karaj | collected 2018-10
GGGCCCCGGCACGCACCAGGGCTCGCTGGACGGCCTCCTGGGCGACCAGCAGAAGGATCCCGACCTGGTCCGCCTGTACAGCAACCAGTTCCAGGTGAAGACGCACCAGACCCCGCCCGCCATCATCATCCTTTCCGATGACGACGGACTCGTCCCGCCCGTTCCCAACGCCATCGCCTATTACAACGCCATGCACAATGAGGGCATCAGTTGCTCGTTGCACATCTATCCCTCCGGCGGCCACGGCTACGGCTACATGCCCTTCTTCGCCTACCGGGAGCAGATGCTCTCCGACCTTTCCGCCTGGCTGGACAGACTGCCCTCCCCCGCTCCGGACGCCGTCAAGGTTGCCTGCATCGGCGACAGCATCACCGACGGCCACGGGATCGACCTCCGGGACGTGAACGGCTATCCCGCCCAGATGCAGAAGATGCTGGGGGCGGGCTACAACGTCCGGAACTTCGGCATCAGCGCCCGCACGCTGATGGATTCCGGCGACCTCCCGTACATGAACGAAGGCATCTGGCACGACGCCCTCGCCTTCCAGCCGGACATCGTCGTCATCATGCTGGGAACCAATGACTCCAAGGAATACAACTGGGTCCACAAGAAGGAATTCGAGGGCGACCTCAAGAAGATGCTCACCGCCCTGAAGGCGCTTCCGTCCCAGCCCAAGATCTACCTATGCAAGCCCGTTCCCGCCATCAAGGACAGTTGGACCATTTCCGAATCCATCATCACCGGGGAGATTGTCCCGCTCCTGGAAAAGGCCGTGAAGAAAGAGAAACTGGAAGGCATCATCGACCTCCACGCCGCCCTCGAGGGACATCCGGAAATGATGCAGGACGACGGCATCCATCCCAATGCCGCCGGTGTCCGGAAAATGGCCGAGACGGTCGCCAAGGTCATCGACCCGGATGTCAAAATCGAGCAGCGTCCTTTCTGGATGACGCGGTAAAGCGATTTCAACCCGGAACGAATCCTATGTTCCGGGTTTTTATTATATTTGTGGTTTGAATACGAAGAAAAGACGAATATGAAACGAATTGCCATTTTCATGACGGCACTGGCCATCCTGGCCACCGGCTGTAGCAAGGGACAGAAATTCACGCTGGAAGGCGACCTGGCTTCAGCCCATTTCGACCCGAAAACCGAATCCCTGCGCCTGGAGAGCGACGTTCTCTCCGAGCCTGTCACCATCCCTGTCAAGGACGGAACGTTTTCCTACAGCGGGAAGGTGGAGAAACCGGCGGTCGCCACGCTGAAAGGGGTCGGCGGAAAAGCCTCCGCCCCGATGTTCGTCCTGGAGAAAGGCGTCATCACGTTCCAGGACGGTTTCGCCTGCGGGACGAGACTGAACGACGATGCCTCCGAATTCCTCCGCTCGATCCGGGAGATTCCGAAGAAGCACCCCGGTGACCGGGCTGCCACGACCGAGGAGGCCGTCCAGACCGTCCGCAAATACGTTTCCGACCACGCCAAGGATCCCTCCGCGATCCTCGCCCTGTCGATTGCCCGGCGTTTCGCCAGTCCGGAAGAGATGGTCAAACTCATCGAATCGACCGCTCCGGCCGTCCAGAACGACAGCCATGTCCAACTGATGAAGGTCGTGCTGAAGAACCAGAGGCCGCGTCCCGCCGCCGATTCCGAATAACGATGAAACGCTTCTTACCGCTGCTGACCGCCCTCCTCTTGCTCGCTCCCGCCTGCCAGAGGGTGCATTATACGGTTATCGTTTCCTTGGACGGTAACCGCTGGGACTATCCGGACCTGTATGAAATGCCGTTTTTCGACAGTCTCGAAACCGTGGGCGTCCGGGCGGTGATGGAGCCTTCTTTCCCCGCTTCCACCTTCCCGAACCACTATACGATGGCGACGGGCTGCGTCCCGGACCACAACGGCCTCGTGAACAACAGTTTCCGGGATCCGGACGACGGCTCGCACTATGCGATGAACGACTCCTCGAAGCGGTTCAACCCCAAGTACTACCTGAAGGAACCCATCTGGATCACGGCCCAGAAGCAGGGCCTGAAGACCGGCAATATCTACTGGCTGGGCGGTGACGTCGCCATCCAGGGAACCCATCCCACCTACTGGCGCAACTGGAACGAACAGCCGCACTGGACCTTCGAAGAACGCGTGGACGAGGCCGTGAGGCTGATGAGCCTTCCCAAGAAGGAGCGGCCGCGCCTGTTGATGGTCTATTTCGACGAACCGGACCATACGGGCCATGTCTTCGGTCCCGTGTCGGTCGAGACGGCCGGGATGACCCACCGGATGGACAGCCTGATGCACGGGTTCTATCTCCGGCTGATGGAACTCCCCCATGCCCGGCGGATCAACTTCATCCTCGCCGGCGACCACGGCATGACGGAAATCAGCCCGGACCGCTTCGTCTCCTGGGCGGAGGTCCTGGACGACACCTGGGTCGAGGACATCGTCGGTTCCATCCCCACCAGCATCTACTGCAAGGAAGGCTGTGCGGACACGGTGTACAAGGCCCTTTCGCAAGTACCGCACCTGAACGTTTACCGCCACGGCGAACTGCCGGACTCCCTGAACTACGGGACTTCCGACCGCCTGGGCGACATCATCGTGGCTCCGGACCTGGGCTGGCAGTTCAACTTCGCCCCGTCCCGGAACCAGGGCACGCACGGCTATGCGCCGCAGGAAACCGACATGAACATCGCTTTCCGGGCCGTGGGCCCCGACTTCAAGAAGGGCTACGAGGCCGCTCCCTACGGGAAGGGCCGCATCGCCTCCTTCAAGAACATCGACCTGTATCCGATGCTGTGCCGGCTGCTCCGCATCACCCCCGCCCCGGTGGACGGGGACCTCGAACGAATCGAACAAATCCTAAAATAACACGATAACACCATGAAACTAGACGGAAGACGGGAAAGTTCCAATGTGGAAGACCGCAGAGGAATGAGCGGCGGCACGGCCGCCGGACTGGGACTGGGCGGTGTCGCCCTCATCGCGCTGATCGTTCTCCTGCAGGGCGGTTCCCTCGGAGACGTGGTCAAGAGCGTCATCAACTCAGGCGGGATGCAGACGACCCAGCAGACCACCTACGAGCCTACGGCCGAGAACGAAGCCCTCGCCACCTTCTCCAAACAGATCCTCGCCTCCACCGAGGATGTCTGGAGCGCCTATTTCCGCGAAAATCGCATCGGTACCTACCGGCCCCCGACCCTGGTGCTGTATTCCGGCGCCACCGCCACCGCGTGCGGCACGGGACAGGCAGCCATGGGCCCGTTCTACTGCTCCGGCGACGAGAAACTGTACATCGACCTGAGTTTCTTCGCCACCATGCGGCAGCAACTCGGGGCCGACGGCGACTTCGCCTACGCCTATGTCATCGCCCATGAGGTGGGCCACCACGTGCAGAACCTGCTCGGCACCCTGGGCCAGGCCCATCAGCAGATGGCGCGGATGAACAAGGCCGACGCCAACCGCGTGAGCGTCCGCATCGAACTCCAGGCGGACTTCTACGCCGGTGTCTGGGGCCACTACGAGAGCCAGATGTTCGGCTCCCTGGAGGACGGTGACCTGATGGAAGCCATCAACTGCGCCTCCAAGATCGGTGACGACTACCTCCAGAAGAAGGCCCAGGGCTACGCCGTCGAAGAATCCTTCACCCACGGCACCGCCGCCCAGCGCATGAGATGGCTCAAGAAGGGCCTCCAGACGGGCGACATCCGCCAGGGCAATACCTTTGAACTCAGTGACAGCCAGTTATGAGTAAAAAACATTTTACGTTGCCTTACGAAGGAGGCCTGATCGAGAAGAATCTCCCGAAAGGCATCCTGCATAACTATGAAAAAATCTGGACCGAGATCTATCCCGAATCCCGGCCCGCCTCTTATGCGGTGGCCGACCTCGTGGTCGATGCCATCAAGGCCACGCCGGAAGGGCGGCTGTTCCGCCTCGGCCTCACCACCGGAGCCACCCCCACCTCCCTGTACAACGAACTCGCCCGCCGCTACCAGGCCGGACAGGTTTCGTTCCGGAACGTCGAGGTCGTGTCCATCGACGAGTACTATCCTTCCTCCCAGGATGCGATCCAGAGCCGTAACCACCGTCTCCACGAGACCCTGCTGGACAAGATCGACATCCGGAAGGAGAACATCCACATCCCCGACGGCACCGTCCCGCAGGAATTCGTGTCCGCCTACTGCGCGGAATTCGACAAGATCGCGCGGAACCTGGACCTGCTGGTCGTCGGCATCGGCGAAGACGGACAGGTGGGTTTCAACGAAGCCGGCAGCAACGAGAAGACGCGCACCCGCACCGTCCGCCTCTCCTACAAGTCCCGCAAGCGCCAGGCCAAGAACTTCAACCACGACATCACGGCCACGCCGCAGAGCGCCATCACGATGGGCATCGGGACGATGCTCACCGCCGGCCGCATCGTCCTGATGGCCTGGGGTGAAGACAAGGCCCGGGCGGTCAAGGCCGTCGCCGAAGGCGAGATGACCTCCGCCTGCCCGGCCTCCCTGCTGCAGCGTCACGACCACATCCACTTCTTCGTGGACGAGACCGCCGCGAGCCTGCTGACCCGCGTGGTCGCCCCCTGGCTCGTGGGACCCTGCGACTGGACGCCCAAGTTCGTCCGCAAGGCGGTCGTATGGCTGTGCCAGACCGTCGGCAAGCCCATCCTGAAACTCACGGAAAAGGACTACCTGGAGAACAATCTCGGCGAACTGCTCGAACGGTTCGGCCCGTATGACAAGATCAACATCGACGTCTTCAACGACCTCCAGCACACCATCACGGGCTGGCCGGGCGGCAAGCCGGGCGCCGGAGCCGAAGACGCCACGCGGCCCGTGTCCGCCCTCCCGTACCCGAAGACCGTCCTGATCTTCTCCCCGCACCCGGACGACGACGTCATCTCCATGGGCGGAACCTTCATCCGCCTGGCCTCCCAGGGCCACGACGTGCATGTCGCCTATGAGACCTCCGGCAACGTGGCGGTCCACGACGACGTCGTGCTCCAGCACATGGACGCCGCATACCAACTCGGTTTTGCCGACAAGTTCGCCGAAACCAAGGCCCTCGTCGAGAGCAAGCGCCCCGGCGAGCCCGAACCCCGCGCGCTCCTGGACATGAAGGGCGCCATCCGCCGCAGCGAAGCCCGCGGCGCCGTCCGTTCCTTCGGCCTCAACGACAACACCAACGCACACTTCCTGAACCTCCCGTTCTACGAGTCCGGCGGCATCAAGAAGAAGCCGCGCACCCAGGCCGACGTGGACATCATCAAGGACCTCATCTCCCGGCTCAAGCCCCACATGATCTTCATGGCCGGCGACCTGGCGGACCCGCACGGGACGCACCGCGTATGCACGGAAGCCGCCCTCGACGCCGTGGAGCAACTCAAGGCCGAAGGCAACGACTGGCTCGCCGACACCCACATCTGGCTCTATCGCGGCGCCTGGATGGAGTGGGAACTCGGCCGCGTGGACATGGCCGTCCCGCTGAGCCCGGACGAGGTCGTCAAGAAACGCCACGCCATCTTCCGCCATCTCTCGCAGAAGGACATCGTCCCGTTCCCGGGCGAGGATCCGCGCGAGTTCTGGCAGCGGGCCGAGGAGCGTACCCAGAACACCGCCAGGCTCTACGACCAGTTGGGCATGGCGGAATACCAGGCCATCGAAGTATTCCTGAAACTCTGTTAGTCTTTAGTGTATATTTTACTTACTTGACATCATGAAAGTCATCATCCGTGACAACGCGAAGCAAGGCTCCCTGTGGGCCGCGCACTATATCGCGTCCAAGATCAACGAGAAGGCAAAAGTCTCCGACAAGCCTTTCGTGCTGGGCCTCTGCACCGGCTCCACCCCGATCGACACCTATGCCGAACTCATCCGCATGGTCAAGGCCGGCGAGGTCTCCTTCAAGAATGTGATCTCCTTCAACATGGACGAGTACGTAGGACTCCCCGTGGAGCATCCCGAGAGTTACCACTCCTTCATGCACCGCTATCTGTTCGACCATATCGACGAGCCGGCGGAGAACATCCACATCCTGGACGGCAACGCCCCCGACACGGAGGCCGAGTGCGCCGCTTATGAGCAGGCCATCGTCGATGCCGGCGGATTCGACCTGTTCCTCGGCGGAGTGGGCGAAGACGGACACATCGCTTTCAACGAGCCCTTCTCCTCGCTGAGTTCACGCACCCGCGTGGTAACCCTCACCCAGGACACCCGCGAGGTCAACGCCCGTTTCTTCGATGGCAACCCGGAGGCCGTTCCCGCCCAGGCGCTCACCGTGGGCGTCGCCACCGTCCTGTCCTCCAGGGAGGTCGTCATCCTCGCTTTCGGTTCCAAGAAGGCGCGCGCCCTGAAGGATGCGATCGAGGGGCCGATGTCCCACTACTGCACCCTCAGCGGCCTGCAGAACCACCCGGCGGGCACCATCGTCTGCGACGAGGCTTCCATCGGTGAGGTGAAGGTGAACAGTTACCGCTACTTCAAGGCCGTCGAGGCCGCGGAGAACCGGTAAGTGGCGATCCATACGGAGAATCTGCGGCCGGAACTCCCCGGCGGCCGCAAGATGAACGGCTGGCTGGCGCTCAGCCCGCTCCTGATATTCCTGCTGGCGTACCTGGTGTCATCGCTCGTGGCGCGGGACTTCTACAAGGTTCCCGTCGCCGCTGCATTCATCATCGCATCGGCGTACGCGATGGTCATCACCCGCAGCGTGGAGAAGACGGACGACAAGATCTCCATCTTCTCCCGCGGCGCGGGAAACCGGAACGTCCTCCTGATGATCTGGATCTTCGTCCTGGCGGGCGCCTTCGCCGCGACGGCCAAGGATATCGGCGCCATCGACGCGACCGTCAATGCGATGCTGCGCATCCTGCCCGGAAAACTGATCTTCGCGGGACTGTTCCTCGCGGCCTGTTTCATCTCGATGGCCATCGGCACCAGCGTGGGCACGGTCGTGGCCCTGGTACCCATCGCAGCGGGAATCGCCCAGGAAACGGGCGTGGGCGTGCCCATGATGACAGCCGTCATCATCGGCGGCTCCTTCTTCGGTGACAACCTCTCGTTCATTTCCGACACGACCGTGGCGGCCACCAAGACCCAGGGCTGCTCGATGCGGGACAAGTTCCGGGCTAACCTGTGGATTGCAGCGCCGGCCGCGCTGGTGGTGACGGTCCTGTACGTGGTGATGGGCCTGAAGGTGGAAGCGGCACCGGCGACGGCGTCCGTCCATTGGCTGGGGCTCATCCCCTACCTGCTGGTCATCGGCCTGGCCCTCGCGGGGATGAATGTGGTGACGGTGCTCGCGCTCGGCATCGGCGTGAACGGGGTCATCGGCTGGAGCACGGGCGCCTACGACTGGATCGGATGGATGTCCTCCATCGGCACCGGCATCGGGTCGATGGGCGAACTGATCATCGTCTCCCTGCTCGCCGGCGGCATGCTGGAACTCATCCGCTACAACGGCGGCCTGGACTTCATCATCCAGGGCCTCACCCGGCGCATCCGGGGACCGCGCGGGGCCTATTTCTCCATCGCCGGACTGGTGTCCCTGGTGAACTTCTGCACGGCGAACAACACCATCTCCATCATCACCGTGGGACCGCTGGCGAAGGACATCTCGGAAAAGTTCCGGCTGGACCCGCGCAAAACAGCCTCCATCCTGGACACGTACTCCTGCCTGATCCAGGGCATCATCCCCTACGGCGCCCAGATGCTGATGGCTTCCGGCCTCGCCGGCGTGTCCGCCGCCTCCATCACGGGCTACCTCTACTATCCCTTCGCCCTGGCCGTGTTCGCCTCCCTGTCCATCGTCTTCAGATTTCCGCGGAAATACAGTTGAGCGGTACCGCGATTTTTGAGAAAAATCGCTACCTTTGCAAAAATTCCGCGCAACATGTCCTTTATCGATGAAAGAATTGCCCAGGAAGGCCTTACTTTTGACGATGTACTCCTCATTCCGGCGTACTCCGAAGTCCTTCCGCGGGAGGTAAGCCTGCATACGCGCTTCTCCCGCAACATCAGCCTGAACATACCGGTCGTGTCCGCTGCGATGGACACCGTCACCGAGGCGCCGATGGCCATCGCCCTGGCAAGGGAAGGAGGCATCGGCGTCATCCATAAGAATATGGGCATAGCCGCACAGGCGGCGGAGGTCCGCAAGGTCAAGCGTTCCGAGAACGGAATGATCAGCGACCCCGTCACCATCAACCAGGACCAGACCGTCGGAGACGCCCTCCGGCTCATGCGGGAAAACCACATCGGCGGCATTCCCGTGACCGACGGCGAGCGGCACCTCGTGGGCATCGTCACGAACCGCGACGTCCGCTTCTTCGAGGACCTGTCCGTGCCGGTCCGTGCCGTGATGACGGCCGAAGGCCTGGTGACCATCCCCGACAACCGGACGGACCGCGAGTACGTGAAGTCCGTCCTCCAGAAATACAAGGTGGAGAAACTCCCCGTGGTGGATGCGAACGGCCGCATCGTGGGCCTTATCACCTACAAGGACCTCATCAAGGAGCGCCTGCACCCGGATGCCTGCAAGGACGACCGGGGACGTCTCCGCGTGGCGGCGGGCATCGGCATCACGCCGGACGCCCTGGACCGCGTTGCCGCCCTGTATGCCGAAGGCGTGGACGCCGTCGTGCTGGATTCCGCCCATGGACACTCCAAGGGCGTGATCGACCTGCTGAAGCGCGTGAAATCGGCTTTCCCGTCCCTGGACGTGGTAGTGGGCAACGTCGCTACCGAGGAAGGCGCCCGTGACCTCGTGAAGGCCGGCGCCGACGGCGTGAAGGTGGGCATCGGCCCGGGCTCCATCTGCACCACCCGCATCGTCGCGGGCGTGGGCGTGCCCCAACTGAGCGCCATCTACAACGCCTACCAGGCTGTCAAGGGCACCGGCGCGACGCTTATCGCCGACGGCGGCCTCCGCTACTCCGGCGATGTCGTCAAGGCCCTCGCGGCCGGCGGCGACTGCGTGATGTGCGGCTCCATGTTCGCCGGTACGGAGGAATCCCCGGGCGAAACGATCATCTACAGCGGCCGTAAGTTCAAGGCCTACCGCGGCATGGGTTCCATCGACGCGATGGCCGCCGGCTCCAAGGACCGCTATTTCCAGTCCGACAAGGTGGAACTCAAGAAACTGGTGCCGGAAGGCATCGTGGGACGGGTTCCGTACAAAGGCACCCTCGCCGAGACGGTGTACCAGTTGGTGGGCGGCCTCCGCTCCGGCATGGGCTACTGCGGCGCCCGCGACCTGGAGGCCCTGAAGCACGCGAAGTTCACCCGCGTCACCGCCAGCGGCATGACGGAAAGCCACCCGCACGACATCACCATCACCAAGGAAACCCCCAACTACTCCCGCGGTGAATAAGATCCTGATCCTAGACTTCGGCTCCCAGGTGACTCAGTTGATCGGCCGTCGCCTCCGGGAGTTGAATGTCTATTGCGAGATCTTCCCCTTTGATAAAATGCCGGCGCTGGATGACACTGTGAAGGGTGTCATCCTGTCCGGCAGCCCTTGTTCCGTCCGCGACGCGAATGCGCCGCAACTGGACCTGGCCCCCATCAAGGGCCGCCTGCCGATCCTGGGCATCTGTTACGGCGCCCAATACATCGCCCATTCCTGCGGCGGCAAGGTCGAAGGTTCCCTCGCCCGCGAATACGGCCGTGCCATGCTGGACGTCATCCGTCCGGACTCTCCGCTCCTGGCCGGGGTGAAGGCCCATTCCCAGGTGTGGATGTCCCACGGCGACACCATCTCCCGTCTGCCGGAAGGGGGCGTCGCCATCGCGCGGACAGCCGATATCCCTTACGCCGCCTACCAGATCGAAGGCGAGCCCACCTTCGCGGTCCAGTTCCACCCGGAAGTGTTCCATACCGAGGAAGGCGGGAAGATCCTTGCGAATTTCGCCCTCGGCATCTGCGGCTGCGAGGGTGACTGGACCCCGGATTCCTTCATCGAGACCACGGTGGCGGACCTCCGCGCCCGGCTCGGGAACGACAAAGTCATCCTGGGTCTGAGCGGCGGAGTGGATTCCACCGTCGCGGGCGTGCTGCTGCACAAGGCCATCGGCCATAACCTCACCAGCATCTTTGTCAATAACGGCCTCCTCCGGAAGAACGAGTTCGAGGATGTCCTCACCTCGTATCAGGACATGGGCCTGAACGTCATCGGAGTCGATGCCTCCCGCGCCTTCCTGGACGCCCTTGCCGGGGTCTCGGAACCCGAGGCCAAGCGGAAGGTCATCGGCCGCCTGTTCGTGGAGACGTTCGACAAGTACGCGCGGCAGATCGAGGGCGCCCGCTGGCTCGCCCAGGGGACCATCTACCCCGACGTCATCGAGTCCGCCGGCATCCCCGGCATCGCCTCCAAGATCAAGAGCCACCACAACGTGGGCGGCCTTCCCGAGGAAATGAACCTGCAGGTCGTGGAACCCCTCCGGATGCTCTTCAAGGATGAGGTCCGCCGCGTGGGCCGCGCCCTGGGCATCAAGGAGGAACTCGTGGGCCGGCATCCTTTCCCGGGCCCGTCCCTGGGCGTCCGTATCCTGGGCGACATCACCGAGGAAAAACTCCGCATCCTGCGCGATGCGGACGATATCTTCATCAAGGGCCTCCGCGCCTACGACTGCACCGGCATGGGCTTCCGGTCCGCCTCGGACCCCCGCTTCATGGCCACGAACCTGTACGACGCCATCTGGCAGGCGGGCGTGGTCCTGCTGCCCATCCGCAGCGTCGGGGTGATGGGCGACGAGCGCACCTACGAGCATCCTGTCGCCCTCCGCGCGGTCGTCTCCACCGACGCGATGACCGCCGACTGGTTCCCACTCCCCTACGACTTCCTCTCCGAGGTCTCCAACGAGATCATCAACAAGGTCCGGGGCGTGAACCGGGTGGTGTACGACGTGAGTTCGAAGCCGCCGGCAACGATTGAATGGGAATAGAACGAAAATTAACATATCAGCATTAAAACCATGAGTACAAGCAATGTTCGTCCCGCCGACATGGAGCGGATCACGACGCCCGAACTGGCCCGGAAATTCATCGAAGAACAGATTCAGGAACTGCGCGCCCAGATCGGCGACAAGAAGGTCCTGCTCGCCCTGTCGGGCGGTGTCGATTCCTCCGTCGTCGCGGCGCTCCTCATCAAGGCCGTGGGCAAGCAGTTGGTTTCCGTCCATGTGAACCATGGACTCCTCCGCAAGGGCGAGCCCGAGCAGGTGGTGCGCGTGTTCCGTGACGAACTCGACGCCAACCTGGTGTATGTGGATGCCACGGACCGTTTCCTGGACAAACTGGCCGGCGTGGCCGATCCCGAGCAGAAGCGCAAGATCATCGGCGCGGAATTCATCCGCGTGTTCGAGGAGGAGGCCCGCAAACTCGAGGGCATCAGTTTCCTGGCGCAGGGAACCATCTATCCGGACATCGTCGAATCCGGTCCCGTCAAGTCCCACCACAACGTGGGCGGCCTCCCCGAAGACCTCCGGTTCGAACTCGTGGAGCCCATCAAACTCCTGTTCAAGGACGAGGTCCGCGTCGTGGGCAAGGAACTGGGCCTTCCTGACAACATGGTCTATCGCCAGCCGTTCCCCGGCCCCGGCCTGGGTGTCCGCTGCACCGGCGCCATCACGCGCGACCGCCTGGAGGCCCTGCGCGAAAGCGATGCCATCCTGCGCGAGGAATTCGCGAAGAACGGCCTCGAGGGCAAGGTCTGGCAGTATTTCACCATCGTTCCCGACTACAAGTCCACGGGCGTCAAGGACAACAAGCGCAGTTGGGACTGGCCGGTCATCATCCGTGCCGTCAACACCCGCGATGCGATGACCGCCACCATCGAAGAGATTCCCTACGCGCTGCTGCACCACATCACCAAACGTATCATCACGGAAGTGCCCGGAGTGAACCGCGTGCTGTACGACCTTACCCCGAAGCCCACCGGAACCATTGAATGGGAATAGCCATGCTGCACTATGAAAAACCCCAATGCCGGGTTCGTGACCTGGAACTGGAAACCGATTTGCTGACCGGTTCCACCGAACCGTATCCGTTCGATCCGTTCGATCCTGAATTTGACAACTGACCTGCCATGAAAAGGATAATGTGGATTTGCGCGGCCGTGTTGGGTCTGGCTGGCTGCGCCAAGGTGGAGGAGATAGCCTCCACGGCAGGACCGGCTCAAGTTTCGGATTCCGTCTCCGCGGATCCATTTGCCGTCGAACCCGCCGCCGGTGTTTCCGCTCCGGCCGGCGCTCAGTTCTCCGTTTACGCCGGCTTTGCCGACCCCGCGCAGACGCGTTCCCGCCTGGAGCCGGGGGAGTCGGAAGCGAAACTCCTCTGGACGCGCGGCGACTCGTTTTACTGCCTGTTCAACTACAACGAAGGTAGTTACAACTATACGCAGTTCTCCACACAGGATGATGGCGTCACCTCGGCCTCTTTCTCCACGTACACCACTTTGTCCGGGACCGGATTCCACTGCATTTATCCGAACCTGCCCAAGTTCGGGGTCTTGCCCGATGGATCGTTCCTGTACGGACTCAACCTTCCCGTGAGCCAGAACGCCGTGGCCGGCGGCATCGAGGAAGGGTTGAACCGCGCCTTCGCCTATGCGGACCAACTGACCCAGACGCTGGACGATCCGTTGACACTGAACAACGCCATTTCCCTGCTGAAGTTCCGCCTGGACGGCGCCATCGTCTCCCAGGTCAAGGAAATCACTTTCACGGCTACCGGCGCCATCGCGGGTGACAGGTCTTTCCTGAACGTGGACGGTTTCCTCTCCGAGAGCCCTTCCTATTATTTCACGGACGATGTCAAGTCGTCCAAGGTGGTCCTGAAAGGCGATTTCGAAGCCGGTAAGGATTATTACATCGCGCTCTGGCCGCGCCAGACGTCCGGGTTCAAGATGGAATTCTCCGACGGTGTGGGCGCTTCGACGGTCAAGCGTTCTTCCAAGACCCTGACGTTCGAGCGCTCCCGTATCAAGGATTTCGGCACCATCAGCCTGGGTGACGAGTTCGTGAGCGGCGGTGCCGGCGTGGAAGCCGTCAGGTATATGACAGCGACGGAAGGGACTAAGCCGGTTACGGTCGCTGTCATTCCGGAAGGATTCACCATGGACGAACTTCCCCTGTTCGAGCAACTGGCCCGGTCCGGTGTGGACGCTCTGTTCTCCACGGAACCGTACAAGACTTACCGGAACCGGTTCAACGTGTATTTCCTGAAGGCAGCATCGCCTCAATCCGGAGCCAGCGTCACCGACGGGAACGGTACCGTCACGAAGTCCGTGTCCACCCTGTTCAGCGCCGCATGGGGCGAAACCACTCATGGTGACATGCGGGCCGACGATTCGAAGGTGTTCGCATTCGTGAACGAGTATTGCCCCGACATCGTAAACGGCATCCACCCCATCTCCGAAGTGCCCATCATCATGATCATCAACGATACGCGGTATGGCGGCATATGCTGGTCCTACAGCAACGGACAGGGTTTCGGCATGATTCCGTATACCAGGGGGGGCGGTGGCCTTTCCTGGCAGTACGAAAGCATTATGGCTGCGACGGACGATCCGATTCCGACGCCGTCGTCCAGCGAGGACCTGCAGAATTACTACCGCTTCACGACCCAGGAAGACCTTGCCGAACTGGGCCAGAGCAACGGTGACTGGCGCAACATCCTGGTCCATGAGTTCGGCGGTCACTGCTTCGGTCGGCTGGGTGACGAGTACTGGTCCAGTGAACAACTGAAATATATCAACGGCGGGATCGACGGCCATACATGGCCCGTCCCGATGGCCCTTAACGTGGCCTCCGATCCGGCGGCCGCCCCTTGGAAGGAGACCCTGCTGGACCGCCAGGACGACCTGACGGCGCTCGATTCCCATTACAGCCGCATCGGCGTGTACCAGGGAGCCATGGGCTACATCTACGGCCGCTGGCGTTCCGAGAAGATCAGTTGCATGATCGACAACCGATTCTATTTCTCCGCCTGGCAGCGCTACCTGATTGCGAAGCGCATCTTCACCCTCTCGGGCGATGCGGCCGGCTTCACGTTCGACTCCTGGCTGGCGAAGGATATTACGGTCGATCCGGTCCGCGACAAAGACGCCAGCCTGACGCCCGGCATGCAGGAGCACCGCACTTATACGCCGGTCGGCCCGCTTCCGCCGCCTGTCCTGGTGGAGAACTGAACTTTTTTCTGAAAACGGCTTGCAGATTCGGAAAAAAGTAGTACCTTTGCAGTCCCGTTTTGGGATATTGAGATATGGTGTAATGGTAGCACTACAGATTCTGGCTCTGTCAGTGAGGGTTCGAGTCCTTCTATCTCAACCGAAAATCAGCCTTCGTCAAGCTGATTTTCTTTTTGAAAAACAATGACGGCGGGGTAGCTCAGCTGGTTAGAGCGTCGGATTCATAATCCGGAGGTCGTGGGATCGTGACCCACTCCCGCTACTGAACATACGATATAAGCAAGCCGGTGAGTACGAAACCGCTTGCACCTGAAACAACCTCACTATATACCCGGCGCTTTTCAGCGGCGGATTTTTTATTATATATCAAGGGGTTACAGTGCCACTGTCAGTTCCGGACGTGTCTATGATAGAACGGATCGCCCAAGCCGGATGACAAGGCCTCTCTATCCAAAAACGGTCCAAATCTGTGACCATATATGCGACCAGTGATGTTTAACAAAAAAATGGTCACATTTTATGACGCCACTGTGCTATCACGTGTACACTGCTGATGCGTACATGTAAATGTTTCCCCATGGGGGAATTCTTGTACGCATCTCCCGCGAAGTGGGTTTACAGAGGGGATTGGTGCGAGAAGCGTACAAAAAAGCAAGCATAGATTGCCTTCCAGTTGTACGCTTCACTTGTGTACGTAGTCATGAAGGGGGACCAGGATCCATAATAAGGGTCGTAAAGATGGATACTGCCGGCGGAATGGACTGGCAGGCAAAACGGCTCGAAGGAAAAGTCTTCACCGTGCGTTATATTGATAGCGCCGGAATTCACCTTCAAGAAACCGGACTTGCACTTATTCCTGGTGTCGATGAATATGAGCTTGTGAAATAACGCTATTGGAGAAAGGGACTTTGTGCCCTTTTTCTTTCCTCCGCACAGTACGAAAGATGGTATAGGCCTTATCGGGCGCTTCTTGGTGCATTCAAAACAATTATTCGGTCAATGGAGACGCATTTGAGAGATATGTGTGTCTATAAGATAGAAATAAGTGGAACATGCTATCTTTGTATCGAACAGGGGAAATGTAAGTGTATAGGAATCTGGACGAGCAGGAACTCGCCGGACGCTGCTCCCAAGGAGACCAATTGGCGGAGAATGAGCTGTATAGGAGATATGCAGCAAGGGTATATGCACTCTGCAAACGGTACCTCGGTAACGACGACGATGCAAAGGACCTGATGCTGGAAACGCTCCTTCAGGCCATTGACAAAATAGGCCAATTCACTGGAGAGGGTTCCCTGTATGGATGGATTCGCCGGATTGCCATCAACAAGGCACTCAACCAGATAAAACGGCACCGGTGGCGAATGGTTCCTTTGGACTTGTGGGCACACGACGATATCCCTGAACCGACAGAGGAGGAAACGGTGGCAGTACCGAGAGAGAAAATGCGGGAGTGGATTTACGAACTGCCCGATTTGAGAAGAACCGTCTTCAACCTGTACTGCATTGACGGGTACTCTCACAAGGAAATAGCCCGAATGCTGGGAATCAGCGAAACCGGCTCCAACAGCACCTTGGTAAAAGCAAGAAAACAACTGAAAGACAAGATAAAACAATACTTGAAGGAACAGGACACATGAGAAAGTGGGAAGACATAATCAAGGAGAAGATGGAAGAGCCCGACGGCCCGCTCCCTGAAAGCGTCTTTGCCGAGTTCCATGCTCGTTACGATGGCGCTGAAAGCAAGCCTGCCGCGAAACGTTTCCCGTGGGCATGGGCCATCATCCCCGCTGTCGCGGCCGGACTTGCCGCCGTCCTTCTCCTCAGAAAACCGGGTGTCCCGGAGGAAGGCATCCAACCGGTCCAACAACCACCTGTGGCTCAGATGCAAACGGAGGAACCTAAGGATGAGAATCTTCCTACGGTTACCCACCAATTCATCGGACAATCGGCCGTGACCAAGAAGGTTACATACGAAGCAATTCCCGACATCCCCGAAGCGCCCGCCACGGTCGAAGATCGGACAGAGACTCCGGAATCGGCAGAAACTCCGGACGAGGCTGCGAGCCATTGGCC
>JAEEGH010015909.1_pt1 | contig 16257 bp, 12 predicted proteins | sample 9134181 | NCBI WGS metagenome assembly JAEEGH01 (sample SAMN16246544, study PRJNA631951) | gut metagenome | biome: gut microbiome; feature: rumen; material: DP-attached | host: Bos | place: Iran: Karaj | collected 2018-10
ATCCGTGCGCATCCTCTCTTGTAGTTATTTGCGTAGCAAATCACTACTCGTGTGCGAGCCGCGGCAAAGCCGCATCTAATGCGAGCACTTCCTTACGGAGCGTTCAACTCAGTCGGAGCTTGTACCCCGACTGAGTTAAAATGGGAGTGAATGACCTATTATTATAACCCCTAAGTTAATCCCCTATACTAATATTTCGTCATATTGTTTGTATATTATTAGTATTTTTGAATTTTTTTGAAAAAAATGGTTGACAAAAAATCTAATATTGTGTAATATATAACTCGTGCTTGAGAGCACAACAATCTAAGACATGCGCGAGTGGCTCAGTGGTGGAGCACCTCCTTGCCAAGGAGGGGGTCGCGGGTTCGATCCCCGTCTCGCGCTCTTCAGTTAAGAACAGAATCTTTGATTCTGTTCTTTTTTGTTATATGGTGGACGGGGGCGAACCTCGCGACCCCGGTCGCGTGCTCGATCTCTCGCCTTGCGTTCTTCCCTCCCCAATTATGAGAAATAAGTTGTGAAAGTCCCACCAGCACTGCATTCGAGGGGTGCATTCGAGTTCCGGCAATTCAGAGAATTATTAAGCAAGTTCTGTATATCGCACTAATTCCGTTCTTCAATTTCACTTTTTGGACTTTTATGAGAGATTTCTTTATTTACAGGCACTGCTTTACGGGGATTCCTACTTGCTTTCCTATCCCTAAAAGGCTTGTTTGTGCCTATATCTTCTTTTATTTCGCTCCACAAGCACAAATTTTTCTTCTATATTTATAGCTCCAAAAATTTCTTGTGACTTTTTCCCGCTACTATTAAAAAAGAAGCACAAAATAACTCTTCTTACTAATGAGAGCTTGAAATTCCTGTGCTTTTATTGAGGATATAAGCTTATCACAGGCACACCATGTCTTTTTTATTCAAAAATCAAGAATAGGGCCTGTGCCTTTTGGAAGACAAATCAAGGTTTCTAAGCACAATCCCCGGGGTTGCAGCATGTCAAACCGGCTAAACAGCAGAAATTAACAGTTTGCAGCACGCACAATCAGTTAACAGCACAATCCCCCACCGCAAAAAGCTGGCGCTTTCGCGCCAGCTTTCCCACTAATCTATAGTCTATTTATTTTTGTTCCTTAAAGACAGTAAAACCTTTAATTACAACTCTTCCCACTGATCCAACAAATCCTTGAATACCTTAAGGGCGTCACTAACCACTTCTGGTTTTGTCATGTCTACCTTGGCGAGCTTTAGAAGCTCGATTGGGTGCATGCTGCTGCCGCTCTTTAAGAATTTCTTGTAGCCTTCTAGGACTTCCTTATCACCTTCTAAGATTTTTAAAGAGATGGCGATTGCAGCAGAATAGCCTGTTGCATACTGGTAAACATAGAAAGGTGTGTAGAAATGAGGGATTCTCGCCCACTCATAGGCAATGTTATCATCAATTATCATGTCCTTGCCAAAGTACTTCTCATTAAGGCCCTTGTAGAGTTCGCAAAGATTGCTAGCTGAGAGAACCTCGCCATTTTCCACCATTTCGTGAGCCTTCATTTCAAACTCAGCAAACATAGTCTGTCTATAAAGTGTACCCTTAAACTGCTCAAAATAATGATTTAGCAAATACTTCTTCTGCTCCTTATCAGTACAATTCTTTAGAAGATACTGCATAAGAAGTGACTCATTTACAGTTGATGCAACCTCAGCTACGAAGATTCTGTAACCCGCATAAACATAAGGCTGTGTATTATTTGAGTAGTAAGTGTGCATTGCATGACCTGTCTCGTGAATTAAAGTAAAGACATCATTTAAAGTGTCTGTGTAATTTAAGAAAATATATGGATGTGTTCCATAGCAGCCCCAAGAGAAAGCCCCTGAACGCTTGCCTTTATTTTCATAAACATCAACCCAGCCATTCTCATAGCCAGACTTAACAATTTCAACATAGTCCTCCCCCATTGGTGCAAGAGCCTTTAGGGCCATCTCCTTGGCCTCTTCATAGGAAACTTCCCAGTTAAAGTCCTTCACCATTGGAGCGTAGATGTCGTAAAAATGTAACTCTGATAGGTTAAGCTCCTTCTTACGAAGAGAAACATATCTATGCATCAAGTCAAGATTCTCATTTACTGTGTTTATGAGACTTTTGTAAACATCAGTAGGGATGAAGGAACCGGATAGATATCTTTCTAGGCTTGAGTTATATTTTCTTACATCTGCATAAAATACGGCCTGCTTTACATTTCCATAAAACATGGCTGCAATGGTGTTTATGTTATCCTTATATGAAGTGTAGAGGTTCTCAAAAGCTGACTTTCTAAGCTCTCTGTCTTGACTCTCCATTAAAGCGCCGTAGCGGCCATTTGTAAGGTCGTGCTCCTCGCCCTTTGAATCGGTAACCTTCTTAAACTTCACATCTGCGTTATTAAACTTTGAGAAAATGTCACCACTGACGCCAGTTACGTTAGCAACCTTTGCAAGAATCGCCTCCTCTTTGTCTGAAAGAGAGTGCTCCTTTGTGGCAAGCATATCCTCGATTAAATGAGCGTACTCACACATTGGCTCTGTCTTTATGTAGCCACGGAGAGTTTCTTCATCAATAGCCAAGATTTCAGGCTCTAAAAATGAGTACTTCTCTGCCATCTTTACAGCTATAGCCTGGGCCTTTCCGGACATCTCCTGATACTGAGCATTTGATGTGTCCTCGTAATATTTCATAAATGCGTAGACATAAACTCTCTCGACTTTATAATCCACCTCATCTGATTCCTTAATTGCAGCGTATAGATTTTCAACGCCTTTGGCAATCTCGCCCTTATATTGGCAAGGGATAGCCGCTAACTTTTCAAGTTCCCCTAAATCCTCTTTCCAGGCAGCATCACTAACATATATGTCATTAACTGCCCACTTAAATTTATCATTAATTTCCTTACGTTCCTTAAGTGCCATAGTTTTCTCCTTTCCCATTCCTTTGACTTTAACTATTTTAACAAATGTATTCTCATGAGTAAATTCTTTTATTCATCATAATTTCCCATTAGCTAAACAAAAGCTTAAAATAAAAAAATCCAAGCAAGTATTACCTGCTTGGAAATGCTCTTAATTATAGGCTGCGACTACATTTTTAGCAAAATCCTTAATGTTCATTAGGTCACAACTATTCGGTCTGTCCTTATGCATCAGACCAAATTCACCCTTGCAAAAGAACTCCTTATCTGAAAGCTTTAGGCCTGTCTCGCCCTTTCTCTTTCTCTCTTCTATACATTTTTTTATCTGACTATGAGTGGACTTTCTAATAGCGGAAGAGGAAAAATTATAAATCGTCCCCTTCTCTAATTCAAGATTATCTATAAAAGACTTCACATTAGGATCTGCATCCTCGTAATAAACCGAGTTTCCAAGAAACAAAATGTCTGTGTCCTTATCCACTGGATGGCTTATATCAAGGGCTTCCACTCCAAGGGCCTCTGACATAGCCTTAGCTAGCTTTCTAGTATTCCCATTCTTACTTCTGCTAAAATATCTAACTGCAATTTTCATCTACACAACTCCTTATAAACCATACACAAATCCTAAAAATGTATAATCTATAAGTCCTGATTCACGTACAATTTAGTCAATTATATATGCTATGTATATTGATTGCAAGTTAAAAATAGTTTTATGCCTCAAGCTCAGGTAAACAAGCTGACACAGCTACTGCAAGTGCGCCCTTACCGATATGACATGAGATACTAAGGGATAATGGATCCATGTGGATGTCGTATCCTGGGAATTCCTTAGATAATAATTCCTTCCACTCTGCTGCCTCTTCTGGATTTCCTGAATATGCAGCCTCAAGATGAAGCTTACCTTCCTTTGCGAAGTTAGCAAAACGGTTCTCGAAGTCATTTTTCATAGCTTCAATCATCTTCTTTTTAGCAGCTTCCTTACCTCTTGTCTTAGTGTAAGCATCAAGCTTCTCGCCCTGAATCTGTAAAACTGGCTTTAAGTTTAAAACTGTACCAATTGCTGCAGCTGCAGGTGTGATTCTTCCGCCCTTCTTAAGATACTTTAAAGTCTCAAGTGTGATATATATACTTGAATCAAACTTATGCTTCTCTAGGATTTCCTTGATTTCCTTAGCTGAATAACCCTTCTTTGCAAGCTCAAGTGCATCAATAGCTGACTGTCTCATAGTGACAGAAATTCTCTGGTTGTTAACAACGCAAACCTTTCCATCATAATCCTCAGCAAGCATTGTAGCTGTCTGGCATGTGCCTGAAAGACCGCTAGACATTGGGATAAATACAAGTTCATCGTAATCCTTTAAGACCTCATCAAATGTATCCTGTAATTCACCAACTGATGGCTGAGATGTAGAAATATCAGCATCTCCTTCAAGCTTTACGTAAAATTCTTCCTGTGTTAATGTAATATCTTCAAGATATTCCTTACCATCAATGAAAAATGGCATAGGAATTACTCTTATTCCTAATTCTTTGCTTTCTTTTTGTGTAATACCACTATTGCTGTCTGTAACAATCGCAACTTTGCTCATAAGTCCTCCTTAAATATAAATAAGCTACCAAGTAAGTAGCTTAACTTTTTCCAAGAAATCAAACTTGCTTATAACTTGTAACCTATTGTTAGGCAATGATATAATCATAATGCATTTAAACTATTTTGTAAATAAAAGTTTTGAAAGGTCTAGGCCTCAATACCTAGTATTTAAAACCACTTGTCGTAATTTGGCCTGTAAAAATTTCCGCTAAATTTTAAAAAAACGCGACAAATATTCATATAAAAGACATTTTGGAGGAACAATAATGGAAATCAAAAAATTAGACTATATAGATGAAACAATCTCAGCCGCTTTTAATGACTTCTTAGGAAAATGTAGTGACTGCGAGCCTTACTACTCAAACCAGTACAACCCTAAGTTTCTAGGCTACGCTCTCTTTGAAGGTGACACTATCATTAGCTATCTTGGCGCCCTTTTAATTAACTTTGAAAAGCCCGTAACTTCTGATTTTGAATTAGATGAGGCTAGCAAAAACATTTTCGAAATCTCAGCTCTTACCCTTCCAGAATATAGAAACAAGGGCTGTTTTACTAAGTTGCTTGGAAAATGTATCTCTGACTGGCAGAATAGCTCAAACTTTATTATGCCACTAGAGGATGAGTTTAAGGATGCTAGCTTTGTTTCTGACTATCTTTATTCAGAGTATCTCTATGTTTTAAAGAAAGAGGATTTTGTGACTAATCAGGAGACGCTTTCAAAGGACAGCTTAAAAATCGACCACTACTGCGCCTTTACAGAAGATCACCAACATTATTATCTATATTTATCAGCAGAAGATGCTTCTAATTCTGGTGAAGCTCTTGAAGCTGATGAAAGCTCTGAATCTAGTGAGGTTTACGGCATCGAAGATGAAGATGTTCAGATTCTTAATGCCTGCTTTAACGAGGAAGAACCTGCTGCCGTGATTAATATTAGTTTTGAAAAATCTTACGCTACAATTTACGGAGTTTTTGTTGATGAAGATAAGAGAAATTTAGGACTAGGCTATGCTTTGCTTTATGACTGTTTAGAAGAACATTTTTCTAATTATGACTTGCCTCTAATTCTAAATGTAACTAGCACTAACATTCCAGCTTGTAAGCTATATAAAAAGGCTGGCTTTAAAGCAGCCAGCCAAGTTAATTTCTATGCAATTACATCGCCCATATCATAAAGGCCAGCACCCTTGCCATTAAGGAACTTAGCAGCGCTAACTGCTCCCTTTGCAAAGACTGCCTTTGAATAAGCAGTATGTTTAATTTCAATTACTTCGTCTTCGCCAGCAAAGAATACTTCATGCTCGCCAACGATTGTACCGCCTCTAACAGCACTAATACCGATTTCCTTAGGATTTCTCTTCTCTCTAAGCTGACTTCTATCATATCTATAGAAGTAATCATCATCTAAGACTTCCTTCATAGAATCAGCTAGAGCAAGTGCTGTACCAGATGGTGCATCAATCTTCTTATTATGATGCTTCTCAACGATTTCAATATCAAAACCCTCTGGTGCGAATACCTTTGCAGCTTCCTTTAAAAGCTTGAAAATTGTATTAATACCAAGGGACATGTTAGCTGACTTTAAAACAGCTACACGTGTTGAAACATCCTTAATTCTTGCTATCTGTTCATCAGATAAACCAGTTGTACAAACTACTACTGGAACCTTCTTTTCCTCTACATAATCAAGTAAGGCATCAATAGCCTTTGCTGCTGCAAAATCAATAATTACATCAGCTTCAATATTACAATCCTTAATTGAGCCAAATACAGGGTATGTGTTATGTCCATCATCAAATGGATCAACACCTGCAACTATCTCAATGTCCTTATCGTTATCACAAATTCCTGTAATAACTCTACCCATATGGCCATTACAGCCATGCATAATTGCTCTTGTCATTTACTACCTCTTTTATATCATTTTACTTTAGTTATTAAAGTACGCCGTATTCCTTAAGGGCACTTTCAAGTCTCTTAAGATTTGCATCTTCCATTTCACATAAAGGAGCGCGAAGTGGACCAACATTCCAACCCATTAAATTAAGGGCATGCTTAACTGGAATAGGATTAACCTCACAGAATAATGCATCTACTAAATTAAGAGCCTTAAACTGTAATTCCTTAGCCTTCTCAACGTTACCTGCCATAAACTCAGCACAAATATCATGTGTCTGCTTTGGTGCTACATTAGATAATACTGAAATAACACCCTTAGCTCCAATAGACATAAGTGGGACAATAAGTCCATCTTCACCTGAATACATATCAAGTCTACCTTCAGCTAATGCCATCATCTTACTTTCCTGTGTAAGATTACCTGTAGCTGCCTTAATAGCAACGATATTCTCAACATCCTTAGCTAACTTAACAGCTGTCTCTGGCTGAATATTGCAGCCTGTTCTACTTGGAACATTGTACATAATAATTGGTAAGTCTACTGACTTAGCAATGGCACTGTAGTGCTTATAAAGACCTTTTTGTGTAGTCTTATTGTAGTAAGGTGTTACAACTAATAAACCATCTACACCTACTTTTTGAGCTTCCTTAGATAAATAAATTGCTGACTCTGTGCAATTAGAACCTGTACCTGCAATAACAGGAACTCTCTTGTTAACATATTCAGCTGTAAATCTAATAGCTTCAATATGTTCTTCGTTAGTTAATGTTGAAGCCTCACCAGTTGTACCACAGATAATAATAGCATCTGTAGAATTGTTAATCTGGAAATCGAGAAATTCTCCAAGCTTCTCATAATTAACTTCACCATTGTCCTTCATAGGTGTAATAATTGCTACACCTGCTCCAGTAAATACTGACATATCTTTCCTCTTTCTGCCATTTGCGGCTACTTAATATTTAAAAAGTTCTAGTTCATTACCTAGGTAAAGGTTAAGGCAAAACAAATGCCAGTCAAATAGACTGGCACCTAAAGAATCTTCCTAAATATTAATTAATCCTTAAGTAGCCCTCCATCTTATGATGACAGTCGCATGGTTATTGACCATACTCCCAGCATAGATACTCCGGCATATCTACACTTCGGCGAAATTTCCTTTCACTCTTATTCTTAGGACTCCGGGTCCTCCTAATAGCTACTAATAAATTACGCAACCTCTACCTTATATAGAAATAAAATTCCTATCACTTATTAAATTATATTGTAAATAACTTCTTATTTACAAGTGTCAATATAGCACTTGAAAATATCGATGTCAACCAATTACAACTAGTTAAATGTATATATTTTATTCTGAAATTTTCTTAATCTGACTTACTGAAACTTCGTATGCTACTCTAATCTCAGTTTTGTCCTCAGAAATCTTCTTTGAATACTCTCTAGACTGTACTCTACCAACGACCTGAATGTTAGCACCAATCTTAATATCTGAAGCATATTTTGCATTACGGCCCCAAGCAATACATGGAATGTAATCTGACTTACCGTACTGTCTGTTAACAGCTACTAATAAATCTGCGATTTCTCTACCAAGTGGAGTCTTTCTATATACAGGTGGCTTACAAACGAAACCATCAAGGAAAATCTGATTAGAAGGAATCTTATGTGGATGCTCTTCTGTTTCCTCTTCCTCTGACTTTACAGCTTCCTGCTTCTCAGCTGCATATAAATCATAGTATTCATTGAATTCATCATGATTTTCTAATTCTTCTACAAAAATAATTTCCTTTACGAAAACAGATAATAATAACTTTCTACCTGTCTCTTCATGTCTGTTATATGATCTAAACTGACCTAAAATAACAACATCCTTACCCTTACAATCTGAATGCACATCAAATAATCTGTCTGAAACAATAATAGGAATAATATCTTCCATATCACTAAGTCTTGAAACTGCTACATTACAAATGTAGAAACCTTCACCAAAGCTTTCGTGACTGAACTGGAAATCTGAAACAACCTTTCCTACTATTCTGACTTTGTTATTCTCTGCGATTTTCTCTAACATTTCTCGTTTTCTCCTTCCTTTATCCCAAAAAAGTATCAACAACAGCTAGTCTTTCGTTTTCTCTGTTGCTTGACTAAAAGATAGTGTAAAATAAAACTTTGTAGATTTTGTGTACAAAATACATTTTTTACTAATAACTATCTTATATTAAGAATTTTCTTATGTAAAATTTACTTAAATATAGCATACATTAAAAATATTGTATACACAATTTTTCTTAAAAATTTTAGTTTAACTATTGTACTAATTAAGATACAATATTTTCTATTTTTAGACTATTGTAATTTGAAAATATTATGATAGAATTAAAAAGTTGCTATTACAACAGGCTTAATTTTTAAGCCCTACTTGCTAATTAATAAATTAGATTTCGTATTTATAAAGAAAGGACTAAACAATGAGGACAAAACGTGAAGATATTCGTAATATCGCTATTATCGCCCACGTAGATCATGGTAAGACAACTCTTGTTGATGAGCTTTTAAAGCAGAGTGGTACTTTTAGAGCTAATCAGGAAGTAGCAGAACGTGTCATGGATTCTAACGATATTGAACGTGAAAGAGGAATTACAATTCTTTCTAAAAACACTGCTATCACTTATAAGGATACAAAGATTAACATTATAGATACTCCAGGCCATGCTGACTTCGGTGGTGAGGTTGAACGAGTTTTAAAGATGGTTAATGGTGTTATTCTCGTTGTCGATGCTTTTGAAGGCGTTATGCCACAGACAAAGTTCGTTTTACAGAAGGCACTCGAACTTGAACTATCAATTATTGTTTGTATCAATAAGATTGATAGACCAGAAGCTAGACCAAACGAAGTTATCGATGAGATCTTAGAATTATTCATCGACTTAGACGCTAATGAAGACCAGCTTGATTGCCCATTTATTTTCGCATCAGCTAAGTCAGGTTATGCTATGGCTGATTTAAATGATGAAAAGAAGGATATGGAACCATTATTCCAGTGTATCGTTGATAACATCCCAGCTCCAGAAGGAGATCCAGATGCTGATACACAGATGCTTGTTTCAACAATCGATTACAACGAATTCGTTGGTAGAATCGGTGTAGGTAAGATTGATAACGGTTCAATCAAGGTAAATCAGGAGGTTATGATTGTTAACCATCATGACCCTTCTGTTCATAAGAGAGTTAGAGTTACAAAGCTCTATACTTTCCAGGGTCTTAACAAGGTAGAAGTTAACGAAGCTACAATCGGTGAAATCGTTGCTGTTTCAGGTATTGCAGATATTCACATCGGTGATACATTATGTTCAGTAGATAACCCTGTAGCTATTCCATTCCAGAAGATTTCAGAGCCAACACTTTCTATGGATTTCATGGTTAATGACTCTCCACTTGCTGGTAAGGAAGGTAAGTTCGTTACATCTAGACATTTAAGAGATAGATTATTTAGAGAGCTTAACACTGACGTTTCTTTAAGAGTTGAAGAAAACCCAGGTTCAGAAAACTCATTCAAGGTTTCTGGTAGAGGTGAATTACATCTTTCAGTTCTTATTGAGAACATGCGTCGTGAAGGCTATGAATTTGCTGTAAGTAAGGCAGAAGTTTTATTTAAGACTGATGAGCGTGGTAAGAAGCTCGAGCCTATGGAATTATGTTATATCGATGTTCCAGATGAATTCTCTGGTTCAGTAATCCAGAAGTTAAGCCAGAGAAAGGGTGAACTTCTTGGTATGACACCTATTAACGGTGGTTACACAAGATTGCAGTTTAACATTCCTGCAAGAGGTCTTATCGGTTACAGAGGCGAGTTCATGACAGATACAAAGGGTAACGGTATTATTAACTCATCCTTTGAAGGTTATGAAGAATATAAGGGAGATATCTCTTATAGAAAGACTGGTTCATTAATCGCTTATGAAGATGGTGAAACAGTTACATACGGTTTATTTAATGCTCAGGATCGTGGTACATTATTCGTTGGACCTGGTGAGAAGGTTTATGCTGGTATGATTATCGGTGAGAACCCTCGTACAGAAGATATCGAAGTTAATGTCTGCAAGACAAAGCATCTTACTAATACTCGATCATCAAGTGCTGATGAAGCATTAAGACTTGTACCACCTAAGGTATTAAGCTTAGAGCAGGCTCTTGATTATATCGATACAGACGAGTTACTTGAGGTAACTCCTACTCACTTAAGAATCCGTAAGAAGATTCTTGATTCAACAGCAAGATATAGAGCTAACAAGAAGTAATTTCTCATCTACTTGCTTTTCAAACACATTTATTTATGCTAGATTATAAAAAGTTAAATCTAGTTTTAGCAAATTTTAATATCTAAATCAGAGGGCATTATTGCCCTTCTGATTTGATTATATAATCGCGATTATTCCCCAATTTTCGCGCCTTTAGCTTAAGAGATCCCCTATTTGTTCTTAGCTAAAGATTGGATTTGGTTTAAAATTTTTCACTTTTAAACTCAGAAGATTTGTAGTATATTCTTTAGGTACTACACTAAATGGTAATGTTTTAAAATTATTAGAAACATTGCATCACGTTTTATTTTATTTTTTTTGGAGGTTGCAAACATGGAAAACGATTTAGGTGCAAAGGTTAAGAAGTTAAGAATTTCCCACGGTCTTACACAGGAAGATGTTGCTAAGGCATTAGACGTAACACCTGGTTATATCAGTAACGTAGAGAATGGACGTAATCTTATGACATTAAGAATGCTTTCATACTATGCTGAACTTACAGGAGTTTCACTTGATTACTTAGCAGGTTCTGTAGATAAGGAATATCAGAAGACAGCTCTTGACAACGAAATTATTCAGTTAGTTCAGAAGCTTGATACTGACAAGAAGGAAAAGCTTATTTCTACATTAAGAATTTGGGCTTAATCACATATTCTTGTAAATAGTGAATATAAATAAAAGAGGTTAAATTATCATCCCCCTATGTAGATAATTTAACCTCTTATTTTTTTATTTACGAAAATGTCACAAAAAGGCTTAACTGTAAACCTTCCCTACACTCTTCCCTGCATTAAGGCTCTTAGACTAACTTTGTAATGACTTCATCTTATAGAAATGTCCCTTAAGTGCCATAAGTTCATCAAAGCTTCCGTACTCAATACATTTTCCATCAGCTATAACCGCAATTTTGTCAGCATCTCTAATAGTTGAGAGTCTATGGGCTACAATAAATGTAGTTCTATCCTTTGTTAGGTTATTAATAGCGGACTGAATAAGCTTTTCAGAAATACTATCAAGGGCTGATGTAGCCTCATCAAATACAATAACCTCTGGATTTCTAATAAGGGCTCTAGCAATAGATATTCTCTGTCTTTGACCACCAGATAATTTACCACCGTGCTCTCCCACCATTGTATCAAGGCCTTCCGGCAATCTATCAATAAGTTCGCGAAGGTTTGCTGCATCTACTACCTTTGATAGAGTCTCCTCATCTACATCCTCCATACCATAAGTGATATTGTCTCTTATAGTTCCTGAGAAAATAATAGAAGTCTGCGGAACCACCGCTATATGCTTTCTATAGGTCCTTAAATCGATTTCTTCTAGATTATGTCCATCAACACTAACAATACCCTCAGAAGCGAAATTAAAGCCAATAACAAGGTTTAAAACTGTAGATTTACCAGCTCCCGATTCACCCACTAAAGCTATGGTCTCACCCTTATTAACATGGAGGTTAAGGCCTTTTAATACATGACTTTCGGAGTTGTTATATCCAAATTTAACATCTTTAAAGTCGAATTCTCCGTATACATTTTCAAGGGCATACTTGCCTTCGTTATCCTCAATGTCTTCCTCAAGTAATACCTCGCCAATAGAGTTAACGGATTCAATACCCTTAGCAATTGTAGGAACTAAGGCCATAAGTGAAGATACCTGATTGACAATAGTTGCAAAGTAACTTTGATAAAGGGTGATATCACCAGGAAGAACTGTGCCCTTAATTGCAAGAAAGCCTGTAAAAGCAAGACAAACCACCTGGAATATCTGGAAAATGGCCCAACCAACGGAACCAAACAAAGACTGGATAATATCTAGCTTGTAGCCTTTTTCTGCTACAGTAAATAGCTGGCCGCTGATTTTTTCAACCTCTTCCTCTTCTAGGGCATGGGCTCTAGTAACAGGAATAAGCTCCACCATTTCCATAACTCTTGCAGAAGTCTCTTCCATCTCTCTTCTAAATTCGTTGTTACGCTTCTTCATAATATTTCTAAAGAAAACCATAGTTGCTGCAGCAATAGGTGTTGTTATAAGAAAGAAGCTAAAAACCAACATACTCTTAGAAATTGTTACACAAAGAGCGATGGTAATATTAAGTGCGATATTTAGAATACTTAGAAACATCTGAGTTGAAAGAGTTTCTACTGCTTCTACATCTCGCATGATCTTTGATTGTAATCTACCAGCCATGGTTTCCTTATGATAGGAAATGGATAGCTGCTGTAGTTTTCTAACTAAGGCCTTACGTAAACCTGTTTCACAATATCTTGTGGCAAGAGATTTATACCTTGTGTAGAGATAATTCATAGGTACATTAAGTAAGATAAGGCCTATCATAATAACAGCCTGAATAATAATTCTTGTATGAAGATTTGGGCTGTTTCCTGTAACATCGTTAATAATATTGGCTGTTACGATTGGTAAAACCCACACTGGTGCATGCTTTATAAAGAAGAAAATTACTGCAAGTAGGAACTTGTTGTAATTACCCTTATAAAGTCTAAAAAGGATAAAGAGCGGATGACCTTTATGCCTTCTGTAGCACTCAATGAACCAACTTTCTACATCAATTCCTTTTGGTGCTTTTAAATTCATTTTTTGCCCCCTTAAATAAGCAGATTCATTAGATAAACTAGGCCTCGATGCTTTCACACCAAGGCCTAAAAAATCACTTATTAGTTTCTCTCAATTTCATCAACATTTGTTGCAACAATTGCTTCGCCTTCATTACCTGTAATGTTTACATTTTTAAGAATAAGCTTCTTGATATTGCTTACTACTAAGCCCTGCTTGCTAGCCTCATCACAACCAAGCATCATAGCAGCTACACCAGACTTTGCATTCTCAGCATAGTTAAAGTCAATATTTTCAAATCTTAATTCTTCAATCTTCATCTCTGGAAGACCGCAGATATATGCGCCTGCAACGTGGCAATTTGTTGCCTTAATGTCCTTAAACTTTAATCTCTTAATTGATGGAGTTCTATCATCCACTGGAAGAGGATTCTTTGAACCAACGTATTCTGTCTTACCATCTGGATCGCAGAAATAGAAGCTGTTTACAACAAATGGAGTCATTACGTTGTCCATATCAATATTTTCAAAGCTAATATCATCAAGAACTGATAGCTTACCTCTACCACGTCTTGTCTTAACTCTTAAACCTCTATCAGTGTTCATAAAGAGACAATCCTTAATGTGAACATCCTTAACACCTGCAGCAATCTCAGAACCTACAGTTACAGCACCGTGGCCATCTCTCATGCAGCACTGTCTTACTGTCATGTTGCTTGTAGGAGTCTTTAAGCTCTCAGCCATGTAAATCTTACCTGACTTAATAGCGATACAGTCATCACCTACTGAAATGTATGTACCAAGTACTAATACATCCTCGCAGCTCTCTGGATCAAGACCATCTGTGTTATGTGAATTTGCAGGGTTCTTAATCTTAACATCAATAAACTTTAAGTGCTTACTAAAGTATGGATGAATTGTCCAAGAAGGTGAGTTCTGAACAGTAATACCATGCATTGTCACATTGCTACAGTGGTTAATAAAGAATAATCTTGGTCTCCAAGCGATGTTACGAATCTTGCAGTTATTCCACCAGTTTTCAAAGCTTGTGTTACCCTCGATTGTACCTTCACCAGTAATTACAACATTTGATACATTTATACCACAAACAATTGCTGAAAATGTATCAAGTGGGTTACCTTCCCAAGAGCCTAAATTATATTCATCCTTTTCATCAGAAGTATAAGTCATACCTGGTAATACAGGATAATGATTTCTATCAATATCACCAACTAATCTAGCATATTTAGATATTTCGATAGTGATATTACTTCTTAAGAATAAAGCAGATGTATAATAATCGCCTTCTGGAATATAAACACGACCATTATCAGGACAAGCTAAAATGGCAGCCTGTAGAGCGTTAGTATCATTAGTTTTACCATCACCCTTAGCACCAAATCTTCTAACATTTAAGCATACAGACTCATATAATGTCTTTATAACTAATTTTTCAGATACATCATTAGACTTGACAATGAATTCATATTCAGTATCTGGATTTAAATTGAATACTGATACTACATTTAAATTAGATGAAGTATATAATTCACCGTCTACAAATAATTCATAATCATTTGTAGAAACTATATCAGTATTTTGCATTTCTAAAGTTACACTTCTTGAAGTGATAACAATTGGTTTAAATTTCATGGGATTCCTCCTACTCAACTTGAGCCTCGATTATTACAGGCTCGTTATTGTTCATTTGTTTATTATATTTTATTCTTTGATAAATATTAATTACAGTGTTCTTTATAATAATAACTACTGCGTCTAATGTAATATACAATAGAGCATATGAGAATGGTTCAATACCAGCACCACCTGTTGTTCCAAATGGGTCGAATATTAATCCTTTATATCCTAAGAATGTAACAAGGAAGAATAATGCAAATGACATTAAAAAGTCATAAGCTAAATAGAATATAAAAGCAGAAAAGCCTTTTTGATTATATACTACAAATCTTCTTGTATTATTTCTTCTACTATATAATGTTCTAGCAAAAATCTTTGTTACATAATTTTGGAATAGTGCTAAGAATAAAGCAATTAAAAGAATAATTGAACCTGATATTCTTAAGATAGAGGCTGGGTCCTCTGTAACTGTTGAGAAATCTAAGCCAATATCAAGACCACCTATTATTATAAAGAAAACGGCAGCCGCAGCTGCCCAATACTTGACAAATGTAATTAATATCCATGAAGGAATTTTTGCGATTCCAGAACCAGGTTGTTCTTCAATCTCAATTTCCTCGTCAGTATTTGTTTTCTTTTTTTTCATTATTATCTGTCTACCTTTTCATAAGTACGGTCATAGTTAATGAAACCTAAAACTACACCTATAACTGATAATACATCACAAACGATAATTGAAACGATTGATGTAAGATAATTTGCAGTGAAATCACCTAAACTACCGTTAATCTTGTAAATATATTCTCCGATTGTATCAACTGTACCAAGAGTTGACTTAGCAGTCTCTACATAAATACCAGCATTTTCACCAGCAGCTGCAACATCAGCAGCAGTTTCGAATGCAAAGTTCTTATATAATAATACAGCGTATACATAGTAAGCTGATAAAATAACCATAATACCAGTAAATACTGTTGAAATAACAACTGAACCTAAGTTTTTCTTATTAGACATTGATAATGCGTTGAACACATTAAGAATACCAAATAACATAATAAGGAAAACTGAAATAGCAGATGCATCAAATGGTATTTGAGGTAATGTATATTTATCGAAAGAGAAATATTGTTCATTATAGAATTCAAATGTGAAGTCAATTTGATTTAATGTAGATGCATGAGCAACCAAAAAGAATCCGATTACTAATCCAGGTACAGCAACTAATAAAGAAGCTAACTTCATGTTGTTATATTTGAAGCTGTCTATGAAGCCACCAAATACACTCTTGAAGTAATTTCCTAAAACCTTACCTGCACTC
>JAEEGH010015913.1_pt1 | contig 16255 bp, 8 predicted proteins | sample 9134181 | NCBI WGS metagenome assembly JAEEGH01 (sample SAMN16246544, study PRJNA631951) | gut metagenome | biome: gut microbiome; feature: rumen; material: DP-attached | host: Bos | place: Iran: Karaj | collected 2018-10
CTTTCAATAAGTTCGATACAGCTTCGAGGGGGCAATTTTTTTCTGTCAATGCCTTCCAGTTTCTTGCTTCCCAAGAACTTCCGAAATGCATATTCGATGTCGTTGCAATAGCCTTTTTCTACTATTGCCGCTGCAATGTGTGGTTTTCCGATTGTTTCACCTTTTGCATATTTCCGTACATCTTCGATTTGTATGTCCATGTGGAACAGTTGATTGAGTGCGGCAATTATGTTGCTGTTCCTTACTTCCCTTGCATCGCGAAGCATCTTCATTACAGCGTTGAACTCTGCATTGTCGGGATTGATTCCGTAACCAAGAATGTGCATTTTGCCCGTGTCTATTTCTGCGCTGAGTTCAATGCCGGGGATTACGCGTATACCGTTTTTTTCGCCTTCCTCCATGCATTCCTTTAGGTTTCCGATTGTGTCGTGGTCGGTTATTGCTATGGTTGTCAGCCCGATTTGTTTTGCTTCTGCAATTATCTGCTTGGCGTTCCTACTTCCATCTGATGCTGTAGTATGTACATGCAAATCGAATTTTGGAGCTATGTTAAAATTTTCTTCCATCTGTTTTCCCTTCAAATACTTTTAAAGCAGGCCCTTCGAGCCATATATTTTCATAATTACAATTTTTCTTTTCAAAATATACTTTTAGCAAACCGCCTTTGGCTTGTATGGCTATTGGCGATGGATTGCCGTGTTTTGCGTTGATACACAATGCTGTAGCGACCGTGCCAGTTCCACATGCTAATGTTTCGCCCTCAACACCGCGTTCGTAAGTAGCGATTCGGTATCCATTGATGTTGTCTGTAAAGTTGACATTGGTTCTGTCGGGTGCGAAACGCTGGTCGTCAGCAAGTTTTCTGCCTTCGATTTTTACATTTACATTATTGATGTCATCGACAAATTTTACAAAATGAGGGACGCCTGTGTTTGTCCACATTCCGTCATCGAAAACGGTTATGCCGTTTACATCGATCATCTTGATTTTCAAGCTTTCGTCGTTAATGATAATTGCTTCGTGCATTCCATCCTCTGCCAGAAATTTCATGTTCGTACCAGCAATCTTATGGTCGAAAGCGTATTTTGCAATGCATCTGCCACCGTTTCCGCACATGCTTGCAGTTTTTCCATCTGAATTGTAGAATTTCATGGCAAAATCGGCAATGTCGCTTCTTTCGACTAGGATAAGTCCGTCGGCACCAATGCCGAAGCGCCTGTCGCACAATGAGCTAATCTCTTGGCACGACAGGTTCTGCTTTCCATCCCTGTTGTCGATTATGATGAAGTCGTTTCCTGCCCCTTGATATTTGTCGAAAATCAATGTCATGCTTCTATGTTTTGAATTTTGTTTTTGCGTTTGAATGCGGTTATGATTTGTATTATTATGCTGATAATTATTATGATAGCCAATGCTATGTTGCTTGCAATGGAAACAGTAACTCCCGTTTTTGCCGACTTGGGCTCGTAGCGGAATACGATTTCGTGCTTTCCATGTGGTATTATCATTCCTCGCAGAATGTAGTTGCACCTGAAAAATGATGCTTTGTCGTTATCGATCGTAGCTTTCCATCCTTTCGGATAGAAGGTTTCGGAGAAGATTGCAAGTCTGTTTCCTCTGCATGAAGATTCGTATCGTAGAATGTCACCATCGTTTGCTACCAATTTTATATAGTCGGTGCTGTCGATTTCAAATTCGATGTCGGCAAATTCGGCCCTGTATTTTTCATTTACGATAGCTGTGTGTCGCGTGTCAATATGTTTGAGTTGTGCGAGTTCTATCGGCTCCAAATTTGCCCATCTTATGCTATCGGCAAGCCATGTGTTACCGTAAGCGTGCGTATTGACAAGCGGTTTTGCATTGTTCGAAAGGATTATATATTTGACATTCAGCATGTCCAATGTAGGTGACTTGAATTTCTGTGAGAATACTTCTTGAATTTCATCACTTGTCATTCCATCCCGTTGTGCCCACGAAAGAATATTGTAGCGAGTGAGTGCAAGTTCCTTGTTTAGAATGGAATCACTGAATGTCCGATAGCGTTTCGGGCAATATTCATTTGCACCACTTATTGAGTTGAATATATGGCATGTTGTGTTGTCGCTTAATGCGGTATTGTATCTAATGTCGATGACTCTGAATGTTCCGTTGTCGGTTTCTATTTCCGAATTCGCATAGTTAGAAGTCAAATCCTGAGTATTTTTTTCTCCATTTTGTTGTAGGTTTGCAATTGTGATGTCGGCAACTGCGAGTATCGACAATGTTGCAACGACTATCCAGCCGTTGAGCTTTTTATTTCTGGCGAAAAATATTGCAGTTGCGCCTAACAGTATGAAAAGTAGCGACTTGGCAGCATCGCGTCTGATGAGAGAAATTCTGTCGTTGCGAATGGCGGTTACATAGTCGGTTTTGAATTCAGCAACCGCATCGGCGTATTCTGCATCCTGTGGCATGTACGATGCAAGATGTTCTGCCACATCTACTTCCGTTTGATTGGTTGGGTCGATGCTACTGTCGCCTGCAATTGATGGGAATGCAACAAAAATAAGTAGTATTGCTGATATTATGCTAGTAGAAATGTATAGAGCGATTCGTTCTTTGCGCTCGTTGCGTTCTGCGTTTTGTGCAATGATTTCTTCGGTTCCGATGGATGTTAGAATTGATAATCCGATCGCCAGAATTATTAAAATATTTGAAAAATGACTAAAATTATAGAATAATGGAATATTTTTTGTGACGAAATATTCAATATTGCCACACGAAAGTATTATTGCTATGACGCTTACGATTATTGCCCACCATTTGACTCTTTTTTTGCTTGTTATGCTTCCGAAAAGGGCAAGTAGTACGGCTATGGCACCGATGTACATACTTCCGTTGCTGAATTGTTTTTTGCCGAAGTACATCGGCGACTTTTCGCATATTTTTTTTGCATTTTCACTTCCGAAAAATGGTTCAAGTAAATTGAATGTTTCGGAATTCTCTGATAGTTTTTTGCTTGATTTTCCGCCTTTTATGTTTGGTATGATCAGAGAGAGAGTTTCTCCGCCGTCGTCAAAAAATGCGGTCTCGGTATTGTAGTCTGGAAGTTGTCCTGATGCGTATTTCGAGTATTCGTATTCCTGAAAAATAGCTTCGCTATTGGTGAAAAATGCTACAGCGAATACGGCTATGGCAATTACTGTAGGCAGAAGTTTTCCGGCAATGCTTTTGCCTTTTGCAAAAAGTTCCACGATTATGAATACTGTAGCAATGAATATTGTGTAGATGAGGAGTTGATAATGGCAGGTCGCTGTGAGCAAAGCGGTGGAAATCAATGTGATTATTGTCCCTATGGCTAACATTCCGTTGAACAAGCATGCGATTCCTGTCAGTATGTACGGTATCAGGCAGATGGCTGTCATTTCCATGTACTCGCCCGCTTGTATTTCGCCAATTCCGTAGCAGAAGAGGCCATACGCAAGTGCTCCGATAATGGAACTTAATGGATTAATTTTTAGTGAATTGAGAAAAATGTAGAATCCAATCAGGCTTGCTAGAGTCAGAAAGAACGGCATTAAATTGCTGCGCTGATTGATGTGGAATATTGCTTTTGCAAATGGGTTTGTGCTGTCTATTTTACCCTGTGAAATTGCTGGGCATCCAGAGTACGATTGCTCGTCCCATAGATTGCTTGAAATGCTGAATTCTTTATTTTCTACAAATTGTTCATTTGTGTCTATCAACAGCATTTTTGTGTAAATGGCTGATATGGCTATGAAGATAATCAACGCTAACACATGGATTAGCGTTTCCCTTTGTAAATATCTTCCTAGTTTCAAATTCATTGATGATGAAAAAATGTTGAAAATTGAATTGGCGAAAATAATAAATTCATCAATAATTTTTGTTTTCGTTATGTTTAAATGATGTTAATGAAATCTTGTCGTAGGATTTTTAGAGAATATTTTTACTTTTTGTGTAATTGTATTGTGTTTGTAATCAGTTGGTTGTGAACTAATCAAAAAAGTTTTTATATACATCAGGCATCTCTACTAAAAAAAAGTCGTTAAATAAGGTGTGGATTGAAAATAAAAACGTATCTTTACGCGGTTTAAATTAAATGTAAATAGGTTTTATGAACAGGGTAATTGTCAGTGCGTTGCTAATTTTTGCGATGGCTTTTTCGGTCTTTGCACAGGAGGATGTGCAGGAAGGTCAGCAGTCGCAGAGAGCAGGGCTAGCCTCTGCATTGAATGGTCTTACTGCCGTTGACGAAAGTTTTGTATATGATGAGAGCAAGATGGTTGCCATACCCCAGACCAACATAAGGATTCAGCCTCCAGAATATTTTATCTATTCCGATTCTTTGCCTGGTTTTATGCATGTCGGTACAATGAGCAGTATTCAGGTGGAGGAAGTTGCTGGTACGTCATATATCATGATTTCGAGGGCGATGGATTCGGCTTATTTTGCGTCGCAAGGTATGAAGCTTTTGTCGGTTGTGCCTGTTGTGATGCACGATGGAAGCGATGGCATGCTTTTTACTGCTGAGATGAAGCTTAAAGGTTTTGTTTTTGAGAGACTTATATTGATGTCAGGAGACTATCATTATACAATATGGATAAATGCAGGTTATATCAAAATGATGCGTAACAAGATGCGTCCAATTATCCTGCAGAGTATGTTGACCTCTAAAATTTACGAGTAATGCTTATGAAGAAAAGACTATATATAACGCTTGCAATTGTTCTTGCCCTGCTTTCGCCATGTTGGGTGATGTCGCAGGACAATACGAATATATTAAGGCATAGCATAAACTATCATGTCGATTCGGTAGACATGTGGGGCGGTGGCGCAGCTACGTTCATCGATTTCGACTATAGCCTTATTGACCTATGTGTCGGTGGAGAGTGCGAAGGTTCCGATTTCCCCATTCACCAGATGTTCGGAACGGATGCTTTAGGAATTGCTTTCGATTTCGATTTGTATATGTATCTGAATTCTACGTTCAGCATGCATGGTTTTTCGAGCGGCTATATCGGAGTTGATTATCCTGTGCAGATAACACTTGATTTCCCCGACCATTATGGATTCGATCATGGAGAGACAACCCCGATTCATTCTACTTATACTGTTCAGAACGGATGGGCTCTTGACACTCATTTCCCGACAGCGGGAACAATAGCCCTGGACCTTGAATATGGATTTGGCGTTGATATGTCGGTTTCTGTGGAAGTTCTTGGCTCTACAGTTGTTGAGGTTCCTTTGATTCCTCATATTGGTTATCCTATCAACCCTCAATTTTCATCACCTGTGCCTCACGACTCCATTGCTGTTCTGTACCTTAATGCACAGACTGGTGAATATGCATATCCGTGGATTGATGAGGATACCGGTATGCCGTATATTAATACGGGTATGTTTGGTACTGGGGATTCTCTAGTGATTCATATTCCTGATGCATTTGGAATTGGCATTACAGCCGACATAACTATTCCTTATGTAGAAACCGAAGATCGTATTGATGGCCAGTGCTTGTATGCAGAAGGTCAGGATGACTGGTTCTATATGCACTGGAACTTGTTGCAGTTCATAAGGTTCATCGGTAATGCGGTAGGTCAGCCAGAAATTGGTCAGATAGTTGATATACTCGAAGGTCAGACGATAGAATATCCTATATACGAAGACTATGTGATTACAATTGAGTATTATATTCTTCATGCGACATTGCAGATGACAATGGCGCTAGTGCAGGAATTCTCATTCTGTCCAGACATAATGGCTACATTGAGGTTTGCAACGCCGTTACCGTTCTCGGAGCGTGAAGTTGGAGGTACTGTAGTGCAGGAAGGAGAATCGGATAACATTACATTCAAGGTAAATAACGATTTGTATATTACTTATCCGTGCTATGGTTGGGATTCCCTTCAGGTGTACGATGTGACATATAATATTCATAGCGGTTTTGTAAATCATACCTATAATAATCTCCGCCTTGCACTTGACTTGCAGGTGTTGCACATAGCAATAAGTATCCCTGGATTTGATGGTGGTTTGTTCAGTGTTGTGACAGTGCCTGAATTCCAATTGCCAGAAATTGAAGGTGGCTACGAGATTGCTGATGATGCAGTGGCTTCTTCGTACGAAATAGCTGGTATTGATGTAGAAAGATATAATGAAGAACCGAGGACGCGAGATAGAAATAGTCGTTTTGATATATGTATTCCAACAGATTGCGGCGCTTTGATCGACCAGTCGTTCGATTTGTTTGATGTAGATTTGGATTTCCTTGGACTCGAGCGTGAATGGGATTTGCGTTTTCCGGACAACCAGTACAATGTAACCTTCCCTGGTACATGGTTGCATCCGCGTCCAGAACTTGACATAGATGTAAGTTCGTCTAATGTAATATGTTATGGCGACAATTCGGGTGTGATTACTGTTACCGCTATAAATGGAGCACCTAACTATACATGGCAGTATTCGGAAGGAACAACTAATACACATGCGGGACCAACCGATGAAATCAATGTATATTCTGGTTATTACTACATAACACTTTCCGATACATACGGATGTACAGTTGCTGGTGAAGCAAATATCCTAGAAGCCAATTCTCCTCTGGAGAGTATAACGAGAGCCGATGATGTTCTGTGCCATGGCGAATCAACAGGAAACCTTTATGTTACAGTATATGGAGGCTTGCCTCCGTATCAATATCTGTGGTCTAATGGTAGTACGCAGCAAAATCCGCAGGGAGTTCCTGCTGGTACATATACGGTGACTGTAACAGATGCTGTTGGTTGTGAACACGAAGATCAGGTTGTTGTGGATGAGCCAGATGCACCATTGGAAATAACTGATGTTTATATAATGAATGTATCGTGCTTTGGCATGAGAGATGGTTCTATAAATATAACTGTTGAGGGTGGAACTCCAGCTTATACATACTACTGGTCAAATGGTTATACCGTTCAGGATTTGCATAATATTGGTGCTGGCGCATATACGGTTACCATAACAGATGCCAATGGATGCTTTGTAATATCAACCTATGTGGTTGAACAGCCAGAACCTTTGACACTTAACATTGATGCTCGTGATGTTAGATGCTATGCAGAAAATTCGGGAAGTATAGACTTGACTGTAACTGGAGGTACAGAACCATATTCGTATCAGTGGAGCAATGGTGAGGTTACAGAGGACTTGTCTGACTTATATGCAGGATTTTACATTGTTACAGTAACCGATGCTCATGGATGCGTTGAATATGCTATGGCCCAGATACATCAGCCAGCATTGCCGTTGCATGGTGACATAACACCAACCGATGTGAGATGTTACGGTGAAGGCAATGGTGTATGTGACTTGAATGTATTTGGCGGAACACCACCTTATTATTATACATGGAATACTGGTGCAATTTCCGAAGACATTGACAATCTTGTACCAGGTCTGTATTCTGTTACAATTACGGATGAGAATGGATGTCTCGCATACGATACGGCGCACATATATCAGTCTGAATTCCCATTGTCGGGACAAATTTCAGGTAGAGATGCTTCGTGCTATGGCTTGTCGGATGGTAATGTAATGTTTACAGCTGATGGTGGTTACGAACCATATCATTATGAATGGTCAAACGGACTATGGCAGCAGAATCTTGTTGGAGTTCCTGCAGGAACATATACGGTGACACTTACAGATGCTAATTTCTGTCATCGCGAATATACTTATGTTGTGGGGCAGCCCGAGCCGTTCTACATACAAATGATGGATGACTTTACTGTATGTCACGGTATGCCTACGCAGATTGGTATTGGAATTGTTTCTGGTGGCGTGCCTCCATATACAATATTGTGGAGCAATGGCGAAAGCGGTATGTCAACCGAGGTTGCACCAACGCAGACGACAACATACTATGCTTCGGTTGTTGATGCAACCAATTGCTCGAGTGCGGAAATGTCAGTTACAGTTTCCGTTCTCGACCCGATAACGTTGGATGTCGTATTATTGTCGGATACTTTGGTATGTCCAGGCACAAGATCTGAATTTGACATCAGTGTTACAGGTGGCGGAATTACAATTGACGATCTGTATGTCAATGGCGAGCCGTTGAAGATGCCGTTTGAACCGATTGTTGATTTCGATACGGTATTTAATTTCGTTGCATACGATAGTTGTCGATACGACAGCGTGGTTATTCCAATTAGTATCCGTACGTATGAGGAAGTTCCAATGAATATTTCTGCCGATGTTGTAGAAGGATGCGCTCCGTTACGTGTTTCGTTCTCAGAGAATACACCAGATGTAGGTCAGTCATATCTGTGGAATTTCGATGATGGTGATTTTGAAAACATGTCGTTTGCAAAGAATCCTAAGCATATCTTCTATAACTCTGGTTTGTTCAATGTAAAGCTTGAGGTTACTTCGTATCAGGGTTGCAAACGCGACACCTCGATTGCAATCACTGTATTCTCGATTCCAGAGGCCGATTTCAGGGTTGACAGGGCAAACATATCAATGTCGAGCCCGATTGTTAACTTCACCAACTATTCGCATGGCGGATTCTGGAATATGTGGAATTTCGGAGACAATACGACATCATCATCGTCAAGTCCAGTTCATACATACACAATGCCAGGTACCTACCATGTAGTACTGACTACTACATCGTTGTACGGATGTACAGATACGGCAGGTGTTGACATTCAGGTAAGCAACGAGTACAACATATTCGCACCTACGGCATTTACACCTAACAACGATGAAATAAATGAAACTTTCCGTCTTTTCGGTACATCAATAGACCCCAATAGTTATATGTTGATTATTTATGACCGTTGGGGAGCAGTTCAGTTCAAGTCTACCAACTTGGAAGAAGAGTGGGACGGAACCGATGGTACTCGTCCTTGCCCCGAAGGAGTTTATACATGGCGGGCGTACTTCAAGGATATGTTTGGTATAGATTACGAGAAGACGGGAACGGTAATGTTACTACGATAACGAAAAAAAGCGATACGATTTTGTTCGTATCGCTTTTTTGTTTATATTTATGCCTTCAAACTTTAAAACAAATTAATATATGGATAACAGACTCCCTTTGATTCAAGAAGCCGACCTTAAAGGCAAAATCGTACTCGTAAGAGTTGACCACAATGTAGTTAAGTCGGGCGTTATACACGACCCATACAGAATAGATGCAACATTTGGAACTTTGTTCTACATACTTTCCAAGGGTGGAAAAATAATCCTTATGACGCATGTTGGTCGTCCGAAGGACAAGAAAACCGGCAAGATTACGATTGATGCCAAGACATCGGTACAGCCTATAGTTGATTATCTTGAGGATAAGTTGCATATTAAGATAGAAGTTCCTGATTTCTATTCGCACGAAGATAATGGTTATCTAAGCATCGAAACCAATGTGAACCACAGCATACGCCGTTTGCGCAACCACGATGTGGATATGATTTATTTGCCGAATACGCGTTGGTTTACTGGCGAAGAGGCAAAAGGCGAGGAGCAGGACAGGTTTGCAAATCAGCTTGCAGGTTTGGCCGACATATATGTAAACGATGCATTCGGTAGCTGGCAGGCTCACGCTTCAACGGTTGGCGTTACAAAGTATTTGCCGTCGTATGCTGGTTTCCTTATGCAGCGCGAAATAGAGAACCTGAACCGTATTTTCGAAGCAGAAAGTCCATTCGTTGCTGTTGTGGCTGGTAGTAAGTTCGATACAAAGATTGATTCCTTGTATGCTCTGTTGAAGAAGGCTGACAAGTTGGTGCTTGGTGGTGTAATTTACAATGCATACCTATGTGCAAAATATGGCTTCAAGATTAAGGGCGTGGAGGAAGACGATGTAAAACTAGCAAAGGAATTTGTTGATTTTGCAAAGCAATATCCTGGTAAGGTTGTTGAAATGCCAATTATCTGTGAGTCGGATGTGTTTGGCGAGAGGGTAGAGGGCAAGTATAGAATCCACGACATCCGCAAAGTTGCTCCTGGAACAGAATTCAACTGGGTTATGGATGTTGACCCGCGTTGCTACGACGAGCCAGAAATCATCGATGTGTTCCACTCGGCAAAGACAATCTTTGTAAATGCAGTTATGGGTTTTGTTCCGCATTTCAACGAGGGTACAATCGCTCTCGATACTATTATCGACCAGAATCCGCAGGCTGTGAAGTTGTATGGCGGTGGTGATACAATGCAGGAACTTAAGAGATTGTTGCCAGGTCTTTACATTATGGCTCTCGACAGCAAGGACTACTATATATTTACAGGTGGTGGCGCAGTATTGAAGGCAATCGAACAAAGTTCGCATCTCGGTATTGCCCCGATAAAGGCACTGATAGAGAGCAGACAGAAAGGAAACGAATAGTTCTAAGTAAAATACTCAGTTAATGCCCGATTTTTTCGATCGGGCATTTTTTTTGTGTCATATTATCAATTCTAAAAATATTTTTTATATTTGCAGAAAATATTTGTTTTGATAATGAGGGGGATACGCATAGATAGGTTTGCTAGTGTTAGCGATTATCCGCAATTTAGTTGTGGTGATTTTTGTAACTTGTTGTTTGCAGAATTAATAGTTTTCGGTGCTTGCAAACGGAATTCCAATGAATGGTTTTTGCTGGTACAAATGTTTTGTGTTTTAAATTTCGTTTATTGTTTTTTTTGTATTTTTGTCGATGATAATGCATATCTTTGTAATAGTATATAATATGACTGATACCTATTGGACAGTATGGGAAATATTTCTTTGTGCTATATGGTAATATGTTTGTTATCAGTTTGTTGTGTAATTTTGAATGTTTATTGAATAAGATAGTTATATGAAGTATTTGTCTATTTGTATTTCGATTGTCGCTTTAATGCTTTCTGTTTTGCATGTTTATTCACAGGAGGTGACGGTTCGTTTTATTGGACGGCTTAACAATGCTAATTATTGCCGTGTGGATAGTATTGCGGTAGAAAATATAACACGAGGCTGGTCGGAAACTATTCAGTACCCCGATACCATAATAGTATTTAGTTCGCTTAATGGTATGGCGATGGATGTTGCAGTAGGACAGGGACTTGGACAGAATGTTCCAAATCCGTTCAATTGCGAAACCAGCGTAGAACTTTCGTTGTCGCAGAACGAAAATGTTCGTATGCAGCTGCTTGATGCTTTTGGGAAAATATATGCCGAGTACAGCGGAAATCTCAATGCCGGTGTCCATACCTTCGACATTTCGGCGGCAAGTCCTCAGACATACGTGCTCAATGCCGTTGTAGGAAGCCGTTCGTATTCGATAAGGATGGTAAACATTGGTAACGGATGCGGCAGCAGCATAAAGTATGCTGGAGGGTTCGATGGCATTAGGGCAAAGTTGGAATCAGTCAATGAATTCCACGTTGGCGACAATATGCGCTATGTTGGATACGCCAGCATTGACGGCGTAGTAGAAGAAAGTGCCATAGTTGAGCAGGAGCAGGCAAGCAGCGAAGATATAACTTTGAACTTTACCCATAATTTCGAATCGTACGTGGTTGTTGAACAAATCGCCTGCGGCAGTTATACTTGGATTGACGGGAATACTTATACCGAAAGTACCGACGCCCCGACAGTTACTTTTACCAATGCCGCTGGATACGATTCGGTAGTTAACTTGCATCTGACGATTACATGTTTGCCGGAAGTTCAAGCTGATGAGGCTGCAGATATTACCGACAGCACGGCAACATTAAGCGGCTACATTGTTACTGATAACGGACTCGCAGTAACAGAAAGAGGCTTTGTTTATGGTAGAAGCATCAATAGCCTATCGAATATAGTACAAGTAGATGTCGATTCGGCAAGCTATTCTGCGAATATTTCCGGACTAAAGGCTCGCAGAAGATACTACTACAGGGCATACGCTACAAATTCCGATGGCACTAGGTATGGTGAGTTGAGGTCCTTCGATACTCCTTTCACTCCAATTATCAGGTCTTCATCGTTTATTCCCGATGGAGGCGAGGTATGTTATAATTATAATCTAGTAGTAGATAGTATATTCTATGAAGGAGCTACCGTTACTTCTGTAAACGATATCGAACGCGTATATTTGAATATTGAACACTCATACCTAGGAGACCTTAGCATAATGGTGCAGTGCCCAAACGGGCAGCAATGCTTGCTTCATGCACGTGGTTCTGTAGGTACAATAGTTCCCGGATGGTCGCTCACAACGATAAATAATTCAGGTTCGAACGGCGGTTCAAACATCCACCTTGGACTTGCTCCAGATCCACCTGAATCAAACGACTGCTATTATACTGCCGGAGAAGGTTATGAATACAATTTCACTCCAACCGCTACACAACCTATGGGCACAAATTCTTTAAACATCAACACTACTAGTATTACATATACCGATCCTTGCGGAAATACCGAATCAGGTATCAATGTGCTAGACGCAGGCAACTATGCAACCTACGAGAGCCTGGAATCTCTCGTCGGCTGTCCTCTCAATGGAGACTGGACATTGTATATCTGCGACCACCAGAGAGCAGACAACGGTTGGATTTTTGAGTGGGGCGTATTTTTCGACGAAGACTTATTCGCGCCTATACGAGGCGATGTTAGCATGCCGACCTTGGATGTATCTCCGACAAATATTGGAATAGAAACAATCGGGATTAGCAAGTAAAAGAATGAGAATAAAAAATATAGGCTGTCTTTGTGGGCAGCCTATATTTTTTTGTTGAAAATCTATCTTATTTCAATCCTCTATTCTTCAGCAGCGGTTCAATTGACGGTTCCTGACCGCGGAAACGCTTGTAGAGAACCATTGCGTCTTCGGTGTTGCCATTCTGCAGGACATTGTAGCGGAAAGCATCGGCTGTCTTCTTGTCGAAAACGCCATTTTCCTTGAATGCCTCGAAAGCATCGTTGTCGAGGACTGCTGCCCATGTGTATCCGTAGTAACCTGCGCTATAACCGCCTGAGAATACATGCTGGAAGTAGGTACTTCTGTAGCGCGAGATAATTTCGGGAATCAAGCCAATCTTCTGCATTTCGGCATCCTCGAAGTCGGGGAACTTGATTTCGGTAGGTTCGCTGATGTTGGCGTAAGCCATATCGAGCAACGATGCTGCAATGAGTTCGGTGTTGATGAAGCCCTGTCCGTAGGTCGATGCTGCTTCAATCTTGTTGATGAGAGAATCGGGAATAACTTCGCCAGTCTTGTAGTGCTTAGCGTACATCTTCATGACTTCGGGATAGCCAGCCCATTGTTCCATAACCTGTGATGGCAGTTCAACAAAGTCGCGCGAAACATTTGTGCCCGACAGCGATTCGTAGCGGCAGTCGGAGAGGATGCTGTGTAGCGAGTGTCCGAATTCGTGGAATAGGGTAGTGGTCTCGTCAAAGTTGAGCAATGACGGCTTGTCGCCAGATGGCTTAGTGAAGTTCAATACCAATGATACTAAAGGTATGATTTTCTTGCCGTCCTTTGTATATGACTGTTCGCGGAAGTTGGTCATCCATGCACCGCTACGCTTGCTTTCGCGCGGGAAGAAGTCCATGTAGAGGATTGCGATTACATTGCCGTTTTCAACAACTTCGTAAGCAACTGCATCAGGATGATAAACTGGGATATTCTTGTTTTCGCGGAACTCGATGCCATAAAGTTTGTTTGCAACCATAAACATTCCTTCGCGAACATTGTCGAGCGAGAAGTATGGACGAATTACATCGTCATCGAGGTCGTATTTCTGCTTGCGGAGAGTTTCGCTGTAGTAGCGCCAGTCGCAAGGCTCAAGCTTGAAGTTTCCGCCCTCTGCATCAATCATCTTCTGGTATTCAGCTGCTTCTTCCTTTGCTTTTGCAAGTGCTGGTTCCCATACCTGCATCAAAAGTTCGTCAACGGCTTCTGGTGTCTTTGCCATGTTGTCGTCGAGAACGTATGCCGCATGCGACTTGTAGCCGAGGATGTTAGCTTTTTCCAAACGGAGATTTACAATCTCGTTTATGATTTGAGTGTTGTCGGTTTCGCCCGATGTGCAACGGGTAGAGTATGCAGTCCAGAGTTCCTTGCGCAGTTCGCGGTCTTTGCAGTTCATAAGGAATGGCTCCATGCTCGGCAGATGTATTGTAAACACATATTTACCCTTTGTTTCTTCCGATTCGTTGCCGAGTTCCAATGCTGCAGCAAGCTGACCTTCGGTGCAACCTTCGAGACGGGCAACATCGTCAACCACAAGCTTGTAGTCGTTGGTAGCCTTAAGCACATTGTTGCCGAACTTCATAGTGAGCAACGACAGTTTTTCGTTGATTTCGCGGAAACGAGCCTGCTTTTCGGCAGGAACGTTTGCACCGCCACGGACAAAGCCCTTGTAGGTTTCTTCCAAAAGACGCATCTGCACTGGCTCAAGGTTGAGCGATTCGCGTTGGTCGTAAACAGCCTTGATGCGCTCGAACAACTTGGCGTTGAGGCTTATGTCGTCGCCATGTTGCGAAAGTTTTGGGAGTATTTCTTCTGAAATCTGTTCCATTTCGGGCGAATTGATGCATTCTGCAAGATTGAAGAATAGATTTTCGATTCTTGCTAGCAAAGAACCACTTTCTTCGAGTGCCTCTATTGTGTTTTCGAATGTCGGTGCGTCGGGATTGTTGACGATAGCATCAATTTCTTCCTTGTTTACCCTCATTGCTTCCTCGAATGCAGGGATGTAGTGCTCGGTCTTGATTTTATCGAACGGCGGAACACCGTATTCTGTTGTCCATTCCTGAAGCAGTGGATTGTCCTGCTCCTTGTTTTCTGTTTCTGTTTTCTTGTTGCACGAACTTACCATAATCAATAGTGTTAATGCTGTTAAAACTGATATGTACTTTTTCATCTGATAAAAAATTTGAATTAGATGTTATTTATTGTTGGATTAGTCTCTTCTAAGGTACGACAATAACCTTAATATTTCAATGTAAAGCCATACAAGGGTTACCATTAGTCCGAATCCAGCATACCATTCCATGTATTTTGGAGCGCCCGAATTCGCTGAATTTTCTATGGTGCTGAAGTCTAGGATAAGATTCAAAGCTGCGACTATTACAATTACCACGCTGATTGCTATTCCGATTAGTGGATTCGCAAAAAGATATTCGTTAAATGCTGGAGTAAATAAGCCAACAATGAAGCTTACAAGGTAGAAAATTCCTATTGCACCTGTTGCGATGACTACGCCTTTCATGAATTTACCTGATGCCTTCAGTATGCCGGTCTTGTACATGAACAGCATAAGCCCGAAAACTAGCAGTGTTAGTGCTACTGCCTGAAATACGATTCCGCTGTATGCAGCTTCGAATAGGGAGGAGATTGCACCGAGAAGAAATCCTTCGAGTGCCGCATATATTGGTGCGGTAATAGGGGCTGATTTCTTTACAAAGCTTGCAATCATGGCAACAATGAAAGCACCGATTGATGCGCCAATAAGCACTGCAGAGCCTGCAATGCTTCCCGACATAGTAAGTTTCCACGAAACTATTGCCGTAAGAAGCAAAATTGCGAAAAGGATTATAGTCTTGTTGATTGCGCCTTTCAGTGTCATTACATTGCCATCGGTGGCGACTGGTTCGCTGGCGAATGCGTTTTTACCCAAAGTTGGATTTGAAGTTCTTGTTATATTCATTTTGTCTGTACTTTAAAACAATGCAAATTTATTGATTTTTATGTAATTATCAAATTCTAAAATCTTTGAATTCTTGAATCTTTGAATCCTTGAATTCTATATTATTTCCACAAATGTTGATATTATCGTATATATACCGAGCAGTATGATTATTGATCCGCCAACACGGTTGATTACAACGAAATGGCGTGGTCTGATTTTCTTTCTGAAGAAACTTAGCGACATGGTAAGGAAAGTCCACCATGCAAATGATCCAAGTACAAAGCCAAGCATTATGAATATGCCCTTTATCAATTCGTTGCTGTCGGAAACACCATCGCCTGCTCCGACATTGAACATGGCAAAGAATGCGAAAATGTAGGTCATTGCACCGATGAAGTTGGAGAGCGTAAGTCCTACCACAGATATAAAGTCCTGCCAGAGTGAGTTGCGGTTGTCCTTGCTTTGTCGTATGTCTTTGACGGCATTGCGCTTGAACATGAACACGCCGAATATTATCACGATGATGCCACCAATGACGCCAAGAATTGGCTTGTATTCTTGTATTTTATTGAAAATCAGCGAGTATAAAAAGTACGACAAAGCGGCCATTAGTGTGTCGGCGAATACAACA
>JAEEGH010015915.1_pt1 | contig 16254 bp, 13 predicted proteins | sample 9134181 | NCBI WGS metagenome assembly JAEEGH01 (sample SAMN16246544, study PRJNA631951) | gut metagenome | biome: gut microbiome; feature: rumen; material: DP-attached | host: Bos | place: Iran: Karaj | collected 2018-10
TCGACCGGTCAAGCCAGTGTCTCCGTGCGGGCCGCCAACTACAAAGCGACCTGTCGGGTTGATGTAGTATTTTGTCTCGCTGTCGAGCAATCCTGTCGGCTCAAGAACCGGTTTTATAATCTGCTCAATGATTGTCTTTTTGATTGTGTCGTATTCGACCTCTGGATTGTGCTGGTGGCTTACGACAACTGCATCAATTCGGACTGGCTTGTGGTTTTCGTCGTATTCAATCGTGACCTGTGATTTTGAATCCGGTCGGAGCCATGCGATTGTTCCGTTCTTGCGGAGTTCAGCGGCTCTCTGAAGGATTTTATGTGCGTAAACCAATGTTGCAGGCATGTACTCAGGTGTTTCGTTTGTTGCAAAACCGAACATGATTCCCTGGTCGCCGGCACCCTGCTGTCCTTCATATTCTTTAAGACCTGATCCGACAACGCCCTGATTGATGTCAGGAGACTGATTGTGGATTGTGTTCAAAACTGCCATTGAATCTGCGGAAATACCGAAAGCTTCGTCTGTGTAACCGATGTCGCGGACTACATCACGAACGACTTTCTGGAAATCAACATCTGCATGGGTTGTAATTTCACCACCAACCAAAACCATACCGGTTGTAGCGTAAGTTTCGCAGGCAACATGAGACTGTGGATCTACGGCAAGACAAGCGTCAAGAATAGCGTCAGAAACCTGATCACATAGCTTGTCCGGATGACCTTCACTTACTGATTCAGATGTAAAAAGATAGTGATTGTTAGATAAGATAGCACTCATAACGAGCCTCCTATTTAGCAAGATTTCGTTCCCTCATACGAGAGAACCCCGCCTGCAATTTGGATAAATCGACGGGAGATTTAGACCATTCGTATAGAAATATAATGCAAAAAAATGGAAAAGACAAGGGAAGTTCCGGCTGACAAAAAAAGTGGCAAATTCAGAATATATACATTATAATTTAAGGAATGAAAGGAGCCTTTATGAAGCGTAACAAGGTTATAAACACAGTAGATTTCAAAGAATTTGTCGCAAACGATGTTAATAATCAAAAGGGAATATTCCATCCGGTAAAGGCAAGTTTCCTGGAGCGTCTTTTGGTCAAAAAAGTATCATGCAAAAGACTGCACCCGAATGCCTCGGATGAGTTCACTTTTTCAGACATTGGCCCAAGCTACAGGATTATCTCTGAATACGAAAAGAATTTCAGGCATTATCTTTCAAAAGGCCAGCGTCTGGAGCTCGAACCTCTCACAATCGAAAAGCTCCGCCCCCGCGGCTACCTGATTCTCAACGGCCACCACAGATGGGCGGCTGCAATGCGTGTAGGCTTAAAGCGGGTTCCTGTCGAAATCGTCAACCTTGCCCAGGAATCCGACATCAAAAAGATTCTCGAAAACTCTAAGCACAACAAGCGGGTCACTCTTGATTTGGACGAAGTTGTCTTTAAATCAAACGATGATCCATATCTCGAAAAGCGGCTTCACTTTCCCTTCAACTTAAAATTCAAAAAAAGAATCCGGCTTGGTATTCCAGCCCTCTTTTACTTTCTTTCCAAAAACGGCTATGACATCTGGGTTTATTCGGCAAATTACTACTCAATCGATGATATCAAGAGCTTCTTCCGGCACTATTCAGTAAATGTTGACGGAATAATCACAGGTACGGCAAAAAAGAAGCTTCATCCGACTAAAGCCGATGCAGAAATGGACCAGTTGATCGCCAACAAATATCAGGAAACCCTTCACATCGACAACAACATGATTCTTCTGACTCACAAAGAAACCGGAGAATTTGACGAATATGAACTGAATGCAAACGCGGAGGACTGGTCAAGAAAGGCAATCACAATAATCGGAGAAATTGAGAATGCTAGAAAAACTGAAAATATTTAAGAAGAAGAGCGAGCCATTCAGAATGAGGGTCTCCTTCGACCTCGATGAAGTGCTTTTTGTTTCCCAGCGCACTCATAAAGTCGAGCCGGCCCTTCCTTTTCCTCTTAATAAGATTTACATCGAACGATTACGCTTAGGAACCCCAAGACTAATCAATACTCTTCAAAAAATGGGCTTTGATGTCTGGGTCTACACATCATCTTTTCGCACACAAAAATACATCAGGCACCTTTTCAGGTTTTATGGGGTAAAATTCAACGGAATCGTGAACGGTCAGCGGCATCTAAAAGAAGTTCAAGGGCAGCGAAGGGAAATCCTGCCGCAAAAAGTTCCGCCACGATACAATATTTCGCTTCACATCGACGATGAGACGGTCATCTGCTCCTACGGAAGCCAGATGGGATTTGAAGCCTACCAGCTGGATGCACCTGACGATGACTGGGTAGAAAAAATCATCGCAAGAGCTGAAGCCGTCAAAAAGAAAAAGGGGCTTTAATCGCCCCTTTAAGAATTATTTTTCTATTGTGATTGACTGATCAGCTATGAAAGATTTTCCCGGCTCCAGAGTGATGAGAGCCGCTTTTTCTTCCCACTCGTGCTCAGTATTCTCGGCATCAGCAGTTCCGTACCATGGTTCGATACAGTTGAAACCGTTTCCATCTACACCTTCGCTTCCTTTGCCGCCCTGCCAGACCATGAGGTAAGGATAGCCAGCACAGTTCACTTTTACGAGGGAACCGTCTTTTTTGTTGCGCAAGCCCACCCAGTTTGATTTGAATGCTGTGAAGAAGTGGCCGTTTCCGAATCCGTCAGCGTTAATCGGGATGATTCCGGCTTCTTTTTCGCCGTAAGGTTTTGTGCAAGGAGCTGTTCCTTCCTCGTCGACTGCAAGCTGAGCCGCATCGTTCAAAAGAACTGTGGTGAGCGGTTCACGCTGCTCGAATTCATACTGATAGTCGGCGTTTGTCGTGCCTTTCGGGTCAGTGTTTCGAGGACAGCAGAAAGCTGTGTGGCTTCCGACTGAGAAAAGCATCGGTGTTGAATCTGTGTTTGTTACGGTCGTTGTGAAAATAAGGCCGTTTTCCTTGAGTTCATAATGAGTTTTGAGGCTGAACTTCCACGGGAACTTGTCAGCAGTCTCTGCGTTTTCAGTAAGTTCAAAAGTTGCCGAAGTTTCGCTCTGCTCGATGATTTTGTGCTCCATGTCACGGCTCATTCCGTTGTTAACGAGATGATATTCCTTATCGCCGTAAGTGTAGAAACCGTCCTTAATTCGACCTACATGCGGGAACAAAACCGGTGCATGGAATTTCCAGACTTCCTCCGGGCCTTCAAATACATATTTAGTGCCGTCTTTAACGCTTCGGAAAGAATTGATTTCTGCTCCGTGCGTGCTGAGAACTACTTCGTAGTTGCTGTTTTTAAGTGTGATTGTCATGTGAATATTTTATCACAATCTATTATCTTTTCGCAAATAGTGCTATTATTTTCCTCTATAAAACTTTAAGGAGATTTTTATGTTTGACAGAGTTGAATACAAAAAAAATGCTCTTGCCCTTCTCAAAGGGAACTGGAACATTCCATGTCTCATTACTCTTATCTATATCGTGCTTAGCTGTCTTACTGACATGACACCTTTTCTCGGAATCATCGTCAGCGGAATCCTGAGCGTCGGTCTTGCCTTCACCCTTATGAAAATGTCTGCTGTGGCTGCGACCGGCAATTCTGAAAGCGAAAAAGTCGGCTTCTCAACTTTCCTTGAAGCCCTCGAATACCGCTGGCTCACATCCCTTCTCGGAGCTCTCTGGAACGCCCTCTGGATTTGCCTCTGGTCGCTTCTTTTCATCATTCCGGGAATCGTAAAGGCTTACAGCTACTCGATGATGTTCTATGTAATCGCTGAAAATCCGAAAATCGGTGCAACAAAGGCAATGGACATCAGCAAAGTCCTCACGCAAGGTCACAAGGCTGATTTATTCATAATGGACTTGAGCTTCCTCGGCTGGATAATCTTGAGCATTCTTTCATGCGGAATCGGCTTTATCTGGCTCCTTCCTTACATGACGATGACCGAAATCAACGCTTACTACGACTTAAAGCGAATGGCTTTCGCTCAGAACAAACTCACTCCGGCAGATTTTGAAGAATAAGAGGCATAAAATGAAACACAAAAAAGGTCTTATCGTATTAATCGCACTCATCGCTCTTTCAGTGATTTTCGGCACAAAATCACTCATTTCAACCCTCACAAGCAAACCAAGTTTCTCTTTCAGTTTTTCAACCAGCAGAGGAAATGACATCGATGACTTCGAAGAAGATTTCACAGATGATTTTGACGACGACTTCACAAATGGCGGAACAATCGGCAAATTCATCAATCTCGCAAAAGGAAACGAGTCAGATTCCACCGCTAAAAAAACAAAGAATCCATACATCGCAGTCATCTACATTCGCGGCGTAATTTCCGAAGAAAACAAAACCTACAATCAGAAATGGCTTTTAAAGCAAATCAAAAGGGCCAAAAACGACCCGAACAACCGTGGAATTCTGGTCAACATCAATTCACCGGGCGGAACCGTCTACGAATCAGACGAGGCATATCTCGCCCTGCTTGACTACAAAGAAGCCACAAAAAGACCAGTTTACGCTTATTTTGAGGCCCTTGCCGCAAGTGGCGGATATTACATTGGCTGTGCTGCCGACGAAATCTTTGCAAACCGGAACTGTCTCACAGGCTCAATCGGCGTAATCGCAGGTCAGAGCATCGACGCAACGGCTTTACTCGACAAAATCGGCATCAAAATGACGACAATCACCGCCGGAAAAAACAAAAACATGGGCAACTATAACAACCCGCTCACTTCCGAACAGCGCGCAATCATGCAGTCAATCGCAGACGAAGCTTACGAGCAGTTCACGGGAATTGTCGCCAACTCACGCGAAATGAACATTGAAGATGTAAAGAAACTCGCTGATGGCCGCCCATACACTGCAAACCAGGCAAAAAAGAACGGCCTTGTCGATGATGTTTGTACCTTTGAAGACGCAAAAAATGGCATAAAAGAATTCTTTGAAAAAGAAGATGAAGAAGGCAATAAAGGCGAAACCGTTACTTTCGTGGATTTCAAATACCGCTACGCAGAGAACTGGATGTCGCTTTTCTCAAGTGCGGCAAGCTTTGCACAGAACCCGGAAGCTGCGATTTACGAGCTTATCGGAAACACTTCCGCAAAATGCCTGTATTTGTATCAATAAACTAGAAATCTAAAATCCGTATTTCAAAAGGCTTAATTCAAGCACTTTGCCACAGAGTTCTTCGGCACCACCGTGGCAGAGTGCGCTTGCAAAAGGCCTTCCCACCAAAACACAGTCCGCGCCCAGAGCCATTGCAGTCGCAACATCTTTGGGTGAGCGGATTCCACCGTCAATCCAAAGTTCCCCGCAATATTTTTTGATTTCAGAACCGTATTTCGCAAAGAATTCCGCCGTGCTGCCACGCCTTGTATCGATTCTTCCGCCATGGTTTGAGATGTAGGCAATATCAGGCTTTACTTCCTTTATCAATGCAATGTCTTCTTTTGTGAAGATTCCCTTGATTGCGAAAGGCATTTTTACATGATTCTTAATCTCAATCAGCTGTTCAGCCGACTTTTTCTCCAGTTTTACGAGATTCCGCATGGTGACGATATTGTACGAATCAATGTCGATTCCGGTGACTTTTACGCAGTCGCTCGCCCATTCAAAGCGCTCGAAAATCTTTTCGTTGGAATAAGGCTTGATAAAGACCGAAGTGCGCGCATCCGGCGATTCAATCTTGATTTTCTTTAATGCTTCTATTCCGAATTTGATTTTTTCGTCCGGGTAACCGTCACCGATACAAAGCCCCACGCCTACCTTGTGCATGGCCTGAATGATCGCATCATAAAAATCAGACTCACGGGCAAAACCAATGTTCTCCGTTGCACCAGTCATTGGCGCTATGCTTATCGAAGGAATTCGGAATTCCGGCTCCAGTTCAAGGTATTTTTTGATTTTATCTATGTTTTTATTTCGTATATTTTCCCAGGCCTCGCAGTTCAGGATGAAATTCTCGTTTTCTTTTACCCCGCCCATTCCCGGAAGCTGCGATATACAGCCTTTTCCGTTGCAGACCTTGCAAAAATTACATTTAAAATTATTTTCACTCACATAAAGAGTATAACAAAATAGCCGATAATCATAAAGTATGAAGAATCAAAAATATGCGGTTGCAGCAGGAATCGTTCTTTTCGTTCTTGCGGCTTTATTTTCAATCTCTTTGCTTTTAGTTGCCTTTGATTTTGGTGGAATCAACCCCGCCAAGAATACACTTTTCTATTCTTTGGGAAAAATGTTCACGGGCGTTTACGGTTTGAGTTCCGTCTGTATCCCGATTTTCCTTATCGTAGCCGGAATTCAATGCTTCAGCGCAAAATGGCGTCTTAGAAACGGCGTAATGCTCCTTGGATCGATAATTCCGTTCTTCACTTTGGATGCAATTGAGCACATCTGCCGAATGTTGCTTGCCTCAGACTCAGACAGCGTTCTTCTCGTAAAAATGTCATCAACTCTGCTGATTGGTGCTTTGATTCTTGCAGCGGAGTATCTCCTTCTCTCAATTTTGGGCGATGTTCTCGAAAATTCCCTCGCAGACAACAAACTTTTCGCATCAAATGAACTTGCGCAGGACGAGACCGAAAACGAGGACGATTCTGACGAAGAAATCCAGATTTTTGAAGCAGAAAATGAACTTGAAGACAAAAAAACTGATGAAAACAAGATTGATTTCTCAAAAGACAAGATTTTCCTTCAGCAAAAAGAACTTCTGAAAGACTTGATCAACGACGGAAAAGAAGAAACTGAAGTCGAAAATAAGCCTGTTGAAGATGACCAGACTCTCGTTGAGGAACCTACAATCGTCGAAAATGAAACCCTCGATGAAAGTGAGACAAATCCTGATTCAGTTCAGGAAGAAGAGCTTCTCGATGAAGATGATTTTGCCGAGCCAGAACTCCCGGAAGAGCCGTCTCCGTTCGAGCATATTTTTGACAAGCAGGAAAATGAAGCAGAAGAATCCCTCAATTCAAAGATTCATGATGTCGCACTCCCTGATTTTGATGGAGAGGAAGAGCTTGAAGAAGATTTTGAGGAGCCGCACCCTGCCAAGGAAGAAGTCGAGGAACCGACAGTCATCGATGAAGAAACTGAATTCACAGAACCTGATTTCGTAGAGCAGGAGAATGACGATGACACAATAATTCAGGATGACGATGCCGTTCTCGATGAAATGGACAGACTCTATGGCGATGACGAAGAATTTTCAGAAGAAGAGATTCCTGTAAATTCCGAGGATTTCCAGAATGAATTTGATGAAATGGACGACATGAGCCCGGTCGAGCCTGAAGAGCTTGATTTTGAGGTAGAAAAACCGAATTTCAGCAATGAAGATGACATTCAGGCCGCAGATGAAATCATGGAAGAATCAGATTTCGAAGAAGAACCTGAATTTGAAATCGAAGAAGAAATAAACGAGCCGGAAGTTTTTTCTGAGGAACCTGCCTTAACCGAACCAGTCGCAGAAGACATTTCAGTAATCAGCGAAGATGAACCAGAGGAAGACTTCAGCGAAGAACCGGTTTTTGAAGAAATTGAAGACATCGAGGAAATCAAAGACACAGAAGAAAGCGAAGAAGTGATTTCCGAACCAGAATTTGAGGAACCAGAGCCACTTCCTGAGACCGAAGAAGAAGATGAAGAATCCCTCGGTGTTGAGGACATTTTCTCCCAGATGGAAGCAGATGCCGCCGCAAATCCTGTCGTCAAAAATCCGGAAGACTTTTCTGGCCGCACCCCGGCTGCACAGTACGCAGAAAACACACCGGATGAAACTAAACCTGCAAAAGCATCACGCAAATTGAGCGAATACAAAATCCCGACCGATTTGCTTGAAAAGTTCGAGAATGACGAATACTGGCGAGTCGATGACGAGACAAAAGCTGCCGGCGAAAACCTCAAGCAGACTTTGAACGAGTTTGGAATTGAAGCAGAAGTCACCGGCATCAGAAAAGGTCCGGTCGTCACCATGTTCGAGCTTCTCCCGGCTCCGGGCGTTAAACTGAGCAAAATCGTAAACCTTCAGGACAACATTGCCCTTGCATTGGCCGCAAAATCAGTCCGAATCGTCGCACCGATTCCAGGAAAGCACGCAGTCGGCATTGAAATTCCGAACAAGGAGCGTGCAATTGTCTCTTTCCGCGAAATCATCGAGCAGCCGCTTCCAGAATTCAAGAAAATGGCAGTTCCTGTAATTCTTGGAAAAGACATTTCCGGTCAGTCACAGATTATCGACATCGCAAAAACGCCTCACCTTTTGAGTGCAGGCGCAACCGGTGCAGGTAAATCTGTCTGTGTAAACTCAATCATTCTCTCGATTTTGTACAACCGCTCACCAAACGATGTAAAGCTGATTATGGTTGACCCGAAAGTAGTCGAGCTCAAGCTTTACAACGACATTCCGCATTTGCTCACACCGGTCGTAACAGAGCCAAAACGAGCATTGCAGGTTCTTCAATATTGTATCTGTGAAATGGAACGCCGCTACGCCCTCCTCGACGGAATGGGTGTCCGCGACATCGTAAGCTACAACACCCGAATCCGTGAGCGCAAAATCGCTACCGAGAAATTGCCGTACATCGTGGTAATCATCGACGAGTTCGCAGACCTCATGGCAACTAGCGGAAAAGAGCTCGAGACAAATGTAGCCCGCCTTACCGCAATGAGCCGTGCAGTAGGCATTCACCTTGTACTCGCGACACAGCGTCCGTCGGTCAATGTCATCACCGGTCTCATCAAGGCAAACATTCCGAGCCGAATCGCGTTCATGGTTGCAAGCCGCACCGATTCAAACATCATCATCGATTCAGTTGGTGCTGAAAAACTCCTCGGAAAGGGCGACATGCTCTACACTTCTGCCGTAAACCCGATTCCAACCCGAATCCAGGGAACTTTGGTCAGCGACAACGAAGTTGAAAATGTAGTTGATTTCGTCAAAACCTTTGGCGGCCCAGATTACATTGACGATCAGATTTTTGTTGATGACGAGGAAGATGAAGACAACGAGCCGGGCTTGTTCAGCGACGGCGAAGACCCGCTTTATGACCAGGCTTTGCAGATTGTCGTTCAGACAGGAAAAGCGAGTGCAAGCTATTTGCAGCGCCGCCTGAAAATCGGATACAACAGGGCAGCCCGCTTGGTCGAAGACATGGAAGAACGCGGAATTGTAGGCCCCGCAAACGGCTCAAAACCACGCGAAGTAATTCATGTACCGTGATTTGAAAATCAATAAGGCATAAAAAAAGGCACTCGATTTTGAGTGCCTTTGCTTTTTTTAGCAGATAACTACTGAGTTGTCTGTTGAGCTGAATGGTGCAGGAATGTATTTATCTGCAGCCCAGTCATTTTCCCAACGAGAACCGTCAAGAAGGTATCTGAACTGATATTCTTTTCCAGGTTCAAGTGCGAGTTTAACAGAGAAAGAACCGTCCTTACCCTTTTTGAGAGGAGTTTCTGTGCTGCTCCAGCTATTAAAATCTCCAGCGATTGTTACTGTTTTTGCACCCTGAGCCGCTTCTGGAGAAACCGTAAATGTTACATTGCAAGTCTTTTTATCTTTTGAGTAAGATTTTTTCAAAGCCATGTTAAAGCTCCTTTTTTTATAATAAGTGTTATAAGTTTATAACAAAAAGAATTTATATGCAAGTTTAAATATAAATTTTGTCTTAAAAGTACAAATTATATTTATTTTTTTGCCTTCATTTTCGGAGATTTTCCGGTTGTAAGCCAGTTGTCTGTGAAATATCCATCGGCGATTGGCTCGTCAAACACAAAATCCTTTACGGTAGCGATTGTCTTTCGGCCAGTCTTAAGGTTTGAAATGACACTCTTTCGGCGGAGAGGATATTCTATTCCAGTGACGCCCTTTACCATATCAATCTTGAGACATTCATAAGTCTTAATCATTTTGTCCTTATTATCATAGAACTCGATTCGGACAGGAATGTAAGTCTTTTTGTCGAACCAGGTAATGCGGTAATGATACTCGACCTCACTTCGCTTGTATGGATCTGAGCGCATCTTCCAGCAATTGTAGCTTGTGCCGCCAACAGTGATTTTTGCATTGTTATCGAGGATTTTGTTATCGTCTTCGTCTTCGTTTCGGATTGTCATGTCATTGTAAGTGAATTCCGTACCACCAAAAGACTTTGTTCGCTCTGTCATAGGAATTCGGCGGGCCTGACGAAGTTTCGGCATGTAAACCTTGCGGTCATCTGCTTTTTTAAGTCTTTCAAGCTGAAGAACGCGCATACCTTTTACGCTTGCAGGGGCCTTAAAATCGAACGCAACATTTTTGAGACCATTATCAACGCCACTGCCATACTGATGAATTTCAATGACTTCCGATTTTCCATTTGAATCGACATTTACAAGATGTAATGTCGAATAATTGAAATCTGGAACACGATCCAAGTCACAATAAACTTTTGCGATTTCTTGTGCTGTCTGTGCAGAAAGGCTAAAGGAAGCAAGCAAAACAAAAACATTTAACAATTTTCTTACTTTCATAAACGACCTCAAGATTAGATATATTAGAGATTTCTTATTCTAATTTTATCACAGTTTATGAAAATATCAATGCTTTTAATATTTTTTTAATAATTCTATGAGTTTATTTCAATTTTTTATCGGCAGGACATTTCTCAAAATACTCTTTTAGGCGCGCTCGGGCGTCGTCATTATCCTTTGAGTTGAGCATCTGAGTCTGAAAATAATGAGCAAAACTAAAATTGAGGCAGTAATAGGCAAAAAATCTCTGAAGGCGGGTCTTCCAGAATTCCTGTGGCTGACATTTCTCGACATCATCAATGAAATCAAGAGCCAGCTGCTCGGCATCCAAGAGAGTCTCATCCGCACAAGGCAGATTTTTCAATTCCGCGAAAATCCACGGTTTCTGAACGGCAGCACGGGCAATCATCACGCCGGCCGCATGAGGAGCCGCTTTCTGGGCTTCTTCAAAACTTGCCTTGTCCTTTACATCGCCATTCAAAACGACAGGAATCTCAGGATGGCGCAAAGCCAGTTCCTCAACGAAATTCCATTTTGCGTGCTCGCGGTATTTCTGTTTTTTTGTCCTCGGATGAAGAGTGAGCATTTGAACGCCCTCACTCACAAGCATGTCAGTAAATTCAAAAAATCCTTCCGGGGTAAAATCCTCACCACCAAGACGAAGCTTCACCGAAAGTCTTTTTGCAGTCCGGCCATCCTTAGCCGCATTCTCCAGGGCCGACTTTACGCCGTGGACCATAGCCTGCGTTTCAGAGATTGGCCTAGTCATCCAAGCGATTCCAGCCCCAGTGTTCGCAATCTGTGGAGCCGAGCACCCCATGTTTAAATCAACGCCGATTCCACCACAGTCAGCCAAAACACTTGCAGCCTGAGCCATTTTATCGCCATTTTTGTCAGTGAGCTGCCACACCAGTTTTTCAGGCTCAGGCCCCTCAAGCAAATAAAATTTCTCCCAAGGCCCGTTATTGAGCAGGGAAGAGGCATTTATCATTTCATTGAAATATTCGTCACAGCCACCAAAGCGTTTAACAAGATTCCGAAAAGCCTGATGTGTGATTGCGTCCATCGGAGCAAGAAAAAGTTTCATCGGGTGCCACCGCCTCTGGCGGTCGGGCTTTCCGCTGTTCCGCTGTCCGCTCCATTCGCTTCGCGAACGGCTTCGCCGCAGCTACAATCCCTGGCACTTTGCTCATCCATGAATTTCTGGAAAATTTCTGCGGCAATTCCGCAAAGTTCAGCACAAGGTCGTTTTTTGTAATATTCTTCCGTGCGTGCCTCTGAGACAGGAACTGAGGCTTCATGCGAATCCGCCTTTCCTTCCTTCATCAGATTTTCGCTGGTTCCCATTGGTACAAGCCCTAAAAGCTCCCGGCAAACAATCGAACCGTTGATTTTCCTGAATTCTCCGGCAAGCCTCTGGCCGATTGCGTAAGTCTCGTCTTTCTGAGCTTTATCGCCACCCAGTCCATTGATTTTTACTCCCGATTTTGCTTTTTGGGAATTCATCATTCCAAGGCTGAACAACATGCCGCTGACGGTGCCGCAAACTTCACGCATACGGCTCATTCCGCCGCCAAAAGGCTGAACGAGAGCCGCAATCTCTTCGGGAGAATATCCAAATTCTTCCGCAAAGGTTGCAGCCACCGATTGAGAACAATTCATTCCAGATTTGAAATTAGCAGTCGCTTTTTCGCGGGCTTGTTCTGGAGTCATGGAACCTCTTTTATGCGTTAAGCATCTGTAATTGGTTTACGGCCGCATCGAGGAAATCTGCATCGAGGCGTTCGACATCACCTTCATCGATTGCCTTGGAAATGTCCTCAGCCATCGGGATTCTCGCAAGAACAGGAATTCCGTAATCTTTTGCGATTCCATTGATGTTGCTTTCACCGAAGATTTTGATTTCTTTCTGACAGTCAGGGCATTTTACATAGCTCATGTTCTCAACAAGACCTACAATAGGCACCTTCATCATCTGAGCCATTTTTACAGCCTTTTCGACAATAACGCGAACCAACTGCTGCGGAGAAGACACAACAATGATTCCGTCAACCGGGAGCGACTGGAACACCGTAAGAGGAACATCGCCTGTTCCCGGAGGCATATCGACAAACATGTAATCGACATCATGCCATTCAACATCAGTCCAGAACTGTTTGACAGCACCTGCAATAACAGGACCACGCCACAAAACCGGGTCAGTCTCTTTTTCAAGAAGGAAATTCATGCTCATGAGCTGAACGCCATTTTCACTCTTGATTGGGTAAATCGTACCGGTCTTATCACCCATGGCCTTCTGATCGCTCACACCAAAACTTGTCGGAATTGAAGGACCTGTAATATCAGCATCGAGAACCGCAGTCCTAAAACCAGCCTTCTGCATTTTTGAGGCGAGCAATGCCGTTACGAGAGATTTTCCTACGCCGCCTTTTCCAGAAACAATTCCGATTACCTTTTTAACGCAGCTTCCTTCACGGAGAGTAGCGCGCAAGTCTTTAGATTTACAATTTGATCCACAAGTAGAACAGTTGTGGGTACATTCTTCTGCCATTTTTAACCTCTTTGTTCCAATAAAGATAATTAAACATCCATGTTTTGACAAGAATAATCCATCAGAAAATTCTTGCGGTCAACGGACCAGATGCTACATTCGTGTGTCAGTTTTCCTTTATTGTGATATAATCAATTCCATGAAACAAAAGTCTTATATCGCTGGAATAATCGGTGCAGGTCGAATCGGATTCTCGCTCGGCTTTGACAAAAAGCGGGAACAGCCCGCAAGCCACACAATGGCACTCCTCAAAAACAAACGGATTAAACTGATTGCAGCCGCCGACTCAAACGAAGAGAATCTTGAAAACTGGCGAAAATTTGTGCGGAAGCGAAACGGCAAAAATGAATTCACCCTCGCTTTTCCAACAAGCAAAGAACTTTACGAAAATGTCACATGCCTCGATATAATCACGGTCGCAGTCAACGAAGACAATCACCTCGAAGAATGCCTCAGGGCCATTGAAAATAAACCACGCCTTGTGATTCTCGAAAAACCAGTCGCCCTCAACTCCGAAGAGGCCGAAAAAATCCGCGCAAAAGCTTTGGAGTGCGGAGTTCCCGTAATGGTAAATCATGAGCGAAGATTCGCAAAAGACTACCTTTCGGTCGTAAGTTTGATAGAACAAATCGGTGAAATCCAGTCAGTCACAGGCGAACTTGATTCAGGACTAAGGATTTACGGCGAAGAATTTGAAAAGGACGGAACATATTCACTCCTGCACGACGGAACCCATTTGGTTGACATAATTCAATTCCTTTTGAATCCGACATTATCTGATTCCAGTGATAATTCAAACAAACGCCCGGTAGTTACACCTGTTTTGACAAATCCTACTGTCTCTGGCATCCACAAGGACGAAAAAGGAATTGTCCGAAACTTTACCGCGCATTACTCATCCGTAGCCTCTAAATTCGGAACAATCCCGGAAGTCACTCTTAAAATGAGCGGAAGAAGCAAATTCTTCGAGTTCAGGATTGAGATTTTGGGCACCCTCGGAAAAATCATCGTTGGAAACGGAATCTTCGAATTCTATCTCCGCAAGGAATCAAAACTTTACACCGGTTTTTATTCGCTCACAAAACAAAAAATCAAGCTCCCGAAAAAGACGGGCTATTTCAGCGGCATGATTCAAAACGCAGTCGATTTTCTGGACGGAACAAGCGAACTTGTCTCACCGCTCGAAGATGCGATTTCCGACCTCAAAGTGCTTGAAGACATCAAGGCAAAGTTTTAGGCAGGAAAAATGACAAACGAAAATCAAAAACCTAATGTCCTTATCCTCCAACCGCCAATCGTTCAGCTCAACACGGCTTACCCAAGCGGAGCCTATCTCTCAGCCTTTTTCAAATCCCTGGGACACAAAACCCGCTGGCTTGATTTGAGCCTTGAACTTTATTACGCAATTTTTTCACGGGAAGGACTTACAAAACTTTTTTCACTTTGCAGCGAAAATGCACTCAAACTCGCAGACCAGGCTGAACGAAACGGCGATGAAGCCACTTCATTCAATCTCCGCCGATATGTCGCACAAAAAGATTTATGGATAAACTGGATTGATTTCATCACGGCAATTTTACGACCCGGCTCACACGAAAATGTTTCTTCCGGGTACGAAAATGCCCACAGATTCGTTTTTGGCGCACATGTTCCCCGCGGTTCCCGGATGGAAAATTACCTCGCAAACCTGAATCACGACCTTACCACGGACGATGCTCGTTCCCTTGCAAGTTTTGCCCTCGCAGATCTGGCGGATTTCATTACCGTTGCCTTCGACAAAAATTTTTCGCTCGTCCGCTACGCAGAAAGCCTGACCGTAAGTGAATCAAGTTTTGCCGAAGTCGAAAAAGGTGCGGACAGCCCGATCCTCAAAGAATTTTACATACCGCTTTTAGAGAAGTTAAAAATTGAAAACGGAAAATTGAAAATTGAAAATGGGGGAAGCGAGTTTTCTGAAGTATTAACAAAATCCAACAGAAAACTCGTTGACAAAGTGTCACTTACCCCTGGGGGTCAAGCTCCGCTTTCACCCGCACCCCCATCTACTGGAGACTTCCCCGCAACGCCCCCAAAAACGCTCATTTTGATTTCAATTCCGTTCGCGGGAACTTTCGCCGCTGCCCTTGCTACCGGCCGATTTTTCAAAACTCATTTCGGAAACTCGGTTTATGTCTGTTTCGGCGGCGGTTTTGTCAACACAGAATTGCGAGAAACAAACGAACAATCGTTAGCAAAATACTGTGATGCGATTTGTTACGACAGAGGATATGCTTCGTATAAAGAGTTAGTAATTAGGAGTGAGGAGTTAGAAGTTGAAAAGCCATTTAGAAAAGGTTTCTCGACCAGTTGTGTTTCTCCAATTTTCAAGCTGCGGCAATTTGTTTCAAATGCTAAATCTGGGGATTGCTCACCAAATGTTACAATTATTCCCCCGCTTGATGAAGGTTCTCCCGCTTACGAACAATCGTTAGTTTACGAGAAGGAGATTACATCTTCCCTGATTCCAGATTTCTCTGACATTGATTTTTCTCAGTATCCTCGGCTGATTGACGACACGAATCCAATGCACCGGCTCTGGTCAGACGGAAGCTGGATAAAGGCTTACATGGCGCACGGATGTTACTGGCACAAATGCGCTTTCTGCGATGTCACGCTCGATTATGTCAAAGGTTACTGCCCTACAAACATCCATAATCTTTACGAAGGCTTGCTCGCCCAATGCAAGGAAAAAGGCATTTACGGAATCCATTTTGTTGACGAGGCAATGCCACCCGCCCTCATGGTCGCTTTTGCGCGCGAAAACATCTCTCACGGCTCACCGATTACCTGGTGGGGAAATGTCCGCTTTGAAAAATCATTCACAAGGGATGTCGCGGACTTCCTCGCTTACGGCGGTTTAATCGGCGTTTCGGCAGGGCTTGAATCCGCCACAGGAAACGGACTCAACGCGATCCACAAGGGCACGGATTTGGAATCAATCGTCGGGGCGTGCTGTGCTTTTAAAGAAGCCGGCATTCTCGTTCACGCCTACATGATTTACGGCTACTGGTGGGAAAAGGAGCAGGATTTAATCAACTCAATGGAAACATTGCGCCAGTTCTACGCAAACGGACTTTTGGATTCATGCTTCTGGCACAAATTCGTGCTCACACGGCACTCGCGGGTCTACAAAGAATG
>JAEEGH010015919.1_pt1 | contig 16252 bp, 11 predicted proteins | sample 9134181 | NCBI WGS metagenome assembly JAEEGH01 (sample SAMN16246544, study PRJNA631951) | gut metagenome | biome: gut microbiome; feature: rumen; material: DP-attached | host: Bos | place: Iran: Karaj | collected 2018-10
CGGATGCAGTTCGTCGGAAACACGGATGTGACGGACTTCGAGATCGCCGCCGCATGCCCCGTCGCGTTTGCGGGAACCAATGTCTTCGTGAACCTCACATACAAGGGTGCAACGCTTCCGGCGTTCACGGGCGAAGTCTGGATCGACGGCCTCTTCGACCTTGCAACGCTGGGGGCTGGCAACTACGATTTCCCCGACGCGACCATTCATCTTGGAGCCAGTGCGTCAATCAAGTTGCCAGCAGGGGTGACGCTCTGCCCCAAGGCTGTTTTCATCAATGGAGTCGAAGTGACGAGCGGCTACTATAAGTCCGACTCAGCATGGATCACTGGTGCTGGCCGCGTCAAGGTCGGCATCCCCGGCACTGTCATTTATATGCGCTAGACATCAAATTGTCCTGCGTGTATAATAGACTCCATGAATACTGACGAAGCGGCAAATACACCAAAGGTGCTTTCAACTGGGGTGGAAATCCCTGCGGAGGGCGTCCCGACATGGGATGGCCGGATGCAGTTCACGACCCGCGCCGAGAAGCGGCCGGAGTCGATTGACGACGAGGCCGCCTACCTCAAGTGGAAGTGGCGCATGAACCTCGCCAACCCCGCGACGGGCCTCGACAACGACGCCCTCGTCGCGGGTGTCAAGCGCATTGTCGCCCAAGCCGCTGAGATATCGGGGCGGCCGGCAACCGCTGAGATATCGGGGCGGCCGGCTTCAGCCGGCAATTTCTACGACGTCGCCGCCCGCTGCTTCGACTTCCTCGTCGATAATGTCCAGATTGGCTTCTCGCGCTTCGACTGCTTCCCGGCAATCTCGGCCTGGGACCGCCACGAGCGCCCGATGAAGGCCATCCTCTGGAAGCACGCCGCCGAGGTCGATGACAAGTATTCGCCCGGCCTCCGCGACGCCATCGCGCAGATGCGGCGCGAGGGCCGCGTCACCATCGGCAAGGACTTCGACCACTCCGCACCCGACTGGGTCAACATCCTGAAGATCGGCTTCCCCGGCATGAAGGCGCGCGTCGATTCCTACACGCAGGACACGCCCTTCTACCGCGCCGAGAAGCGCGCCGCCGCCGCGATCATGCGCTTCCTCGACAGGCTGATTGAAGAGGGAAAGAGGGAGTTGGAGAATATTGATGCGGCAATCGACGGCAATCGATTGCAATCGACCGCAATCGGCGGCCGAGTTGGCATGGAATTCCTCTCCAAGGCCGTTGCCTCTCTTGAGCGGCTGTGCGTAGGACCGCCGCAGACGCTTTTCGACGTGATGGAGTTCACGATGGTGTACTTCATCCTCTCGGAGCCGCTGAACTACTTCCAGGTCCGCACCTTCGACAACATCGACGTGCGCTGGTGGCCCTACTACCAGGCCGACCTCGCCGCCGGCCGCACCACCGAGGAGGAGTTCCGCGAGGAGTTCCGCCACTTCATCTGGCAGTTCGGCTCCATCGACAACTACTGGGGCCACCCCATCTACCTCGGCGGCACCAACCGTGACGGCTCGACGGCCTACAACCCGCTCTCCCTCATCATCCTCGACGTCGTGGAGAAGACGGCCCTGCCCACGCCGAAGTTCCAGCTCAAGATGGCGAAGAACACGCCGGACGAAATCTGGTGGAAGGCGCTCGACATGCTCCGCAAGCACTGTCCGCTCTGCCTGATGAGCGAGGAGAACATGGCGCGGTCGATGAAGCCCGTCGGCCTAACCGACGAGGAATGCCGCGACCTCCTCATCTGGGGCTGCTTCGAGTATCTGCCGCGCGCCAAGGGCAACTGCACGAGCGCGACAAAGTTGAGCCTCCCGCAGCCGATAATGGAGATGCTCGCGGAAGCGGCGGGAGGGCGCGTGTCCCCACGCGCCGCAGTCGCCGGGGACGGCTACCCTCCCACGACACGCGACACGCGACATGCGACATGCGGTTCAGCGACACGCGACCTTTCAACTTCTCAACCTTTCAACTTTTCAACTTTTCAACTCTTCAAATCCGAATACTTCCGCCGCCTCCACGCCAATACCGACCGCACCGTCGAGCTGGAGCGGGAGAACGAGCTCCACCTCGCGGAGGTGAACCCGGCGCTGGTGCTGTCCCTGGCCGTGGAATCCGCGCTGGAGAAGGGAGTGGACGCCTTCTCGCTGGGATACAAGTACAACTTCACCACAATCAGCGAATGCGGTTTCGCCACGGCGGTCGATTCGCTCTTGGCCGTCAAGGAGTTCGTCTATGACCGCAAGGAGGTTACCCTCGCCGAGCTCGGCCGCATCCTGGCCGCCAACTGGGAGGGCCATGAGGATCTGCGCCTCCGCATGAAGCGCTCGAAGCTGAAGTGGGGCTGCGGCAATCCAGAGGCCGACGCCTTGGCGAAGGAGGTCATCGAGGGCTTCACTTCGCGCTTTGTTGGCAAGCCCAATTCGCGCGGCGGGGTCTTCGTGTGCTACGGGCTCAACTCACGCGGCGCAATTGAAATGGGCTGCGCAGCTGGGGCGACTCCCGACGGCCGCAGGGCAGGGGAGCACTTCTCGAAGAACATGGCGCCGAGCGTCGGCGCGGAGACGGAGGGAATCACCGGCTCCATCCGCAGCTACGGGGCGATAGCGCCGGAGAACTTCCCCTGCGGGAGCATCTTCGACGTGATGATACACCCGTCGTCCGTGGCGGGGGAGAAGGGGCTGCGCGTATTCCGGACGCTGGTGGAGCGCTTCTACGCCGGAGGCGGCGTGGCGCTGAACATCAACATCGTCTCGCCCGAGACGCTGCGCGACGCGCAGGCGCACCCGGAGAAGTACGAGAACCTCCAGGTGCGCGTGGCGGGGTGGAACATCCGCTGGAACGACATCCCGCGCAAGGAGCAGGACGAATACATCGCCCGCATCGAAGCGGTGGGCGCCTAGCGGCTGACGCGGCCGGCGGCGTTGCCGCGGGCGAGGGACTCTACTTCAGCCTTGGTGACGAAGTTGAAGTCGCCGTAGATGCTGTGCTTCAGGCAGCTCGCCGCGACGGCGAAGGCGACCGCCTTGCCAGGCTCGGACCAGTCGTCGCTGTTGAGTGCGTAGATGAGGCCGCCGGAGAAGGAGTCGCCGCCGCCGATGCGATCGACGATCGAGCGGATCTCGTAGGGGCGGTAGGAGCCGTCGGGCGCGAGCGGGGCGAAGTGCGCCTTGCGCGCGGCGGTGTCGTAGAGCATCGCGCCCCAGCCGTTCCAGGTGGCGCTGTGGCTCTCGCGAAGGGTGATGGCCACGAACTTGGCCTTGGGGAAGCGGTCGGCAAGGGCCGCCGCGACGCCCTCGTATCCCTTCAGGGAAAGGGAGCCGTCCTCTATGGAGGAGTCTGCCGCCTCGATTCCGAAGACGTCCTTGGCGTCCTCCTCGTTGCCGATGATGACGTCGGCCAGCGGGGCGAGCTCGCCCATGCAGCGTCCGGCGAGGGCGCGCTGGTCGGTGCCCTTCTCCCACTTCCAGAGTTTCTTGCGGAAGTTGAGGTCGAGGGAGATGCTGACGCCCTTGGCGGCGGCGGCCTTGGCGAGGGCGAGGTTGGCCTCGCAGGCTGCGGCTGATAGGGCCGGCGTGATGCCGGTGAGGTGCAGCCAGGTGACGCCGTCGAGCATGGCGTCGAAGTCGTAGGCCGAGGTCGGCGCCTCGGCGATTGCGGAGTGGGCGCGGTCGTAAACGACCGTGGAGCCGCGCTGGTTGGCGCCCGTCTCTGTGAAGTAAACGCCCATGCGCCCGCCATCGGTGCGCAGGATGCGGCTCGTATCGACGCCTATGCCGCGCATCTGCGTGACGAAGGCGTCGGCGATTGGGTTCTTCGGCAGCGCGGTGAGGTAGCGCGAGCGCATTCCAAGCTGCGCTATGGATGCGCAGACGTTGGCCTCGCCGCCGCCGAATGTGGCGCGAAGCGTCCCCGGCAGGGACTGGTTGATTCGGAAGAAGCCCTCAGGTGTGAGGCGCAACATTATTTCGCCGAACCCGGCGACGCAAGCCGCATTCGTTTTTGAAAACTGTTCGTTCATGATTGTTCTCTCCAAGAAAAAAGTTTACAAGACAACGCAAACAATTATACCAGATTATTGCAGAAAGCCGTGTCCGTAAGCCTCCGGCTCAATCTGCGCGGCGATGGCCTTCATGGCGGATTGTCGGCGCGTATGACATGGGTGGTTATTCTACACTATCGGGGCCGATGGGGCAAGGCGGCGGCGCAGCGCCAGCGTCGCAATGCCACTATAGCCTTCCGTTCCATTATACTTGCTATCCCATGTGAACGCGAATAAGAAAACATCGTCAAAGTATTTCGATAAAAATTTCCCCAAAAAAGCCTCGCTTACACTTCGATGTCGGGATTTACCACCATCCGCTGGCATCTTCAAGGTTTCGATTCCCTGCTTCTTTGTTCATCCATGTTCGGAAAGAAATAAGCCGTTTGGGTCCATTGACATGCCAATAACCTCGTATTTTTCCATAAATGGCATTTGTCACAATGCCGTCAACCGACAATGAAGATCGAATTTTAACGACAAGGTACTCTTTGGGAGAAATCAAATCCTTTTCCGTGTAACGTCCGTTTAGAACTTGACTCACGCTTTCAATGGCGGAGTTATACCCTGTTTCGGGTGCAAGACGAGGAGATTTCAGGTCGGAAGTTTCATCCATAGAGAACCGCACGACGCCATTGCCTTCGCCCGGGAGAACTATATGGACTGAAGAAAAACGGTCCTCGGTAGAACGTGGTTCCCATTTCACTTGGGATTCTTGGAACAAGACAATGTCGCTTACACGCCCAACACCGTATGGAGGGGTTGGCTTCCCTTCGACAAGATCAAAACCAATCTTTTCACCTGCTGGGGGAAGCGAGAGTTCTATGTCGTGATATGCCATTTCATGAGGCGACTTCTTTCGCAACAACGCCTTTGCGTGGAAATGCCGCCTAAACCATCTTCTGTCTTTCCATCCTTGAACTGTTGCATAAGATTGAAGAGTGAAATTGCTATAATTTGAATAATAGCCATCTTTTTCGACACGCCACCCAACGGCCCAGATAGAGCGCTCTTCAGCCGAAAAGCGTCCGGTTTCATCTGTTATGCCGAAAACACGTTTGTCATGGTCAAGCCCTTCTGACGTTGAGAAAGAAAATCTCACCTTGGCTTCGGGCACAGGATTCCCATCCTCGTCGCAGACAAGCAGACTGATCGGTGCCAATGCCCCCTTCGTCTCAAAATCATTGAGAATTTCATGGAAGCGGCTGGGATTCTCTTCTCGAAATTTTCCCCAAATCGAATCTGGGTAGAGGGCCATCGCTTCGGAGTCATTCGGCATTGTCCCTGAACTTTTGGCCGTTTCCACTTGCGACTTATCTTTGGCCACAGGCAAGGAGGAACTGTTTTCTTCATGAACCGCCACTCGTTTTTCGCCATGTCCCTCGCTTATGCAAGAAGTGCGCGAAATCCGCAGGAAACACAGGCAGAGAAGCAGTATCACTAGTATGGGAAAAGATGTCAAATTGAACCTTTTCATTTTCCTATGTCCAATGGCGAAGACTCATCGGCGTCGAGCCGCATGTCGCCAGAATTACGATTGAAGAAATACTCCAAACGGAGTTGCCCTGGGAAAAACTCTATGTTTTTTATGATGCCGCAGAAGAGTTCTGTCCCGTCGCTAGTGCTGAGGTTGGTTTTGAAAACTATGTAATCTTTTTCAGATGGTCGATTGTCTATGAGAATTGCATCCTTTGTTCTAGCATATACAAACGTTAATAGATTTGTGCGGAGAGACGAGGGGACAAGAGAAATGAATGGAGATTGTGATTCGCCGGCCTCCGTCTCGACAGATAGTCCGCCATCAGCGACTTTGATGTGCAAAACATTGGTATATCCTGGCGTTGCGCCTTTGCAGAAAGGAGAAACGCCATCAGATTCAGAACGCAAGAGTATATGAGGATTTTTCCCAGAACCATGCGGCTCAACAAGATCGCACATGGTGAAATCAAACCCAACCCAAGAATTCGTGGGTAAAAAAACAATGTCGTTGTACCGTCTGCCGTGAACAAACTTCGCCCCGCTGACTTTCTTCAATACAACTTCAACGTCAATCGGCTCGTCAGTCCATTGCCCTTTCAGAAAAGCCCTTTGCGACCCCTTGTGCGTGAAAAGAACTTTGCCACGCGAAGAATGGTATCCATCCTTTGAAACAGACCAAATACACGCCCAGTTGGAAGTCCTTTTCGCGCCAAAAAAACCAATCTCATCGGTTTCCCCCTCCACGATACCGGCGCGCCAGTCTTGGTCTGGTTGCGTGAAGTCAAGGCGGACAGACGCCCTCCCAATTGGGTTCCCCTTTTCATCTTTTGCGTGGATGGCAATAGCCCCTTCGGCACCGTATTGCTCCATGTGGGAAATACTTTCCTTAAGTTTCTCCTTGTCAACAAACTCTTGCGTTTCACTTAAACTGTTATTCTCGACCTTTTTCGACATGTTGCTGGTTACTGGCGGTGCTTCTGAAAAAGAGGTGGAATCTTTTGAAAGACTGCTTCTGCTTCTTGATGGCAAAAATGCTGCCACAGAAACCACTAAAACGGCGGCGAACAATGCTGCTCCGAAAAAAGCCATTTCTTTTTTGCTGTTTTTTGCACTCATTGCGAAATGCCTCCTGCTATGTTTATGAAAACAGGTCTAACGAAGGAGAAAGCGATGTCTTTTACGTCGCTATGCAACCAGCCGTTCCAAGTGGATTCTAATCTGCGTGGCCAATTTGGACAATTGTCAAGATTGGCGTCAATGTTCAAATTCTTTTCCCTGCTGGGGGGAAGGTCTTCCAAAGTAACCGTCCCTACTGGCCCGCTCAACGCCGGGACGCCACGGGCGAGGAGTTCATCAATGTCGCCCTGCTGAAGGTTGCCGGAAAGGATTTCCGGCGGCTCGTGGTTGAACACGGGATCGGCCCTGAGTTGGTCGTCGGTAGCGGCCAACGCCTGCTGGGGGGTGTAGGCGTGCATTCGCACAGGAGTCACGTATGGGAGCGCCGGGTCGCCGAGTTCGTACATGGGAGGCGTACCAGGTGTATCGCCAGTCGCAACACTTCTGGCAATTGCAGTATCCGGTTGCGACGGCGAGCGTGGCCAGGCAAAGCCCTGCGGTCGCGAGAGTCAAGCCGCTGCGGTCAGTAGCGCCTTGAAGGCGATTGTGTGTTTTAGTGTGCATGTGGAATTGGGAATACGAATCACTGTCGTTTTGCATTTCGATTTAGCCTCATCTGTTCCCCTTCGCGCGGTTATGCGTCCGGCAGAGCATCTGGCAGTTTGAAATGTCTGTCGCGCCGCCCTTGCTCCATGCGGCCACGTGGTCGGCGTCCATGTCGGCGAACGCCCAGATTTTCGCCCTGTTCGCGGCGGGGCCGATTGCGCACAGCGGGCAGTTAGAGAGTCCGCACTTTTTCGCCTCCGCCGTCTGCCTCGCGTAAACGGCCTTCTTGACGGCGTCGGGGAACACCCGCACGTTCAGTAGCCGCGTGTCGGCGCATCCGCCGAGGACGTATTCGACGATGCCCTTCTCGTCCTTGACGCATGGGTCATCAAGTAGCGCCTCGACCTTTTCCGTGAATGCCGCCGGGGAGTATGGCCTGCCGTGATGGGCCTCGTAGAGCCGTGCCCAGTCAAGCCCCTTCGTCGCGCGGGGGTCAATCCGCTCTAAAAGTCCGTCCGCCCAGTCTAGGACGCTCGTGAAGTAGGACTTCAGCGGCGACACGTCGCCGTCGAAGCGGTGTTCGCCAAGGTAGCCGCCAATGTTGTCCCTTCCCCCCGCAGCCCACGCCAGCGCCGTCTCAAGCCACGCCTGGCGCTTCACGTCGCCTGAAAGGAAGTCGCCCCACTTCTGGACGATTGCCGAAGACGAGTTGCTGAAGACCTCCTTCGCCGCCGTGACGAACGGCCCCGAATAGACGGCGTTAAGCAGCTCCTGCTGCACCAGCGGAACGCCCGCGATGTTGATGGTCCTGAACCACTCCTTGATTTCGCTCTCCTCGCCCTCGCAGACGTAGATAGTGAGCGGCGCCTCGACGATGCGCCGCCGCAGGTTCTCCGCGAGGCCGCCGAAATACTGCTCCATTCCAGCCGCGTCGCGCACCGCGAACTTGCCCGTGACGAACCGCCCGAAGCTCGTGATGCGCTGCTGGCCGTCCAGCACCTCCCAGCGCCCGTCCGGCGCCTCCACGAAGTAGAGGAGACCAAGCGGGTAGCCCTTCAGCAGCGACTCCACGACCGCCACGTCGCGCTTCCCGTCGGCGTAGATGTAGTTGCGCTGGTATTCGGGCTGGATGACGAGCCGCCCGTCGAGGCCGAACAGCCCCTTGCCCTCGTATTCGTTGTAAACGAACCCCCGGCAGACGTCGCCGACGGTGATTTCGGTGTGGAGTGTGGTTTTCATGGCCTTTTCATCCTGATGAGAATCCTCGCGTAAACCTGCGCGTAGAACTTGCCGCCGACCTCGTAGTATGTCTCGCCCGGTGTGGGTCCGGGCAGTTCCAGCACGGGGCCGTCGTTGAGTTTCGTGACCTCGCTCCGCCGCCCCGCCTTGTCAACCTGCACCTGCCTCGGGTAGATTTTCGTCCTCAGCGCGGGGTCGCCGGCCCCGGCCTTCGCGATGCCGACAATCTCGAACTGCCCCGGGCAGTGCTTGTCGAGGAACGATATCGGGACGCCCATCACGCCATCGTAGTCGCCGGGGATCGCATCGACGTATGGAACCTCAATGGCGTCGAAGTTGTCGTATCTGGCGTAGCCCTTCCCGCGAATCTCCCTGTGGCGGCTGTGCTTCACATTCTCCGCCCACGTCATCAGCTCCAGCGGCCTGTGTCGCCGCCCGTGGTCAATGTTCGTGAACCAACAGCAGTTGCGAAACTTCACAAGCCCAGTTGCGGGGTCGAAAACGCCATCCACGTAATCATGGGCATTGCCGCCAAGAGGCCGGAAGAAAGCGTTTCCATTCTGGAATCCGTTTCCCAGCCACATTTTGCCGGCCATGATGAGGGGGAAGATTTCCTTGTAGCCGATGGCGTTCATCGCGCCGATGACGAGGAATTGCTTCCTCCCCTCCACAATCCATGCCATGAATTCCCTGAAAAGCGAGAAGGGCGGGTTGGTGACGATTACGTCGGCCTCGTCGCGGAGGCGGCGCACCTCGTCGGAGCGGAAGTCCCCGTCGCCGTCGAGGTAGGACCATTGCAAATCCTCGATGTCGATGCGCCCGTTGCCGTTTGCGTCGCGGTCGAGGACGAAGATCTTGCCGCGCGATTCGCTTTTGGCGGCGTCGAAGCGCGGTGAGTCCTTCTCGAAAAGCGTGGGCTGCCAGTAGCCGAGCCGGTTGCGTTGCGGTGTGCCAGCACGCTTGCTCGCGAAGGCGTAGCTGGTGGAGACGAGGCGCTTGAGGCCGAAGGCCTCGAAGTTCTGGGCGAAGAACTTGGTGAAGTTGCTCCATTCGGGGTCATCGCATGGGAGAAGTACCGACTTGCCGCGGAAAGCGTCCGGGTCGAACTCCAGGTATGCGTTCACCTCCTTCTGGATGTCGGCATACTGCGTGTAGAACTCATCGTTCTTCGCGTTCTTTGCGTTTTGCAGATGTGTCTTGGCCATTTGCCGTGCCTTTCGTGGGTGGAAAACTATGCAATGATTCTATCAAAGCGCGGTGAATACTACAAAATCGCAGCCTCTAAATTCTACTTCAAGGATCTGTCCAATGACTGTCCGCATCCGCCTAACGAGGCGAGAAAGAGAAGAAAAAGGCCAAGCATGGAGAAGCAGATGGTTTTACGAGATGTTGCGGTAAACAATCGGATTAGGAGCAATGCATAGGCCACAAGCCCTGCGACTGCAAGGAGTGTTTGATTTAATGGATTCCCGTTCCAACCGCTAAGCATGACAGGCCACGCAATAGGCCCAAGAGAATACGCAAGGACTGCTTTCCAGTCTTCTGGCCACTTGATGTCGTTGAGCAGAGAGAGACCGTAGAGGTAGTAGAGACCTAAAGCAGAGAGACAGCCGCAACCTCTAATCGAATGCGGGAGTATTCCACCAAGCGCTCCATCTGCCATGGATGATTTCGGGGGAGATTCCTTGCCACCATCGCCATCATTCTGCTGCGATGGCGGTTGTTCTGTCAATTCTTTGTCGTTTTGAGATTGATTCATACTCCCTCCTAAAATTGGATGTCGCGCTTGGATTTCAAATCACCGTCGATTCTGGCGTCTCCGGACTTCGGGTTGAAGAAATACTCCATCTGTAACTTTCCAGGTGCGCATCTCAAATCCCTGATGATCCCGCTGTGGAAGTCATTAGTGCCACCACCTGAAGGAGCACTTCTGAAGACAATGTATTCTTTCTTTTCACCATTTAAAAAAGAATCTTGGATGATTCGGTCTCTCGTTCTGGCATAGACAAATATCAATTCGTTTGTGGCGAAGTTCGTTGGCGTTTCGGAGACAAATGGAGAATCCGAATCACCCTGCTCGTTAAGAATCTCCAAGCCGCCGTTTTCAACCATGATATGCAACGTATTTGTATATCCGGGCGTTCCTCCTTTGCTCAAAGGAAAAACTCCATCCGATACGGATTTGAATAATATATGCGGAACATTCCCCATGCCGTGTGGTTCCACGATGGCGAAGGTGCTCAAGTCCAGCCCAACCCACGTGTTAGTTGGGAAGCTCAATGCCTTGAAAATATGCATGCCGTGAATAAGAGTCGCGCCACTCGTTTTCTTTAAAACTGCGTAAACATCAATCGGGTCGTCTGTCCATCGCCTATTCAGAAAAGCCGTCTTGCTTCCCTTGTGCGTAAATAGGACTTCTCCGTGAGATGCATGAAACCCGCTTTTGGAAACATCCCAGACGCATGACCAGTTCGATGTTTTGCCCGCTCTGAACGAACCGGTCTCATCGGTTTCGCCTTCAACGGTGCCGGCGCGCCAGTCCTGATTTGGCTGTGTGAATCCAAGTCGGACACTTGCCCCCTTGATTGGATTTCCCTCCTGATCAGTCACATGAATCGCGACGGCTCCATATGCGCCATATTGCTCCATGTAATGTATGTTTTCCTTGACCTTTTCCTCGTCTATTGCCGGTAGCGCAGCATCTAGCTGCTTCCCGAAAACTTCCGCGTTAACGGGCGCGGCATCATTGCGTGGCGCTTCATTCCTGATGGGATCGTTATGGGCTTTTGCGCCGCACCATAGCCATAAAGAGACGATAAAGAACGCTATGGCAACAACGGCCACGATGGCCAGACCAACTATATGGCACCTACTGCTTCTGCTCATTGCCCCCCCGCGTCAATTATGTTAATGAATACTTGCCTTACAAGTGGAAATGCGACATCCTTTATGTCGCTGTGTAGCCAGCCGTTCCATTTAATTTCGTGTCGATGTGGCCAACTTGGGAAGATAGTGGAGTCAATAATGTCCCCCAAGTTCAATTGTTGCAAATTGAGTTCTTGCCGTAGAGGTGTCGTTCCAACAGGTCCGCTCAACGCCGGGACGCCGCGAGCGAGAAGAATGTCGATGTCGCCGGACTGGAGATTCCCTGATGGAATGGTCAAAGGATCATGGTTGAATACGGGGTCTATGCGAAGTTGTTCGGAAGATGCAGCATGGGCGGCATTGGTACCATAGGGGATTGATCTGACGATTACGGGATTATCTGGGTCAATCGGGTTGTAAACGGACTGGTAGAGCGGTGGTGTGCCGTTCGCATAGTAGCCTTGCGTTGAGAACCCCCAGCCCATTTCCGATGTTCCGCCAAAACCGCCAAGCGCACTTTGCATCCAACGTCCCTTGAAGCGCTCCTGCTTCTGCCAGGCATGGTAGCGCTTGCCTCCAAGTCCAAATGGGTGGATGGTGATTTTCCCGCTTCCATCCAAATCAGGCGTGTCGAAGATGGACAGCACCTCGTCGCCAGTCGAGTAGTAGTTGTAGAGCGTCGTGAGTTGCGGCACACCTGCAAAGCGCCCCCTCCATGTCAGGCAATGCCGAATGTCATTCGTGGGGAACAGCGTGTGCCAGCACGAGGCCCAGGAATTTGACGGGAATCCCACCCAGTCCTCAAACTCGAAGGGGTTGTTCGTCTCATCTGTGTTCCACTGCGTCGAGTCGAACGCCTCGGCGGGGACGGCGGCGTTGAGCATGAAGTAGCGAGCTGGACGGAAGCCATGGTCTTGTATCGCCGAGCAGACGACCATGTTGCCGAGGCTGTGGGCGATGACCGTGGTGTCGCCGGAGAGAGAAGCCAACTGGTTTGCGAAAGCAGATGCCGACACAAAGGCATTGTCAACATCGTCATGGTAGAACATCCCGTTCGGCCATCCTTCGTCGCCGCGCCATGTCACGGCATGGAACTTGGAGTTGCAGCCGCTTTGCCAAAGGCGCTTGAAAATCTCTGCGCTCCAGCCGCGAGCCTCGTCTTCGTCAACATTAAAGCCATGAATGAAGACGATGTTTTTTTGGTCACTTGCCGAATCGGGGAATGCATCAGGGGCTTCCGTGTCGCTGGCGTTCGACACGGCTCCGCCCGCGACGGCGCGGCGATGGCATCCTTGTCCGGCTTTTCATCGGCAAGGTCGGCAAATGGCATGGCGAGGGCGTCTGCGAGCTTGCGGAGGAGGGCCTCCTCGCTGGCTCCGGAAGCGGCGACTGCGGCGGCGACGATGCCGCCCTCGGTATCTGGTGCGGCGGCGATGGCGCGCCCTGCCTGCTCCTCGTTCACCAGACCGGTGGCGACCAGCAGCCTTGCGATAAGATTTTGGTTTTCGGCCATATTGCTAGAAAGTATAGCAAAACGCGGGGAAACATGCCACGGATGTTGACGCAGTCAAAAGACGGTGTCGGATTGGCGGCGACTTTGTTCTTCAGTTCCTCCTCGCGGATTGTCGGTGCGTAGGACAAGCAATTACTTCCCGATGCTTCGCATGGATAATGTCAGTTGTCCCAGTCGTTATCATCATAGCTGACGATTTTCCAAATCGACGCATTCTGTTGCAATGAGAGTTTTAGGCTTTCTGTAAGCGACCGATGACTAAAATTCTCTTGAAGGGAAGCATTGACAAGCACATATTGATTGCTTACAAAAGTTGTGTAAGCCGTAATCACGATATTGGAGAAATTGGCATCCTGCATAGTCACGCTAAACGACGACAGCATTTCCGCCGGGATGTCCTGCAAATCGGCATATCCGGTTAGGCTGGTAAGATAATTGGCGTCAAAGTGAAAATACAAGTCAAGTAGGTCGCCCGTTTGAAGGGCCTTGACTGTGCCGAGAAAAACGGTGTCAGGCGAAGAGCCGTCTCGTTCAGGCATTTGCGCGATTTCTGCATTTCCCAATGGTATTCCAACAAGTGCTGAGACATTGGTCACCGAATCAGCAAAACATATTCCGGCGAAAGCGAATGCCAAAATGATAAAAGACTTCACCATGAGTTGTCTCCTTTGTCAATTCTTGTCCAAACAGCACTTCCCGATGATTCATCCCAATACCAGAAACGATGTGGCGAAACAGTGCAGTCGATGGCGCAGGCGTTCCGCCCTGTAGATCTGTCATTGGCTTCTTTCCATGCCTGGATATATCCCATCCCGTTTTTGATTTTATTCACAAAATCCTCTGCAATTAATTCAGCTCCTTGGCTATCCAGAGGCGCTGTATAGCAATAGCCAAGGAATATTATATCTGCGACATCCTCCCAAAGAGAGCCAACAGACCAATCGTGCTGGTTTTTATACCAGCGCTTGAATCTCGTTGAAAGCCCAAAAGACTTTATTCGGTGACCTGCGATGTTCAACACTGAACAACCGGCAATTACGACACAATTCAAGTCTTTGTGCCAATAATAACCTAAAAGATTAGGGGTGAAACCACGATTAATTGATCCATTATAGATGTTTCCATGCCCCGAATAATAGAAGATGTCTGCCTGATTCATGATTTGGCGCTTGTTAGATGAGGAACCTCCATACGAGACCTTGGCGAGTTCGCATCCTGCGGCTTTCATGTAATCATTCGACGGCTGGGAGTTGGGCGGCGTCGATTCGAGGTTTTGCGAAGTTTGCAATGTTGCCTTGCCCCGAAACGCATAGCCGAGAGTTGCAAATGCCTGGCTATCGTCATAACTCTGGCCTTCGGTCTGCACGATATCCACCCATGCCATTTCATCCACGCCATCCTCCTCGTTTGCGGGGAGCAGGCCTAGGGTCTGCAGCTGGTCACGAGTCTTGGTTATCCTGACCTCGCTGGAGTTGTCGTTCTGCACGAACAGGTCGGCGGGGGCGAATGCCACCGCCGCGCCTTCGGGCTTCGTGTCGGTGTAGATGGTGTAGTTGTCGCCGAGTGCATCCCGCATGGCCGCCAGCGACGGCACATTGGGTTCGACCTTGATTCGGATTTTCATGTCCTCGTCTGATAAAACCACTTCGCCCTCGTCCATCTCGTCCCAGCCATTGAGCGTACTTTTGGAAATATCAACCGTCGGATTCAACACATAGACATGCGCGACCTTGGGGGAGGTCGTGAATGTGGCCGCCTGGTTCTCCTTGTTCGTGCCGAAAATGCTGTCGGGGTCGTCGAGAATGACGCGCGTCGGCGTCTCTTGCGGCGTCATCAGCAGCCGGTAGTCGTAGTCGGGGTTGGGGTGGCCGTCATAGTTTGGGTCAGTGGAGGCGTGGCGAAGCGTGACTTCGTATTTCCATCCGGGCTTCAGCGGGATGACGTATGTGTCCGTCCCGTTGTAGCGCTGGTTGAGGAACGAATGGGTCTTTGGTGTCGCGCCGCTGCCGGACACAGGCCTGACCAGCAACCTGTATTTCTCCGATTTGCTGGTACTGTAGTCGCCAAATTCAAACTGGACGCGGATGACGTTGGTGACGCTCCCCCCGTCGCTCCCGTCCGCAGGGTCTGTTCCCTGCAAGACCTCCGCGCCGTCGCCAACGCCGTCGCCGTCGGTGTCGGTGTGGGGAGGGGTTGGATTGGTGCCGTAGGCGCATTCCCCGCCATTGGTGAGACCGTCCCCATCCGGGTCCGCATCGCCGTCATCATCAGTCCGCGCCGTATTGCCATTGTGCGTCAGGGGATCGAAGCCATACAGGACCTCCCAGCCGTCGTCCATGCCGTCGCCGTCGGTGTCAGGCTGGAATGGGGAGGTTTCATAGCCGTAGGACTCCTCGCTGTCGCCCAGCCCGTCGCGGTCCGTGTCCGGGTCAAGCGGGTCCGTTCCAGTCCCTATCGTGTATTTGACGGTTGTCCGGTCGCCGGGGATTCCGCCGGGGCATTCCAGGCAATACCGGCTCCGGTCCCGCCCCTGAGGCTGATATTCGCCCATCTGCACGCCGCAGAGGACGTCCGCGCTGCGGAATGCATTCGAGGCGCAAAGGTAGCTGGCATACAGGACGGCGTCGTCCAGCCACGACATTATGAACTGGCAGGTGACCAGCTGGTTCGTGTGTTCCGCACCGGCAAGCCCGACGTTGCGGAACTCGATTATGTCGAACTTCTCATTCCCAGGCGTTTTCGCGGAGCCGCACAGGATTTGGCTCCCCCAGGCGGCGTCCGCCCGCAACTGCGCGTTGCAGAGGGCGACAGTGGCATGTCTATCCGACCATGCCCTGTCGCGAAGTCCGCCCGCATGGTTGCAATCCACCTTGGCCGCGGATGCCTTTCCAAGCGGGTTGAGGAGATGGACGATTCCATTCAGCCCAATGACGGCGTTGGTGTAAAATGTCCGGTGCAGTTCGAGTTCGTAATCCAAGGGCACAGTCCAACTCCTGCCATCCTCGAAGGTCTGGCCATTCACCAAATCGACGGCGTTGGTCAAGTCGAACCAGAGGAAGTCCTCGCCTTCCAGGAACTCTACAAATCCGACCTCCTCATAGTCTTCCAGCCAGTCGCCATCCGAATCCGCCGCCATGGGATCCGTGCCCAGGGACACTTCACCGCCGTCGGGTATCAAGTCTCCATCCGTGTCCGTTGCCATTGGGTCTGTTCCAAGCGCGCATTCGTCGCCATCCGGCAGGCCGTCCCCGTCGCTGTCGGCAAGGCCGGGGCTGGAGCCTACGGCAAGTCTCTCAAACGCATCCGGCAACCCGTCTCCGTCCGTGTCCAGGCGGTCGCCGAGGTTGAAGAAGGCGCGCGGCGGGTTGTCCAGCCACTCCAGCGGAACCTCCGCCATGGCTTCGCCGTCTGCGGCGTCAACGTCCATTTCGGCCAGGTGCCGCCAAAGCCGCTCCATTAGGTT
>JAEEGH010015921.1_pt1 | contig 16249 bp, 16 predicted proteins | sample 9134181 | NCBI WGS metagenome assembly JAEEGH01 (sample SAMN16246544, study PRJNA631951) | gut metagenome | biome: gut microbiome; feature: rumen; material: DP-attached | host: Bos | place: Iran: Karaj | collected 2018-10
ACCGAATATTACAATAAAATTCTCGACGGAATTAAACAAATTGAGAACGGAAAGAGAGACGTGAGATTTTAGAAGATTAGAAGATTGGAAGATTTGATGCAAATATGTAAAAAACGATGGATAAAAATTATCCATCGTTTTTTTATTATAAATTTATATTATTATTGTCATTCCGCACTTGATGCGGAATCTCGGCTTATTGTCGTTTCCATGCATCCATGCATCTATGCTTCAAAAAATCGTTTACGATTTTTTGATGCTTAATGTTATTCCTAAAGCAACTATTGCCAACGAAATTAAAACCAAAAACGGAACCGTGTATCCGCCGGAAACTGCCAAAAGATAACTTTCAAGAGATGCTATAAGTGAAGCTATTAACAAATTCAAATTAAATACGGAATAATTTAAGTTGTAATTCTTCTTGCCGAAAAAGTCCGCAATAAATGCCGCGGATATTGTCGGGCAACAACCGAAAGATAAACCTACTATGCAAAGACCTGCAATACATAAAACAACGGATGAATTCATTACGGCAACCAATATAACTATTCCGGCAATTATGGTTAACACATCCGCATATATCATTGTTTTTTTGCAACCGAACTTATCGAATATTAAACCGCAAATAATTCTTCCCAACCCGTTACAAACAGATAATACTCCGACCATAGTTACAGCTAAAGTTTCTGCCAGTCCGCTTGCAAGAGAAATGTCTTTTGCGATAGAAATTACAGTATTTCCGCAAGCTGCCAAAAAAGTTATTACAAGCAAAGCTTTCCAGAACGAAATACTTTTAAGCATTTCTGCCAAAGTATAATCTTTAACCTGTAAAGCGGCTGTATCTGCTGTTTTGTTTGTGTTATCGAATACTCTTGTTTTTAGTATTAATGCACAAGCAAACAAAACTATAAACAAGCAAATACCTATAGATAAATATGTGTTTCTCCAACCGAAATTTGCATTTGCTATTGTTTTAGCTGCGATAGAACCGATAATTAAAGAAGATGCTCCGTAACCCATAAGAAGTACGCCGGAAGAAAATCCTTTTTTATCCAAGAACCATTGATTTACCGTCGATATTATGTTGTTGTATGCAATACCGATACCAAGACCGCAAATTATTCCGTACCAAACATACAACATAGATATGCTGCTGCCGGAAAGGAACGATGTAAAAATAAAACCCGCTCCGGAAAGAATTGCTGAAATTATTAAAGTATTTCTTAAACCTATTTTTTTGTTAAGCAAACTGCCCAAAATTCCGCCCAAGCAGAAAAAACTCATTGTAAGTGTAAAGTTTACCGTAAGTTGCGGAACCGTCCACCCGAAATTTTGTGCCAAAGGAACTTTTAATATAGACCAAGCATAAACCGTTCCGGCAAATAAAAGTGCGATTGTTCCGACGATTAAATACAAATACCTTTTTGAATTACTCATTTTCCCCTTCCTGTATTTAGATTTGTTGTTTTTTATTTCTTTTTACCTGCAAGAGACCAAATTAAAGCTACAACCCAAAAAACATATCTTGCAATATGAAGTACAAAGTTAAGCCAAAAAATTGACCAAACAGCAGAAAACGGCAAAATAAGCAGGAAACTTAAAAGAAATATTAACCATCTGCTTTTAGCTTTTCTGACAAAAGCTATTATTGTAGGAATAAAAAATAATAAAAGTGCGGCAATGGTTGTAATTCTCATAGTAGTTAGAAATTGTGGATCAGTCATTTGTTAGTCTCCTTTGTTTTTATTTAAAATTATTTTTCAGTTCTACCTTCACAAGCCCAAATTAATGTAACAAGCCATACAATAATTGTCCAGCCGAAGAATAAGTTTACAAGAAAAATTATCCATCTGCTTGCAGCACCTCTTTTAAAAGCGATTATTGCAGGAATGAAATGGATTAATGTTACAATAAAAGCTATAACTATTACGGCAATAATTACTATTTGTGTTTCATCCATTGGGTTTTATCCTTGTTTATTTTTCACTATTATATAAAAGAAATGTTTTTTAACACAAATAAGGTTGCTGTAAGGGATATTATTTTTTTGCAATAACAGTAATCCAATGTTTCTGTTCGTCGTGAAATAATATAATTCCCGTAAACCCGACTTGTTTTAAATAATTCATTAATTCTTGGTTGGAATACAGTTTTAACCCGTCTATAATTTTTTCGTACTTTTTTTCCCGTTCACTTATTCCGTCAAACTCGTTAACTATCATAAATGTTCCGCCGGTTTTTAATACTCTGAAAACTTCTTTAAAACTTGTTAAAGGTCCCGGCCAAAAATATATGGTTTCAAATGCGGTAAGAAGATCAAACTGTTCATTTTCAAAAGGCATATTGGAAACATCGCCCTGCACTATATTACAAATACCTGCCTGTACGGCATCTTTATTTTCTTCTTTGGATTTTTTTACGGAAACGGAAGAATAATCGAACCCTGTTACTTTAGCATTAGGAAACAACTTTATGAGTTTTGCAACATTTATTCCTCCGCCGCAGCCCAAGTCCGCAATTGATACCGGGCTAACACTTTTTAAATGAGAAAGCCCCCAATCGGAAAGTTTTGCATGCCCGATATTCATTTTGTTTATCATAATGTTACCTAAAAAGCCTTTAGGTTTTCTTGTATTACTGTAAAAAAGTTTTTTAAACATTGTTGTTACTCCAAATAAGATGATAAAGTATTATATCAATTTTTTGTATAATAAATTTGTTATGTATAAAAAAATAAGACAAGATTTATTGGATTTACAAGACAAAAAATATAAAGAGTTTCACTCCTCGTTATGTCCCGGAACGGACAACATTATCGGAGTAAGAATCCCCGTACTGAGAAACTATGCAAAAAAACTTTCTAAACAAGAAAATTTCAGGGAATACATTTCTTTTAATAAAACTGTTTATTATGAAGAAGTTATGTTGCAGGGTATGCTTATAGGGTTAATAAAGAATTGTGACATAAAAGAAATATTAACAATGCTAAAAAACTTTGTTCCTAAAATAGATAATTGGGCGGTATGCGACATTTGTTGTGCGGGATTAAAGGTTGTAAACAAGAACAAAGAAACTGTTTGGAACTTTATACAGAAATATTTGAAATCAAAAAAAGAGTTTGAACTCAGGTTTGCAACAGTTATGATGTTGGACTATTTTATAGACGACAAATATATAGATGATGTTTTAAACATATTAGATAACATTAAACATGACGGTTATTATGTTAAAATGGCTGTTGCCTGGACGATATCTGTAGCATTTGTAAAGTTTCAAGATAAAACAATGAAGTATTTAAAAAAGAATAATCTTGATGATTGGACATATAATAAGGCATTGCAGAAGATATGCGAATCATTGAGAGTGACGAAAGAGATAAAGAAAGCTATAAAAGCGATGAAGAGATAGATTAGAGTTTACAGCTTATTAAAAAATTGCTCCGCAATTTTTAGTTTATAGTTTATGGTTTGTGGTTTATAGCTTAACGACAAACAGCAAACGACTGAGGCAATAGAGGCATGGAAACGGCAGCTTAGAGCTTATAGCTTATTAAAAAAATCTTGCAGATTTTTTTGCTTATGGTTTAGAACGACAGAAACGCCAGAAGATTGGAAGATTGGCATAACGACAGTTGAATGGTTGAACGGTAAAGTGCAGAGGTGTATAGAATGGAAATTTTAGATAGGTTGGCAAAATCTACATTTAGGGCCAGTTTCAAGTTAAAACAGAAAGATATTGACTATATAAATCAAAAAGGGCTTGAAACAATAAAAAAACATGCTCAAGATTTTATTTCTAAAAGAGTTGCCCCCGCCTATGTTGCCAATGACGGTAAACAAACTCCCATGAGAGGACATCCCGTATTTATTGCACAACATGCAACAGCAACATGTTGCAGGAAATGTATAAATAAGTGGCACAAATTTCCTATGGAAACACAATTAACACAACAGCAACAAGATTATATTGTTGAACTGATTATGAAATGGATAGAAAGGCAATTAGCAATCAGTAAATAACTGGAGTTAATTTTTGCTTTTTATACTTTCTATAAACCTTTTATGAGTTGTTTGTTCTAAAATATTATCGGTATTTGATATATGTTTTTGTAAAGCATATAAGAATTCTTTAAAATATAAAACATTCTCGAAAGATTTCCTATGCTTATAAAAGAAATCATATATTTGGCTATATTTGATTATCTTATAAGTGTTTTTAGGGTAAATATCGGTTTCACTTATATAGCTATAATCCGGAACAAAAATATAAAAGAATTTATTTTTATAATATTCAAATATTTCTCCATTTGCATAGTGATAGTATTCATATAATTGCCCTTTCACTTTTTTGTCTTCTAAAAAAAGATCTTTTCCGTTAATTCCCGATTTGATTTTGTTTTCGATCACTATAATATTTTTGTTTCTTTTATCTGTTATTAATAAATCTGTATGTCCTTTTTCTCTTTCAATATTAAACTGTTCCGATAAATTTAATTTATCACTTTTAAAATTATTTTTAAGAACTGTGTTTGCAAAAGAGCAAAAAATTTTCGGATTTGCAGAAAATATATATTTAAACATATTTGAGAAAATTACCTCATCATAGTTCTTATCTATAATATCTATAATATTAAAATGATTAATATCAGTACCATTTTCATATTCTTGGATTATTTCTTCAACTTTTTTAGTAGAATTTTCTTTTTTCCAATAATCGGAGTTTTCTATTATTTGTTTTAATTTTTCAAAAACTTTGCTCTGGTCTACATTTTTGTTGTTATATTTTATTTCTTTGTTTCCTATATACATTTTTAAACTTTGTTTGGCAATATTAACAATATTCGTCTTATTTGTATTGTTTTGTTGCTTACATGAATTTAAATATATCAAAATATATTTCGAGTCTTTATCACAAATATCTTTTTGAGTTGTAGGTAAAAAAGAAATATATATAGGCTTTTTAGGTCGTTTTACTTTATTTGCTCGAAAAGAAATATATATTGCTTCTTCATTTTTTTCATTTTCATAAAAAATTTTATTCAAGTATTTATCGTTGTATTTGATATTATTTTCATAAATATATTCAAGTTGTTTTTCTCTATCTTTGTTTTTCCTTTGAGAAAAATTAACCTGCTCCAACTCATAAGCTTGTGCAAGAATTTCAAAAGTGTCTTTAATGTTGCTATTTCTTACAAGAAGAATGGTATCTATTTTGTTATTGTGTTTTTTATCCATAGAACCATAAGGATTTACATATATGTAGTTTTGTCCGTTATCTGATTTAATAAGGTTAATAACTTCATGCCCTATATTATCGTTGAGATATCTTCCCACATACATTTTGTTTATGAGAATTTCTTTATTATTATCAACTTTGTGTAAAATTCTATTATTATTCATGTTTTTTATTTGTAAGCTTCTTTTAACATTTTTATTTCTTTGGCATATCCGTCGATTTCGTTAGGCGTTTCCAAATAAAAGGGCAAATTCTTTAATTTAGGATGATTTATTACTTTACTTATTGCATCAAGACCTAAATGTCCTTCTCCTATTTTTTCATGTCTGTCCTTATGAGAAGCAAACGGATTTTTAGTATCGTTTAAATGAATTGCTTTTAATTTTTCCAAACCGATAATATCATCAAATTGTTTTATTACAGCATCCAAATCGTTAACAATATCGTAACCACCATCGTAAATGTGGCAAGTATCCAAACATACTCCCACTTTATCTTTTAATTCAACTAAATCTATTATTTGTTTTAATTCTTCAAATTTAGAACCTACTTCACTCCCTTTTCCTGACATTGTTTCAAGTAAAACGGTAGTTGTTTGTTCTTTTGTTAATACTTCGTTTAAAGTTTCCGATATTATCTTTATTCCTGCATCTATACCTTGTCCTACATGACTTCCGGGATGAAAATTATACATATTGTTCGGAGTATATTCCATTCTTTTTAAATCATCTATAAATATTTCTTTTGCAAGGTCTCTTACTCTTTTATCTGCAGAACACGGATTTAATGTGTATGGCGCATGAGCAAGAATTTTAACGAACCTGTTTTCTTTTATAATTTCCAAAAATTCTTTAACGTCCTGTGTATCTATATCTTTTGCTTTAAATCCTCTCGGGTTTCTTGTAAAAAACTGAAATGTGTTTGCGCCTATTTCAATGGCTTGTTTTGCCATTGCGACATAACCGTCGGAAGCAGATAAATGACACCCTATATTTAACATAGAACTCTCCTTTGTTTATTAGTTTAATTATAAACTATAAATTATAAATTGTAAATTGTAGTTTTTGTTGACATTTTTGTTATAGTTTGTTTTACTAAATATTATGGAAGAAGAAATTTATAATTTACAATTATCCGAAAATAAAATTGTTCCCGTTCATATAGAGAGAAAAAATATAAGAAATTACTATATAAAAATTTCTCCCGACTTAAATATAGTTGTGCCTGTTCCGTTAAATATGAACATAGAAACTATTTATAAATTTTTAAATTCAACCAGAACCAAAAAGTGGATAGAAAAAAATATAAACAAATTTCAAAAAGCCAAGGAAGAAAACATAAAAGACGAATTGGTTAACGGCGGAACGGTAAAAATATTGGACAGCCAATACATTGTTTATATTTACGACAGTATGGAAGATAAGGTTGTTTTAGACGGATTTAATTTGTATATTTATTCAAAAAATTCCAAAGATAAAGATTATTTACAGAAACAATATAACGAATTTCTTAAAGCCGAAGCAAAACCGTATTTTCAAAAAGTTATGGATAAGTTCTTACCGATATTTAAAAAATATAATGTTCCCCAACCTACACTAAAAATAAAACCGTTAAAAAGTAAATGGGGCAGCTGCAAAATTACCACCGCGGAAATTACATTAAATTTAAATTTATATAAAGTTTCCGCCGAATGTATAAATTATGTTGTGCTTCACGAACTTACACATCTCGTTCATCCCGGACATAAAAAAAGATTTTACAATTTTTTACAAAAGTATATGCCGAACTATCAGGAGATAGAGAAAAAACTGGATATAGAAGCAGGACAGGTACTTTACTAACATTTTTAGCGAAACGGATTTATCTTTTAAATTCTAACTTCGTATTTGGCTCAATCGAGTACCAACCGCTATCGCTTTCTTTTACGTACACTTCATTCGCCAAATACTTCGTTATAATTTAAAATCTGTAAATCCTTTGAGAACAAAGAATAATGTATTGATATTTTGATAGATTCCGTGTCGTAGCACGGAATGACATTTCTGTCGTTAGTTGTTGTCGTGGTTGCTTTTTTGCATCCAAAGAGTTTTCAAGTTTTTGCTTAGAATAAAGCATTTGCCGACTGCGGTGTACATAAATGGAAGTGAAACGAATGGTACATAAAGAAGGCAAATGCGAAATTATAAGTAAAAAACAAAACTCGTTTCGCTCAAAAAAAGAATAAATAATTTTATTATTTTTTTGCTATAATTTAACCATTATGAATTATATAATACTTTTATTAAACAAAATCGGTTTACCGCAACAATATGTAGAAACTGTAGCAACATTAACGGCAATTTTACTTTTTATTTTGCTTTTATATTTCATTTGGTATTTTTCAAGAATTATTTCAAAAGCATATATAAACAGTAAATACTTTAAATTAAGAAGTAAAAAATGGGTTTATGCAATAAGAGAAGCAAACATATTTTCCGTTATCGGTTATGTTGCCGCCGGTTTTATTGCGAACTTTGTTTCGATTCTTTTCTTTCCGGAAGAATATGCACAGTTACAACATACAATAAACAAAATCATAAATGTTTACTTTTTAATATGTATAATTCTTATAGTTAACAAAGTATTAACGGTTATCCAAATTGTTCACGATACCGGCAGAGAAATTCCTATTAAAGGTTTTATTCAGTTCATAAAAATATTTATAAACTTTTTTGCTTTCTTAATAATATTCGCATATGCAATAGGAAAACAACCGTTGTATTTTATTTCGTCACTCGGGATAATGGCATCCGTTTTGATGATAGTATTTAAAGATACTATTGTAGGTCTTACTGCAGGTTGGCAACTTTCAATGAACAAAATGATAAGACTCGGTGATTGGATAGAAATGCCGGCTTACGGCGTAGACGGAAACGTTACAGATATATCTTTAACAACCGTTTATGTTAAAAATTGGGATAACAGAATAGTTACAATCCCCGCTTATGATTTAATATCGAAATCTTTCCAGAGTTGGAGAGAAATGCAAAAAGTAGGTGCAAGAAGAATAAAAAGAAGTTTCTATATAGATATGCAGAGCATAAAGTTTGTTGATGAACAAATGCTTAAAAAATTACAAAAATTTGAACTTTTACAAGAATATATCGACAGAAAAGAAAAAGAAATTGCAGACTATAATGCCAAACATAACACACAAGATACAATGTATAACGGCAGATATTTAACAAATATCGGTATGTTTAGAATATATTGCCAACAATATATCAAAACAAGACCTTTCATAAATAACAACTTTTCCGCATTCGTAAGACAATTGGATCCTACTCCTGAAGGTTTACCTTTAGAAGTTTATTGTTTTACTAATACTGCAGATTGGTTGGTGTACGAAGCATATCAGGCAGATGTTTTTGATCATTTGTTATCCGTAATAGGTGAGTTTGATTTGCACGTATTCCAAAACCCGTCGGGAAGAGATTTGAAGAGTATAAACTTACAATCCAAGATCAATAAATAAGCGGTGTCTGTAATAAATAATGAAAGTATAAAATATCATTATTAAACCGGATACTATAAGAATTGTAATTAAACACCCCCACTTTCTTTTCTTTTTTTGAGGAGTTTCCATGTTTGCTTGGGCTTGTTGTTCGGCTTCTTTCAATAAATTATATTTTTCTTGATCAATCATTTTTTATTTCTTTAAAATTGTTCCGAATAAAATCAGTAACGTTAAAGCTACGGGAGTAACAAACCTTAATAAAAAGTTAAATATTGCATATACGGTTTTGTTACGAAATGCTCTGATATTTCTTAATTTAACAAACCATCCTATAACAATACATAGTATGATTGTGTTTAAAGGCAACAATATGTTGGATGTTATATAGTCAAAGAAATCGAATAAATTTAAACCGAACAATTTAAATCCGCCGAAAATTCCCATAGACAAAGTTACCGGAATTGCCAATGCAAAAACAATAACAGAAACTATAGTTGCAGCTTTATTCCTTGATAAATGAAAGTTTTCTATTAATGCTGCCGTAGGAACTTCCACAATGCTTATGGAAGATGTGAATGCGGCAAAAAATAACAGAACAAAAAACAAAAATGCAAAAATGTTTCCGTAAGGTATTTGAGCGAAAATGTTCGGTAATGTAATAAAAGCAAGTCCTGCTCCGGAATTAACATCCAAACCGAACGAAAATGCCGCAGGAAATATCATAACGGCCGCAAGAAGAGCAAACATTGTATCGGAAAAAATTATCATAAAAGCGCTTCTTGCCGCATTTTCTTTTTTTGTCATATAACTTCCGTAGACTAAAAGTATTCCCATACCGATACTTAAAGTGAATAAAGATTGGCCGAGTGCCGCAAGCAACATTTCTCCGTTTATTTTCGAAAAGTCAGGCATGAACATAAATTTAAGTCCTTCGGCGGCATTAGGTAATGTCATTGAAAAAATGCACAAAATAATTATTATAAGTAAAAATAAAGGCATCATAATTTTATTTATAAATTCTATACCTTTATTTACTCCCCTGAATATAAAAAACATAACCATAAAAAGAAAAAGTGTTGTCAGTATGCACGGAAGAACAGGCGAAGAAACAAAATTTCCGAAATAAGTGCCGTAATCGGTTATAACGGTGTTTGCTACATTGATGTATATATAATTAAGTAACCAACCGCCTATAACGAAATAAAAAGATGCTATTATTGTGGCGGTTATAACATTCAGCCAACCGAAGATTTTCAATTTAGGATTTACCGAACCGTAAGCACCGATACTTTCTTTTTTTGTTCTTTTTCCGAAAGCAAGTTCACAAATTAAAGGTAAAGAACATACAAAAAGGATTATGAGTAAATATACCAAAAGAAAAGCGGAACCGCCGTATTTGCCCATAATATAAGGAAATCTCCATATATTGCCTAAACCTACGGCCGAACCTACCGCTGCTAAAATAAAACCTATTTTTGATGCCCATTCGGGCCTGTTTGAATTATTATCCATCTTTAATGTTACCTTTTAAATATCAATATGGCATTATTATACAATAAAATATATTTTAACGACAAACAACCGATATATTATCAGAATGTTTTAATATTCGTTTTAAAATGCTAGAATAACGTGCTCGTATGGAAATTTTTTGTTATGAATAAAGATAAAGTCATGAAAAAAAACAGTTTGAAAGATAAGAAAATAATAGTGTCTTTTACATCTTTTCCCAAAAGAATTAACACCATAGCACCGATGTTAAATTCAATAATAAATCAAACATTAAAAGCTGATAAAATTGTTTTATGGCTTGCTCAGTCTGAATTTAGCGAAAAAGAAAAATCTTTACCTGAATATATTTTAAATTTTGTAAAAGAAGGAAAACTTATTATTGAGTGGTGTGATGATTTAAAATCACATAAAAAATATTTTTATGCATTAAAAAAATATGTTAACGATATCATTATTCTTGTTGATGATGATTTAATATATGACAAAAATTTAATACGAAGTTTGATAAATTCTTACCTGCTTTTTCCGAAAGCAATTTCTGCAAAAAGAACACATTTAATGTTAAAAAATATAAAAGAGAACGATTTTGTCGAATATAATTATTGGCCGTTTGAAGTTAATGCATGGATAGGAAAGCCGTCAATGCAGTTATTTGCAACAACAGGTGCCGGCACACTGATTCCCCCTAAACTATTAAATTTAAGCTTTTTTGACGAACAAGTGATTAAAAATATATGTTTGTATTCCGACGATATATGGCTTAAAGCGATAGAAACAGTTTCAGATATACCGATAGTTCAAACGGAGTACTTTGATGGTTTGAAGTATGTTCCGGAAACGCAAAAATTTTCACTATCCAAATATAATTTAGAAAAAAAACAAAATGATGTACAACTTAAACAAGTGAAAAATTGGCTTGATAATAAGTTTGGTGAGAATTATTTCATGTCAAAGATATTTAACTCGGATATAGGAGAAAATTTATCTTCTATTGAGAGCGTTTGTTTGAGTTTTCAAAATAAAATAGATGATATCAGCAAAAAATTGAGAAAAGCAAACAAAACTATTCGCAAAATAAAAAAAAGAAAAACTTTTATCAACAGAATTGTACAAAAAACAAAAAATTTAATAAGTAACAAATAGGAAAACTATAATATGAACAGTGAAACCGAAACCGTTTTTTACTTTTGTCCGCATCAAGATGATGAATTGTTAAGTATGGGAATAGATATCTCTTATTCTGTCCTTCAAAATAAAAACGTTCATATCGTTCTATGTACGGATGGTTCTAAATCTTCGGTAAGAGACAAATTAAATGACGGTAAAAATTGTACAATACACAAAGAACTTCACAATTATAATATATCTGAAAAAGAATTTATAAAAGCAAGAGATGTAGAATTTGTTTTAAGTTGTAAAATGTTGGGTGTTTCGCATGAAAATATTCATATATGTAACAACAGAAGTGTTGACGGTTCTTTATCAATAAAACAAGCACAGAATATTATTAAAGAATATATATTTAAATACGGTAATAAAGACGCTACTGTATGTACTTTTTCACCATACAGTAAAAAAGTTCAACATATTGATCACTATAATTTAGGAAAAGCCGTTAAAAATCTTATAAAAGATAAATTTATTCATAAAGTCAAATTTATACTTGAACCTTATTGTGTTCCCAAAGGATTAAAAAAATTTTTTCTTGTTCCTTTTAAGTTAAAAAAGAAAAAGGCTTCATCGGAAATAACAGAAAAAATACTAAAAGCTTTTAAAGAGTATTCTTATTGGAATCCGTCAGAAGGCAGATATGCCATAGGCTACCATTCCGTGATGAAAGATTTTAACAATTACAAAGAAAATATGAGTGTATATTATTATTAATTTTGTGTTATAAAATTTTACTGAAAACCTTTCACCAATAAATAGATATACAATTCATGTTCACCCGTTTACCTGCCATTTCTATATCTCAAATTGCAAAGCAATTTTTATAATGCTAAAATATATGTTTCTAAAGGTATTATTATGCCAAACATTACTGAAATAAGAAAGTATCCCAAAATAAAAGATTATTTTAAAATCTTTTTTGATAATGAAACGGCAATTTTAATTGATGCCGAAACTATAGTTAGTTTCGGTTTAAAAAAAGGTCTGTTTATAGACGAAGATACTTTCAACAAGGTGTTGAAACATAATAATTCCAACAGAATTACAAGTTATGCTCTTTATTTGATATCGCATAAGTTTTACAGCAAAAAAAGTTTGTCCGATAAACTGTTATCAAGAGGTTTTGATAAACCGGATATAGAAAAAGTTATAGCAAGATTTGTTGAACTTAACTATATAAACGACGAAGTTTTTGCACAAAATTTGGTTGAATATTTGCAAAGCAGAGGCAAAGGCCCTTTTTATATAAAAAACGAGTTAAAACAACACGATATAGATAATGAAATAATTTCAAAAGTAATGGAAAGTGACGAAGAAAACGAACCTTACATGCAAATTATAAATATAATGAAAAAGAAATTTTCGAAATTTGACGGTAAGGATAAGAACGAAGTCAGAAAAACGGCTATGTTTTTTCAAAGAAGAGGTTTTGCTTCGGAAGATATAGCAAAAGCTTTTAGGAACTTTGAAGACGAGTAAATAGCAGCTGATAGCTTAAGACTTAAAGCTTAAAGTTTATTGTAAAAATTTACAAAGTAAATTTTTGATATCTATTAGAAAATTTTGTTTCGCAAAATTTTACCTAAAACCATAAGCTATAAGCTATAAACTATAAGCTAAAAAATTTTATAATTTAAAATTTTTTAAATATATATAAGGAGATTAAAAATGGCAACAGCATTGTTAAGTGTTTGTGACAAAACGGGAATAGTAGAATTTGCTAAAGAGTTAAAATCTTTAGGTTATGATATTATCTCCAGCGGAGGAACCGCAAAAAAATTAAAAGAAAATTCAATAGAATGTAAAGAAATATCCGACGTTACGGGATTTCCTGAAATGCTCGACGGCAGAGTAAAAACATTAAATCCTAAAATTCACGGCGGAATACTTGCAAGAAGAGATATTCCAAAACACATGGAAGAATTAAAAAAACTCGGAATTAACACAATAGATATAGTAGCGGTTAATTTGTATCCTTTTGAGGAAACTGCGAAAAAAATAGCAAAACCCGCGGACAAAAACATATCTCAGGATATTATTGAAAATATAGATATCGGCGGAGTAACTCTTATAAGAGCAGCAGCAAAGAACTACAAAGATGTTTTGATAGTTTGTTCCCCTGCCGATTATTCCGTAATAATAGAGAACTTGAAAAACAAAACCGTAAATAATGATTTAAGACTTAAACTTGCCGGAACAGCTTTCAGACATACCGCTTACTATGATGCTTTAATTTCAAATTATTTATCATATGAAGATTTTCCTACACAACAGGCAATTCCGTTAAAGAAACTTGCTTCTTTAAGATACGGTGAAAATCCTCATCAAAGAGCAGCATTGTACAGTTTCGGGAACGAAGAAAATTCTTGTGCGGCAATTTCCGCAAAACAATTGCACGGCAAAGAACTTTCTTATAATAACTATTTGGATTTGGAAGCTTCCTGGAGACTTGTTCACGAATTTGACAATCCGGCTTGTGCAATAATTAAGCATAACAATCCTTGCGGATGTGCTGAAGGAAAAGATGTTAAAGATGCATATTTGAAAGCTCTTGCTTGTGACCCTGTAAGTGCATTCGGCGGAATTCTTGCTTTTAATATGGTTGTAGATAAAGCAGTAGCAGAAGAAATAGCAAAACTTTTTGTTGAATGTGTTATTGCTCCCGATTATTGTCAGGATGCTTTGGATGTTCTTATGACAAAGAAAAATATAAGAATTTTAAGACAACCCAACCAATATGTAAAGAAACCGTCCACGGAATACAGAATGATGGCAGACGGTATGCTTGTTCAAGACAGAGATGAACAGTTGTTAAACGAAACAAAAACAATAACAAAGAGAGAACCTACTAAAGAAGAAAGAGAATCTTTGGAATTTGCATGGAAGATTTGTAAGCATGTAAAATCAAACGCAATAATTCTTGTCAGAGGCAAACAAACCGTTGGTGTCGGTGCAGGACAAATGAGCAGAATAGATTCTTTAAATATAGCAATAAAGAAAATGAAAGAAGCAAAATTCGAAATAGATGAAAATAAATATCCGTTGGTACTTGCTTCCGATGCATTTTTCCCGTTCCCCGATGTTGTAGAAGGTGCAGCAAAAGAAAATGTTACCGCAATTATTCAACCGGGAGGATCTATAAGAGATAATCTTTCTATAGATTTGTGCAATGAGAAAAATATTGCAATGATATTTACATCTATGAGACATTTTAAACATTAAAATTTTTGCGAAGCAAAAAAGCTTATAGTTTATAGTTGATAGTTTATAGTTTTTGGTAAAAATTCACAAAGTGAAATTTTGATATTTATTAGAAAATTTTGTCTTACAAAATTTTACATTAAACTATAAGCTGTAAGCTCTAAGCTATAAGCTATAAACTAACATGTCGTTTAAATACTGCTTATCATTACTTTTTACTGTCTTGTTTGTATCGGTATGCTTTTGTTCTCAGAAAGAGCAAATAGATTTAGCCGGTATTGCAAACTATTCAATAATCCCTTCAAATGTTTTTGTGATAAAAAACAAACTCTTTTTGGATTTCGGTGCAAAAAATCTTTATCTTACACTAAGAATACCCAAACAATACAAAAATAATGCGGTAAAAAGGTTGAAATTGGATGCCGAAAAAACCAAAAAGAAAGAAAATATTATTGAACCCGTAGTGCAGTTATCAAACGAAATATATCAACAGATAATCAACGAAATGGTTGTTGAAAACGGTATAAAAAAGAAACGAGCAGTATTAAAATATGAATATGAAACCGAATTAGGAACTACAAAGGAGTTAGAAGCTGAAATACAGTTGGATCATGTTTATAATGTTGACGGACATATCCAACAACCTTCATTAAGTAAAGAATTAAAAGAAGAAAAAAAATATGACAAGCAGAAAACAAAAGAAGCGATAGATAGTGTTGTAAATATTATAAAAAACAATTTCCCCGACAACACAAAATTTTTAGTTTTAACCAAAAATATTACCGATATAGTTTATTTTTATGTTGATACGGAAAAGAATTATGTTATGCCGTTGATTTTGCCGCCTTATCAAAAAAAAGAAAATGACAGCAACATATTTGTTTCAAGCGGTAAGTTTTTGTACTCTTTTATAGTAAAGAATCATATCGTCCCCATAATAAAATCCCCTTTTACATCCGGATACAGATTGTTTTCAACAACATCATCTTCTCTTATGACTTTTGCTCCTATTTTAACGGAAAGTTTTTATCCCGATGATGATTGCGATCAATGTATGATGGATATAAATGATTTTAATAAGTTTTTAGATGAAGATTTGGGAACAAAAGAATATAAAGCGAATATAAAACTTCTTATAGACGGTGAAAGTTTTTTTGAAGATTTTATAGAGTCGGCAAAACAGGCTACACATTCCGTTTTCATTCAGATGTATATTTTTAAAACCGATAATTTTTCCATGGGTATAATAAGCCTTTTAAAGACTCTTGCAAGAAATATTGATGTAAGAGTATTGATAGATTATATCGGCAGTCTTACAAATTCCAAATCAAATCAAGATCCTATAATAAAAGATTATAAAAAACCTAATGATGTAATTGATTGTCTTGAAGAAGATTCAAAAATAAAAGTAAGAATGCATCCGGACACTTGGCTTATTTCCGATCACAGAAAAATTTTCCTGATAGACAGAAAAAAAGCATATATCGGCGGTATGAACATTGCAAGCGAATACAGGTACACATGGCATGATTTAATGGTGTCTTTGGAAGGACCTGTAGTTTCACCCATAGTAAAGCTTTTTTACAAATCCTGGTCATTTGCGGGGCTTGGAGGTGATTTTGCCGTAGCATACAG
>JAEEGH010015923.1_pt1 | contig 16248 bp, 14 predicted proteins | sample 9134181 | NCBI WGS metagenome assembly JAEEGH01 (sample SAMN16246544, study PRJNA631951) | gut metagenome | biome: gut microbiome; feature: rumen; material: DP-attached | host: Bos | place: Iran: Karaj | collected 2018-10
TATGCGTCACCTCCGAGCCCTATCCGCGGGTTTTCCTCACGCGCCGCGTGGAGAAGAACGGATCCCGCTACTTCGGCCCCTACAGCACCGTGATGCATGCCCGCTACCTGCTGGAATTCTTCGAGAAAAACTATCCCCTGCGCAGCTGCAGGCACAAGATAGATGCGGATACCATCCTCCGGCGGAAGATACGCCCATGCCTGGATTTCCACATCGGCAAGTGCCGCGGGTGCTGTGTAGGCGAGGTGTCCATGGAGGAATACGGCGGATGGATAGAGGAGATAGTGACCTTCCTCAAGGGCGGCGTGGGCGCCATCACCAAGGAATATGAATCCCGCATGCTGGCTGCATCGGAGGCCCTCGATTTCGAGCAGGCCCAGGTGTGGAAAGACCGCATCGATGCACTGCAGCAGCACTACGCACGCAGCATAGTCACCTCCGTGCGCGACCTGGAGGCGGACGTGTTCGCCCTGGTGTTCGACGGCCCCGAGGCCTTCGGATCCTTCCTGCGCCTGCGCGGAGGGGCCATAGTCCAGAGCCTCAACCTTGGTTTCAGGATGAACATCGAGGAAGAGCAGGATGCGGTGCTGAGCGAGTTCATAGCCGAGATAGAAAGCAAGTTCGGCAGCCTCTCCAAAGAGGTCATAGTGCCGTTCAAGCCAGACGTGGAGATGCCCGGCGTGAGCTATGTCGTACCGGTGAAGGGAGACAAGCTCTCGCTTCTCGAACTGGCCGCGAAGAACGCGCGGGAGTACCACTTCAACACCCTCAAGCAGCGCGAGCATACGGATCCCGACGAGTTCCGCCGCAGCGTGTTGGAAGACCTCCGCAAGGCGCTGGGAATGAAAGAGTTGCCGGTGCATATGGAGTGCTTCGACAACTCCAACATCCAGGGCACGAACCCGGTTGCGAGCTGCGTGGTGTTCCGTAACGCAGTGCCTTCCAAGAAAGACTACCGCAAGTTCAAGATAAAGACCGTAGTGGGCGCGAACGACTATGCCTCCATGAAAGAAGTGGTGAACCGCCGCTACTCCCGCATGCTGGCCGAATCGCCTGACGACCTGCCGCAGCTTATAGTGATAGACGGCGGCAAGGGCCAGCTGGAGTTCGCCTGGCAGGCTCTGTGCGAACTGGGACTCGGCGACAAGCTGACCGTGATCGGCCTTGCCAAGAGACTGGAAGAGGTAATCCGCGTGGGGGATCCCTATCCGCTTTTCATAGACCGTAACTCTCAGGCCCTCAAGGTGTTGCAGCAGATACGCGACGAGGCTCACCGCTTCGGCATCACCTTCCACCGCAACCTCCGCAGCAAGGCCGCGATACAGTCTGCATTGAGTTCAATCAAGGGTGTCGGCAAGGTTACGGAAGAGCGGCTTCTTCTGCATTACGGTTCCGTGGCCCGCATCGCCGCGGCGGATCCGGCCGACCTGGCCGCCTTCGTAGGGCCGGCCCTGGCTACCCGGATACTTGAAACCCTGAATCAATAAGAATGGAAAAGCAAGTTATACTGATCACCGGGGCGAGCAGCGGCATCGGTTACGAAACGGCCGAGGCTCTGGCCAGGAAAGGCCACAAAGTGTATGGCGCGGCGCGCCGTACGGAAAAGATCGCTCCGCTGGAAGCTCTTGGGGTTACTGCCATCAAGATGGATGTGACCGACGAGGCGTCGCTGCAGGGGGGTGTGAATGCCATATTGGAAAAGGAAGGCCGCATCGACATCCTCATAAACAACGCGGGCTACGGCAGCTTCGGTGCCATCGAGACCGTGCCAGTCGAAGAGGCTCGCCGCCAGTTGGAAGTCAATGTCTTCGCCATGGCCAGGCTCACCAAGCTGGTCCTGCCTGGAATGCGCGCCAACCGCCACGGCCGCATCATCAATATATCTTCTCTAGCCGGCAGGATGACCATCCCCTTCGGTGGATGGTACAATGTCTCGAAGTATTCAGTAGAGGCGTTCAGTGATGCCCTGCGCATGGAAACCAGGCCCTTTGGCATCAAGGTATCCATCATCGAACCGGGCGGCATAAAGACCGACTGGGGCACGATCGCCGCCGGTCATCTGACCGAAAATACGAAGGGGACTGCGTACGAACAGGCGGCCGGAAGAGAGGCCGCCATCCTGCGCAAAGGGTATTCATCCAATCTGCTGTCTTCCCCCTCGAAGGTCGCCCGTAAGATCGTCCGCGCGGCCACTTCCCGCCGCCCGAGGCTTCGTTACCGGGTCGGCACAGCCTCCCGTTCAGGGCTCATATTCCACGCAATCCTCCCGGCGCGTTGGTGGGACGCGCTGCTCTGCCGTTTGTTCTGCAAGGGCTAGAACCTTACCCCTGCGCTAATCGAGAAGGTGCCGTCGAGGATATCGGAGGCGAAGAGGTAGGCCGCGTCCAGGGTAAACTCGCCGTAATGCAGGCCAAGGCCGGCGGAGGCGAATGAAGGGACGATGCTGTCGCCGCCGTAATGATACCCGGCGCGCGCGAAGATCATGCCGTCATACCCATATTCCAAACCGAACCCTGCTGCGATGGGGCCCGAGAAGTAGCGGTCCGCCTTGATGCGGGCGACCAATGCGTGTACGTCCCCGAAACCTGCCGTATATCCTGCTCCGATAGTAACTGCGGCGGGAAGGGAGAAATTGCCGGTAGCCTCACTCTTGACCTTGCCGCCGAGAGCGGATGCCCCGGCCGCGAATTCGAACCCGGCGTACGTGCCGGCGGCAAACGCGTCGAAGGCCACCGCGCTGCTGGCGTAGTTGGCCAGAAGCTGTTCCTTTCCGTACTTGACGTTCACTCCCACTGCCAGCCAGTCCATCACCGCATAGCTTGCACCCGCATTGACCACCATTTCGGTTGGGACGAACTTCTCTCCCGTGATTGCCTCTCCCGTGCCTCTCGTGAAAGCGATGGAATAGCCGAGCTTGTCGAGGGCGCCGGCCGCTCCTCCGCTGATATAATTGGTGGCGCTCAGCGCAGGCATATAGCTCTCATAGGCCACGCCTCCGGCCACCTTTACGTCCTTCAAAGGGAGGACAGCCGCGGAAGGGATGGCGGTGCTGCCCATACCCAGCGATACGGTGCTGAAATCCATCTGGATGAAGGGCAAGGCCTCGGAGGTCTGGGCCTCGGCTGCCAACGAAATCATGCCGGCTGCCAGGATCATATATAACTTTCTCATACTTTCACAATTGTTTTCTGGTAAGTCTTGCCGTTATAGCTGATGGTGACGGTATAGCGCCCCGGAGCCAGCCCGGTGAAATTGACTATAAGCGGATCGAATCCGCTGAATACCTTGGTCTCCTCATAAACCACCTTGCCGCTGGAGCTGACGATGCGTACGGCCGTTTCAGCGGCTTCTTCCGTTCGTATGACCAGATCGGTCGTGACGGGGGTAGGATAGGTTTCCGCAGGGTCTGCGGCATCTATCTTTACCAGAACCGGGATTACGTGGGTTATGGTTTTGTCCCCATCGGAAACCGTGACGCTGATCTCGGCCGTGCCGGCTTCCAAGGATTTGATCCTGATGGAGGATTTGTCGTAGGAGATGTAGATGACCTTCCCGTCGTTGTTCTTGCATTCGATAGTCAGGGGGTCGCCGTCGGGGTCGCTGAACAAGTCGCTGAAAGACAGCGTCTTCAGATCGTTGAGCCCGTAGAGAAGGACTCCTTCAAGATCGGTGACGACGGTCGGAGCGTGGTTTTCGGGGGTGGTGATGCTTTTTATCTCGGATGCCTCGGAGTAGTTGTTGGACAAGTCCTTGGCGTAGAGTTTTACATAATAGGTGGTAGCGTAGCGCTGTTCTCCGAGCGTGCCGTCGAAGGTGGCCCCTGCGGCCAGATCTCCTATGGTGAATATCTCCGTGGATACCCCGGAACCAATGGACTTGGGAGCGCTGGACTGAACCGCCGTCCGGTTGGTTCCGTAAAGGCATAACACCGTATTGGCTTTGCCATCATCTTCGTCCGCGGGCACCTTGAAACTGATGTTTACGGTCTTGCGTACGGCTTCCAGACTGAATTCCTCGACTTTGTCCGGGGCGATGGCGGAAGTGGGGGCGCCGCGCAGGAAGGACCCTTTCACGTCCAGCCATGGCCCGACATATTTGCTGTTGTTGATATGGGTATTATCCGCTCCTTCGAGGAGGAGGTCCTTGCAGTCGTCGTTGGTGAAGCCCGGCCCTCCGAAGTAAGATACGATCAGGGCGGCCGCCCCGCTCACGTGCGGGCAGGCCATGGACGTGCCGGACATATAGCCGTAGTTGATGTAATCGTAGCCGTCCAATTCCCTGGTAGCATAGAGGTTGTAAATATGCCCGCGGCTATAATGATAGGCGCCATAATCGTCGTAACAGGCCTGGCTGTCGCAGGTTCTCGCATAATCATCATACAATCCGTCTCCACCCGGTGCGCATATATCCACCCAGCTTCCATAATTGGAATAAAAAGCGCGAGTATATCCGGCGGTTCCTGCTCCCACCGAGACTATTGGTTCATAAGAGCAAATTGGATCGTAATTGACAGCATCGTTCCCGGCAGCAAAGATTACAACGCCTCCTTTCATCGGAGAATCCGGGAGTTGGTTGTACGGGGGCGTCTTCTGGCATCCGGCATACTTTATGAAATAGTCGACCGCCGCCTTGACGAAATCCGGGATAGCAGGATATTTATTCTTGAATTTCTGCAGTTCGGAACTGGAAATCACCCCATCGTTATTAGAATCATCCGGACCATATCCCCAACTGTTCTGGCTGATGACGGCACCGTGGTCCGCTCCCCATTTAATTGCATCGGCGCTTGCGGCATCGTCATCATACTCTGCTTCCAAGTCGTCGGAGAATATCTGGCAACTCATAATCTTTACGCCCGGAAGACCCTTGGCATAATCTCCACCAGCTATACCCGCAACTCCGAGGTTGTTATTGCGCACGGCGGCGATTGTGCCAGCCACATGTGTTCCGTGGGAATCAGACTGGATAGTATAACTTCCATCGGTAAAATTCTTGCTCCCGTTTGGCCCGCCCGGGAGGCAGTTGGCGGCAAGGTCGGGATGGTTCAAATCTACACCTCCGTCCACAACCGCGACAATCACATTGGGATTGCCGGTTGTATAATTCTCCCATACCTCCATCAGATTCATGTCAGCACCCTGGTCGGTAAACTTCTGGATGCCGTAAGTATTATTCGCCTTGATGCAGTCAAGATGAAGGGAGCCGTCATTATACAGGTCCCACTGCCACTTAAAATAAGGATCGTCGGGAGTGGCGCTGCGCCGGTGAATCTTATGGGGCATCTCCACTTTGGTAACGCCTTCGATGGATTCCAGCACGCTCCCGGCTTTTGTGGAGGGGATACTCTTATCGTATTCAATCCTGTAGAATCGGTGAAGCCCGGCATCGCGAGTGCGTTGCTCGCAATCTCCTGCATAAGGGAACACTCTGGAAAAACTCTTGATGCCGATGGCTGCAAGAGCCTCATTGACATCTTCCGATTTTGTCTTTACGCTACCGTCCCCTGCGGCTTCCAGAAGGTCCAGAAGGGCACCATCGACTTGAATGATGGCGGAGCCGGCAATATCGTTCGCAGACACTTCCTGCGTGTCTTCGGGGGTGGCGTAATTAATCAGTCTGGATTCATCCCGCGTGCAGGCGACGGCCGCGGCGGCAATCAGAATAACAAAAAAGATCCTTCTCATACAAATCATTTGACTTCCCAGTATCCTCCCTTGTCCGGCCCAACGCGCAGCAGCCTGCCCGATTTCTTGAGGTTGGCGAGATGTTTTTCTACTCCCTTGTCGGAGATGTGCAGTATGCCTGCGAGGTCGGCCGTGGTAAAGCGCGGATGTTTCGCCAGAATGTCCAGGATGCGGGCCGCGTTGTTGCTCGTGCCCCTGGCGGGTCTTGACCCGGACGGCTCCAGACCGAACTCGAATTCCAGCATATTGGCAAGCAGGCGCCCCATCACCACGTTCCCTTCCTGCCACAGGGCCGCCTTTTCAATCTTGCTCCGGATGCTTTCCGCTGCCTTCCTCAGGCCCTCCTCTCCGATGCTCCTGGCGTGCATGCGGGCGTCGTTGGCCTCATGGCATACGGCCTGCAGCACGGCCTCGTCGGAAACCTTGTTGCAGTCGAAACCACGGCACTTCAAGGCCCTGGCAGCCAGGGATTTGAGCCTGTAGCCGCTCCATACCTGATGCCCTTCGGCATCCTTCAGGGCCATCTGGTATGCCTTGAAAAGGTCGATGTTCTTCAGCTGTTCGGTTATGGTCTTCCCCTCGCTGCTGACTCCGTCTTCGAGCAGGCGGATGTTTTGGGCCAGGTTGAGGGTGGAGCCTTCCAGAATCGTGGAATTGGTTACCAGTATATAAAGTGTCTGCTTGTCCATAAGTTTACAAATATAATCATTATCTTTGTTTTTATGAAAAGGATGCTGCTGGCTTTGGTTCTGACCGTGCTTCCGTTGATTGCGGGGGCGCAGGAGGCCCCTGCCGCCGATGCAGGCGCATGGACTTCGCTGGCGCTTCGGCACGACTTTTCTCCCCGCTACAATCTGACCCTCCGTGCCGAACACCGCTCGAAGGACGACTGCCGCACGACCGACGTATGGTTCCTCCGTGCATTCAACCGCTACAAGTTCCTGCCCTGGCTCACCGGAGAGGCTAACCTGGAATTCAACAACTCCAATCTTGGAGAAGGAGCCTGGCGCCGGTCCTTCCGCATCCATCTCGGAGGCATCGCCTCCTGCAAGCTTGGGGATTTCAAGTTGAGCACCATGCAGAGGGAGTATTTTTTCGTTTTGACGAACGTGGAACCCGCCAGCATGCACTTCCTGCTCAGCAATTTCCGCGTGGGCGAGGCTCTGACGGCCAACCTCTATTATATGTACAAGACCGTCTACCCTTCGGAGAAGAATACCAACATATTGGGAATCGGGCTTACCGTCAAGATTTAATTGCTATCTTTGCAATACTATGTTCAGTAAAGAAACCTATACCTCACGCAGGGCGCAGCTCAAGGCCCTCCTCAAAGGCGAAAAGGGCATAGCCGTATTCATCGGCAACGTCGAAGCCCCTGCGCAATACAAAGACAATTGCTACAAGTTCCGTCAGGACAGCACCTGGCTGTACTATTTCGGGCTGGACGAGCCGCGCTTCGCCGCGGTGATCGACCTGGAGGACGGCAGCGAAACCATCTATGCCGACGACTTCAGCATCGACGATATCATCTGGACCGGCCCCCAGCCTTCCGTGGCCGAGCAGGCCGCCCGCGTGGGTGTCTCCCACAGCGAACCGTACGCCAAGCTGGACTGGGCCGTGAGCCAGGCCATCATCAAGGGCCGTCCCATCCACACCATCCCTCCGTCCCGCTGGTACAACACCCTCAAGCTCCAGAGCCTAGGAATCGACAAGCCCTCCGAGGCCCTCATCCGCGCCATCATCAGCATGCGCCTGGTGAAGACCCCCGAGGAGATAGCGGAGCTGGATGCGGCCGGAATCCTGGGCCAGAAGATGCACACGGTGGCCCGCCGCGGCATACGCCTTGGCAGGGTGGAACAGGAAATCGTAGGCGAGATGGAAGGGGTTACCCTGGCAGAAGGGTGGGGGGTGAGCTTCGCCACCATCCTGACCCAGCACGGGGAGGTCTTCCACAATCACGGGCACGCTTTCCCGATCGAACCGGGTAAACTGATGGTGATAGATGCGGGCGCGGAGAGCAACTCCCACTACGCATCCGACTTTACCCGCACCTACCCGACCGGCGGCAAGTACACCCCGAAGCAGAGGGATATCTATAGCATAGTATACGACTGCCACGAGCTGGCGTTTTCTCTCACTAAGCCCGGGGTGGCCTACCGCGACGTGCACCTGGCGGTGGCCCGCCTGATGCTGGACCGCCTCTCGCAGCTGGGCCTGGTTTCCGGAGACCTGGACGAGATGGTGGCCGCGGGCACCGCTGGTCTCTTCATGCCTCACGGCCTCGGCCACAACATGGGCCTGGACGTGCATGACATGGAGGATCTCGGCGAGGACCTGGTGGGATACGATCCCGACCAGAAGCGTTCTTCCCAGTTGGGACTGAGGTCACTGAGGATGGCGCGTCGGCTGGTTCCCGGCAACGTGATTACCGACGAGCCCGGCATCTACTTCATCCCGGACCTGATAAAGCTCTGGAAGAAGGAAGGCCGTCCGTTCGTGAACTATGCGGCCCTGGAAGAGGGCTACTTCGACTTCGGCGGTATTCGCATAGAAGACGACGTGCTTGTGACGGCCGACGGCGCCCGCCGCCTGGGTGGTCAGCGCCTGCCCGCCTCGCCGGACGACGTGGAGGCAGCAATGGCGGCCGACCGCGCTTGATGTCGTTTCGGGGCCCTCTTTGGAGACTGGAGCTTTTGTCATTCGGGGGGCCGGGAAACAAGTTGAATATTAGAAGAAAAGTATATGGGATTATTAGACGGAAAAGTCGCCCTCATTACGGGCGCATCCAGGGGAATCGGTAAAGCGATCGCCCTCAAATATGCGGCAGAAGGTGCCGACATAGCATTCACCGACCTGGTCGTAAACCAGGATACGGTTGCCGAAATCGCCGCCCTCGGGCACAAGGTAAAGGCCTACGAGAGCAATGCAGCCGACTTCGAGCAGACCCAACAGATCGTGGAGCAGATCCTCGCCGATTTCGGCAAGATAGACATTTTGGTGAATAACGCAGGAATCACCAAGGACGGCCTCGTGATGCGCATGACCGAGCAACAGTGGGATGCGGTGATTGCGGTGAACATGAAATCCGCATTCAACTTCATGCATGCCGTAGTGCCCGCGATGGCCCGCAACCGCAGCGGCAGCATCATCAACATGGCCTCCATCGCCGGTCAGATGGGAAATCCCGGCCAGGTGAACTACGCCGCCACAAAAGCAGGCCTCATCGCCATGGCGAAATCCGTCGCCAAGGAGATGGGCTCCCGCGGCATCCGCGCCAACGCCATCGCCCCCGGGTTCATAGTCTCCGACATGACCAACGCCCTCCCCGAAGAGGTCCGCGCCGAGTACATCAAGGCCATCCCCCTGAAGCGTGGCGGCACCCCCGAGGACATCGCCAACGCCGCCCTGTTCCTCGCCAGCGACCTCTCCTCCTACATCACCGGCCAGGTCATCCCCGTCAACGGCGGGCTGTACTGCTAGGCGGCTAACACTCTAACCCGGACCTTCCTTGAAAAACCCCGAAATCCTGGAAGGTCCCTCGATTTTAGGTAGGACCTTCCTTGAAAAGGTCCAAAAACAAGGAAGGTCCCCTCTTATTTTAGGGGACCTTCCTTATAAACACCCAAAAATAAGGAAGGTGCTACCGGGAGAATCTATATAATAGCCTTGAAAATATAGAACAGCATTATTCCGGAGACGACCAGTTTCATTCCAGTGCTGAAGATGAATCCGAGGAAGGCGCCCAAAGAGGCCTTGATAGAGTGCATCGCGTCTTGTTGTGCGAAATAGAATTCCCCGATAAAAGCACCCAGAAGCGCTCCAGCCAGCATGCCTATCGGCGTGAAAAAGATGCCTGCGAACAGGCCGATGATGGCTCCCCACGAGGCTTCTTTGTGGCCGCCGGTGGTCTTTGCGAACCACCCGGGAATCACGTAATCAAGGATTGTGACTATAGTGGTGATAGCCAGCCAGATCAACAAGAAGTTAGTGGAAATGGGGTCGCAGTCTCCGCGGTTGCCGGCGAAGTAAACCAGCAGGAGGCCGATCCAGCTGAGTGGCGGGCCGGGGAGTCCGGGGACAATGCTGCCTATGATGCCGAGCACGGCGCAGATGATTGCAAAGATTTCGAGTGGTGTCATAGCGCTCGAAAGTGCTGCAAAAATCAGTCCACACAAAGACGTTGTCACCCAGCTTATCAACAGCAGTCAGTGCTCTACGCAGGCCAGGGTGGCAATCGATACGCGGGTTTTGGCCGGAAGGACCTGGTGGATGGCCGCCTCGCAGGCTGCGGCCGTAGCCCCCGTCGTAAAAACATCATCTATTATCAATATATGGTGGATGCTTCCGCTGCCGGGCTTGTCTTCCGACCTACTTTTCCTATGAAATCTCCCCACCCGGAATGCTCCCGCCACATTTCGCGCCCGGCCTTCAAGGTTCAGATGTGTTTGCGTCCGGGTGTGCCGGGCGCGCTTCAGCATCCTTGCATCGCATGGACACCCCAGGCAGGCCGCCACCTCCCGGGCGATGACCTCCGCCTGGTTGTATCCACGCCGCCAGCGCCGTGTCCAGTGGAGGGGGATGGGCACGACGAGGTCAACGTCCAGGAAGAACTGCGAGACCGCGAGCGTCGTGCCCAGCATCTGCGCAAAGTGCCTGCCCGCCGCAAAATTCCGCCGGTATTTGAGGGACTTGCTAATCTCCCTGTATCCACCCTTATAGAAATACAGGGCTGCCGCATAGCCGTACGGGCGATAACTTGCATCCTCGCCCATGTTCTTCTGTATCAGCGCATTGAAGCTCTCCGCCATCGGGTTCTCCCGAAGTTTCCAGTAGCGTGTTTGCGGCAGGTCCTTCAGGCACTTCTCGCAGATGTGGGTCTCTTCCGTCCCTAGAACGGCTCCGCAGCATAGGCATACCCGAGGCATCAGCAGATCGGCAAGGGTATGGATATAATGTTTAATCATTATTAAACTACTAACTCAAGATCTGAGGGTTTAAGGTGAAGAACCCTTCCAAGTTGTTTATGATTACACCTCATATCTTTCCTAAGAATAGTCGCAATGCCAATCCTTTCCCCGACACTGCATTTGATGACGCTTTCTTTTTCAAATAAAGACAGCGCTATTTCACGTGCACGTTTCTCAATATCTCCATCAGGCAGCATAATACTGTCCCCCATGATTTCCCTTTCACATTCCTTGTCGATATTGCTGTTGTTTAGGGCAAACATATATGTCCCTATCGATTGAAACTGTTTTTCTGCCGTTCGGATATCCAGGTAATTACCAGGCCAAATCATACCATCCGGAAGTATTTTCCAGTTGTCAGGTATCCTGACACGGGTATATCCCTTAATGCGCCTCTTCGTTACCGAAAGGGTCCCGGCATCGACCTCTCCCCATCTGGGGGCATTCAAATCTGCAAACATCAAAGAAGCGGAAGACCATCGATATGCAGACGGGAGCATTTTTAATCCTGCTGCCACCGGATTTCGAAGTACATAGATGATTTTTTCGGCAAGTTTATCAAACGATATAGTCCAGTGGCCAATCTCCATTCTTTCTATCAGCGGCTGCCCACGGTGTCTTGTCACCCACATTGCCGTCAATTTTTTGTAACGGGCAATAAAGGCGTCGCAATGATACTCCTCTCCGTGCAGAATAAAATGGAAATGATTGTCCATCAGACAAAAAGCCAGGATCCTGACAGGCTGTTCCGCCATAAGGCAGAGAAGAAAACACACGGCAATCCTATTAATCCCGGCGATAAACTCGATAGGATTCTTGAAAAGAATTTCCCTTTCAAACCCCTTGCTACAATAATGGTAATACTTTGCCATCTCCTTTTTTTTCGAGCAAGATGAAAACGGTTTTTATAAAATCCAAAAATATGCGGCAAACAATTCGTTTAATATATGTTTCTTATGACGATTATAAGTTTGAAGGTTTTTTGTTAAAAAGATTTCGAGGCGTAATCGTATTGTACTTTTTATGTTTCACGCATATTACCTTCCTTATTATCAGCCCTTTATAAGGAAGGTCCCGCTTTTTTCGAGGGGACCTTCCAGGTTTTAGGGCCTTTTCAAGGAAGGCCCGGCTTTTTTTGGGGGGACCTTCCAGGATTTTGGGGTTTTATAAGGAAGGTCTGGCTTTTTTGGGGAGGACCTTCCAGATTTTCGGGCCTTTTCAAGGAAGGTCCTATAAAAGAGCGCCTATTACGCCGAGGTGAGATAGCACTTGACGGCGGACCAGCGGCGGGCGGAGAGGTCGGCGGGGGAAATTAGGAAGTTGAGCATGCCGCAGTCAAAGAATCGGAGGCCCCAGTCGTCGTTTTCGTCTATCTGCAGGAGGTTGATCATGCCGGGCATTTCCTGGACGACCTCATCGTAGAAGGGCCGGCCCAGCAGCTGGAACCCGTCGCCAAAAGCGCTAGGGTAGTCCGCCGCCAGCCAGCTTGCATTCCCGTCCGCACCGTCGGAGTCACCGACCGCATCGCACGAATCGCCTGTCGCGCCACAAGAGCCACAGCCCCCTACAAACGCCATCGGAACCGCCGGCAGGCAGGCCTCGGTGCCGTCTTCATATAAAATACTATGCGTATGCAGATTCTCGCAGGAGGGGGCCCACAGGACTTTAAAACATGGCGCTTCCCATTCGCCGAGGCCAGGAGAAACCGCGGCGTCCAGGTCCCCCAAAAAGTAATCCAGCGCAGCAAAGAAATACAGCATCCCCTCATGGGGCAGCAGGCCTTCCGGATCCACGGCCGCCAAATCCGCGCAGCGTATCTGGCAGATAAAGGTCAGCGGATCGTCGTACTCGTCCACGGCATCGTGGCCAGCATCGTCCACGTATTCCTCCCGGACTGGCACTTCCGGATATTCGAGGTCTTCCGGCATGTCCGGAAAACCCCACCACTTGCTCTGCCCGAACAGCGGGCCACCCGCCACGCCAGCCGCGGAGCCCGTCACGCCCGTCGAAGAGCCAGCACCGCAGCCGCCCGTCATACCTGCCGAAGCAGCGCCAAACCTGATCCCAATCGCCATAACCTAATCGAATAAAACCCTGGGATTCAATTCGGTAGGAGTCTTCCACGGGATGCCGCGCTGGGCCAGCACCCGCTTCAGGGCGGGCCAGTGGGCATGGCAGTATCCCATCCCGTGAGGCACCCCTTCCAGAATCTTGTCCACTTCCAGCTCCGCCTTATAAATATTATCTTCCCACAGCGAAGTGCGCTCGATCGGGTCGAACTTCAGCATCCGCCCGTACTTCTTCGAGAACTCCTCGTTGGAGATGTTGTCCGGGTCGGTGTAGGCCTCCAGCTTCTCAATATCCTTCAGAATATCTTCCTCTTTCAGCCAGTCCGACTTCTCGTCCGAGGCGCGCAGGAACTCTAGTTCCATGCGCAGGATCAGCAGGCACAGCCGGGGCACGTCGTACTCCGAAAGTTGCTCCAGCACGGCATTGCATGCATAGGCTTTCCCGAGAGGGGTTTCCTCCTCCTCGTCGGGAATCTCCCTAATCAGAACGAGTGCGTCCAGGGCCAGGGGGATGTTGGCCCAGATGCGCATATCCTCTGAATTCTGTTTCATTTCATCGACCAGGGCGATGATGCGGTCTCCATAAGTGTCAGCCATAATGCCTGCAAGATAATAATTTATTCCAGAATTTTGCAGATATCCTTCTCGCGGGCCTCCGGCAGCAGCTCCCGCAGATGCGAGAGCAAAGCGGCAAAGGATTCTTCCGGCGTGCAGCCGGTATCAAGGGGATCCTCCGCGCTGAAGGGGCTGAACCCGCCGAAAAACGGCGCTGCAGTCCTCGAAGCCCCGGGGCCGCCTAAAACCGGTGTCCCCGAGCTAAATACATCGCTTCCGAACAGCGCCTCAGGCGTGCAGAAGGTGCAGGTCTGCCAGCCGCTATACTTCAGGGTAGGCCCCCGGTACACCCGCTGGATGTCCCCGATGAGCAGCCGCGTTCCGTTCGCCAGCTTCGTCACCACCCCGTCCGCTGCGGCCTTCTTCAGCCCCAGCAACTGGCGGATGTCCTTGCTGCCCACGGACCCTTGTTTCTCCATCAGTTCCAGCACCTTGCGGCCCGCCACGTCCGGATTGAACCGCGCCTGCGACAGCCTCCAGTTCCGCAGATGCGCATACCACTCCACCGTCGCGAAAGCGGCCTTCCCACCGCATAGGAACTTCCCGTAAGCGATATCCCCGCTCTGCACGGCGTCGATCTTCCAGTCCCACGGGCCCAGTTCTTCCGAAGAGTCGAACCAGTGCTCCGGCGGTGTCATCTCCTCCACCGAAAACCCTGGCACCGGCCCCTTGAAGAAGGGGATGATGCCGGCTTCGCGGATGGCCGCGACCATCGATTCGGGAGAGACTATCTTCATACCTCAAAGATAATCATTATATTTGTACATATGAAACGACTTAGCACCATCCTATTCCTTTTCATCGCGCTCGCTGCACAGGCCCAGGTCTGGCACGACGCTTCGCAGATGCACGTTTTCGGCAAGGCCGTGGAAGATACCTACGCCACTTTCGCCCGCTTCCCGGCGGATATCAACGAGGCGGCTCGCAAGGACCTCCAGTACCTCGGCGGGGATGCCGCGGGCCTCTATGTGCAGTTCCGCACGGATTCCCCTTCGGTTCACGTGCGCTGGACTTCGGTGAAGAAGCTGACCATGTCCCACATGGCCTCCATCGGCTCCCGCGGGGTGGACCTCTATGTTAAACTGGATAATGGCTGGCGTTTCGTGGGGAGTGCCCGGCCGGCGCTGGACTACAACGAAACCACCCGCTGCATAGTCAAGAAGATGGACGCGGGCTACAAGGAATTCCGCATGTATCTTTCCCTGTACGACGGCATCAGCAAGCTGGAGATCGGCACCGACCCCGGCTGCGAGTTCATCCCGGTTTCGGTAGAGAAGCGGGCCGCCCCGGTGGTCATGTACGGAACCTCTATTTTACAGGGCGGATGCGTCTCGCGCCCCGGAATGGCCTTCACAAACATCCTGGAAAGGATGCTGGAACGCGAGGTGGTCAACCTCGGTTTCAGCGGCAACGCCAGGCTCGATCCGGTCATCGCCGAACTGATGGCCCGCGTGGAGAATCCGGCCGTCTTCGTGCTGGACAACGTGCCCAATGACAGCCCGGATATGATACTCGAGAGAGGGGAGGCGTTCGTGAAGATACTTAGGGATGCCCACCCGTCCGTGCCCATCGTTTTCGTGGAGATGGCGCACTACGCCCACGACCTCGTGAGTTCGGAATCCTATGCGGATGTTGAGGCTCGCAATGCAGCGCAATATACTATATATGAACGCGTTAAGGCTGCCGGCGACAAGAATCTGTACTATGTTCCCGGCACCGACCTGAATGGATCCGACGGCGAGGCCACGGTGGATTACGTTCACACCACCGACCTTGGCCAGAGCCGCTATGCTGAAATACTGTACCCGCTGTTAAAGACTCTCTGCGCGGGAAAATAGACTCAAACCGGAAATAACCGGCCGGGCTTTGGACCCGGTGACCAACACTCGGATGCGCCGGGCGGTTACCGGCTCACAGGACACCAGACGCTTGTATCCTATGGTCGTACCTTCAGCGATCGTCAGCCAGCCGCCATCCGCCAGAGCCACGTCGAAGTCCTGGATCTGCACCTTGAACCCACTGACCCTCTGTCCGAGGGAGATATCTTCCTGAAGCTGAATCAGGTCGAAAGTCCGGTATTCCGGCAGTTCGATTTCCACCAAGCGTCCGCTAGGGTGGAGGCGTAACCGTGCGCCGTCAGCGAGGTCGTTGCCGAACACCCTCTCCCTCCAGGCCCGGAATTCCATCAGACGGGTGGAATCCATTTCATGGATGCGCCCGCGGGTATCCGGAGGGACGTTCAGGAGCAGGAGCGAATTCCGCCCCACGCTGGTAAGCCAGATGTCCGCCAGTTGCTCCACCGTCTTCACCTTGGAGTTCTCGGATTCCCTCCAGAACCATCCGGGACGGATGGAAACATCGGTTTCCGCCGGTACCCAGTTGGAGCCATCCACATTCCCCTGCTGGAGCGTATCCCGTGGAGGCGCGCCCGCACCGGGGGTGAATCCTTCCACGTCCAGCGTGCTCCAGTTTGTCTCACCGGCAACGCCGCGCTCGTTTCCCATCCAGCGGCAGCCCGGCCCTACGTCGCTGAAAATCACCGCATCCGGACTCAGAGACAACACGGTACGGTTGAAGGCGGGCCAGTCGTACACCTGTTTCTTGCCGGTCGGGCCCTCCCCGCATGCACCGTCGAACCACTGCTCGAAAATCTGCCCGTAGCGGCCTCCGTGCACATCCTGCAGGGTGCGGATGAACTTTTCGTTATACTCCGGCGTGCCGTAGGCGGGGTCATTCCTGTCCCACGGGGAGATGTAAACCCCGAACTTGAGGCCATATTCCCGGCAGGCTGCGGAAAGCTCCGCGAGCACGTCCCCCTGCCCGTCCCGCCAGCTGCTTTGTGCCACCGTGTGGGTGCTTTCCGGATTCGGCCAGAGGCAGAAGCCGGCGTGATGCTTGGCGGTGATGATGATA
>JAEEGH010015926.1_pt1 | contig 16246 bp, 16 predicted proteins | sample 9134181 | NCBI WGS metagenome assembly JAEEGH01 (sample SAMN16246544, study PRJNA631951) | gut metagenome | biome: gut microbiome; feature: rumen; material: DP-attached | host: Bos | place: Iran: Karaj | collected 2018-10
GCTGCTCCTGAATACGTGACTGTCGACGCCGGCAAGATGGAAGGTTCTCTCGTGAAGCTCCCGCTCCGCGACCAGATCCCGGTCAAGCTGGAAGAACAGCTCGTCGTGGAATACTACTCCAGGTAGTCTCCCCTCAAACCAAGAGTTTGGACACCCTGCTTTGGCAGGGTGTTTTTTTTGTGTCTTCCTAAACAGACTGCCGACAAAACATATATTTATCTCACGAAGTGAGAAAGTGCGATGTCAACGTTTAGGTCTAGACTAAATATCATGGTAATCGAAGACGATCCAGATTGCCAGGAAATTTTGCAGAACGTTCTGGAGGAGTCTTATAATATTACCGTTGTCGGCAATACGCAAGATGCCCTACTTCTGTTGATGGACTCCCACATAACCTATTCCCTTATTTTTCTAGAACTGGACCTCCCTGACGACGCCTGTATCAAATTTTTAAAGCAGAGAAACGAGCAAAGCGCTCTGCAAAACATTCCCATTATCGTCATTACAGGTGACGGGGATGACAATGGGTGTTACAAACTGGGCGCAGACGAATTCATTCGAAAGCCACTGAACACTCCCGACATCATTCTCGCCCGCTGCGAACGGATCCTCTCTCTCTACGAAAACAAGAACCTGATTTCGCAAACCGAACGGGATAAGCTCTCAGGACTCTACACCATTGACTACTTCTTTGAATACCTGAAGCAGATTATTCCGCTGGACATGGGCTCTGACCGAGACGCCATTGTCATCGATATCGAGCATTTTAAACTCATCAACGAAATATACGGGCGCGGAGTCGGTGACCAGATTCTGGCAGAAATCGGCGACTACCTGCAACAGATCCTGACGACATTGAATGCGATTGCCTGTCGTGCAGGCGCAGACGTATTCTTTGTCTACTGCATTCATCAGGATGACTACCAAGAACTTCAGGCCGCACTCCAGGCTATTCTTGCCCAAAATATCAAGGTCAGCAATATCCGAGTCCGAATGGGCGTATGGCATTACGTTGAACGAGGACTAGTTGAACCCGAAACCTGGTTTGACCGAGCCAAGAGCGCTTGCGCCCGCATTAGCGGCAACTACACCACCTCGGTCGCTGTCTACAACAGCGGTCTGCATTCCAAGCACCTTCGCGAAGAACGCCTGATCAGGGATATTTACGAAGCCATTGAACACAAGGACTTGAAGGTCTACTACCAGCCCAAGTACGCCATTCAAGGCGACAAGCCCCACTTGCGCAGCGCCGAAGCCCTAATCCGCTGGATTCACCCCACACTAGGCTTTATCAATCCGGGCGATTTTATTCCACTATTCGAATCCAACGGTCTGATTCAAATGGTGGACTACTACGTGTGGAAAGAAGCTGCCGCCCAGATCCGCCGCTGGAAAGATGAATTCGACTTTACCGTTCCTGTTTCGGTAAACGTTTCGCGCATCGACATTTACGACCCAGATCTCGAGAACAAGTTTTGCAACATCCTGGAGCAGAACAAGCTTTCGCCTACCGATTACATGATCGAAATTACCGAAAGCGCCTATTCCGAAAACGCGCAGGGTTTGATCGAAGTTCTTGACAGCATGCGCAAGAAAGGCTTCAAAATCGAAATGGATGACTTTGGTACCGGATATTCCTCCCTCGGTATGCTGACCGAAATACCCATCGACATTCTCAAGATCGACATGTCCTTTGTCCGCAACATGGAAAAGCATGAAAAGAACAAGAGGATGGTGGAACTGATTATCGACATCGCCAAATTCTTGAAGGTGCCTTGCGTTGCCGAAGGCGTCGAAACGGAATCCCAGTTGAGGACACTCCGAAGAATGGGCTGCGACGTAATCCAAGGCTATTTCTTCTCTAAACCGGTCGCTCCTGAAGATTTCGTGAAGTTTATCGAAAAAGAAAAGAGCCTATGGACTAAATAAGACCGAAGATTTTGTATCTTATGGATATGAAATCAATTGCTCTTAAAGTATTCGATTATCTCAAAAGTTATTTGAAATCCTTGAACTGGATTGTCTTGCTCGGAATTGCAGCGTTCTGCATAGCCCTTGCCGTTATCAACAACATTCGCGTTGAAGATTCCAAGTCTGTCGATTGGATTGGCAGCCAGGAAATTCTCGCCAAGCCGGACGAGGTGCTGTAATGAAGAAGACCGTTATCTCTGCAGCACTCCTTGTAGTAGCTTCGATTCTCGTGGCTATCGGCGTTGCCGAAATTTCGTTCCCGGAATCATTCTTGACTTTTACCGACCAAGATTGGCTGATTGACATTTGGCCCAAGGCTTACCGCTACAATATTCAAGTGGGACTTGCCGCCATCATCATCGCCACGGGCATCTGCGTTCCGGCTTACCGTCTGCAAAAGGACTTCGCCATCCGCGCACTCGAAACGCTGTTCCGCGTGGGCATTGGCGGCATGTTCATTTTCGCAAGCATTTACAAGATTCAGGACCCGCACCAGTTTGCAGTTCTGGTGGCCCAGTACCAGTTCTTCCCCGCTTTGCACTTAGAAAGCGTGAACAACTTCTTTGCGCTGGTGTACCCGCAGTTTGAATTCTGGTTCGGCCTCGCGATGATTGTTACGCCGTTCGTGCGTGAATCGGCCTTCGCTATTTTCTGGATGTTCGTGAGCTTTATCATCGCCCTCACTTGGGCCCTGGGCAACGACCTGGGCATCACTTGCGGTTGCTTCGAGCTGGAAGACGGCGACGCACACGACAAGGCAGAAGCCTGGACAAGCCTCATCCGCGACCTGATTCTGATTTGGCCCACGCTCTGGCTTGCGACTAGGAAGAACCACAGCCTAATTAAGGTGTGGCGCCGGAAATAGAATTAAAGAAATTGATAACGCGCTTACTGAAAGACTCCATGGAACAATGTTCCAGGAGTTTTTTTGCATTGGATTCATCGATTACATTTTCGCCAGCAAGCACGCGATCGATCACGCGGGCGTATGCCTCGGCATCCGTCGGCGGATTGATCAGCGGGCAAACGCCATCCAAGTTTTCCTTGATTGCCGAAGTGGCAGCACCCACGGCAGGCGTTCCGCAGGCGATTGCTTCGATGGGCGGAAGGCCGAACCCTTCTAAAAGCGACGGATACACCATGAGGTCTGCGTGGCGATAGAAGTCGCGCAGTTCATGCGCCTTAAATTCGCTGAAATGATAAACGTTATAAAGCTTCTTTGCATTCACAATGGCGCGAAGATGTTCAGAGAACTTGCCCACTCGCACAAAGGCCACATGCGGCCTGAGACTAGCCATTTCAAAGAAAGTCTCGATATTCTTGCGGGGTTCATCGAGACTTACGTTCAGGCACATACCATCAAAATTCTTGATGCCGAACTTGCGGAGGAAAGCCTTCTTTTCTTCAAGCGTCGGTTTCGTTTCGGGCTTATTGAACAGGGCGCTATCGATGGGGCAACCGATTATGGTTCCCGGCTTTGACGACATTTCTACGCCAAAATGAGCCGCCGCCTGCTCACGAGTCCAATCGGAATTATACACGAAAAAGTCAGCCTTGACAGTCGGGCGAATGTAGAACAAGTTCAAGAGCTTAAACTTCATGCTGTCCGGATACAGGGTCTCGGCAAAGGTATCATGCACAAACATCACCGTCTTTGCACGCCCCTTTACTACCGGCACCAAAAAGCCGAGCTCTGGACGGATAAAGAAGACCATTTCCGGCTGGATTTTCTTGACTAGCTTTTTCAGCGGAGAACGAAAGCTGGCGAACCCTGTATAAAGGGACTTGGCCCAAACTTCGTGAGATACATAATTCGGATCTTGCGAAGTCGCCGCATTCGTTTTACCGGCATCGCCAAAGAACTTGGGAGTCTTGAGCCAAAGAACATGGGCATCGAATTTTCCCGACACCGCCTTGACCAGATTCAGCGTCAATCGCCCGAAACTGGTACACTCGTTTTTATCGCAAACAAAAAGGATTTTTGGTTGGCTCATAGAACATCCCTCAAACATCAAAATAATAGCAAAAACAAGATTCAAAACCGCCCAAAACACCCTTAAAAAAGGCGTTTTTGCTATATTCAGAGTATGGCTAAAATCGGCATAATCCTTGCGACCTACAATGGCGAAAAGTATCTGGCACAGATGCTCGATTCGCTTGTGGCACAAACTAGGCAAGCCGACTTTATTGTCGCCGTAGACGACGGGTCCAAAGACAATACGCCCGCTATTTTGAAAAGTTTCCAGGACCGTTTGCCCCTCCAAATAACCCGCCTTGAAAAGAATTCAGGACACCGAGCCGCTTTTTCAAAAGCTCTGGAACTGGCACAACCTCAACTGGATGACAACGACCTTATTGCCTTGGCAGACCAAGATGACGTCTGGCTACCACAAAAGCTGGAATTTCTCGAAAAGGCCATGGAAGCGGAGCAGGGAGAAAAGCCGACTCTCGTTTTCGGAGACGCCCAAGTGGTGGATGCCGACGGAAAAATAATTGACGAATCCTGGAGAAGCTATTCGAAGATTGAAAAGAAAATTTCGATGGAGCAGCAGATTGCAGGCATCAACAATGTGACGGGTTGCCTTTCGCTTTTCCGGGCCTCGTTATTGAAGACGATTCTCCCGATTCCCGAGGGCGTAACCGTTCATGACCGCTGGATTGCCATGATTGCCGACAGACAAGGCGGAATCGCAGCCATCGATGCTCCTGTTGTACAATACCGCATTCACGGTAACAACGCCGTAGGCGGAGTAGCGGCACCATCGATGAGCAAAACGCTCGAAACCCAGATTCAATGGATTCAGACTATCCTTGATAACGCAGGCAAACTCTTGCTCACTAAAAAAGAGATTCGCTTTGCCCAAAAGCTTTTAAGCCTTGCCAGGTCGAGACTTTCGCGCGCAGTTTTGCCCCTCCATTTGCTGTGGATTGCCAAGCACCGCAATGAACTTTTCTTGAAAGATTCCACCGCTATTACCCTAAAGCGCATTCTGTTTACCGCCATCGGCCTGCCGCTTGCACGCAAGATTTGGAAAAAAAGCTAATGCGTATCGGAATCGACATCAAGTGTTTGCGTTACAACAATAGCGGCATCGGTCGCTATCTTTGTAGTCTGCTGGACGCGCTCCAGCAAATTGACAACGAAAACGAATACTTCTTGTTTTCGCCGCACGCAATCGAATACCCGATTACAAACAAAAACTTCAAGCTTTGCCCCCATTCTGGAAAATTCGCATTTCAAAAGAAAATTCCAGGCATTCTCTGGCAGCAACTGACGCTGCCGCGACTGCTCAAGCAATACCAGATTGATGCAATCTGGGGGCCAGAGCAAACGTTGCCCTTGGGCAAGTCCAATTGCAAGAAGGTTCTGACGGTTCATGATTTCGTTTACAAGCGTTATCCTGAAACCATGCGCAAATCAGTTCGCTGGATTAACAACCATATCGGCGAGAAATCGATTCTAGAAGCCGACGTTGTCGCGGTCAATTCTGATTTTACGAAAAGCGAACTTCTGCATTTTCACCCGAACATTGCACAAGAAAAGATAGAGGTTGTCCCTTGTGGAATCAATTGCGCAGTTTCGCCTTTTTGTGCAAACCCGCAAAGAAAAGGATTGCTCTTTGTCGGGAGTCTGGAACCGCGAAAGAATTTTGCCAACCTGGTGATGGCACTTGAAATTCTCGACAAAAAGGGAATTCAGGTAACGCTTATCATGACGGGCCCCAAGGGGTGGAAAAACAGTTCCGAAAACAGCCTGTTGCAAAATTCGCCGGTGGCAAAGAACATTCAGCATTTAGGTTTCGTGAGCGACGACAAGCTTAGAAACTTGTACGCCAGCAGCGCCGCGGTCATATTCCCTTCTGTATATGAGGGTTTCGGGCTCCCCGTATTGGAAGCGCTGAACTACAAGACGCCTGTCCTTACTACCAAAGGCTCCGTGATGGAAGAAATCGCGGAAGATTGCGGGATTTATTTTGACGCAAAGAATCCGGAATCTATTGCGCAAACGATTGAAGCCTTTTTAAACGGTCCACAAGATTTCTTGAGCGACAAAGAAGACAAGCGCAAAGCCATTCTCGAAAAATATCAGTGGAAAAATTCGGCGAAGAAGTTAGTGCAAATCTTTGAACGACTAGGCCGTTCTCGCGGAGGTGCCGCGTGAGAACTGCTATCATTCTTGTGACGTTCAACGGGTGGGAAATGACCCGAAACTGTCTGAACGACATGGCCGAGCAACTCAAGGACAGCGAACATTTCATAGTCGCCATTGCCGACAACGCTAGTTCCGACAGCACGATAGAAAACCTGCGCAAGGAATTTCCGACGGTTCATGTATACCCGAGCGACAAGAATCTTGGATTCGGAGCCGCCAACAATTTGGCCATCAAGGGTTTGCTTAGCGACAGAGAACAATTCGATTCGATTTGCCTGCTGAACAACGACACCCGATTGAAAGCCGATACGCTTCCTCGCTTGCAAAAAGCATGGGAAATGACAGAAGCTTTCACTCACGAATGCGGAAACGCTTACGCCGTTATAGCTCCAAGAACCAAAAACAAAGACGGCAGCGACCAGCCGAATTACTTTGCTGGTCTTGGTCCCGAAGGAATCGGAAGCTTGAAATTTTTCACGAACGCGCTCCGCAACGAAGAAGGTGCCGCTGAAATTTTGCAAGGAAAGCCGAGCAAAACAACGCAAGAAAACCTTTTGGAAACGCACTGGCTCAGTGGTGTATGCTGGATGCTCGGCAAAGAGCTTTACGACGCCTTGACAACCGAAGGCTCTTTCTTTGACGAAAAGATTTTCATGTATTATGAAGATGCGGACCTCGCCTTGCGCGCCCGCAAGTTAGGAGCCAGATTCTTTATTTGCAAAGATATCGAGCTCATGCACCTGGGTGGAGGCTCTGCGCAAAGTAATACAAGCCGCGCCATGCAACATGACCGCGCACAGCAATACGTATTTAAAAAGCATTTTGGCATTAAGGGACTTTTTCTCTCGAAGGCATTCCGCATTTTACGCAGTTCTGTACGAATTGCATCGGCTATTCCGCACATCGGTTCTAACGAAAAGAGAAAGTACCTTGTACACCACATGGCTTTGCTGAAAGCCGCTTTATGGTAAGGATTATGAAGAGTTCTCTAAAAACAACCGCATTAGCATTCCTTGCAACGATTTCTGTTGCATGGGCTAATCCTCATATTACTTTCGCTGATTCCGCACGCCACCACGAGGTGAATATTACGGCGCAATTGGCAGATTCCCTTGCGATTACGAACTTGACGAATGCGCCCACGCATTACGACAATTCGGCTTCGGTTCGCCTGTTCTTGAACGGGCACTTTACCGAACGATTCCTGTTCAACGCCAGCGTCAAGGTGAGCACGGATCACACGAATAAGGAAATCTACGACAACTTTTATAACCCCAGCGAAGGCGTTCCTTACAACAAGCAAAGCGACAACAAGCGCACTTGGGATATCTTTACCGCAAGCGCCCGCTACGACTTGGATGCAGTTAAGCTCCTTACCGGATTCGATTACCTGAGCATGGGTCCCGCCCGCCGTAACCACGTGATTCTGCGCGGCGAACAGAACAATTACCGCCCGTGGCAAGATTCGACAAGCCGAATTTACGAGCCTGCCCCCACGCCCTATTTCGGCTACCAATTTGAATTAGGCCCCATTGTTTACTCGCAGTACGCCATGAAGCTTTTCGAGAAGAAAAATTTTGGCAAGTACATGCACGTACACCGCTTGGACTTGAACCTGCCCAAGAACATTACGCTAGGTCTTTCGGAAACCGCACTCTACGGAAGCACCACTGAAGAAGAACCGAATCCGAACGAAGACGCCGATAGCACTGGCCGCGAATTTGAATGGGCCTACGTGATTCCGTTCATTCCTTACGTTTTCCAGGAGCACCTGCAGGGCGACCAGGACAACATTTCGCTCGCGTTCGATTTGAGCGTGAAGACGATTCCGCATTGGGAATTTTACGGAGAACTCTTGTGGGACGACATGAAGTCCCCCACAAGCATGTTCGATGACGGCTGGTGGGGCAACAAGTGGGCCACCTCTGTCGGCGTTGCCCGCGATAGCCTTAAGCTCGGCAGCACACTTTGGAACTGGTACTTGGAATACACGCGCGTAGAACCGTGGGTGTACACGCACCACAAGGGCGGTGGCTACACGTACCGCAGTTATTCTCAGAGCCTCGGCACCGATCTCGGCCCGAACAGTCGCGAAGTTTACAGCGAAGTCAGCGGACTCTACTCCATTTTCAAGGGAACGCTGCATGCAAGCGCCGTCGCCAAAGACACTGCCTTCGGCGGCAACATCACCGACATGCACACGCCCGAAAGCGCCACGGACAAGAAGTTCTTGAACGACAAAACCACCTTGCACTACGTAGAAATTGGCGGCAAAATTGAAATCAAGCCGTGGGAATGGATGACATTCCGCGCAGGCTATGACCGTTACTTTGGTGATTACGAAGGCTTCCGCGCTATGGTTGGCGGAAGCGTGCAATACTAAACTTACTCTTCAAATAAAGCTTTCAGGTGCTCGGGAGTTTTGGCTTCTAACGCCTTTGCACGCCACTGCGGATTCAGCAGTTTACGCGCAATGTTGGCGATAAACTGCGTATGGCACGTTGCAGACTCTGCCGGAGAAAGCAGCAGGCAAATGTACTGCGGCACCTGTCCCGCCTTCACTGCAATGTCGGTAAAGCCCTTCGGGCAAACCGCAAAAGCAAACAGAGGCTGCGGAAGTCCCGGCACGCGAGTATGCGGCAAAAGCAGCCCCTCGCCCATATAGATTCCCTGGGACACTCGTTCCGACAAAGACTTCCACGTCGCCATGGGATCAAACTTGACTGGACCATGCACCAAGGCATCGTAAGCAAAGCCCAAAGCCCTAGCAAAGGACTCGGGTTCTGCATAATGTTTTACGTAAATCGGTTGCATTTAAACCAACGCGTTGTCCATGAAGTCAAAGACCTTCGGCGATGTAGCCTTGGCAATCTTCTTGAATTCATCAAAGACAACACGCAGCTGACGCTTACCCGGTTCAATGTACTGTTCAAACTTCTGAATTCCCTTGACCTTGCTCAAGAAGCAGTAGGCGCCCATGGCCTGCATCACGCGCTGCAAGCTCGCGTGAATAAAGGCTTCCCAAGCGTCTTCCTTGGTGTAGGTCTTGGTTTCGCGATAAGAAACGCGCCAGTATTCAAAGAAATCCTTGATTTCGGTCAGAGAAAGTTCTACGTACGGATCCCACAAGAGAGAGGCCAAATCATAGAACATGGCACCACGGCGAGCGCCCTGGAAATCCACGAAAGCGATTTCGGAGTTCGGCTTCACCATGATATTCTGGCTTTGGAAATCGCGGTGCATCAAAACCTTGTGCTGGGCTTCCACAGAAACAGCAATCAAGGAATAGAACTGACGCACGTATTCGGGAACTTCTGCAATGCCCTTGAAATTCTTCAGGTAGTTTTCGGTAAAGTAGTCGGTTTCCCACTTGAGGGCGGCAAAATCAAAGCGACGCAGCCAGAGGTCAGAGCGAGAGCTGAAAAGCGAGCGAGAAATGTTCTGCCACTTGATCAAAGAATCGATGACTTCGGGGTAGAGAATACGAACGTTGCCCGTCTTCTTTTCGGAACCCGGCGAAACAATGTTGTCGAGCAAATTGTGAGCGCCCAAATCTTCTTGAAGCACGGAGCAAGAGGCTTCGTCTACGCAATAAATCTTAGGAACCGGAAGTCCGAAGGAATTGAAAGCTTCGGCATAATCCACGAAACGCTTAAAATCTTCATCGACCGAGGCAGAAACCTGCAGCACGGAGCTCTGCTTGCCAGAGACAATTCGATAATATTTACGGCCCGAACCGGCACCGGCGATAGAGGTGACTTCGTAATCGGCATAGCCGCGGGACTTCAAATACTTTTCAACAACAGGCGAAACAATTTCGTTACTCATGCCTTCCAATATAAAAAAAGACGAGAGACGAAAGACGAGAGACGAGAGAAAAATCTCGCCTTTAAGCTACGAGAATTTGATGCGCGGGTCTACGAGCGTGTAGAGGATATCGCTGAACAAGCGGCCAATCATCGCCATCAAGCTGCTGAGGAAGATGACGCCCATGACCACGTTATAGTCGCGGTTCACCATGGAGTTGTAATAAAGCAGGCCCATGCCGTCGATATCGAAGACCTTTTCAATAAGGAGCGCACCCGCAAACATCAGGGTGCAGATTTCGGAAAGGCGTGTGGCGATCGGGATGAGGGCGTTACGGAGAGCGTGGCGAACGAGCGCCTGATTAAAGCTCATGCCCTTCGCCAGAGCCGTACGCATGTAATCCTTGCCTAGCTCTTCCAGCGCGGAGTTCTTCATCAGGAAGGTCAGGAACGCGAATTCGCTAATCATGTAGCAGAAGATCGGCAGAATCAAATGGTGCCCGAGGTCCACAATCTTTTCGAAGAAGGTAAAGTCCTCGAAGTCATCGCTCGTGAGGCCGCCCAGCGGGAAAATGTCGAGGTACGAACCGCCCGCGAGGAAGATGATGAGCAAGATACCGAGAGCGTAGCCCGGCATCACGTAGCCCGAGAAAATCACGCCCGAAGAAAGGGAATCTAGCTTGCTCCCGTGATGTACCGCCTTCCAGAGGCCAAGCGGAATGCAGACCAAGTAACTCAAGAAAAACGAAGTTATTCCAAAGAACAGCGAAATCGGGAAACGACTCGTAATCACATCCCACACGGGGAGGCCATAGGTATAGCTTGAGCCCAAGTCCAAGTGCAGAACGTTCCAGAGCCAAGTCAGATAACGTTTCCAGGCGGGTTGGTCAAAACCGAAGTACGCCTGGATTTGCGCAATCTGATCAGGCGAGAGAGCCTTGGAGGCATCTACCCCGCCCTTCATGGCCGCAGCCTGCTGCGCACGCGAAATCATTTCCTCCACAGGTCCACCCGGCAACAGCTGGATAAGGATAAAGCATACCAGTGAAATCCCGATGAGAGTCGGAATCATCAAAAGTAAGCGACGGAGGATATAAGAACGCATCTAAGGTGTCATCCTGAGCGCAGTCGAAGGATCTAGCGCATCTTGCCGGAGCGGAGGACGTCCATCATGTTGAAGGGTCTAGCGGTTCCGTTGGCGATGTGGCAAGCGAGGAAGTTCACAGCATCCACAGTACCTTCGGCGTAAATCTTACGGCCGCACACGTTGTGCTGGAATTCAAAGTGAACCGTACCATCGGCGCTGTCGAGGCTGTAGGTGTGGAAGGCGTGACCGCCGAGGTATTCTTCGGGCACATGCATGCGTTCCATCTGTTCCTTCTCGTCGCGGACCTTTTCGATATCGTCGACGGTGAAGTCGAAGCCCATCTTCTGGAAGTCGCCCACCACGGCCTTCGCGGTACCGCTCGTATCGGCCTTGGTCTTCTGGTGGCTTTCGACCACGGAGAGTTTGTAGCCGCTGAATGCCGTCGGGAATTCCTTGGCCAAAAATTCAATCATCATCTGGAAAGCAACAATCTGCTTTGCCATGTTCGGGGCAATCACGCTCGGGTGATTGGCATCGGCAACGAGCTTGGCGAGCGCTTCGCGGTCGCCGCCGGTGGTGCCCATCACGAACGGAATCTTGTGCTTTACGTAGAAAGCGGCGTTGTCGTTTACGGCCGTCGGATGCGTGTAATCGATGCAAATGACGTTCGGATACTTTTCAAGAACTTCGCCAATGCGAGCTTCGCGATTGCTCGGCTTCAAAAGTTGGATGGTCTTGCCGGCGACTTCGGCTTCGTTTTCCACAATAATTTCACCCGTCAGAGAATACGGAACGAGTTCGAGGCCGCGGGCCACGCAGGTTTCGGCCACAATGCGGCCCATGTTGCCCGGAATACCATTTACCATCACTTGTACAGACATAATAACTCCTAGTTTTTTGGAGAACAAGATAGTAAAAGGTGTCAGGGAGCAGAGTCAGGGTTCAGGATTAACGAGCTTCGAACAAACCTATTCGGGGCAAAAGAAAAGCTATATTTAGGAAAAAGTTTACAAGATGTCTTTAGAAGAAAACATAAACAGTTCCACCAAGCCGCCCCTCTGGACGCGGAATTTCGTGACGGTTGCCGCCGCGAACTTTTTGCTGTTCTTCAGTTTTTACCAGCTGCTGCCGATCCTTCCGCTATACATTATCGAAAAATTCCAGACGGACAACGCGACTGCCGGATTCATCATCTCGCTCTACACCATTGGCGCTCTCGCCTGCCGACCGTTCGCCGGTTTCCTGGTGGATACCCTCAGCCGTAAGCCCCTGTACTTCTGGACGTTCTTCGCGTTTACCGCCTGCTTTCTAGGCTACAAGACCGTCGGCATCTTGCCGATTCTCGCCGCCGTGCGGTTTGCCCATGGCCTATTCTTCGGCATTTCGAGCACGGCGAGCAACACGGTCGCCATCGACGCCCTGCCGGCATGTCGCCGCGGCGAAGGCATCGGCTACTTCGGCATCAGCGTGAACCTTGCCTTTGCGACAGGCCCCATGACAGGCATGTTCCTGTACGAAGCCTTCGGCGACACTCTCGTATTCGCCATTTCAATCATCTTGTGCGTCATCGGACTTATCCTGGTGCAGACCCTGAACGTTCCGCGCAAAGAGAAAAAGCCGCACGCCCCACTTTCACTCGACCGATTCTTTCTCACCCGAGCCATTCCGCAGTTTGCAAATTTCATTTTCGTCGGATTCGCCTACGGCCCGGTAACAAACTATATCGCACTTTACGCCAAGGAACTCGGTATCGGAGGATCCGGCTGGTTCTACGCCCTGATTGCTGCGGGCCTGATTATGAACCGCATCATGACAGGCAGACTTATTGACCGTGGCTACCTGATTCACCTGGTGGGTACAGGCATGACCTTGAATGTGGTCGCCTACTTCTTACTCGCGTTCAGCCACACGTCCGCCGCCTTCTTTATTTCGGCATTCCTTATCGGAACAAGTCTCGGCCTCATTTTCCCTGGGTACCAGACGATGTGCGTGAACCTCGCCCGTCACGACCAGCGCGGTACCGCCAACAGCACCTACCTCTCCGGCTGGGATATCGGAATCGGTACAGGCATTCTAGTAGGAGGCTCCATGGCAGGGCATTTCGGTATGCACCAGCCCGTATTTCTCGCCTGCGCCGTAGCACTCGTCATCGCAGATGTCCTCTACTTTACCTGGACATCAAGGCACTATCTGAAGAATAAACTCGAAGGATAGATGGATTAGGAACGTTTGTCTTCGTACATCATCTCATCGGCGCTGACAACACTCCGCCTGAAATTCGTGGCGCGACCATCCCAGGCGGCATAGCCGACACTCACCTCGATCGTATACTTTTGCGGGCCCCGCCTATTCGAGATTTCGTCTTGCAGGCATTCTCGAATTACAGAAACAACCCCCTCCGGCATTTCCGTATGGGCAATCATCAGAAACTCATCGCCACCGTAGCGGCAGAGAAAAACCGACTTTCCTAGCCGTCCGCAAGCATTCTTAAGCGCCTTCGAAATCACCACCAGTGCCATGTCCCCCTCTACATGCCCATAGGTATCGTTGATCTGTTTAAAATGATCTACGTCAACCATAATCACATAGGAATTTTTGGATTCGCGCAGCTGCATCAGGTAACGTTCCAGCTGATTTCGGTTATTCAGCGAAGTCAGGGAATCCGTCGATATTAACTGATTCTGCGAATTCAAATAGACAAAGAGGATTATCAACGTACACCAGAAGCAGAAAATCGGCGTCGTCAGGGATAAGAAAACCTGCGCTCCCGCAGCAATAATACACCCAGGGGTATAACTTGCCACGATCAGGATAGTCTTAAGGTTCTTTCGATGCTCAGGTTCCAAGCCTCGAACAACAGCGCGAATTGTTACCGTCATTATATACACAAACGGTAGGAACAACAAAACGAAATAGTAAAGGTCAATAGGTTCTAGTTCCTTGTCAAGCCAAAAATCTGGCAAGAGCACAAACGAAACTAGCAATAGAACCATTTCTAAAAAAATTGGAATTTTCAGTTTTGCCTGAAGGCGTTGTATCTGCACACGGGTCATTTCTGGCCGCGTACTTATTTCGGCATACATAAAGCAGCTATAGAACAGGAATGCCGCCACAATCGCGTTCGAATAATTTACCGCCAAGACGGTAAACGTATTTTTGAGAATGGTGCCGTCATTCACTAGCGCCCACAGCGAGTCGCTCGCGAAATAAAGAATATGCCACAGCACCAGTTTATAGAACAGCTTAAACTTCTGTTGCGGAGTCGGGAGTCTTTTGATACTATACAGGAGCAACATCAGGACGCAGATGCACCCGATATTCACTTCCGTATAAAAAGTAAAGACACTCATGTTAAAGAAAAATATACACATTTTCAAAAAAAGTTCAAAAAAAAATGTTTTTTTCTAAATTACGGGACATGAAACCCTGGAAACTCTTGAATACGGAATATCTGGTTAACGCCCCCTGGCTAAAAGTCGCCAAAGAAACCTGCGAATTGCCCAATGGCAAGGTCATCGATGATTTTTATACGTTGTGGCAACCGGACTGGGTGCTTATCCTTGCCCGAACCCCCGAAAGCAAGTGGGTCATGACGGAACAGTACCGCCACGGCACGGGTAAAATCGCCTTGGAGTTCCCCGCAGGAATCATTGACAAGGGCGAAACGCCGGAACAGGCCGCAATCAGGGAATTGCAGGAAGAATGCGGATTCAGATTAGACGAGAGACGAGAGGCGAGAGACGAGAGATGCAAGGCATACCTCGGCTCATTTCCGGTGAACCCGGACAGGCACCGCGGCAAGTTCCACGTGGTATTTATCGACGGCGTTGTAAAGGGCGGCTCCACCCACTTCGACAGCACCGAAGAGATTGAAAGCCTGCTACTGAGTGACGAAGAATTGCAGGTCAAAATGGCCGACGGCACGTTCAATCACCCGCTACAGATGGCGGGATATTTGAAGTATAAATTGCAGAAACGCGCGATGTAATTCCTTGTCACCGTATTTGTCTTCGGCGCCAGGCTTTAGGTCTTCGTCGGTATAGCCGCTCACAATGCGTTGCAGCACGACCTTGCGTTCTGCTTCGTCATAAGAAAAGTGAATGCGGAAAGTGCGATACGCAAGCACACCCGTATGTGCAGATTCGTCGACAGTCAAGCGACGGCGAGAGCTATCGAAAACATCCTTCGAGAAATTTCCGCGGGAAAGCTGCACCTGTGCAAAGCTAAGCAAATCAAAGGCGCTATGCTCGGCAATCCAGCGGTTCTGCGCATCGAACGCGTCCGTGACCTGAACCGACCACAAGTCGCCCACTTGCTCTTCGACCCAACCCGCCTTGGCATCGGGGAAAGCATCCGCCATAGGAATGTAGGGCTTGATATCGAGTACGGGCGTTCCGTTCAGCAAATCCGACTCGTCTACATATAAAGTAAGACCTTCGACTTTCAGCAGGCGCACACAGCTTAAGCCAATCGGATTCGGGCGGTAAGGGCTCCGGCTTGCAAAGGTGCCTACACGGTCCTTGCCTTTCGGCGGTACGGGCGGACGCGTTGTCGGGCGCCAACCCTCGTTCTCGTGGAACTGAAAAATCACCCAGATGCGTTCAAAGCCCTCAAGGTCGCGAAGCGCCGTTTCGAAATTCATCCCCGACTTGAGTTCAATTCGGCCCGGATGCCCCGCAAACAGCCTCCCCTGCCGAGGAGCGTCGTACTTGTAAATGGCATCGCCATAAAATGTACCGATTGAAGAAATTTCCACAGCAGAAAATATAGAATTTACCACCCTTTTTCCTGTCTACTGCCTACTGTCTACCGTCTACTTTGACGCCTTCGGCGTCCGTGGCTACGGCTCAAAAATGCGAAAAAAATTTTTCGCGCTTTACTCGCCTTGCACACTTTTTCTAAATTTGTGCCCGATGAAAGATAAAGCTAAAAAACTGATTGAAAAGTACGAGGAACTGGAATCGGAACTCGGGAATCCGGAAGTTCTTTCGGACCAGGCCCGTTACAACAAGATTCACAAGCAGTACAAGGGTATCGAAAAGGCTGTACTCAAGGCTAAGGAATACCTGCAGATGCTAAACGACCAGGAAGAATGGAAGGCCGCCCTTGGCGATTCCGACCCTGAAATGGTCGCGATGGCGAAGTCGGAACTTTCCGACATCGAAAAGAAATTGCCGGTTATTACCGACGAGCTCCAGATTTTGATGGTCCCGAAGGATCCGTGGGATT
>JAEEGH010015930.1_pt1 | contig 16245 bp, 10 predicted proteins | sample 9134181 | NCBI WGS metagenome assembly JAEEGH01 (sample SAMN16246544, study PRJNA631951) | gut metagenome | biome: gut microbiome; feature: rumen; material: DP-attached | host: Bos | place: Iran: Karaj | collected 2018-10
TGCTGTTTATCAACGAAAACGGTTTGGCCAAACTGGACATTGCACTAGCCCGAGGCAAGCACTATTACGACAAGCGCGAATCACTGAAAACCAAGGATTCGAAGCGGGAGCTTGAAAGAATGGAGAGATACTAATTGACAATTGACAATTGATAATTGATAATTGATAATTGACAATTAGCGGTTTAAAGTGAATTAGAAGGAGAAACAATAGCCGACGCGGAATGCGATGGGTGAAGCGTACGGCGTTCCTACTCCTGCTGTCGCAATGCCACTCCAACTCAGATTGTATAACACCATGTAATACACATAACTGCCGTTGTAGGCATACTGTCGGTAACCGCCGCCCACAAAAAGGCTATTAAACCATTTGCTCCCTGTAGTGGAATGGTTGTAACGGGATAAACCGTACATGACCTCATCCTCCACATGGAGAAACAAGCCTTTGTAAATCTGACAGTTGGTATATGGTGCGATGCCGAAATAATGCGCATAGGTACTGCCATAGGTCGAGTTGAAATTGCAATTCAGGTCATAGACGCCGCGCAGGCCCACCTCCCAGGGACTGAAAATGCGATAGCCCACTTGGGGCGCAATGCCGAAGTTGAAGTAATTCCCATAAAGGCCCAAGTCAAAGTCGCCGCCGACAACTATCTTACCCTTCAAATCCGGCACATCGGGAAGGAACTGCGCCGAGGCCTTGCCGGCAAAGCCGAGAAGCATCAGACAAAGTGATGCGATGATTGCAAAACGTTTCATAGCCACGTATTTTTCCGCAAAAATACAATAAAATCCTTATCCGCTCGTATCCAATAATAGTTTATCTTTGCCTTTTCAATCAACTTTATGAAGCAAAAACATATCTTATTCATAATCAGTTTGTTGGTTTTCCTTGGAACAGCCTGCAAAAAAGAGCACAACATCAACCCCGACTCCGGTTTGAAACTGGAATTCTCGGCTGACACGGTGCTTTTCGACACGGTCTTCACCTCTTTGGGTTCGGCCACACATGAGTTGATGATCTACAACAGGCATAGCGACGACTTGAAAATCAGTTCCATACGTCTCATCCATGGCGACGACTCCCCTTTCCGTTTCAACCTTGACGGTGAGAGTGCTACCGAGATCTACGACAAAGTCATCCCCGCCGAGGACAGCCTCTTCTCCTTTCTGCGCGTTACCATCAATCCGAACGACCTGAACACGCCTTTCGTGGTGGAAGACGAGCTGGAATTCATCACCAACGGTAACACACAGACCATCAAGCTCTTGGCTTGGGGTCAAAACGCCAATTACATTGTAGCCGACAAGGTCGTTTACATTGGCGATGAGCCTTATCCTTACCATATCGTCGCCGACAGCCTACAAACCACGGTGTGGACCAAGGAAAGGCCTTACGTCATTTATGGCTATGCGCTCATCAACTCGTATGGAACCCTAAGGATCGAAGAAGGCACTCGTATTTACTGTCACCAAAATGGCGGCATTCTTTCGTGGAGCGACGGTCAGCTCATCATCGACGGAACCGCCGAAGAACCTGTCATCATTCAAGGTGACCGTTTGGAACCTTATTACGAAAACACGCCGGGTCAATGGCAACAGATATTGATGATGGATGGTCGCGCCGGTGCCGACCATCGCATCAGCCATGCCATCATTCGCAACGGCACCATCGGCCTCAACAGCCAGTCGGTGCTGAAACCCACGGAATGCGCTTTGCGCATCGACAACACCATCGTTGAAAACCAAAGCGGCTATGGCCTTTTCTCCATCCTTTATGCCGTTGAGGCCAAAAACTTCGTCATCGCCAACTGCGGCTTTGCCAACGTGTGGGCCTTCGGTGGCGACTATCGTTTCGTGCACGGCACCATCGCCAACTATTGGAACGCCAACGAGCACAACAAGAACGAAAACGCCGTTTCAGTGGCCAACTACGCCATCGGCGGCAACAACGAGCCCTTCTATTATCCCTTCCGCATGGAGATGGACAACTGCATCGTCTACGGCAAACAAAAGGACGAATTCAAGGCCACCTTTGGCCCTGAGGCCGATTCTCTCTATACCTTCGACCACTGCCTCATCAAATCGGAAAAATACAATGGAACGATGCCCGGCTTCAGCCATTGCCTCTTCAACCTTGAACCTTGCTTTGCCGATCCGATGAAGCCCGACTGCCATCTCGACAGCATCGCCTCACCCGCCATTGGCATGGGCAACCCGCTGTTTGGCAACGAAGTGCCTAGCGATTTAGATGGCGTATCAAGGGTGGGTGCGCCTGATATGGGGGCGTACCAATACATACCGAGATAATTGATGGTGTTTAGCAAGGAGACGTATGCAATGCGTCTCTACAGATCAATAAACAACCTTAACCTTTAGGGTCTTCGTGTTGCCGACGCCATCGGTCACCACGACTTTCACGTTGTTGGTGCCTTTCTTCATCTTCTCATCGAACTCGTAGTAGAGCAGGTCGTTCTTGGCATCGTACTTGCCCAAGACCCACACGTCATCCAGATAGATGTCGTAGGTCTCGATGCCCGTCATGTCGTCGGCGATCTTGAAACGCAACGACTTCAACGCATTCACGGCTTGTCCGTTCTTGAAGTTGGAAGCCTTGACCGTAGGTGCCACCGAGTCGATCTTGATGGTATACTCGCCCATGGTATAGGTCTTCACTTCCATGCAGCCGTTCTTCATTGTGCCGCCCAACGAGGAGACCTTGCCGTTTTTGTCTATGCTGGCGATATACATCCTCTTGTCGTATGCCCATTTCTCTTCAGGTCGGATGCGCACCGTGAACTTCTTGAAAGTGGTCATGCCCTCATCGCCAAAGCGATAGATGCGCGAGCAGCAACCCGCCTCATCACGTTGACCCGTCGGTATCCACTCGTCACGGAAGAGCGTATTATCTTCCATGGAGACGTTGAAGTCGTCGATGGTAATGTTGTTGTTGAGCGAGCCGTCGGCCTTCACAAAATATTCGCTGCGACGACGCTCGGGACGTTCCACCTCAACAGGAGCCACGCCCACCAATTTGAACGATGCCGTCGAGCTATTGCCCGCATAATCCGTAATCTTGAAGCACACATTCACCGTGTCGCCTTCCGCCACCTTGACCGTTCCGTTCTTCTTCTTGATCATGCGCAAATGATTGTTCGGGTCGACATCGGTGCGCACATAACTCGACTTCTTCTCCTTGTAATGGCGATAGTCGAGCAGGCTGTTCACATAACGCGGCTCGCTGTAGGAAAAACTGTCGGCCTCCACCTGGAAAGCCAGCTCGTCGTCAAGATAAAGTTCATAAAAATACGGGCCGTTCTTATTTGTCGAGGCACCCACCATGTCGTAGGTACACACGCCAAATGAAATCTCGCCGTTGCCGTGGACATATTCTCGCTCCTTTAAGCTATATTTGCCTTTTTGTCCCTCCGTCAAGGAGAAATACTTCGGCTTGATTCCTCCTTCCAAGGTCGACTCATCACCCAGAGGATACACCGAGACGCCAAGGATGGTAGGACGCACATTGTCCTCAATCTTATAGCCGAAAAACATCGGGTTGACAGGTTTCTCACTGCCTGTATGACGGATCTCGAAGTGAAGATGGGGGCCACCCGAACTGCCAGAGTTGCCAGAGATGCCAATCACGTCGCCTCGCTTCACGGGGAACTTATCCGCATCAAGATAGATTTGAGAGGTGTATTTCTTGTTCTTATATTGATACTGCTTCACATATTTGGCCACATCGCTGGAAAAACGCTGCAAGTGGGCATACACCGTCGTAAAACCATCGTAATGCGTGATATACAACACATTACCATAGCCGTAGGGCGACACACCGATGCGACTGATATAACCATCGGCCACGGCATACACCTTCTTGCCTTCCACACTCTGCGTCCTAATGTCAAGACCAGCATGGACGTGGTTGGGACGGATTTCGGCAAAGGTGGCCGACAGCATAATGGGAATATCAAGTGGGTTGCGGTATTGAGGATAGGTCTGAGCGGTCGCACCGACGGTGACCGCCATGGCAAGCAAAACCAATAAAGAACGCAATTTTGTCATCGTTGTAAACTTTAATAAAATATTGGGCAAAGATACACTTTTTTTCTATTTTTGCATCGGTTTTTGAAACAAAACAATGCGTCGACAAACAAGAAAAGAGAAAATCCAAGCCTGGCTTTCATCGCCCTACATGCTGTTGGCCTATCGGTTGATTGCCACCTTACTGGTGCTCAGCATCAGCCGTTGGATGCTCTATCTGTTCAACCTACAGTTTTTCCACCAGCTGGACACTGGCCAAGCCTTGGCGCTATATCTGCAAGGCATGCGTTTCGACTTACCCATCGTTTTCGGTATCAACATCCTAACCATCATTTTCTATTGTCTTCCCTCACGCATCATTTATAAAGACGAGTTGCAGACCTTCGTCGACATCATCTACATCGTCGCCAATGCCGTCGTCGTCTTGCTGAATTTTCTGGATATCGTGTGTTTCCGTTTCTTCGGCAAACATCTCACCGTCCATTTCCTCAAACTGCTATTTAATTCCGACGAGGTGTCGTTTGGCGTTGTCAGGCAAGTCTTATTCGACTATTGGTATTTGTTGGTCATCTTCGTTCTCTTCGTGCTGATTATCATTGTAGTAGCCCAACACACCAAGCTCAAGAAGCCGGAGAAGGAAGAGAAGCCACATTGGCAGCTACGACAGTCCATCAGCCTCGTTGTGATGCTTTTGCTCACGGTCCTTGCCGGTCGTGGCGGACTCCAAGCCAAGCCCATTTCAGTGGAAACCGCCATGCAATATACCGACCCCCAAAACGCCCCCATCCTGCTTAACACACCTTTTTGCCTACTCACCACACATGAAACCCCGCTGAAAGAACGAACCGGAGAATATGTAAGCGACTTCTCCCCCATCCACTACGACCTGAAGGCCAACCGTTTCCTTGAAAGCGACAGCCTTACCATGGACAGCGTATCGAGCAACTTGGTCGTCATCATCCTGAAAAACCTTGGGCAGGAAATGGTGAGTTACTATAGCCACGACCGCCGCTCACAGCTCACGCCTTTCCTCGACTCACTCTTAAGCCAAAGCCTCACTTTCAACGGCATGTCGAACAGCCGTAGGAGCCTTGAGGTGTTGCCTGCCATCCTGGCCAGCATCCCCTCAATGATGGAGAACGACTTTGTGAGGTCACCCTACGCCGATAACGACTTCGACGCCTACAGCAAACACCTTCAAAAACAGGGTTACAACACCATCTTCATGCACGGTGGCAAGAACGGCGTGCTGGGCTTCGACGAGTTCTCACGTCGCGCCGGATTCAGCAAATACTTCGGTCGCACCGAATATGGCGACGACAGCGACTACGACGGACAATGGGGCATCTACGACGGGCCTTTCCTGCAATATGCAGCCCAAACTCTGAACCGCGTCAATGAACCATTTGCCACCACCATCTACACCCTTTCATCACGCTATCCCTACAAGGTCCCGAAGGATTTCGTTCTGCCCAAGGAAAGCTATTTCTGGACGGGCTTTGAGAAAACGGTGTATTATGTGGATTGCGCCATGCGGGATTTCTTTAAAGCCGCTGCACCCATGCCATGGTTCGACCATACCTTGTTCGTCATCACGGCGGATTATTCCAACAGCGAGCATTTTCAGCCCGAATACTGCAATGTATGGGGTATGTATTCCATCCCGATTGCCTTCTATTATCCAAAGAAAATCAAGCCATTGCATTGTGACGAGATTGCCCAACAAATCGACCTTGGGCCATCCATCCTCTCCGCGCTGGATGTCAACGACACGCTGTTTTCCTTCGGGCGCAACCTCTTTGACACCATCAGCGAACAGGCTTTTGCCAGCTATTACAACCTTACCTATCAATATTGCGACGGCACCTATTTGGTACAATCCGATGGCGAGGAGCCCTTCGGAATATTCAAGCCCATCAACGACTCGCTCCTGAACAACAATCTCGTCGACCGGCTGCAATGTCCCGATGTGTACGACAAGTTGTACCGTTTCCTTCAAGTGTACAACAACAGGATGATTTCCAACAATTTGAAACCCACAACAGACGACTTCCATGAGCAAGCTGAAGATACGATTCATCATTAACCCCATCTCCGGCAAGAAGCACAAAGACCATCTTCCGCAGCAAATCGAGGAGCATCTTGACCACACGAGATTCGACCATGAGATCTTCATCTCGCAATATTCAGGCCATGCCAGTATTCTCGCGAAAGATGCAGTCAACCAGCATATTGACATTCTCGCAGTGGCTGGTGGCGATGGTTCCATCAACGAAGTGGGAACGCCGCTCATAGGAACCAACATGGCCTTGGCCATCATTCCATGCGGCTCGGGCAATGGACTGTCGCATTGCTTGAACATCCCACTCGATCCCGTCAAGGCCCTACACATCATCAACGAAAACCATCGTCGAAAAATCGACACCGTGGACATCAATGGGCAGTCGTTCATCAGCATTTCCGGAACAGGATACGATGCCAAAGTGGCCGAGGACTACAGTAAAGACCCGCACCGTGGCTTCGAGACCTATTTCAGATACATCGTCCGCAACTACATCACCATGAAGGAGCAGCCTTATACCATCATCACGCCAGATGAGACCTGTGACGTCGAAGCTTTCTTCATCTCCTTTGCCAATTCCAATCAGATGGGCTACGACTTCCCTATTTCGCCCCATGCCTCGTTGTGGGACGGCAAGGTGGACCTATGCATCGTGCAGAAACCCAACCCTTTGGAGCTCCCCATTATGGGAGGCTATATGATTGATGGTATGATGGACAAAGCGCCCAAAGTCAAAATCATACAAACCCCAGAGGCCACCATCATTCGTCCCAAGGCCGATGTCATCAACCTTGACGGCGAGTCCATCATGATGGAAAAAGACCTCCATCTCAAAGTCAACCCATTAAGTCTCAACATCATTTGCAATGAAACACAAAAGTGACAACAACGGAACCGTTTACTCCACCAATCCTGACTTCGTCTTCGCTTACGGGGAAGAAGAAGCCGTCACCATAGCACCTGCCAAGCAAAACCTACGCGTGATGCTCGACAAAAAGCAACGCGCTGGCAAAAAAGTGACGCTCATCACGGGCTTCCAAGGCTCCGACTTCGACTTTGCCGTGTTGGGCAAGGAACTGAAATCGGCTTGCGGCGTGGGTGGTAGCGTCAAAGACGGCGAAATCTTGCTGCAAGGCGACTTTCGCGAAAAAGTGTTGGCCTTACTGCTCCAGAAAGGATATACTAAAACCAAAATTAGCGGAATATGATTGAAAAATACATAACGATCCTAAAGAATTTCACCCTGAAGATGGGGCTTGACTATAATCTTTCGGCCATCATCGCCGAATCGATTTCCACCTTGACCCTGTTGGTTTTCAGTTTAGGCGTTTTCTTCCTAATCAAGTTCATCCTGAAGAAAACCGTCTACAAAATCATCCAACTCTCAACCAACAAGTACGATGATTTGCTCATCAAGAACAAAGTCATAGGTCGGATGTGCTTGCTCATTCCTGCCCTTATCACTGGAGCATTATTAAACCACGTGCTCCCTGACTTTCCAGAAACAGCGGCATTTTTGACGAAAGCGGTCAACGTATTTGAAATCATCATTTGTACCATGATTCTCAGTGCTTTCGTTTCGACGGGCGAAGACTTGTACAACATGCATGAAATGTCAAAAATCAAGCCTATCACCGGGCTGGTACAGGTCATCAAGATCGTGCTCTACATCATGACGGTTTTGATTATTATCGCTTATGTGTTGGGCACCAAAATCGGCACTGTCCTGATCAGTATGGGTACCATGTCGGCCATCATCATACTTGTCTTCCAAGACACCATCAAGGGATTTGTGGGCAGTATCCAGCTCTCTGTCAACGACATGCTTCGTATAGGTGATTGGATTGCCGTTGGTCCTGCCGATGGTAACGTATTGGAAATCAACCTCACCACGGTAAAAGTGCAGAACTGGGACAACACCATCACCACCATCCCGACCTACACATTGGTTTCGTCTCCCTTTACGAATTGGCGCGGGATGACTGAATCGGGCGGACGACGTATCGCGCGCACCATCAACATCGATGTGAACACCATCCGTTACTGCACGCCTGAAATGTTGGAGAAATACAAACATTATTCTCTCATAAAGGACTATATCATCCAGCGTCAAGAAGACATTGAAGAATACAACAAGGCCAATAAAATCGACACAAGCGAGATTATGAACGGTCGCCAGCAGACCAACCTCGGCATCTTCCGCGCCTACATCAAGGCCTACCTCAACAACAACCCCAAGTTGAACCACAACCTGACCATGATGGTGCGGCAGATGCAACCCACCGAGTTTGGTGTACCGTTGCAAATCTATACCTTCAGCAGCGATAAGCAATGGGTCAACTATGAGGAAATCCAAAGCGACATCTTCGACCATATCATTTCGGCGGCAACGATGTTTGATTTGAGAATATACCAGAAACATTAGTTGAGAGTTGAGAGTGTAGAGTTTAGAGTCAGTTTAAAGTTTAGAGTTTGTAGGGCTGTCACACTGTGGCAGCCGTAAAAATGCGAGAATAAGATTTATGAACGCAGGAAAAGTTTTTACAGAAAAGTACCTGAAACTGATGTTCAAGCAGTTGCGTGACGCCACACCCGAAGAGGTGATGGAGGAATTAGAGCATTGCCGCCGCGAGAACCGCAGACCTGTACGCGTGCCACGCTATTTCAGAGGCTTTTTCACAGAAGAGAAATTCAACGCGTCAACAGGTTTTGAGATGCAGGTTTTCAGACACGATGAAACGCTAAGGTCCCTGAACCCTGAGCCTGTCGATGGGTCGAAGGGCCGCCCCTCACGCAAACTTCTCCTCTACCTCCACGGCGGTGCCTTCATCTACCCTCCCGTGTTCTTCCATTGGCGTTTCCTGCACGACCTTGCCTTGCGTACGCATTGCGATGCTTTGCTGCCCGTCTATCCTAAGTCGCCCGAATACGACTGCGAACATTCAGTAAAGACCTTGCTTGAATATTATAAAAACATCTCTGAAACAAACCAATACGATGAAATCCACCTTGTAGGTGATTCCGCAGGGGCATGTTTGTGCTTAGTCGTGGCTCAAGAAGCCCACAAAAACGGCTGGCAGAAGCCCTTGACCACTACCCTGCTCTCCCCTTGTGTCGACCTCAGCCACACCAAGGAAAAAGAGATGCGTGCTTTACAAGAAAAAGACAGCATGTTGCAACTCGACCGTGTGATTACCCTCAATGCTATCTGGCAAGCCGAGTTGCCCATAAAGCATCCTTGGGTCAGCCCTATCTTCGGCGACTTCAGCGGTATCGACAACCTCAGCGTTTACTATGGCTCCGACGAAATCCTGCAGCCCGATGACCTCTTCCTTAAAGAGACTTATGAAAAAGCCGGAAAGACAGGCGTTTTCCGCGAGTATCCAGGCATGTTCCATACCTTCGTGATGTTTCCGATTCCTGAAGGATTCAAAGCCACAAGAGAAATCGCAACGACCATCAAAAGCGGACACTAACGGGACATCCTTTCTTGTAGCTCCAGCATCTCGTCGCGGTACTTTGCGGCACTGAGGAAGTCCATCTCCTTGACAGCCCGCTCCATGTTCTTCTTCGCCTGCTGAATGGCCTTTTGCAGTTGCTCCTTCGACATGTAGGTAGCCTGACCTTCGGCAGCCATAGTGGGAGCATGACCCTCCTGTGAGTATGATACAGGCTGAGTACCTTTCAATGTACCCAATGAATTATCAATGGCTTTAACAATGGTCTTGGGCACGATGCCATGTGCCTCGTTGTAGGCCATCTGCTTGGAACGACGTCGGGCCGTCTCATCAATGGTCTTGCGCATCGAGTCGGTGATGGTATCGGCATACATGATGACCTTGCTCTCCGCATTACGGGCAGCACGGCCTGCCGTCTGCACCAAAGAACGCTCGGAACGCAGAAAGCCTTCCTTGTCGGCATCCAGGATGGCCACAAGGCTGACCTCGGGCAAATCCAAGCCCTCACGCAAGAGGTTTACTCCAACCAACACGTCGAAATCACCCATACGCAGGCCTTGCAAAATCTCCACACGCTCCATCGTGTCCACATCGGAGTGAATGTATCGCGTCTTGATCTTCAAGCCGTTGAGGTAAGTGTTCAGTTCTTCAGCCATGCGCTTGGTCAAGGTAGTGACGAGTACGCGCTGGTTCTTCTCTGTCACCTTGTGGATTTCGTCGATGAGGTCATCGACCTGGTTCAAGCTCGGACGCACTTCAATCACCGGGTCAAGGAGACCTGTGGGACGGATCAGTTGTTCCACATACACGCCTTCGCTCTGCTGCAACTCAAAGTCGGCTGGTGTGGCGCTGACATAAATGGTCTGTCCCGTGAGCGCCTCAAATTCATCGAATTGCAAAGGCCTGTTATCCAAGGCCGAAGGCAAACGGAAACCATACTCCACCAAGGTCTGCTTGCGCGAACGGTCGCCGCCGTGCATACCTCTAATCTGTGGTATGGTGACATGGCTCTCGTCGATGATAGTGATGAAGTCATCAGGGAAATAATCGAGCAAGCAGAATGGTCTCGTCCCTGGACTGCGCCCGTCGAAATAACGCGAGTAGTTTTCAATTCCCGAACAATAGCCCAATTCCTTCATCATCTCGATGTCGAAGTTGACGCGGTCTTCCAGACGCTTGGCCTCCAGATTCTTTCCAATCTCGCGGAAATACTCGGCCTGCTTGAACATATCGTCTTGGATTTCAACGACAGCTGAGTTGAGTTTGGCTTGCGAGGTGACGAAGATGTTGGCAGGAAAGATGGTCACCTCAGACAGTTCCTCCATACGGCGCCCCGTCACAGGATTGAGCATTTCCAGGCTGTCTATTTCGTCATCCCAAAACACGATACGGTAGGCATAGTCGGCATAGGCAGGAAATACATCCATGGTCTCCCCTTTCACCCTAAACTTACCTTGCGTGAACTCAATCTCGTTGCGCACATACAAAGCCCCGACCAAGGCCTTGGCCACCTCGTCTCGGCTGATCTTCATGCCACGCTCCAAAAATATCACATTCTTTCCGAAGTCATCGGGGTTGCCAATGCCGTATAGACAAGACACCGAAGAAACCACAATGATATCGCGTCGCCCCGAAAGCAAAGCAGAAGTCGTGGCCAAGCGCATCTTGTCGATGTCCACATTTATGGCGAGATCCTTTTCTATATAGGTGTTGGTGGCAGGAATAAAAGCTTCGGGCTGGTAGTAGTCGTAATAGGAAACGAAATAATTCACCGCATTCTCTGGAAAGAACTGCTTGAACTCGCCGTAAAGCTGTGCCGCAAGGGTCTTGTTATGGCTCAGCACCAAGGCAGGACGATTCACTTGTGCCAACACATTGGCAATGGTGAAGGTCTTGCCCGAGCCTGTCACGCCAAGAAGCGTCTGGGCATGGTCGCCACGGTTCAAGCCGTCCACCAACTGTTTGATGGCTTCGGGCTGGTCGCCAGTGGGCTGAAAATCTGAGACTAGTTTGAAATTCATAGTGATTGCAAAAGTACATAATTTTCCAACAACTATAGGCATTCATTTCCAACAAAAAGCGGGACGAAAGCCGATCTTCCGTCCCGCAAAACATCATTTGCACTCGTTCCTATTACTTCTCCTTAAACACCAACTTGAAGCGGGCAATGTCATCCGTCACCTTGGCTTCAAAGGTGTAGCTCGGCTCAGTCAAAAGGTCGATGTCTTCTCCAGCGAGCTGGTCGATGAGGTGCAGATAGCTACAGTCTGTTTCCAACAAGTCAGAGACAATCGTAAAGGTGCCTTTTCGTTCAGTTTGGAAACCAAGCTGATATTCAGTCACTCCTTCTTGTCTTACCGCGATGGCATACTCTCCATTATCCTGACGGAAATACAATGAAACTGATGGCCTTCCCATCTCCATTTTACCCAAACCTTCGCCTTCGTTAGTCTTCAGATAAGCACGGTCGAGCATCTTGTCGGCTGCATACAGCACAAGGCGCACATAGCCATTGGTCACTACGTCTTTTGCCGCTGCATTGAAACTCAAGTTGCCAGCCACGCTCTGCACAAAGAAACCTTCACCTGGGAGAATGGGCTCGTTGGTATAGACCACAAAAGCAGTATCGTTCAGCAGTCTGTAATACGATGTCAAAGGAATAGCATTCACCTTCAGAGTGTAAACACTGATATTCTTCGTGTACGGATTGCCAACCAAATTGAAGCCATCCAAAGGAGAAACCGATGCCGTACTGGTAATAGGCTCACTGAACACAGCATGAGAGGCTTTAGCCTGTCCCTCGAAGGTTAGCGTGAGCGGCGCGGAATTGGCATACAAATAACCCTGGCCAAGATTGAGTTTTGTAAAACCGCCTTCCTCCTTTTGGTTAATCCAATAAGCTGTAGGCTCATCATAGTAGTACAGGTCGTAGTTACCTTGGGTGAAAGCTTCAGCATCCATTCCTGCAACGGCAGGTGAAGCAATGGTGTACCAACCGCCACCATCATTGTTGACATAACCATTGATGCCTTTCTGCAAGGCAAACCAAGTGTTTTCAGTGGGATTGATCAATTGCGCGCCTTCGCTGAGATTGATGCGTGTCTCGTAGGTGTTGGAGATATCATACGTAGCAGTAAAACACTTGCCTGGGTCAACGCTGATGGTGCTGCCGGCGGCCATCGTCAGCGACCCGACCGTGGCATCCACATCCACAATGCATCTCGTGGCAATAATCACATCATCATCGTTTTCCATCAGGTTCCTTGACGGATTAATCCAGTTGGCTGGATCACTCCACAACATAGTGCCGTTGGTGCCCACAAAGATGTGGTTCTCCTGCTGCACTTCGGGTATGAGATAGTTGCGGATGGCACGCACACGGCCACTGCCGCCCTTGTTGGAGGCACTGAATTCAAAAGCAGGCGACCAAGCTTGGCCTGAATTGCGCTCCGTGCTGCTCCAATAGGCATCCGTGGTCATCATCATACCTCCCGCATTGAGAATGATTGGCTCAATCTGCGGCAGAGCAGCATAGAGCTTGCGCAACTGTCCGGCTGTGGGCAAGTACCATCCATTCTCATCATCTGGCTGGTTGACAGCGTATTCGGGATACTCGGCATACCAATTGCGCAGGATGCGCTTGTTGCGAAGGCCGTCCATGTCGGAAAGCAGTTCCACGGTGTAGGTCGGATTTTGGTCTTCCAATTCAGGAACGTCGCTGTTGTTGCCCCAGGCACAGCCTTCGGAAGCGTCATTGAGTGCCACCATCCAGCCGCCGATACCAGTCGGGTCTTTGTGGAAAATCACGCCGCGACTGCCGTCAGCATTGGTGATGACGCTACCGACGCTGTTTTCCAAAACGAAGTCGGCCACCAAAGAACGGCTGCGCGTGAAACCAAACTGATATTCCGCATCAAACGAGACAATCATCCCGTTTTCCGTCCAATAGTTGAATGCGTAACCCGTGTTGGGCATGGCTGTCACCGTGACGCTTTGGCCGTTGGAATACTCGCCTGCCCCACTCACTGTGCCCAAGGTGGCATCGTTGGCCTTGACCGCGATGGCGTTGGGACCCACAGTGGAGAAATGTCTGATGGCTCTCACAGGAAGTGTGCTTCCCTTGTTCTCATTACTCATGCTAAAGGTCGCCGTGACAGCTTGGCCAGAGTTGTATTCCGTGCTGCTCCAATAGGGATTGCTGGTAAGCATGACTCCACCCGCATTGAGGAGCACAGGTTCCACCTCCGGCATGGCTGCATAGAGTTTACGCAACTCGCCCGCCGAAGGCAGATACCAACCATGCTCGAAATCGACCACATCAGCAGCAAATCCACTCAAACTATCCAAGTGATTCAGTATGCAGCGTGTGTTGGTATTGCCCGAAACATCTTCCAAGGCGATGGGAAGGTTAAAAGGCTTGTCAATTAAGGTGAGCGCGTTGCCGTTGGGGCTCCAATTGCATCCGTCGGAAGCATCCTCCAATGCCATCATCAGGCCTTCGTTGCCCTCAGGACTTTGCCAGAACACCAAGCCCTTGCTGCCGTCGGCATTGTTGACCACGCTGCCCACGCTGCCTGGTATCACGAAATGGGCTACCAACGAGCGACTGCGCGTGAACGGGAACTGGTAAGCGGCATCATACGAGACAATCATCCCGTTTTCTGTCCAATAATTAAAGGTGTAACCCTCGTTGGGTATAGCTGTCACGGTAACGTTTTGGCCGTATGCATAGTTGCCGGAACCGCTCACGGTGCCCAATGTGGCATCATTGGCCTTGACCGCAATGGCATTGGGTCCCGCAGTGGAAAAATGCCTGATGGCTCTCACGGGAAGTGCGCTTCCCTTGTTCTCATTACTCATGCTAAAGGTTGCAGTGACGGCTTGTCCAGAGTTATATTCCGTGCTGCTCCAATAGGTGCTGTTGGTAAGGGTAACACCACCTGCCACCGACAGCGCGTTCTCTATCATGGGCAGTGCCGCATAGAGCTTGCGCAACTCGCCCGCCGAAGGCAGATACCAGCCGTGCTCAAAATCGACTATATTGGCTGCATAACTGCCAGACAGTGTGTCCAAATGCTTACGTATGCAGCGCGTATTGGTGTTGCCCGAAACATCTTCCAAGGCGATAGGAAGCTGGAAAGGCTTGTCAACCAAGGTAAGCGCATTGGTGTTGGGGCTCCAATTGCAGCCGTCAGAAGCATCCTCCAAAGCCACCATCAGGCCTTCGTCGCCCTCGGGACTTTGCCAAAACACCACGCCCTTGCTACCGTCGGCATTGACAATGATGCTGCCCACACTACCCTTCAGCCCGAAATGGGCCACCAACGAGCGACTACGCGTGAAAGTGAACTGATATTGCGCATCATACGAAACCGCCATACCGTCTTCCGACCAGTAATCGAAGGCGTAGCCTGCATAGGGTGTGGCCGTCACCGTGACGGTTTGACCATTGGCATAGCTTCCTCCACCCGTGACCGTGCCATAATTGGTGTTGTTGGAAGCCACTACCACGACATTGTTTCCCGCCATAACGTAGTTGCGGATGGCCCTGACGCGACAACCTGCCCCTTTGGGGGAGTTGTTCAAGGCAAACGCGGGACTGAAAGCCTGGCCGGACGAATACTCCGAACTGCTCCAATAATCACCATCGCTTAACGTCGTTCCGCCCGCATCCGTAATGGCCGCCTCAATGAAAGGCATGGCCGAATAGAGTTTGCGCAACTGACCCACGGAAGGCAGATACCAGCCGTTGTCAAAATCCACTAGGGTAGCCACATAGCCACTTTCGTGAGCTTGCAAATTCCTAAGAATGCTCGTATTGAGATAGCCCGACTGGTCTTCCAAAGCCATGGGAAGCTGGAATGGCATCTCATGCAAAGCCAACACATCGGAGTTGTCGCCCCACTGACAGGATGGCGAAGCATCGTCCAAGGCCACCATCCAGCCTTCGGTGCCTGCGGCATTGACATGAAACAACACGCCTTGGCTGCCATCGGCATTGGTGACGAGGCTGCCGATGCCAGGCTGGGTGGTGAAATTGGCAAACAATATGCAATGGTAGGTGACGACAAAAGAATACGTCTTGGAAACACTCACTATCTCGCCAAAGCCATTGGTCCAATTGCTAAAGTAATAGCCCGGGTTGGCCTCGGCCGTGAAGGTCAGCAGTGTGCCTATGGCATAGTCGCCTGAAACGGAACCCGTAATAATACCAGCCTCTGGTGGATTGCAATAGGCTAAGATGTGACAGGTATCAGCTGGTGAGCTGGGAAGCTCGGCGGCATAGGCCATTCCGCACCAAAACGCCATAGCCACATACAGCATCAGCCATTTCATGATTTTGTCTCTTGCTTTCATAACGCAAAGGTTTTATTGGCCTATGGAAAAATTGCGTGCATCACGGACACGGTAAGTGCTAGGCTTACGTGGGTCGCCATAGCCACCATCACCAAACAATAAACCAGAAGCTTGCAAGAACCAAGCACCTTGGGAACCATGCTCAGTGGACGACCAATAGCGCCAACTGGTACCCGTTTCAAAGGGAACTCCACCTGCCACGTAAAGACCAGCGTTCACCTCGATAAGGTTGCCGTAGAGATAGTTAAGCTGCCCTATAGCCGGCAGATACCAACCGTTCTCGAAATCCACGGCATAGAAAGCCTGATAGTCTTCACCATAGGTA
>JAEEGH010015933.1_pt1 | contig 16237 bp, 14 predicted proteins | sample 9134181 | NCBI WGS metagenome assembly JAEEGH01 (sample SAMN16246544, study PRJNA631951) | gut metagenome | biome: gut microbiome; feature: rumen; material: DP-attached | host: Bos | place: Iran: Karaj | collected 2018-10
TCGTTATATCATTATATCATTATATCGTTATGTCGTTATGACGAAACACTTCTAACTCCTAACTCCTAACTTCTAACCTCCCTCATACTGTTTGCAGTATTGTTGTATGCCGCAATTCAGGCAGTCGGGGCGCTGGGCCTTGCACACGTAGCGGCCGTGCAGCAATATCCAGTGGTGGGCATCAAAACGCATTGATTCGGGAATGTGCCGTGCCAAATCTCGTTCCACATCGTCGGGTGTCTTGCCTTGTGACAGGCCCAAGCGGTGCGACACGCGATACACGTGGGTATCGACAGGGATAGTCGCTTGACCAAAAGCGGCACCCAGCACTACGTTGGCAGTTTTGCGACCCACACCAGGCAGTGAGGTCAAGTCCTTCATGTTGTCGGGCACCTGGCCGTCAAACTCATCTGCCAGCATCCTGGCCATTGCCTGCAAATGTGCGGCTTTGCTGTTTGGATAGGAAACGCTCTTGACGTATTGCAGGATTTCCTCAACACTGGCAGCAGCCATGGCTTGCGGAGTGGGGTAGGCTTGAAACAGGGCAGGAGTGACCATGTTCACCCGCTTGTCGGTGCATTGGGCACTCAACATCACTGCCACAAGCAGTTCATAGGGACTGCCGTGCTGCAATTCGGTCTCGGGATTGGGCTGTGCCTGCTGGAAATACTCCAGTATTCCCTGATATCGCTCCTTAATTGTCATGCTAGTTTTATTGCAAAGCCTGTCATTTGCCGTAGAGCCAGGTTCCCTGTGCCGTGACTGAGTCACGGCACCTCTCTAAACCCTAAACTCTATACTCTAAACTTTTTTACCGCCAAGCGGTAAAAACTCAATGTGCGCTCTTGAACTCGTCAAGGAAGCGGACATCGTTCTCGCTGAACATGCGCAGGTCCTTCACCATATACTTGAGGTTGGTGATACGCTCCACGCCAAGGCCGAAGGCATAGCCGCTATATACGGTGCTGTCGATACCGCTGGCTTCAAGCACGGCGGGATCCACCATGCCGCAACCCAGAATCTCGACCCAACCCGTGTGCTTGCAGAAACCGCAGCCCTTGCCGCCGCACAGCATGCAGGTCACGTCCATCTCGGCGCTGGGCTCGGTGAACGGGAAGTAGCTGGGACGCAGACGAATCTCGGTCTCGGTGCCGAAAAGCTCCTTGGCGAAGTGCAGCAGCACCTGCTTCAGGTCGGCAAAGGTCACATTTTTGTCAATGTATAGGCCCTCAATCTGGTGGAAGAAGCAGTGGGCGCGGGCCGTGATGGCCTCGTTGCGGTAAACACGGCCGGGGCAGATGATGCGGATGGGCGGCTGCTGACGCTCCATCGTGCGCACCTGTACCGAGCTGGTGTGGCTCCTGAGCACGATGTTGCGGGTCACATCCTGTTCGTTCTTCTCGATGAAGAAGGTGTCCTGCATGTCGCGGGCGGGATGGTCAGCGGCAAAGTTCAGCGCACTGAACACGTGCCAGTCATCCTCAACCTCTGGTCCGTCGGCAATGGTAAAGCCCAGACGCGAGAAAATGTCGATGATCTGCTTGCGAACCACCGAGATGGGGTGACGAGTACCCAGTTCAGCCGGGAAAGCGGGACGGGTGATGTCAATCTTGTTCTGCTCCTTGGCCTGCTGCTTGGTGGCCTCACGCAGGGCGTTAATCTTCTCGGTCGCCAGGTTCTTCAACTCATTGAGTTTCTGGCCCAATTCGCGTTTCTGCTCGGGGGGCACATCACGGAACTCGTTGAATAAAGCGGTTACTTCACCTTTCTTGCTCAGATATTTGATACGCAAAGCCTCCAAGGCCTCCTCATTCTCAGCCTTGAGGTCAGCAATTTGCGCCTTCAGCGCCTCTATTTTGTCCTTTAACATAGTCTTCTCTATTGAATTAACGTGCAAAAGTACATAAAAAAAGTAGAGACGCAAAATTTTGCGTCTCTATATTCAATAAACGGTTAGTTTAATTTGCGTAATTCGTAGTGCTTTACGGCTCGCGACCCTCGACGATGGCCTCGGTGTCACGGGCAATCATGTATTCCTCGTCGGTGAGAACGACAACGACCTTGACCTTGCTGTCGGGCGTGCTGATTTCGCCTTCCTTGCCGCGCCACAGGGTGTCATTGAGTGCCTCGTCGATCTTCACGCCCAGGTATGACAGGTTGTTGCACACGCGCTTGCGTGTCTGGTACTGGTTTTCACCAACACCACCCGTGAAGGCGATGATGTCCACACCGTTCAGCTCGGCAGCATAGGCGCCGATGGTCTTGAGGATACGCAGCTCATACATGTCGAGTGCCAGCTGTGCACGCTCGTTGCCATCCTTCTCGGCAGCGTCAACGACGTCACGCATATCGCTGCTCACGCCAGTGATACCCAGCACACCGCTCTTCTTGTTGATGATGTTGAGCATCTCCTTGGGGCTGAGGTTATATTTCTCCATGAGGAACAGCAAAGCACCCGGATCAACGTCACCCGAGCGGGTACCCATCATCAGACCCTCGGTGGGAGTCAGACCCATCGTGGTGTCGATGCTCTTGCCGTCCTTGATGGCGCTGATGCTGGCGCCGTTACCGATGTGGCAGCAGATGATGCGCTTGCCCTCGGGAGTGGTGCCCAGCATCTCGCACACGCGCTGAGCGATGAAGCGGTGGCTAGTGCCGTGGAAGCCGTAGCGGCGAACGTGGTCATTGGTATAGTACTCCATGGGCAGCGGATACATGAATGCCGACTTGGGCATGGTCTGGTGGAAAGCAGTGTCAAACACAGCCACCTGGGGCACATTGGGCAATACGGCCTCGATAGCCTCGATGCCTGCCATGTTCACGGGATTGTGCAGCGGGGCAATGCCGTAGCACTCGCGAATCATCTCCTTCACCTCGTCGGTGATGAGGACACTGCGGCTAAACTTCTCGCCACCATGCACCACGCGGTGACCAACGGCGTCGATTTCCTTCAGGTCCTTGATGCAGCCATATTCGGGGTTGATCAAGGCATCGAGGATAGCCTTGATGGCACCCTTGTGGTCGATAAGGCCCAGGTCGATGTTCTTCTTGCTGCCATCGTCGAATTTCAACTTGATGAAACCGTCGGGCAGACCGATTTTCTCCACACCACCCTCGGCGAGGGTCTTGTTCTCCTTAATCTCGATGAGTTTATACTTGGCAGAGCTGCTGCCGCAATTCAATACTAAGATATTCATTATTATATAGTCTTTAATATTTCTCTAATCACTTATCACTAATCACTTATCACTAATCACTAATCACTAATCTATTTGTTGATCGCCTGGTTGCAGGTCAGGATCACGGTGCGGTAGATGTCGTCATCGTTGCAGCCGCGCGACAAATCGTTGACGGGAGCGGCAAGACCTTGCAGGACGGGACCTACGGCCTTGGCTCCAGCGATGCGCTGAACCAGCTTGTAAGCGATGTTGCCCACACCCAGGTCGGGGAAGACGAGCACGTTGGCATGGCCGGCAATAGTGCTGCCGGGAGCCTTGCTGGCGCCCACACTGGGCACAATGGCGGCATCGGCCTGCAACTCACCGTCAATCTTCAGGTTGGGATTCATCTCAAGGGCCAGGCGGGTAGCCTCAACAACCTTGTCCACGCGCTCATGCTTGGCACTGCCCTTGGTCGAGAAGCTCAGCATGGCAATCTTGGGATCGTCGATTTCGGCCAGCGCGCGTGCGGTGCGGTCGGCGCTCACGGCAATCTGTGCCAACTGCTGGGCATCGGGATCGGGAACGACAGCGCAGTCGGCAAACACCATCACACCATTGTGGCCGTAGGGCGAACCCTCGGGCAACAGCATCAGGAATGCGCCGCTCACGGTGCTGATACCGGGAGCAGTTTTCAATACCTGGAAGGCAGCACGCAGCACGTTGCCTGTGGTGTTCATGGCACCGGCAACTTGGCCGTCGGCATCACCGTTCTTGATAATCAGGCATCCCAAGTACAGGGGGTCGAGCACCTTCTTGCGGGCGTCCTCGATGGTCACACCCTTGGCTTTGCGCAGCTCATAGAACAGCTGAGCGTATTTCTCGACAGCTTCGGCGTTGTTGGGATTAACCACCGTAGCCTTGTCGATGTTTTCGAGGCCCAGCTCAGCGGCCTTGGCCAGAATTTCGGCCTTGTCGCCAATGAGGACGATGTCGGCGATGCCATCGGCGATAATGCGGTTGGCGGCCGTTAAGGTGCGGGGTTCAGTACTCTCGGGAAGGATGATGCGCTGCCTGTTGGCAATCGCGTTGCTCTTGAGTTTCTCAAACAAAGGTTCCATTGTTCTCTTTTTAAATCGTATTTTAGGAAAATTGATTATTCACGTTTAATTGCCCCAAAGGTAATGCTTTTTTCCCAATTACGGTGCAACTAATATTAAAAACATATTGATTAAAAAAACAGACAACTCAGATTGTGAAAATCCAAGTTGTCTGATTGATTAAATCTTAGCAGTTTAGCGCCTTAGCGTGAAGCCCAAGAGCGCGGATGCCAATTAGTTAAATTCGTTTAATTCGCCGACCTATAAAATCTTAGCGGCTCTGCGCCTTAGCGTGAGGCCAAATCGGCAGGCTAGGGTTACTCGCCCAGGATGGCTGCTACGCCGGGCAGGGTCTTGCCCTCGATGGCCTCGAGCATGGCACCACCGCCGGTCGAAACGTAAGATACCTTATCAGCAAGGCCGAACTTGTTGACAGCAGCAACCGAGTCACCACCGCCCACGAGTGAGTAAGCACCATTCTGGGTTGCCTCGGCCACATACTTAGCGATTTCGCCGGTACCGTGTGCAAAGTTCTCAAACTCAAATACGCCTACAGGACCGTTCCACAGGATGGTCATGGAGTCGAGGATGATCTTCTTCCAGTTCTCAAGCGATGCTTCGCTGGCGTCCATGCCCTCCCATCCGTCGGGAATGTTGTAGATGTCAACAGTCTGGCGGTTAGCGTCATTGGAGAAGCTGTCACCGGCTACAGTAGCTACCGAGAGGCTCAGGTTCACGCCTTTCTCCTTGGCAGCGGCGATGACGTTCAGAGCCTCGGGCATCAGGTCGTCCTCGTGCAGCGAGTCGCCGATGTGGCCACCCTGTGCCTTGATGAAGGTATAACCCATACCACCGCCGATGATGAGGTTATCCACCTTGTCGAGCAGGTTCTTGATAACCGACAGCTTAGATGAAACCTTGCTGCCGCCGATGATAGCGGTGAAGGGGTGCTGAGCATTCTTCATCACGTTGTCGATGGCGGTCACTTCCTTCTCCATCAGGTAACCCAGCATCTTGTGGTCATTGTCAAAGAAGTCGGCGATAACGGCCGTGGATGCGTGACGGCGGTGAGCGGTACCGAAGGCATCGTTCACATATACGTCAGCATAGCTGGCCAGGGTCTTGGCAAACTCGGTTTGGCGGGCCTTCATCTCCTTCTTGGCAGCATCATAGTTAGGATCATCCTTCTCGATACCAACGGGCTTGCCTTCCTCCTCGGGGTGGAAGCGCAGGTTCTCGAGCAAGAGCACCTCACCGGGCTGCAGCTCATCGGCTTGGGCCTTGGCATCGGCACTATCCTGAGCAAACTTCACAGGGGTGCACAACGCAGCGGCTACAGCACTGGTAATCTGGCTCAGTGACAATTTATGGTTGATTTTGCCTTTGGGCTTGCCCATGTGTGACATGATGATGAGCGCACCGCCGTCGGCAAGAATCTTCTTTAATGTGGGGACTGCACCACGGATGCGGGTGTCGTCGGTGATTTCTCCTTTTTCGTTCAGGGGTACGTTAAAGTCTACGCGCACGATTGCCTTCTTACCGGCAAAATTAAAATCATTGATTTTAGCCATGTTGTTATTAAATGTATGAATTGTTGATAACTGTTATGATCTATTTAAACTGCAAAGTTAAGAAATTATCTTCAAACTGAGTCCGTTTTATGGAAAAAATCATTTTTTTAGCGGTGATTTCTACTATTTTGCCATTTTTAAGAATTAACATCGACCAATAACGGACTTTTTGCGCTATATTTGCCCTTTGTAAACTAAAAATATGTGTAGATATGAAAAAAGCACTGTTATTATTGTTTTCAGCATTGGTGGTTTCATGTAGCCTGTATACTCGCAATGCCGACGATATCATTAACGACCTGCGTGATGCTAGGCATGCCGAATATGTCAACGTGGGCAGTGGCTTACTGGGACTAGGACGCATTTTGTCGCCAACCTTGTCAGAATCGAGCATCGGCATCAATTCGGTGCAAGTGCTTGATTTGAGTAAATGCAACGGCAATGTCCGCGATAAGTTCCGCAAACGCCTGCAGAATCTTTATAAGAACCGCTACTACGAGGAAATAATGACCAACCAGCGTGGCGACGACAATCTCATGGTGCTTGCACGCCGTGATGGCCAGTACGTCACCGAGCTTGTCCTTGCGAATGCTAGTATGACGACCGATGCCCTGGTTGTCATTAACGGACACATCAATATCGAGAACGTTGAGCGAATCATCAACGACAGAAGCAACTACTTTATCAAGTAGCTTTTGGGTTGTGATTCAACGGGGCGGGAATTACCGGTAAGGTATGTTCCCTGAGCTTTGATGCGATATCCCTGTCGCATTGTTTCCTGCACATTAGATTAGAAGATCAATCATTCACTTAATATTTTATTCACAATGAAAGAGAGAATTCAAGAGCAATTCAAAAATCGTTTCGGCACCGACTGCGTGGTCTACGCTTCGGCTGGCCGCATCAACCTAATCGGAGAACACACCGACTATAACGGTGGTTTTGTATTTCCGGGAGCCATTGACAAGTACATCATGGCTGCAATCAACATTAACGGTACCGACAAGGTGCGTGTCTACAGTATGGACATGGACGCCTACAGCGAGTTCGGTCTCAATGAGGAGGATGCTCCTCAGGAGCAGTGGGCACGCTACATCTTCGGCGTTTGCCGCGAGACCATCAAGCGCGGCGGCACGGTCAAGGGCTTTGACACGGTGTTTGCGGGCAATGTGCCCCTGGGAGCTGGTCTGTCTTCATCTGCAGCGCTTGAGTCCTGCTTCGCCTTTGCGCTGAATGACATGTTTAACGACAACAAGATTGACAAGTTCGAGCTGGCAAAAATCGGCCAAAGCACTGAGCATAACTACTGTGGCGTGAACTGTGGCATCATGGACCAGTTCGCCAGCGTGTTCGGCAAGAAGGACTGCCTGATGCGCCTCGATTGCCGTTCGCTTGAGCACGAGTATTTCCCCTTCCACCCCGAGGGCTACAAGCTGGTGCTGCTCAACAGCAAGGTGAAGCACGAACTGGTGGATTCGCCCTATAACAAGCGCCGTGAGTCCTGCGAGCGTGTGGCAGCAACCCTGGGTGTTGAGACCCTGCGTGATGCCACCTATACCATGCTGGCCGACATTCGCGACAAGGTGAGCGATGAGGACTATCGTCGTGCCCGCTTCGTCATCGGCGAGAAACAGCGTGTGCTTGACGTGTGCGATGCGCTGGAGCGTGGCGACTACGAGACCGTTGGCCGCTGCATGTTCGAGACCCACGACGGCCTCTCACGTGACTACGAGGTAAGCTGCGAGGAGCTGGACTACCTCAACGATGTAGCCCGCGAGTGCGGTGTGACCGGTTCACGCATCATGGGCGGCGGCTTTGGCGGCTGCACCATCAACCTAGTCAAGGACGAGCGTTATGACAACTTCATCGCCACGGCCAAGGAGAAATTCAACGCAAAATACGGACACGAGCCCGAGGTGATCAACGTCATCATCAGCGACGGCGCTCACAAAGTGGTTGATTGATATGAAAAGCATCCGAATAGATACCTTTGAGACCGAACGTGGCGAAATCACCACCTATGAACTCATCAATGCCAGTGGTGCCAGCGTGAAACTCTCATCGCTGGGTGCCGGCATCCTGGAAATCAAGGTCCCTGACCGCAACGGCAACCTGGCCGACGTGGTACTGGGCTACAAGGACCTGAACGACTACTTCTTTGACGGCCCCTGTGCCGGCAAGGTTCCCGGCCGTTTCGCCAACCGCATCTGCAAGGGTCAGTTCGAGCTCGACGGCAAGGCCTACCAGCTCAACTGCAACCACCAGGGCAAGCATCACCTGCATGGCGGCAACGTGGGTTTCCAGAACAAGATTTGGGAGTGCGACATGGAGGGTGACACCGTGGTGTTCACGCTCGAGAGCCCCGATGGCGACGAGAACTATCCCGGCTGCCTCAACGCCCGTGTAGCCTATACCTGGAGCGACGACAATGTGCTCAAGATTGTGCTTGGCGCAGTTACCGATGCCCCCACGGTACTCAACCTGACCAACCACACCTATTTTAATATGGCCGGCGAAGACAAGGAGGGCACTGCACTCAACCAGGTGCTGCAGCTCAACTGCTCGCGCTATCTGGTAACCGACGAGGACATTATTCCCACGGGCGAGATGGCACCCGTCGAGGGCACGCCCATGGACTTCACCCAGCCCAAGGTAGTAGGCCGCGACATCAAGCAGGATTTCGCTGCGTTGAACATCGGCAAGGGCTATGACAGTTGCTGGATCATCGACGGCTATGAGGACGGTGATATGCATCTGGCTGCCGTGCTGAGTGACGAGACCTCGGGTCGCAAAGTCGAGGTCAGCACCGACCAGCCTGCCGTCCAAGTCTATACGGGTAACTGGCTGGAAGGCTGCCCCACGAGCAAGAGCGGCAAGCAGTACCACGACTATGACGGTGTGGCCATCGAGTGCCAAGGCATGCCCGACGCACCCAACCACGACAACTTCGCGTCACCAGTGCTGCGCCCCGACGAGGAATACCGCCGTGTCATCATCTTTGACTTCAAAGCAGAATAACAAGCAACACCAACAACTAAAAACTAAGAACTATAAACCAAATATGAAACCGACATTATTTGTGCTTGCAGCTGGCATGGGCAGCCGTTACGGTGGTCTCAAGCAGCTCGATGGTCTGGGACCTCATGGTGAGACCATCATGGACTATTCGATTTATGACGCCATCCAGAGTGGATTCGGTAAAGTGGTCTTTGTAATCCGCAAGGACTTCGAGGCCGACTTCCGTGAGAAGATTTTATCCAAATACGAGGGCCATATCCCCGTGGAACTGGTTTTCCAGGGTCTGGACAACCTGCCCGAGGGCTTTACATGCCCTGCCGAACGCGTGAAGCCGTGGGGTACCAATCACGCACTGCTCATGGGCAAGGACGTCATCAACGAACCCTTTGCCATCATCAATGCCGACGACTACTACGGCCGCAACAGCTTTGAGGTGATGGCGGCAGAACTGTCGTCATTGCCCGAGGGCAGCAAGGGCCATTACAGCATGGTGGGCTTCAAGGTGGGTAACACCATGAGCGAGAGCGGCACCGTGGCACGTGGCGTATGCGAGACCAGCGACGGCCTGCTCACTGGCGTGGTAGAGCGCACGAGCATCGGTTATGACGACAACCACAACATCGTCTTCACCGACGAGAACGGCGAGGTGCAGCAACTGGCATTCGAGACACCGGTTTCGATGAACTTCTGGGGCTTCACGCCCGACTACTTTGCACACAGCGAGCGTTGTTTCATCGACTTCCTCAAGGAGAACATCGACAAGCCCAAGGCCGAGTTCTTCATCCCCACCGTTGTCAACGAGATGGTGACTGCCGGAACCGCCCAAGTCAAAGTCCTCACCACCGAGAGCAAGTGGTTCGGCGTGACCTATGCCGCCGACCGTCAGGGCGTAGTTGACAAGTTCGCCGAACTGCACGCCACAGGCGTCTATCCCGAGAAGATGTTCTAAATTCATCAACTATTATAACTATTTGTAAATATGAGGTACTATCTTTTACCGTTGATTGCCATCGTCTTCAGTCTTTTTGGAACGTCTTGTGGCGATAATCCCATCCTGGATGTGAATGACGTTACTAAGGCCGACCTGACGACTCCCTTGTTCCTGGCTTTTGACAACACGCTAGACAAGCCGACCAAAAAGATTTGGGCATTCAACGAGACCGAGGCAGTCAAGGGCACTATCACACTTGAGGGTAATGACATCCTGCGCGTCAATGTCGACTGGTTCTTCAGTTCATGGAATCTTGCCAATATGACGCTTACCCTGGATGGTGAAATCAAGAAGTATTACGACCTCAAGCAAGTGAGTGTCTTGAACTACAGTGCAATCGCCTTCGGAACAACCTACGTTTGTGTCCCGTCAACCAACAAGGGGCTTAATGGCGTTCGGTATGAGGATGAGTGGTTCAACAGTGGTTTGACCAGGGCTATGTTTTGGGAAGCTTTGCACAAAGCCCATACCCAAGGCTCCAGCGTTGACATCAAGCTCAACAAATGAGCGCCACAACACTTTGGGATAGGGTAGGATAGCATGGTTTACCCACCCTTGACAAATAAAATCCCGTACAGATAACTGCCTGTACGGGATTTTTTCTATATTTGCACCATGAAAATATTCTCAAAGCTCAAAACATCGATCAAGAAGCTTCAGTTGAAGGCAACAAACCTTCAAGCGAAGTGTTCTGCTCTATTGAGACCAGAGAACATGAAGCGACTAAAGGTTGTCAAGTGCTACCGCGACTGCAAGGCTTGGGGCCGGCGCTTGGACCATCGGCTGCAACTGCACACCACTGCTCCCGATATCATCGACGAGACCGAGCGCAAGTGCAGTAATTGCGGTCATCATTACTCGGGACGCATTTGCCCGCAATGCGGACAAGCGGGTACATGGTCCCGCTATACCTGGAAACAGGCCATACTCAATCTGATGGATATATGGGGATTGGGCAACCGCCCGATGTTCCGCACTTTGCGCGAACTCTACACGCGGCCTGGCTACATGATACGTGATTACCTGAACGGGCGCCGCCAGTTTTATTTCCCTCCCTTCAAACTGGTTGCCGTTGCAGTGGTGTTCTTGATTTTTGTCGGGTGGTTGACAGGCGTTCATGGTTTATCTCCTTTAAGTTTCTTTGCTGAAAGTATAGGCTTGGATGAGGTGCATGATTGGGATGGCATAAAAGCCTTTGTCGAGACCAAACTTGAGACTTTTACAAATGCTTTAAATATCTCTGGCATAGAGATCTCAAGCGCCCTTAAATCTGTCATAACTGCGATAATGTGGTTTGTATTGTTCCTATCCAAGAATATGCTATATGAGTGGCTTTTCATCGGAGCTGTTCTTGGCATTTGTATCTGGATTGCTTTCATCAAGGTGAACAAATACAATTCTGTCGAGACATACATCTTTCTGACGTATGTATTGGCGCAATTCCTGCTCTGTCTGATTCCGGGAACCTTATTGATTTGGCTCGAAGGAAGTCTTGCATCGGTAAGTCCCTTCCTTCAACAGTGTGCCGGATATGCCTTTGTTGCCTATTCCTGTGCAGTTATCTTTCTGTTGATAGTTGTTTTCCGCCAATTTTTCGGATTAACATGGATGTCAACGGTTTTACATCTGCTGCTGACTTTGCTGGTCGCCACCACACTGTTATACTTGATAGGTTTGCTCATCACGGCCATATCACAAAAACTATACGACGTTGTTGGAAATATCATAGTTTTTGCAATCGCTATAGCACTGATAGTGAATGGATTCAGTTATGCTAAACAATTCCTGAAGGCCAATAAAGATGCCGTACCTCGTGCAGTGAATTACAGCTGCAAGGCGGCAATGCTCGTCATCCTTTACACTTTAAAGTGTATGTCGATTGATATAGAGCCTGTTTTCCTCAGCTATATCCTGATTCTGATTGCTATGGTTGTATTTGCGCCCCTTTCGGTCTTATTGAGCCTCTTGCCTGTTGCTGTCTACAAGAAATATCACAGCACGTCGCGCGCGCTGCTTTCACTGCTCCCGATAGCAATCCTGTTTATTGTGATGGCGTCGATATAAAGACAGATTCATCACCAATTGCCAGCGGCAATTCATGATGAACCTGTGATGACTTGTTGTGTAATCCTGATTACTTGCGCAGCAGGTAATTGATGACCAGCCAACCGCCTACGGCCTGCAGCAGCATGCCCGGCCATCCCAGTTTCCAGTCCTGCAAAGCTTTGGCAATTTCGCCAGTCATGGCCCACTCGATGAGGCCGCCCACGAGCTGATAACCCAGCACCACGCCAATCAGCGCCAGCAGCGATGCGCCCTTGCTGCGGTTAGCCATCCAGGCGGCAGCGCCAACCAGCAGCACGCCCTTGATCATAATGATGGGCAAGGCTGCAGCAGGAGGCATACCAAACAATACCGAGTTTACCAGCGGCGACAATACCGACGTCAACAAGCCCACACGGAAGCCGAACTTATAGGCGGCTATCAGGGTGAAGAAATAGATGGGCAACAGGATGAGGCCGCCCTGGGGGAACAGGTGGCACAACTGCGGCAACGCAATATTCCCCACAATAAATAACAGCGCGAACATATAGGTGCGCATCTCGCGCCAACCCAATGAATACAGTCTAACAGTAGCGTTATTCTCCATATTGATTCTTGATTTAGATATTTGCCAATTAATGGGCAAAGGTATGACAAATTCTTCAGATTTGCAACAGATAACCAAAGATATCAATCATGATTATCCATGACACCCTTCCACACGGCATTGCGAAGAGTGCCTGCTTCATCATCGCAGCGGTATTCCCAATACATGGCTCCACGCATGCCTGTTTCCTTGATGAACCGGCATTTCCAAGCCAGTGATTCGGCATCCTCGTAAGTGCAGACAAATTCGCCTTTCTTCACCAGGTAGGGGACTTTGGCGACGTCGTCCCACATGCGGGTGACATCGGTGCGCTTGGCCAGTGCCCCGTAAGATGTATCACCAAAACCCTTCACCGAGCGCCCATAGAATGGCACGCCCAGCACTAACTTGTTCACGGGCATCCCAGCATCAAGATGCGCCTGCAAAGCCTCTTGTGCCGTCACGCGACCTGACATCTCACTACGGAATAACGCCGCATGGTGAAAAGGTGGATTGCCCACATCATACATCATAATGTTTACCAGGTCAACATAGGGTTCAATCGCCTTGAAATCAACAAAGCGTGCATCGGCAATTGTGGCACATGACAGCAGGTAATCCTTGCCCAATGCCTTGCGCAGTTCCTTCATCAGCAGTGTGAAATTGTCAATGTCGGCAGGCGATGACGAGATACCCGCCTCGTTGCTGCTGGGATATTCCCAGTCGATGTCGATGCCGTCCAGGTTGTAGTCCTTGACAATGCGCTTGCATTCCCTGGCAAATGCCTTGCGACGCCTCTCGGTCGATGCCATCTCACTGAACCCGCCAGCCGTCCAGCCACCGATGCTCAGTACGATATAAATCTGGTGATCCTTCTTCAATTCCACCAGTTGGCGCAGCCGCTCAGGGTGCTGGATGGTCACCCCGTCGTATGTCTTATTCACGTTCCCAAAAGCGTAGTTGATATGCGTCAGTACCGAACAGTCAGGAATTGGCATGTCAGCATTCCATCCTGTCACATACGCCGCTACCACAGCCCCGTTATCCTTATGCTGGCCAGCCCACGTCGTCAACGCCACCGCTAACAGGCAAGTCAAGGTCAATATCCTCCTCATCATAATCATTTTCTTCATTAGTTCGTTCCCAAAATTACAAAAATTTCCTAATACCACCAGTCGTCTCTACAAAATGTTTAACGTATCTTTGTTAATAATTGAATGAACACCCGAGAGGTGACGTCTAGGTAGCCTTCGGGTGTTCATTGTCCGTTATTAATAAAAACTATACGTTTATTCTCCTGACGGCGCGTGCTCTTATTCTTTGTAGAGCTTGTACTTGCCAGCAATTTGGGAAAGGCCTACCAAACCGTTGGGATTATAAACCACATAGCCGGCATAGCTGTATTGCAGCCAAACGTTGCCGTCCTGGTCAAAACGCACGCTGGTGACGTTGTGGGTGTCAATTTCTTCTCTGAACTGGTTTTTCAGCCCAGTCACAATTTTCTTCATGACGGTTGGCGTTGAGCCTTGAGTGTTGAATGCGGCATGAACGTTGAAATTGCCGCCAGCATCAGTCACGGCAAAACCATTGCCATTGGCTGACAAGCCGCTGATTTTATAGCCCTCAGAGCCGGGCATGGTGCTGACAAGCGTCCAATCAAACTTTTTCATGTCCGTTTTCAACAGTTTCTTGCCGCCAGTGATATACACCTCGTTCCCCAGGATGTGGAGATTACAGGGTGCATCACCGGTAATGTCTCTCACAGTCGCCTCCGAGGTAACGGATTCGTCTTTGTTACCATTATTGCGAGCCACCAGCACGCGATAGGCATCTACGCTGAACAGGTCGCCGTCGTCGGTGAGCACTTGAGAAGCACCACCACATTCATAGGTTTCCTTGATACACTTCTTGTTGTCTTGCAGGTCATACACCTTTGCACGATCCCCAACGTACGCCATATAGCGGCCATTGGGTGAGAATATGATGCGCTTGAAGTGGCTACCCGTCCACCCTGGCTTGAAGTCAGGATCACTGACTAACACCTCAGAGCTCTCGATACTCTTGCCGTCGTAACGGATGATACCTATGCCATCCACATCCAGATAGAGGTCATTGCCGTGGGCACCGATACTCCAAATGGTGGGGTGGTCTTTCTTCGTCTTCATGGGAACAGCCTCAAACATGTTTCCCGAAGCCTTGTCGACGGCAATCACACCGTTCTTGCTGCCATGGGAATCCTGTAGTATATACATGTTCTTGCTGTCTTCTTCCAGCGGGCGCTCAATAGTCTCCTCTTGCTCCACAACGCAGAGTATATTATTTTTATTATTCTTGCGTTCAGTATTCTGTGTTGGTGGATTAGGTGTTGGTGGATCAGGTGTTGGAGGATCCGGTGTTGGTGGATCAGGAGGGGGCGGAAGCAACTCTTCGATCCAAATATTAAAGATTTTATCACACAGTTTCAGTTTTGGATCTGATGGAGAACCAACGAATTCGGCCTCGCATGTCTCATCGCACTGCTTCAGATGAAAGTGTTCCTTGAAGTAGCCAATCATGTCCTCATGAGTGAACATGTTGGCCAACGTTGTGTGGCCCGTCTCTTCGTCATAGTAGCCAGTTGCTGCACTAACCACCTCCATAATACCTGCAGCAAGTGCGTCATCGCGTGAAACTGGCTCCTTCAGTTCAGAATAGGTGAAGAGCACGCACACAATCTTATCGTACTCCTCGTCATAATAGGTGTAAAGGTCGAACACCAGTTCAATGTTGGCTGCAGCCATTAGTGAAATCCACGAATTGCTCATGTCCATTCTCCACACTGTGCGTCCGCCTTCATGACCGTTGAAGTTTAATTCTACCAGTGGTTCCTGAGTGATGTAATCCTTATAGGAACCACGCTTGGTGTGAGCGATGCGAGCGTCGTCAAGGGCCAACGACACTTTGTCGCGCATTCCTTCCCACAACGCACCCCAGCAGCCCATTATGGTGCCTGTATAGACGGATGATGTCATCATTGCGGCCTTGACCGACTCTTGTCCATCGAAGACGAATACCGTGGTGCGCGTCTTGCGACCGAAGAACAACATGATCCATTCTCTCTCAATATCCGACTCTGGGACATTCTTCAGTGGGTTGGCATACTTTGACGACGAGATGCTCATAATCCGGTTTTCAAGACCTTTGATGCCATACTCCGGATAGATCTCGATAGTGCCGTCAGGATTGTCGAAATAGAAATAAGGTGTCTCCAACTTCACGTTGGGTGCATTGGCAGCAAAGCCCTGTCCCCAACTGTTGAGTGTCACGAGGAGGACACTGACCATTAGTAATAGGATTCTTCTCATAGGCATATTTAATTATTTATTTGCTACAAAGATAGTCCATTTTCTAAATATTTTCAACGAAATAGTGGAAAAAGTAACAATCAACTATATTTTTCATTATGTGTGCTGTTTGATCAATCAGAATTCTACTTTAATTCTTGTCCTTCTTGTCTTCAAAAAAATCTTTATAAATAATGAATATCTAAAAATTTTGGGCTGTTAGTTCAAGAATTAGTAGTACCTTTGCAGATTGAATTGTTACGATTTGGTTTTAGGCACTAGGCTTTAGGTTTTAGGCGATAGTAATCATACTTAAAACTTAAAACTAACAACTTAAAACTCAGAGAATTTTTAAGGTTACTATATAATTTTTCTATTTATGGCAGAAACAAAGAAATTGTTCGACCAATTCGCGCCTGTCACTCCCGAGGAGTGGCGTGCCAAGGC
>JAEEGH010015935.1_pt1 | contig 16235 bp, 16 predicted proteins | sample 9134181 | NCBI WGS metagenome assembly JAEEGH01 (sample SAMN16246544, study PRJNA631951) | gut metagenome | biome: gut microbiome; feature: rumen; material: DP-attached | host: Bos | place: Iran: Karaj | collected 2018-10
GCCAATTGGGAGCACTTAAAGCACATTTAAATGCACGAGCAGCAAACGTACCACTCTTTTCTTGGTCAAACAGGCTTTCAAATACCTCATAGATGGGTAATTCCTGGCAATCGAATTTGACATACTTTGCCATGAATTCCTTTTTCATATCCTCTCGTTGTAGGTCGGCATTAACTTCCTCCTTTGGCGCAGTTTGATTCTCATTGGATTCTGGAACTATTGTATCGCTCTCAATGGCATTATTGGATTCTGGAACTACAGTATCGCTTTCAATCGCATTATCTGTGTTGACCTCTCTTTCTTCATTTACCTCCGCTATATCTTGCGTATTTGCATGGTTCTGCTTACGATGAAACCAATAAAGCAGAAGCCTATTCAGAAGCTCACTGACTGGCGTAATGAATATGGAGAATATCAGAGAAACAATCAAAGCGACAAACAGACATATACAAAGCAACACCACTACTTTCATAAATAGTGTAGTATCGCCCATCATCCTCATCGCGTAGTTATAGCCTGCCACACTCAGAACAATGAAACCAAGAATATAGCATATATACATGGCAACAGTCCATGCACGTTCGTCAATCCATTTACCCATAGTTATCCAACCTATCCTGTCTATAAAAAGATAGTGGCTCACACGACTAAGGTGAAAGCCACATTCAATCCTTTTAGAGTGTGAGTGGAGCGACAAAGGCATCCACTGGCACTTTTGCGCTGCAAAATTAGTTAATTAATTAATAACTTCCAAATTTTCTGCGTTATATTTTTGTTTTTTTTGCTTTTTACCGCTCTAATTGAGAGATATTGGGCAGGTCCCACATCAAGTTTGAAGCGCTTTCAATAATTTGTTGCAACTTGGGATTCTTGTTTATACATCTCATATATGCATCATTCAATTTAACAATCATCTCATGGCGACGGTTGGTAGAGACTCTACCTACCATGTAGGATATAACCTTGATGGCACCACCAAAACTACCATTCTCAGATGGTGTCAATCTACCAGCTGGACCTCGCATGACTCGATAGTATAACTTGGTATCATATAGAACAGAGCCATGAGCGCATATATTGCGGATACAGCGAATACATTCCATATAATTCTCAAACACCGCTGTTTGATTGATTCCGAAATGTTTAGCAATAGCACGTTTATCATCCAATAATAGCAAACTCTGGTATAATACAAGCATATTGCCAAGGGTCATATATTCCATGGTTTTCCATGCAGGGGCATACTGATCACTCCTATACTTTGAATGATGACGACGTATTGCAGCATTTTTCTTTATTGAGATATAACAAGTTGTCTCAAAATTATCACAGAAGGTCTGACTAACAACACTTGGATTAACAAACCATGTGGTATCATTAGCGTACTTATTGCTAAGATAATAGGTCATATAAGTCCGGAAGGCCACTTCTATACGGCTGATATACCTATTCAACAGGTTCCGAACATCAAAGTCAAAATAATATAAGGCAACAGCATCTTCAAATTTCGTACCATCTTGCATCATATGATCCCGATTCCTAAGATTAGGATATGACTTCTCAAAAGGGAAGAAATAAAAACCAAGGCGGTAATAACCAATGTCGAGAAGAACCTCTTTTGCCTTCTCTTCATCAGCAATCTCTACTTTCCTACTCCGTAGTTTTGCTATTTGTTGTTCTAATGTCGTTGCTTGTTTCATCATATTTTAATTGAACGAGTGCAAAGGTACGACTTTTCTTTGTATCTTGGCACACTTAATCTATCTTTTCTCGTTTTTTAGCCTTCTACTTATCCAAAAGCAGACTCAACAATTCTTCTTTCGTCATAGATTCCTTAACCATCTTGACTAATTCCTCTTTGCTGAAATCCTTCTGACGCAGGGACTTCAATTCTTCGAGATCCAGCAAATAGGAGTTGTACTGCATTTGCTCTTCTATGGGGTAAGGCGAGATATACCGCTTGGTAATCTGTCCTGTATTACCTACGGAATGCCCCATTGCAAAGCTGATGTAGTCCATTGGTACTTTGGCGCGGCTCATGTTGGTGGCAAAACTATGACGGGCAAACGTAGATGACGGTTCTATCTCCCAGTCCATTATCTTGGCTATCTTCTTCACCCTGTCTGCCACATTATGATTCTCCTGATGTATCTTGTCCCTTGCCTTCTTGCTGTCCGGGTCTATACCTTCGCCCAACAGGAAGGGAAATAGCAACTCACCCTTCTTGGCGGGTGTAGCCCAATCGTCCAATATCCTTTTCAGCGGTGGAATGATGGGGATAATCACCTCAGAACCTGACTCAGAATGGTCTTTCGTCTTATGACGATAGAAGCGGAGAGCCTTATGCTCAGAAATGTCGAAGTAGTCATCGTAGCGGAGCAAAGCCAGGTCATAGAGATTGCATCCATTGCAAAGGTATTGGGCGAGGAACATACCCAAACTCTGCTTCATCTGCTCTGGATGCTTATAGGTCTCAGGAATTATGCCATCCGTATAAAACTCATACAGTTCTGTCATCTGCTCAACCGTCAGGAACTCAGCCTTTCGTGAAGAACCAGATGGAATCTTCACTTTCATCGGGTCTGTAGCACTGAACGGATAGTCCTTCTCACGCATGTAGCCATTACTGATACAAGCCTTGAAGACCACTCGGATAGCACGGAGGTAGAAACCGATGGTAGTCTGTGTGTACCTCATATCCTTCATATAGGCAATCCACGCCTTGATCATATCCACATCCACATTGTAGCCGTCCTTGGCATTATAGACACCACTCTTGATAAAACAGTCACGCGCATTACGATATGTCTCTGCCGTACTTGCCTTCTTCTGTGATATAACTTCATTCCACAGACCAATGAACGAATTGGCATAGGGAGTAGTGCTTTCATCAGAACTGCCGTAGGTGGAAATACGCCCTGTTATCACGGCACGGATGTTATCAACCGATTTCAGCGTACCCTTGTTGTACATATCTCGTACAAGGTCAACATACTGGTTGTATAGTTCTACCAACCTGTTCCTGTCAATGAAGTTCTGGCTCTGGTTACCACCACGTCCACGCCCGTCAGCCTTGTTAATGGCATCAAACTCTTCTACCGTGTACTTGTTACCCAGATGGAAGAAGTACCTGCTGCCGTTCACAGTAAACCGAATAGAGGCATGATATTTCCCGTTCTCGTCTCTGTACCTTGTATCAAGGGTTAGCGAAACGGTGCAATTACCCATAGTCAGCGACTCCATGTTGGGTATCTTCTCCCTCTTCTTTCTTTCAACTATTTCTGTCATTTTTTATCAAATCTGAACAAATTTTGGTTATCTCGATATTCTCAATCTTCTGAACCCCCTCTAAATACTGGCATTTCGTCTGAACAAATTTTGGTTATTAATACTCATATTTACCCAGTTTCGTGGAGTATCATAAAGTGTTGCAAAATTACTAACTTTCTGTGAATCAGCCAAATTCATTTAAACATAATATCGCAAAATATTACATTTTTTAACTGTTAATCAGGGGGTCGTTGGTTCAAGCCCATCCTGAAGCGCCTTAGAAAGAGTCCTGTAGGTCAACGACTTACGGGATTTTTCTTTTTTATACATTTCAAAATTGTAGCCAATTTGTAGCCAATTCTGTTTTGTTGTAGCCAATTCGTGTTTCTCCTTTGCAGAATTAACAATCCAAGATCCTGCAAAGAATAATAATTGCGAACCGTTGTCAAGTTCTAACGTTGACAAGTTGAAAATCATTAGGGTATTTCAACTGTCAACAACCTTTTTTGATGATTTCTTGCAAAATAATTCTTGCTACGCAGAAAGGCTGCATAGGGCTATTGTACCTTTGCACCCGAAATCCAACGGAAGTATGGGTGAGCGGTCGATACCAGCACATTGCTAACGTGCCGAGCCGCAAGGCTCCGAAGGTTCGAATCCTTCTGCTTCCGCACAAATTGGAGGTTTGGCAGAGTTGGTCTATTGCACTAGTCTTGAAAACTAGAGGGCGGTCAAACGTCCCAAGGGTTCGAATCCCTTAGCCTCCTCTGATGGAACTTTGGCAGACTTGGTGTATGCGCAGGACTGAAAATCCTGAGAACGTGGTTCGACTCCACGAGGTTCCACAAGAATATAATGAGGTGTTCTCCAGCGGCAACGAGAGCAGACTGTAAATCTGTCGCCATTCGGCTTCGTGGGTTCGAGTCCCGCCACCTCAACGATGGGAGCATAGTTCAGTTGGTAGAATGTCGGTCTCCAAAACCGAAGGTCGGAGGTTCGAGCCCTTCTGCTTCTGCTAAATAAATGGAGTTTGTAGCTCAGTAGGTAGAGCACCAGATTGTGGCTCTGGTGGTCACAGGTTCGAAACCTGTCAAACTCCCTACAATGTGAGGATGCCCGAGTGGTTTAAGGGGGCGGTCTGCAAAACCGTCATTCATCGGTTCGAATCCGATTCCTCACTCAATCATTAAAGACTCCGATTTCCCCAAACAGGAAACCGGAGTCCTTCCTTTATCCATAGTTCAGAATGGCTGTTAGCCTTTTCTTAACTCTCGCAAGTACTCTGCCCATCTGCTGAAGTTCAGGTTTCCCCTCTGTCTTTTCTAACATCTTTACTGCCTTCGTGATAAGTTTGAAATCATCAGCTGTCAGAGGCAGTTCAGTGATAGAGTAGTCAGGATCAGCGTACCTGTAGTACTTCTGATCGTAAACCTCTATGGGCGCATTGTATCCGAGTTTGTCAGAACGCATAATCTGAATATCGTTCTGAACTGTTCTAAGAGAGATCCCTTTGCGAATCCCTTCCATATCGTACAGCGCATCAGATACTTCATCAACCAGGTCCTCTATCGTCCATCTTCTGTACCTGTTGCGCAGGCTTCTGTCTATTATCTTGTAACGCAATAATGCGTTTTTGTTTACTGGCATGTTTGTATTTATAATCTAAAGAGTCCATAATCAATTTTTATCGCTATTAAATGGTTCATAATGAAAACTGTGCAGAAAACAATCTACATCTTTCTGCGTATACCAATACTTGTCGCCCTCCCTTGAAAAGCCAAGGTAGCCGTTATCTCTCAACTTCTTGAGATATTTATCCTTAACTCCCAATAATTCCATGATTTCCTTATTGTTGTATATCCTCAAAGGATTTGGAACTATCATTTCTAGAGTCTTTTTCTGTTCAGTTAGGGTCTGCAGAATTTCTTCCAAGATTTCCCTTTCGCTTTGCTTCTTGTTATTGTTCATTCTATTACAATTGTTTTGTTTGGTTCAAATCCGTTTGTCAGATGTTCATTGTAGTATATATATCCCATCTGGTTACATATTATTTTTGTATTGCCTATCATGGTGTCAATGTTGGTATGCGAGTGCCCATAAATCCAGGCATCAATGCGACTGTCGGCAATATAGTTTCCCAGTTCTGTAGCAAAGGCTCCGTTTAGAACGGAACCCATGTGCTGGGCTGCCACCACTGATAATGTCGGAAGATGATGTGTAACCACAACGATATGCTTGGCGGTACTCTCCTTTACTGCTTGTTTCAAGAAAGTCAGGCATTTCTCATGCTCCAGATTGAAATCATCAGGTGTGAAGCGTCTGCCATCATACATTATCTGGCGGAAGTCGTTCATGCCACGCTGAACATGGAACATATCCTGCTCTGGTATTCTCGACCACAGCGTAGTCAGAATGAAGTCCGTATCGTCTATGCGCACCACCTTATTATAATAATAGCCCACATTCTCACGTATCATCCATTGCCAACTGTCGCCACGTGCTGTTACGTCGCCATTGCTGTAGAACTCGTGATTACCAGGTACTAATAGCACTTGCTGGAAGTTCTTTGATGCCCAGTTCCAAAATCGCTTCTGAGGGGCAATGATGTCCCGCAGGTAGAACGTGTCACCTGCGAGCACCAGAACATCGCCCACAACTTCAAACTCATTCGCTTTTATATACCGCGAATTGTCATATAACTCCATATGGAGATCACTCATGTATTGTATTCTCATTGCTCTTAAATATACGTTGTTCATATCAAATCAGTTAATTATTCGTATGGCCTAACAGGCATAAAATACGAGTCGGATAGAATCCTCTGAGCACCATTCATCAGTCAAAAACTCATGGATGAGGGCGATGCCTGCAGCAAATTCCTTCAACCAGATGATTTCGTTCAGTTCTTCCCCCAAGTAATACTCCAGCATTTCTCCCTGGTCAATGTAGTCGTCCTCGTCTTCCTGCTGCTTCTTTTTAGTTTCAATCTTTTTCCCATTGACAGCCGCAAGAATCGTATCGAGTTTCTCTGAGATGCCATAAGAGAGTTGTTTGGAGTGCTCCGTCAGTATAGCCGACTTACATTTCTCCAACTGCTCATCCAAATATGACTGCAGTTCTGTCAAGTAGCACCACGACTTGCCCCATCGCCAGTCTCCGCCAAATACGCCGACATCCTTCTTCGAATCTATTCTTTCCTGAACCTTGTCAAACATCTCTTTCAACTCAGGGCTCAAGTCGTTTGGAAAGCCCCTGTCATTGAATGGCGCATCGTGACCAACCAACAGGTCTCTAACGCATCCTTGGCGTACAAGAGTAAACATACAACCCATCTTCACTCCGCCAATCTCTATGGGGTGATTATCGTCGGGAGAGGGGCCTTCGCCAAAATATCTCCATTCTTTATAATCGAGGGGCACAATTCCTTCAAGCAAATGCCACTGATCCTTTTTCTTGAATTCGATAAAAATACTGCTATAAGTTCCCATATTGTTTGTTTTTTGTTAATTCATTACCATTTGTTTACCTCACTTCACTACGATAGTTGTTCTGTGCATACTCCATGAAGGTGTTGCAATCGTACTGCTTAATCTTCTCTATGGCTACGTTATAGATATCCTCCAATGTCAGGAAGTGCAGATTGGCGAGAGAGCCGTCTATACCAACATCAAAGCGTAGGTCCATCGACAGTGCATTATAGTCGTCGAGTTTGCCATGACTATGACCATGAAGCATTATAGATCCTCGTGGCTTTTGGTTCCATGTCACCATAGGATAGTGGCACATCACCACACAGAGATCCTCTTTCAAGAACGGTGCCACAGATGGTTTGAAACGCATCTCCTTGATCTGATAGACCTCCTTGAAATAGTTCTTATAAGCCCGAATCGAGCCATCGTGGTTCCCCTCAATCAGGAACTTCTGCCCAGGCAGTTTCTCCAACAGATGGCGGGCATTCTCACTCTTCAGGAATGTCAGATCACCCAGAATATATACCGTATCACGCTTGTCTACTGTGCTCTTCCAAAGGTCAAGCAACCATTCGTCGTGTGCCACGATATCTACCGTATCCGAAAACGGGCGCTTAGGTGAATGCTTCAGTATGTTCGAATGGCCGAAATGCAAGTCGGCTGTAAAATAAATCTTGTTCATTGTTCTATTCTTTTTAAATTTTCTACCTATAAGTAGGGATAAATATGAAATGTTACATTGCAGAAGAGAATAAATCTCTTATTAAGTCTCCCCCAGCCTTTAACTGGGGAGAGACGAATTACTATTCCATGATATAAGCCTGGCTCATATAAACCTGCTTCACGAGGGCGGTGCAGAGCTTGTTCAACTCTTTGTTGAGCGACTTCTGCTCGCACTTATCAAGGGCTGCATAAGAGCCACCATGCTCTTTTAGGAAGTCATCGAGCACGTCCTTGGAGAGTGCGCCCATCACTCGGCCGAAGTCTTTTGGGAAGTGTACCTCACCGATGTGGCTTACCATGTTGGCCAGACGGTTCTCAGTGACGTAGGCTTCGCCCTCCTCAATCAGGATCTTCAGTGCGTCACTGTAGGGCACGGGGGCGACAAAGAGTTTGTTGCGTTTCTTCACGCTCTTCTTCTCAGCAAACCGCTCGTTCTTGCTCTTGATAAGCACACGGGAGCCATTTCTCAGATACATCGGAGTGACAGGACGGATGACGATACCCTCGCAGATGTTGTCCTCGATAGCAGGCAGCCCTAACCATTCGGCTATCTTGCTCTGGAAAGCGTTGGGATGCTTCAGACACTCGACCAGAGTCCCACGAAAGAGGGTCTTGGCGTAGAAGAAGCCCTTGGCCTCGAAGAGCTCGTTCACCTCATCGACGGGCAGGAACCGGCCACCATCCTCGGTAAAGAGGTAGATGTCGAAGCCGTAGAACTCATGCTCGGGAGTGTAGCAGACACCCTTCTGAATCAGCGCAACCTTGTGAGTAACCTTTACGCCATCGTGAGGATACAAACCACCGAACATCTCGCCAAACACGGAGATGTGATTCACCTCCGGATACTTTACCTTAATGTCTGCGAAGAGTCTCAGCACCCTGTCCTTGTATCTGTCGAGTAGTTCAGGGTAGTCATAGAACTGCTCACCATCTGCCAGCATCGAAGTTCTCTTAGCAAACCTCATCTCCTCACCATCGCAGAGAAAGCTGGTGTTGGCACCATGCACCTTCTCCTGCACTACATATTCCAAATCCTGTGGCATCTCAGCCACCACGTGCTCCATGAACTCACGGCTGAAGGAGTTTTCGATAGAGCTGTACTTCTTGAATTCAATCATTGTTCTTTTCTTTTTGTGCGCATCGCTGCGCGGTTAATACTGTTGTTGATTAGCGTATGCCCGTCTGCTAAGGCCGCGGAGAAGTACGGATAATGGACACACCGATAACGAAAAACCGTTGGAAAGTTTGGTAAGTTCTTTCCAACGGTCTCGCTATCTCTTATGCTCTGAAGTTCGGCTGCATCTATGCCGTCCAATCAGATTTTCTTTTCGGTGATGTTCGTTGGAAAGTGTTCGTGTACCAGTCACGTGCTGCAATACTCATCGAATTTGTCGTATGAACATAGCAGAAGCCACCAAAACTTTCTTTGCTCTGGAGCGGTAATAGTGTTGATATGTTCATTCTTTGTTGCAGCATTGCTTAATTTACATAATTTTGAAAAACGGCGGCAAAATTACACACTTTTTTACAATCTGCCAAACTTTTCTGCATTTTTTTTGCATATTCAGAAGAATTGGCATCGATTTCTATTATTCTTTCATTATTTCTTTGTACCTTTGCACCCGAAGCATCAAGAGCAGTGCCCGAAAGGGTGACTCGCCAACCGAGCTTTAGCTTAGCCACGGTGGTCAGTACGATGCGGAAGCAACATTTATAAACTTCAAAAACAAAAGTTATGCAACAGCACATTTATTACACCAAGTATGCCCTGCAGCTTGCAGACATGCAGATTCCCGAGTTAATAACAGTTTTCAATCATCAAGTCGGCAATACCGGCTGGACTAGTATGCGTGCCTATCATGATCAGGCACTCATCGACGAGTTCCAACGTCGAGGCATTAATGTCTCAGCCGTCTATAACGGTAAAGCCATCAGCTTCACCCATCCCGTTAGGTACAACATTGCCGACAACCGGCTGGCCACCATCGGTTGAAAGCCCTCTCTCGATACCAGAACTCCACCCTTGCCGTCTGCTCTTGGCAAGAGTAGAGTTTATGCTTTTTCATCCATACAAATTAACAGATGCAATGCGATATAGGAACTACATCTATCCCAGTAAATCTCTCAACCTAACAAAGAAGAATGGCAAATTGGGGCTCCCCCATACTATTGCAGGTACATTCTTCAAATCAAAAACTCGATATCTCAACGATTCATCCGTTCCGTTATCCTTACGTATTCTCATCATATAGTACGAAGGATGGCTGGCGTCAGGATAGCCTTCATCTAATAGTCGTTTTCTCGTCCAAACGTCATGCCTTGTCTTGACAATCTTCCTGATGTTGCCCGTCACTTTCTCATTACCCACAAAGAGCAAAAGATATTTAGCTTGCAATATGGGCGAATCGGCAATTTTGTCAAGCGGAATATTGTACCAGCAGTTCTCAAACGTCCAGTTACGTTTCTCATCGCTGCCAGCTCGGGCCACCATTACAAGGTCATTAATCACACCAGCCTTTTCCTCTTCAGAAATATAAGCCAACGTGCGTTGCGGCTTGGCCTTTGCCACATGACTTTCCGTGGTTGCTTTCTCCATCAAAATTTTATGCAGATGTTCCTTAAGCAGACTTCCTTCCAGTTTCTTGTCTGCATTAGGCAACAATGGGAATGCGCCAATATTCACGTCCTCTACGCTTGTGCTATAATATCGATTTCTGACGTGTTTGTCATCGCCACGACCAGGAAACAATATATACCCACCGATAACTTCCTTTGAACGAAACTTCTCTTGTCCCCTACTATAATAGATGGCATCTCTATAACGGTGCATCTGATTGATGGCATCCGTAGGAGGATAGTCGCCACCTGATAATCGTAGCAATTCATCGGCATCTTGTTGCTCAAAATCTTTGTCAAGTGCACGGTCATTGATGACGCGATACTTGGCATCATAAAGATACGTCAGAACCACCTCACCCGACTCTCTGCTGATATTTAGCACAATATCTGGCCGTTGTTCCGTAGTGGCTGTATGAATGCCCATACCGTATGTTCCATTTCCGCTGGTTCTATTAAATGTATGTTGATAATGTAGCGTAACAATATCACCAGCATGGGCTTCCAGTTGAGCTCGTCTATCTTCTTTGTCCTCGTCTTTAGGTGCTGGATATCGGAACATCACCACATGCTCCAATGTTGAATCTGTAAAGGGATTGAGTAGTGTTCCCTTGGGTTCCGTTACCAATCTTTCGTAATCGGGTTCACTTCTCTTGATTCCCATCACTTCGGCCACAAGTTTCTTCATCTTGATGAAGCACCACAATTCGTAGATTTCCCAAATCTGCAGCGTACCAATGTTGGCTGCCCCATGATAGAGGTCGATACCTCGCTTTAGTTTCAGCCAGTCCTTGTATATCTGCTGGTAGCCGCTGCGGTTCTGCAGAACCAAACTTTCTTGCTTAAGTCCTTCAAACTTACCGATAGATTTAAAGAACGGATGGTGTAGCGTCTTGCGTAGCGTTTCCTGATAGCCTATCCATTGCTGACGATGACGTTCTGATAGTTCCTCCTGCGTACTTTTCAGCACATTGGCGATGACGTTGCTCAGCCTATGGCCAATACTTTTCAGGGTGTGCTTCACAAATCGGTTCTCCATCGTATCCTGAGTAGAGCAAGCCTCATCGTAACTGAAGTAGTATTCTTCCAGTTTGCCTTCAGCCTTCACTTCTCCATAACGCTCCTCCATTTCCGGAGTCCAGCGCTTTATCTGCTCAGCCTTGCGCGATGTGCGATACTTCACAACCTGAGTATGCGGATTCTGAATCACCCACTTCACATTCTTCGTGTAGTTGTCCACAACACCTTGAAAGGCTTGCATCCATGTGGCATCATTGCTCAGGTGACCACGACTGAACTGCTGTATCGTGATACTCAGGTAGCGGTATATCACGTCCTGATACTCATCGTTTACCTCACGCAGCAGTGATGCATAGTCATTCTTGGTATCGAGCTTTGGCGATACTACATCGAAGCAGACGTAGGAATCCTTACGTTTCCCTCCTTTCTGATAGCTGAACTCCAACCGAAATACACCAGGCTCGTTCAGGAAGTCCAACTCGCCAGTAAGCGATTTCTCGCGGTGATCATGTTCTTGGTCGAGGAAGAAACTTTCCTCCACGTCTTTCCTTACATGTCGCACCTCTGGTTTTGAGTCAGCTTCAACTTCGTGAAACAAAATTCTTATCTGATACTTACACGTTTCGAAGAACACGGGCCAGAGATGATTCCACTCCTTGCCGTATGAAAATGAAACCTTATTATGTTCTATAGGGCTGTACAGACTTAGCTGGCACTCGTCCTGACTTTTATACGAACAGTAGGACTCAGGGGCATCAATCTTTGGGTTAGAATCCTTTGCATAGCGAATCCTGCTCTCAAATTTTTTCCAAGAGAATCCAATGTCCTGCGTGCGAACAATTACTTCGTAGTCACCGTCCGAATGTTTCAGTCTGAGAACCTCTGTCTGCATCCTTTGTGAATCTTATGGCCAGAAACGAGTAAACTCTTGGTTCTCCAATCGGTCTATCATCTCCTTGATTTTCTCTCGAGCTGTCTGGCGATGGTTATCACCTTCCTGTTTCTCTATTACGATTTCCGGGGCCAAGTCCATCAGCCACTCCAAACGGTTGTTATACTCTATGTGGTTCTTCTGTTTGAAGTCCCTTGAAAGGTTGAACATATCTGAATCACCTTCTATGCGTGGAAGTATCTTCATCAGCAGAATGCGGTCAAGAGCCTGATTGATAATATCATCAAGACTCTCATCTTCTTTCTTGCTGTCAAGCAATACTCCCACCATAATAGTCAGTTCGTTCAGTACGCGATAGCTCACCTCAAATGGAGTTCCTTTTAGAGCCTTGTTGATGTCTTCAAGTTTTTTAGGTACCTTCTTTACGATATCTTCTGCCTCCTTAGGATGTGCCTCCAAAACCTCGTCTGCATTCACATAAAGCTGACGGAAACTATTTTGCCATTTCTCCTGTTCATCTTTTGGAAGATATTCCAAGTCCTTACTGCCGCCAAACATGTTGCTCAGTTTGCCGCCATTCATCTCTATTGTCATCGCACGATCTATCACCTTGCGAGAGAATTGGTGAGTTGTTTCGTCCATATTCACAGTACCGATGATAATTACGTTATCAGGCAACGTCAAACCCTCCTTGCCTAACGTAAACGAGCTTCTGTATTTATCTGCCTGAGCTTTTTCTTCCTCACTCAGCGTATCTTGGTTGAAGAATTCGAAATACCAGTCTCTATCAGACATTGGTCTTTCTCTTTCAGATTTCTCACCTTCTTCATTCTTCCAAGTGAATTTATCGAAATATTTTCTATCAATAACAACACCAGTCTTGATGACCTCCATATTTGCCTTATCGCTACCATCTATCTTTGGATGCTTTCGAGTTTCCATGATGCTCAGCATCTCTGCGAAATATTGTTCCACTGGAGCAAGATTCATCTCATCGAGACAAACAAAGAATGGCACCTTGGGGTTCATCTTTGCCTTAACCAAAAACTTGACAAACTTCTTAAACTGATAGCTCATGTTAAGGTTGCTATAATAGCCCAACAGTTCCGTAGAATCATACCAATTAGGTTTCACCTCTATCATACAATAATTGCCTGGAGTAGTGCCATCTTTATCCTGCAGGTATTCAGGACAAGACTTGAAAGCCAGTTCCCTTACGATACGGCTTTTACCTGTGCCAGAGATGCCTGCAAGTAGCAAGAACGGTTTGGTGCGGATGGCTATAAGATAGGGACGATATTTCTCATTAATATGTCTCTTTTGCTTGTTCAAGAGTTCTGCTATATCATTTCTGATTGAATCATAGTTTACTATTTTTCCAATCTCATGAGGTATGCTTGGAACCCAAATTAAATGCTTTACATTATCTATCTTACATGCATAGAACTCTGTAGTATGTGCAAATATGGCCTCCATCGTGGAGCGAACATTCCCACTTCCATTCAGAACATTATCAAACTTAAAAGGCTCGTTTTCTTTGATGCTTCTTGATAGAGTGTTGAGAATGTCCGTAGTCATACTTGCATTTTTCTCAGTGCCATCAGCATTCAAACGAGCAATGTCAACCTTTACATTTTCTCTATCAACAGAAACGAGTTTTGCCTTTGTATCTCCACCGCTTACATAGTCAAAAGACTTGTTGACTGGAAGTTTTTCTATCAAATCAAGAATGTGTTCAATTGTCAAATTCATATTTCAGGATTATAATGGTGAATGTAATCATAAATAGTCTCAGCTACACCATGAGCCGCAACAAAAGGAACACCGTTGCCTATTGTTTTGAACGCATCAGTAAGCGTTATATCAGGAGGAAGTATGTAATTTGCAGGAAGAGTTTGTATTGCCAATGCTTCTGCAACAGATATCCTTCGCGGTAAAAATGGGTGAATATGCACTTCATTGTTTCCGTAAGCTGCTGTTGGCGAATATCTCCACCTGTGCAGCCTCTTATAACATTTTTTTTCATCATCGCCTTCATCCTTTGTCATAAAGCGTCTGAGTCCAGCACGTGGTTGGAAATACATATTCTCATTGGGATGATGTTCCACATCATTAAGGTGCCACCAATACAAAACAGTCAGCTCTTTAATAATTCCATCAGGCATTGGAGTCTGTTGCCCTTGCTGATAAGGCGTTTTATCAGGCCAAGGCAAAGCTTTGATTTCTTCCAAACGATAACGTTGATGCTGCAACCAAGGGAAATCTTGCAATTCTCCATTCTCCACAGGTAGCAGTAATGTATTTATGGCATTGTTGCTAAATCCAATAAGGATGATTCTATCACGATCTTGTGGGGCACCATATTCAAGCGAATTAATTAGCCTCTCTGTCAAGCAATAGCCACTATTTCTAAATTGTCGCTTTAAGTGTTCGAAAAACTCTCTATGCCTAGCTGTTCTATATAAACCCTTTACATTTTCGAAAAGAAAGAAATCTGGTTGTGCGTAACAAATTAGATCAGCATACGTTTGAGACAACTTACCATTATCACCTTCTCTGCCTCGATTCTTTCCTGCCACACTAAAATCAGGACATGGAGGTCCGCCAATAAAACCTGTTAATTCATGTTGTTTTGACTCATTTACAAGCCTCATTAGGTTATGCATCATTTCTGGATGCTCACCATCTATATAGTGAATTATGTTTTCAACATGATGTCCATATATCGGTGCAGGAAGATTCATGTTATGACGTGCATATTGGTACACATCGTTAAATGCCTTGTGAAACTCATTCACAAACACAATTTTATAATGTCCTTCAAGTTCGAAGCCTAAATCTAAAAATCCTGCGCCAGAAAAGAACGAAAAAATATTCATCTGCCCGTTGGACACGAAAAACCCCTTGCACCTTTGAAAGGAAAGCGTAAGGGGCTGTCGTGCCCAAAAGAAGCGACTGGAAACGCTGCAAGAAAAGCAGGACAAGTCCCTCACGCTGTTCCGTGCGAGTCCATTACGTCTTTTCTGCTTCTTGCGTCAGTTAGATTTCCAGTTCTCTTTTGTCAGAAGCGAAATGATGCTCGTCAATATGGTTTAGTCAGTTCCTCTTTACTGTCTTCTTATTCTATTTGTTCTGACAAGCACCCTAAAGTCAGGTTGTTTTTACTCTATTGATACCTACATACAAAAAACGTGGATGCTTAACATCTACCTGTTCGACATTCGGGGCCTTCCACAGCCTTAGCAAGTAAACAGATAGAGTAAACACCCACGTTGGAGTATATAGACACCCGTAAAGTGTGCTAGTGAGGACATATTGAGTCCTCGCAGCACACTACGGAGAGTATATACTACACCCCGTGGAGTTACCCCCGCATTTGTCTTGACTTGCTAATTCGATTGTGGAAGTTTCGAATGTTCAAAAACAAAGCGTCAGTAACGCCTTTCAATATGTAGTGCTCCACCCAGCGGCTCCATCCTCCTCAGAGGATTTCACGGCCACCATAGGCAGATAGCTGGGTACAAAGGTACAAATATTATTTGTAAATTTATCGTCTGAAGTGAAAAAAGTGGGAAAAAGTTTGGAAGATAAGCGAAAAATGCCTATTTTTTGCAGCGTCAAACATTAGTTTTGACTTCGCCGCTGAGTGCGGGGAGTAAGGCATGCTCGATACTACTCCATTTAAAAGCCACCTTTGGTGGCTTATTTTCATAAGTGTTTCAAATGTTTCTTTTGTATCACGGCGGGGGTGAAATTTCCTATTAATATATGACATTACTTATTTTTATTTTTTAATATATTTATAAAAATAAAATAATAAATAATATATTATAAAAATAAAGGCTAATTTTTCTTTCGCACGAGGCAAAGATACAAAAGAAACGTGAAACATTTGAAACATTTGAAACGCTTTGAGCTATTTTTGCGTCGAACAGCCCCTCAAAATTGTCTGGGATGGAAATCTTAAAAAATGTTCAACGAACAGGAAAACCAAGAGGGTCGAACTAAAAACACGACGAGCCCCCCTTACAAATATGTTCGCATCGAACAAGTAATGGAAAAATTCCACAAAGTGAGAATCGTTTTGGAATTATATTCCATAAAAAACGTTAACGTATTCGGAACTTTTTCGGAATTCCCTTGTTTTCGTTTCTATATGTTCTTATCTTTGCAGTGCTTTCACAAATTACAGCAATATGAAGAGACTTTTGATTTTTCTGATAAGTAGTGTGTGTGTGCTGACC
>JAEEGH010015937.1_pt1 | contig 16235 bp, 16 predicted proteins | sample 9134181 | NCBI WGS metagenome assembly JAEEGH01 (sample SAMN16246544, study PRJNA631951) | gut metagenome | biome: gut microbiome; feature: rumen; material: DP-attached | host: Bos | place: Iran: Karaj | collected 2018-10
TTGGCGAGGATGCCGATGTGGCCTATGAGTACTCGTTGCGCTATACCGGTCGTCTGAAAACCCCCGAGGAATTTGGCGACATCATCATTCAGAGCAAGGCCGATGGTACGACTTTGAAACTTAAGGACGTGGCCAAGATTGAACTTGGTGGTCAGCAGTACAGTGTGTCGATGAGAAACAACAACCTGCCCTCAGTGATGGGTATGGTGCAGCAGATTGCCGGTTCTAACGCCAACGAGATTGCCAAGCAGGTGAAGGCCGAGCTGGAAGAGCAGGCCAAATTGTTCCCGCCGGGCATGACCTATAAGATCAACTACGACGTCACGGAATTCCTGTATGCCTCTATCGAGGAGGTGGTGTTCACGCTGTTCTTCACCCTCTTGCTGGTGTTCCTCGTGATCTACGTCTTCCTGCAGGACTGGCGTTCGACGCTGATCCCGCTGATTGCTGTGCCGGTGTCGCTGATCGGTACGTTCTTCTTCCTGTCGGTGTTCGGCTTCTCAATCAACCTGCTGACGCTATCCGCCTTGCTTTTGGCTATCGCCATCGTGGTCGACGATGCCATCGTGGTGGTCGAGGCCGTGCATGCGAAGCTCGACCAGGGTTATAAGTCGACGCTGACGGCCTCTATCGATGCCATGAACGAGATCTCGGGAGCCATCATCTCCATCACACTCGTGATGGCAGCGGTGTTTATCCCCGTATCGTTTATCGGTGGTACGTCGGGTACATTCTATCGTGAGTTCGGTGTGACGATGGCTATCTCCATCTTCATCTCGGCACTGAACGCCCTGACGTTGTCGCCGGCCCTCTGTGCCATCTTCCTGAAACCGCACGACAAGGACGGTCATGAGGTGAAGATGTCGCGTATTGACCGTTTCCATGCCGCCTTTAATACGGCTTACGACAAGGTGCTGGGCAAGTATAAGAAACGTGTGGAGAAATTGGTGCGCAAGCCACTGGCCATCGGTATTGCCGTGATTGTCGGTATTGCCGTGCTGGTGACGACGCTGATGACCACGAAGACAGGACTGGTGCCTTCTGAGGATACGGGTACACTCTTCTGTACCATCTCCATGCCTCCTGCCACCTCTGTGGCCCGTACACGTCAGGTCATCGACGAGGTGGACAAGATCCTCGCTGCTGATCCCGCCATCCAGAGCCGTGAGCAGATCCAGGGTTATAACTTCATCGCTGGTGCCGGTTCCGACCAGGCCACGTTCATCCTGAAGCTGAAGCCCTTCTCAGAGCGTCAGAAAGGATTCTGGTGGAAACTCTCGGGCCTGTGGCAGGGTGACGGCATCTACCGTTTCTTCCTCGATCCGGAGAGTGCCGACGGTGTGGTGGCGCAGATCTTCATCAAGACCGCCCACATCAAGGATGCCTCGATCCTGGCATTCTCACCGCCTATGATTCCCGGTTTCTCGGCCAACTCAGGTGTGTCGATTGTGATGCAGGACCGTACGGGTGGTAGTCTTGACAGATTCTTCGGTGTGGTGAAGGACTACATCGCCGAGCTCAACAAACTGCCGGAGTTCCAGATGGCCCAGACATCGTATAACCCCAGCTATCCGCAGTACATGGTGCATGTGGATGTGGCCAAGTGTAAGCAGAGTAATATCTCGCCCTCGACCATCCTCACCACGCTGCAGGGTTACTATGGCGGTCTCTACGCCTCGAACTTCAATGCCTACGGTAAGCTCTACCGTGTGATGATCCAGGCCTCGCCTGAGACCCGCATGACGGAGGAGTCACTCAATAATATATATGTACGCACGCCTGCGGGTATGGCACCTATCCAGGAGTTCTGTCGTCTGGAGCGTGTCTACGGTCCGTCGAACATCAACCGTTTCAACCTGTTTACGTCTATCAATGTGACGGCGACGGTGGCTGACGGCTATTCTACCGGTGAGGCTATCAAGGCTGCCGAGAAGGTGGCTGCCGACATGTTGCCTGCGGGTTATTCCTACGAGTATCAGGGTCTGACACGTGAGGAGGCGAAGGCTTCGAATACCACAGGACTGATCTTCCTGTTGTGTATCATCTTCATCTACCTCATCCTCTCGGCACAGTACGAGTCGTACATCTTGCCGTTGTGTGTGATCCTCTCCGTACCCTTCGGACTGGCAGGCTGTTTCCTCTTCACGATGATGTTCGGTCACGCCAACGATATCTATATGCAGATCTCGCTGATCATGCTGATCGGTCTGTTGGCGAAGAATGCCATCCTGATTGTGCAGTTCGCCCTCGAACGCCGTGAGACGGGTATGGCCATCTCGTGGTCGGCCGTCCTCGGTGCTGCTGCCCGTTTGCGTCCTATCCTCATGACCTCACTGGCCATGATCATCGGTCTGCTGCCGATGATGTTTGCCTCGGGTGTGGGTAAGAACGGTAACCAGACGCTGGGTGCCGCTGCTGTGGGTGGTATGTTGATCGGTACGCTGTTGCAGATCTTCGTCGTTCCGACGCTCTTCGTGATCTTCCAGTCGCTTCAGGAGAAGTTCCGTCCGATGAAGTTCGAGGATGAGGAGAATCCTGAGGTGGCTGCCGAACTGGCTCAGTATGCACATTCAAAACCAGTTGACTATGTGCCTGAGAAGTAGTAAAGGAGTAAGTAGAAATGATTTGCTTATGAAAAAGATAATGATATTCATGTCCGCAGCACTGTTGCTGACCGGCTGCGGACTCTACAACAAGTACGAGCGGCCGGAGGTCAATGCCGAGGGACTCGTACGCGACCCCCTGTCGCTGACTGATACGCTGGTCGTACAGGACACCACGTCCTTCGGCTATATGCCCTGGCGCACCGTCTTCACAGACCCACAGCTCCAGTCGCTCATCCAGCAGGGACTCGACAACAATCCCGACTTGCTGAATGCCGCACTGAACGTGAAGATGATGGAGACAGCACTGACTGTCGCCAAACTCGCCTTCCTGCCCTCAGTGGCCATCTCGCCTCAGGGGACTCTCTCGTCGTTCGACGGGGCACCGGCCACGAAGGCCTACACACTGCCGGTATCTGCCAGCTGGAACGTGGACCTCTTCGGCAACCTGCTCAGCGCCAAGCGCTCGGCACAGATGCAGCTGCTGGGCATGCAGGACTACCAGACGGTGGTGAAGACCAATATCATCTCCGGCATCGCCAACCTCTACTATACGTTGCTGATGCTTGACCGGCAGGTGGAGATCATCACCGACATGGAACGGCTCACCAAGGAGACTTGGGAGAAGATGCAGTTCATGCACGAGAACCGTGTCGGCTATCGCTCCACGGCTGTACAGAGTGCCGAGGCTGCCTACTATCAGGTACAGTCACAGAAAGTCGACCTGCTGCGGCAGATCCGTGAGATGGAGAACTCTCTCTCCCTGCTCATCGGACAGTCGGGACAGACCATCGCCCGCGGCTCCTTCGCCGAACAGAGCCTGCCCATGGAACTGGCAACGGGTGTCGGCATACAGCTGCTGAACAACCGCGCCGATGTCCATTATGCAGAGATGTCACTGGCTCAGTGCTTCTATGATGTGGAGACCGCCCGCTCACGATTCTATCCGAGCATCACGGTCACGGGTACGGCCGCCTTCACCAACAACAACGGTATGGTGAATCCCGGCAAGTGGCTCCTCCAGGCTGTCGGCTCACTGGTACAGCCCGTCTTCCAGCACGGTCAGATCGTGGCCGGACTGAAGGTGGCCAAGGCGAAGTACGAGCAGGCCTACAACAACTGGCAGAACGCTGTGCTGAAGGCTGGTAACGAGGTCAGCAACGCCCTCGTCGCCTATAACTCCTACGCAGAGAAGTCCGTACTCGACGGCAAGCGCGTCAGTGTGCTCAAGCAGAATGTCGAGGACACGAAGAAGCTGATGGAGTCATCCTCCAACACCACCTACCTCGAGGTCATCTCCGCCCAGAGCAATCTGCTCAACGCAGAGATCTCCGAGGTGCAGGATCAGTTCTACAAGATGCAGTCCGTCGTGAACCTCTACCAGGCCCTCGGCGGCGGAGTCAAATAAACTACAACTATGACAACAATGACAACTTTTCATTCCGCAGACGGCAGTTGCCGTCGTAGGCCAAAGTTGTCTAAGTTGTCCAAGTTGTCGTAAATATAAATTGCAAAATTGTATTAGTATATGGCAAGTGAAATTAGTCCGAAAGCTGAGATATCGCCGAAGGCGAAAATCGGCAACAACTGTAAGATATTCCCCTTCGTGTATATCGAGGACGACGTGGTGATCGGTGACAACTGCATCATCTTCCCCTTCGTCAGCATCTGCGACGGCTCCCGCATCGGCAACAGCAACAAGATCCACCAGGGCAGCGTCATCGCAGCCCTGCCGCAGGACTTCAACTTCCGTGGCGCCAAGTCCTATGTGGAGATTGGCCACAACAACGTCATCCGTGAGAACGTCGTCATCAACCGTGGTACGGAGCGTGACAGCTCTACTGTTATCGGCGACAACAACTTCTTGTTCGAAGGCACGCATATCAGCCACGACACCGTGGTGGGCGACAACTGTGTCCTCGGCTATGGCGCGAAGGTGGCTGGCGACTGTGTCATCGGCAACGGTGTCATTTTCTCCAGCGGTGTCATCCAGAATGCCAACACCCGCGTTGGCGACCTCTCGATGATCCAGGCTGGCTGTGCTTTCTCCCACGACGTACCCCCTTATGTCATTGCCGGGGGAAGACCCGTGGCCTATGGTGGTCCCAACACCACGACGATGAAGTTTGCCGGCATCGACGAGAAGGTGCAGAAGCATATTGCCAACGCCTACCGTCTGCTCTTCCACGGAAAGACCAGTGTCTTCGATGTGGTGAATCAGATCAAGGAACAGGTGCCCGACGGTTCCGAAATCCGGAACATCGTCCAGTTCCTCGAAAGCACAAAACAAGGCATCATGTGCAAATAATAGTAATCCCCGCCTTTTTAGGCGGGGATTACTATTACTATTACTGTTAATACGAAGCTGTACAGGGAATCCCTGCTGCAATGACTCTGTCTCTGATCCGGTCGAGCTGTTCATGGCTGGCTTTGAGCAGTCCTTTGGTAGGCGTCTCCCGGTCGATGGTATAAATCATCACCTGTTGGGGTTTGATTTCCTTCACTGCCTCCAGCCACGGCCCCACAAATTCCTCCCCCGTATTACCTACAGACTCCTTCTCTCCTTCTCTCCTTCCCTCCTTCTCTCCTTTCATAAACATCGTCTGGATGATGACATGCCCCTTAAACGCCTTCATCCCTTCGATGATGGCGTTGACATCATAGGCCCCCGTCGGGCAGTCCACCTTATTTATATATAAGGGATCCACCGTGTCCAGCTTCAGGATATTATTGTCCACCCGCATCAGCGCGTCGTGGACGGCCTGACGATGGATCATCGTGGCATTGCTGAGTACGGAGACCTTCGCCTCCGGACAGTACTGGTCCCTCAGACGGATGGTGTCATCGATGATCTCGGCGAAATGGGGATGACAGGTGGGCTCACCGTTGCCTGCGAAGGTCAGCACGTCAGGCAACTGACCCTCGGCGGCCATCTCCTGGAGTTTCGCCTCCAGACGTTCAGCGACCTGCTCACGGGTAGGGCGGGGGAGTGACGGACGGTGGTCTTCATTCAGACCACACTCACAGTAGATACAGTTGAAGGTGCACACCTTACCGTCTCCCGGCATCAGGTTAATACCGAGTGAGATGCCCAGTCGACGGCTATGAACGGGCCCGAAGATAGGCGATGGATAGATAATTGTACTCATAATGGCTGCAAAATTATGAAAAAAAGTGAAAAGTGAAAAGTGAAAAGTGAAAAATTTGCTACCGCCCGATAAAATTATCAATTATCAATTACCAATTATCAATTATTATTAGTACCTTTGCACCCGAATTCAAAGATTACGTACGTAAACCTACATGAAAAGACGTCAAGAGAAGACTGGCCACCGGCAGGGTGTGCAGTTGGTAACATTATGCATCAGCACGTCGATGGTGCTGGTGCTGCTCGGACTCGTGGTGTTCTCGGTACAGACCTCACGTAACCTCTCACAATGGGTCAAGGAGAACCTGACGGTGACGGTCATACTCAGCGACAAGGTGGGCACTGACGAGGCCAGACAGTTCTCTGAGAACCTCTATGCACGGCCTTTCTCGAAGAACATCGACTACATCAGCCGCGAACAGGCACTCAAGGAACAGACAGAGGCCATGGGCTCCGACCCCTCGGAGTTCCTGGGCATGAACCCCTTCCCGGCCACCCTCGAGCTCCAGCTGAACTCCGACTATGCCAATGCCGACTCCCTGACGTGGATAGCCGATGAACTGAGGAAGAACAAGGAGGTGGCCGATGTGGCTTATCAGGTGGACCTCATGGACAGTGTGAACCGCAACCTGGCGAAACTGAACATCCTCCTCCTCGTGCTGGCGCTCCTGCTCACGGTGATCTCGTTCTCGCTGATCAACAACACCGTGAGACTGAGTGTCTATTCCCGCCGATTCCTCATCCATACGATGAAACTGGTGGGGGCCTCGTGGGGATTCATACGCCGGCCGTTCATGAAACAGGGCCTGATGGTGGGCATCATTGCCGCCCTGCTGGCCATCATGGCGCTGGGCGCTGCCATCTATGCCCTCTACTATTATGAGCCGGGCATCCTACGCATCATCACGTGGCGCGAACTGCTCATCACAGCCCTCTCGGTACTGGTGTTCGGACTGGTCATCACCCTGACGTGTTCCTACGTCTCCGTCAACCGCTTCCTCAAAATGCCTGCCGGGGAATTGTATAAGATATAAATCGTAAATACATAAATCGTAAATCGTAAATTTGTAAATCGTAAATAACTAGATGGACAAGAGAAATTTTGCGTTCGATAAGATGAACTACATCCTGCTGGCCGTTGGCATGGCAGTGGTGATCATCGGTTTCCTGCTGATGACGGGACCCTCGTCATCGACAACAGCGTATGAGCCTGACATCTTCAGCGCACGTCGTATCAAGGTGGCCCCGGTGGTGTGTCTGCTGGGCTTTGTGTCAATGGTTTATGCCGTGGTCCGCAAGCCAAAATCGTAAATCGTAAATTCGTAAATCGAAAATTCGTAAATCGTAAATACGTAAATCGTAAATTCGTAAATCGTAAATCGTAAATTCGTAAATCGTAAATAACTAGATGGATTTAATACAGACGGTCATCATTGCCATCGTTGAGGGACTGACGGAGTTCTTGCCGGTCTCGTCGACGGGGCACATGATTATTGCGCAGAATCTGTTGGGTGTGCCCCAGGGCGACCCCTTTGTGCATGCCTTCACCTTTATCATCCAGTTTGGTGCCATCTTGTCGGTGGTGTGCCTCTACTGGAAGCGTTTCTTTCAGTTAGACAATACACCCGCTCCTGTGGGCAGCTCTTTATGGCAGCGCCTCAAGCACAAGTATTATTTCTATTGGCTGCTGTTCGTGGGTTTGCTGCCCGCCGCAGTCATTGGCATGCTCGCTAAGAAGTCGGGATTACTCGACTGGCTGCTCGACAGTGTCGAGGTGGTAGCGGTGATGCTGGTACTCGGTGGTGTGTTCATGCTCTTCTGCGACAAACTGTTCAATAAGGGCAGCGACGACAACAAGGTCAACGAGCGCCGGGCTTTCATGATCGGTCTCTACCAGTGTATCTCTGTCATCCCAGGCGTTTCACGTTCCATGGCGACCATCGTGGGTGGTATGACGCAGGGGCTGACCCGCAGAAGGGCGGCGAAGTTCTCGTTCTTCCTGGCCGTGCCGACCATGGCGGGGGCCACCGCTCTCGACCTGCTCGACCTGATGAAGGAAGACACTGTCTGGGCGACGGGACATAACATTACCATGCTGGTCGTCGGCTGTGTCATCGCCTTTGTCGTGGCACTGCTGGCCATGAAGTGGTTTGTCGACTTCCTGACGAAATACGGATTCAAGGCTTTCGGTATCTATCGCATCGTGGTGGGCGGTATCATTATCATACTGCTGCTCACCGGTCATTCACTCGCAATGGTCGACTAATGGATTTCAGGGAGGGAGCCTATATCTACATCAACAAGCCCTATCGCATGTCGAGCTTCGGGGCACTGGCACATATCCGCTATGTGGTGTCGAAGCACCTGCACGTGAAACGCCTGAAGATGGGGCATGCCGGCACCCTCGACCCCCTGGCGACGGGCGTGCTCATCCTCTGCACGGGAAAGGCCACCAAACAGATAGAACGCCTCCAACTCCACTCCAAGGAGTACACGGCCACACTCCAGCTCGGTGCCACCACCGCCAGCTTCGACAAGGAGCACACGGTGGACTATACCTACCCGGTGAAGCACATCACACGGGAACTGATCCTCCAGACACTGCCTCAGTTCGTGGGGGATATCATGCAGGTGCCGCCGGTCTATTCGGCTTGTATGGTGGCTGGCGACAGGGCCTACGAGCTGGCGCGTAAGGGTGTCGACGTGGAACTGGCGGCCAAGCCGGTCCATATCGACGAGATAGAACTGACGGCCTTCGACCCCCAGACGATGCAGATGTCCATCCGGGTGGCCTGTGGCAAGGGCACCTATATCCGCTCCCTGGCCCGTGACATCGGCTATGCCCTGGGCAGTGGCGCCTTCCTGACGGCACTCTGCCGCACAAGGGTGGGGGATGTACGCATCGAGGAGTGCCTCACCTTCGACGAGTTCCCCGCCTGGCTCGAAAGGGAAGTGAAAAGTGAAGAGTGAAAAGTGAATAATTTGCTGCCGCCGCAGTAATAAATCGTAAATCGTAAATTCGTAAATCGTAAATTCGTAAATCGTAAATTCGTAAATCGTAAATTCGTAAATCGTAAATTCGTAAATCGTAAATTATATAATGAAGTTATCACAATTTAAGTTCAGGCTGCCTGAGGATCTGATTGCCCTCGAGCCGACATTCCACCGCGACGAGTGCCGGCTGATGGTGGTGCATCGTAAGAGCGGTAAGATAGAGTTGACCAAGAAGGACGAGAACGGCGAGGACCTACTCGACGAGGAGGGAAATCCCGTCTATCTGGACTTCCGGAACATCCTCGACTACTTCGACGAGGACGATACCTTTATCTTTAACGACTCGAAGGTGTTCCCGGCACGTCTCTACGGTACCAAGGAGAAGACCGACGCCAAGATTGAGGTGTTCCTGTTGAGGGAACTGAACCGGGACCTGCGCCTCTGGGATGTGCTGGTGGAACCTGCGCGTAAGATACGTATCGGCAACAAACTGTTCTTCGAGGATGACGGACCCATGGTGGCAGAGGTCATCGACAATACCACGAGCCGTGGACGTACCCTGCGGTTCCTCTACGACTGTCCGCACGATGAGTTCAAGCAGGAGCTGTTTGCCCTGGGTTCGGCACCCTTACCACGCTACGTCATCGACAAGCGTCCCGCCACACCTGAGGATATGGAGGCCTTCCAGACCATCTATGCCAAGAACGAGGGGGCTGTGACGGCACCTGCCACCGGACTGCACTTCAGTCGTGAACTGATGAAGCGCATGGAGATCCGGGGCATCAACTTCGCCTATATCACCTTGCACTGTGGCCTCGGTAACTTCGACACCATCGAGGTGGAGGATCTGACGAAGCATAAGATGTCGTCGGAACAGATGTTCGTGACCAAGGAGGCCTGCGACATTGTCAACAAGACCAAGGAGGCGGGCCATCGTGTCTGTGCCGTCGGTGTCAGCACCGCCCGTGCCACGGAGAGTGCCGTGGGCACCGACGGACTGCTGAAGGAGTTTGAGGGCTGGACCAACAAGTTCATCTTCCCACCCTATGAGTTCGGCATGGCCAACGCCCTCGTGGCCAACTTCTACCATCCCGAGTCCCCGATGATGATGATCGAGTGCTCCTTCGGTGGCTACGACCTCGTCTACGACGCCTACCGCAAGGCCGTGAAGCACGGCTACAAATTCGGCTGCTTCGGCGACGCCCTCCTGATCGTAGACGATTAAGATATGTCTCACAACGCTTACTTAGGACTCGGTAGCAATCTCGGTGACCGAGAGGCTAATATCCGCAAGGCCATATCGCTCATCGGTAAAAAAGTAGGACTGGTGCTTCGCCAGTCCTCTCTGATTGAGACCGAGCCCTGGGGCTTCGAGTCGTCCAACAAGTTCCTCAATGCTGTGATCCTCTGCGAGACCACCCTCACCCCCCGCCAGCTCCTCAAAGTCACCCAGTCCATCGAGCGTCAATTGGGCCGCCGCAAAAAATCCTCTGCCTCCCGACTCCCGTCTCCTTCCTCCTCCTCTCCTGTCTCTTACTCCGACCGTCCCATCGACATCGACATCCTCCTCTACGACGATCTGACGGTCGATGAGCCGGACTTGAAAATCCCCCATCCCCTGATGCAGCAACGGGACTTCGTGATGATTCCCCTACAGGAAATACTAACTACAACTATGACAACATAGACAACTATTTCCAACCACCTATTCCTCCTTCGTAAGGAGGGTGCCTCCAAGCACCAAGCCTCCTTTGCAAGGAGAATACCTCAACCACCCCACCCCCTCCTTACTGTAATGAGGGGCCTCAACCCCCTTTCCAAACCTTTCCCCCAATCATAGGGTGAAAGGCTTAACCGAAGAATCGCAGAGACCGTCGATTCTTCGACTGTTTTGGTAAGCCGGGACACGGCTTTTATTGTTTATCGGCTGGCGCACAGAGAATGCGGGACACGGCTTTTATTGTTTATCGGCTGGCGCACAGAGAATGCGGGACACGGCTTATATTGTTTATCGGCTGCGCGGGGTTCCACTAAAGAAAGTTAATTCTTTATAAGAATTGGATGATTTGTTAACAATGTTACCGGCTATGGGGGGTAACGGGGAGTCGGGGGAAAAGGGGAACTTTGCAGGCGTGAAAGTATTTAGAAGTTATTTTATAGGCAGTAAACTTTATGGAAGTTATGGAAGATTTGATTCGAGAGCAGCTCGACCGGGCGGAAGAGGCTTGCTCAGTGACCCCAGAGGTCATGAAAATGGACGGATGTAGATTGACATCGCAGTCGGAGGTTCCAGAAGAGGTATTCCTCTTCAAGTTGTTTGACACACCGTGTTTCCCTCGGGGGGACCTGACCACCATCACAGGGCCGGCCAAGAGCGGAAAGACGTTCTTAGTATCGATGCTCATGGCGGGGTGCGTGAAGCGACAGGTGCTGGCCTTTGAGCGGGTTCGGGAGGAACCGCTCAGAGTGGTATGGCTGGACACAGAACAGAGCCGGATGACCACGAAACGTATTCTGACGGAAAGGGTCGGAAGCATGATCAGGTCCACCAAAGACACTGATGACACGGAGCCATTTCCGGACGAGCAGTTCTATGTGCTCAATGCGAGGAGTCTGACGTCGAAGGAACGTGTGGACATGCTGGAACTGGCCATCAAGACTTACAAGCCGGATCTGGTGGTGATTGACGGTACGGCAGACATGATGGATGACATCAACAACGGACCAGACGCGACCACGCTGATACAACAGCTGCTGGGTCTGGCCACGTTGCACGACTGTAACATCACCACCATCATCCACCTGAACAGGACGGGCGAACGGCTCAACCTGAGGGGATGGATCGGGACGGTGCTGGTGCAGAAGAGCTACGAGGTGCTGAACTGCGAGAAGGTGATGAAGACGCAGACTTTCTCGGCCAGCCTTACCTTTTCGAGAAGATACCACCTGGAACAGTCGCTCTACTACGTGATCGACCAGGAGGGTCTGCCGCAGATGACGGAAGAGCCTCCTGAGCGTCAGCCGCGCGACGCTCAAGGGAAGTGGACGAGCCGCCAACAGGGTGAGACCGGTCAGATGGCTCAGGAGAAGGTGATGACGTTCTGTCAGAAGTATATCGTGCGTCATGACGACGGGGATACCTGGGAATGGGACTTGAAACTGCTCTTCGCCGACGCCATGGGTACCAGGGCCACGGCGGCACGGGACGAACTGAAACGGCTGGTGATGACCATGGCGAACATCAGGGCGCCGAGGTACTACGACAAGTTGTTCCAGACGGCCTTGGACCAGCGGGTGATCCAGACAACCATGGACCGAAGTGGAAGGGTCTTGGTGATGATGACGTAACTCCTCTTTCTATGCCCTCCCCTTTACAGGGGGAGGGGCATAAAAGAGAGGGAGTTGAGGGTTGACCGTTTATGTTGAGAGTTTTCTCGTTCAGGGAGATGAAGCGGCAGTGCGAGGCGGAACGGCTGGAGCTGGGCAAGCGTTGTCAGCTGATACTGGAGCCGGAGGATCCACGGTATCGCGCGATGGACCTGGTGAGCAGGCATCTGTCAACGGAGAGCGAGTTCTGCAGGGCGTGCGTCAGAATGGGATTCCTCACGGCGGAGCAGATGGACCGCGCGGCCAGACGCTACCGACTGGGGGTGAACCGCTACGGGGCGGTCATCTACTGGCAGATCGGACTGACGGGGCAGGTGTTCGACGGGAAAATCATGTACTACCGAGCGGACTGCCACCGGGACAAGCAACGCCGGACGACCTGGGTGAGCGCGGTGATGAAGGGGTTCTACAACTGCACGGTGGAGATGCCGGGCGTACACGGGCTCTTCGGGACGCACTTGCTGACAGCCTCAGACGACACCAGTCGGGCGGTGGCGGTGGTGGAGAGCGAGAAGACGGCGGTCATCATGAGTGAACGGTACCGGGACTATCTCTGGGTGGCTGCTGGCGGACTGAACGAACTGTCGCCGGAGAAGCTGTTCGTGCTGAGAGGCAGAAAGATCGTACTCTTTCCGGACACGGACCCGGAGGGAGAGGCTTTCGCACACTGGTACGCCATCGCCCACAAGGCGGAATGGCTGCTGGGACAGAAGATCTTCGTGAGTCCGTTGCTGGAGCAGCATGCGACGGCGGAACAGAAACGGCAGAAGATTGATATTGCAGACTACCTCAGGGAAATTGAAAATTGAAAATTGAAAATTGAAAATTAGATCAAATTGAAAATTGAAAATTGAAAATTGAAAATTAGATCAAATTGAAAATTGAAAATTAGATCAAATTGAAAATTGAAAATTATTTCTTTTCAGGATTCTCTTTCAATTTCTTGATGATCGTGACTAGGAGGGCGACGAGCTCCCTGCAGTCTGCCTCGAGTGATTCATATTGTTTATCGTCTAAATATTCAGTTTCATGCAACAAGTCAAGCCAATATTCAGTCTCATCAGCTTCCTTAAGAGCGATATTCAGCTTATTCAGGAAGTCCATACGACTCTGAGCATTTTTGCTCTCCCTCGTATTCGCTCCTATGCTCGTTCCACATCTGAGCAACTGCTTGCTCATGATGTTCTCATGTTTCTGTTCTGTAAGGTACTTATAGCAATTGATGATCCTAATTGCAAAGTCCCTGCTCTTTATTTGTATCGCGTTAGCCACTTTTCAATTTTCAATTTTCAATTTTCAATTCGATGAAGGAATTTATTAGTAAAAGCGAATTGGCCAAGATGGCGGGGGTCAGTGAGCGGACGTTCAGCCGCTATATCCATGCAAGGCAGGATGTGCTCAGTGCGATGGGCGTACCGCCAAAGGCACGGCTGTTGCCTCCGCAGGCCGTCAAATATCTGTGTGAGGACTACTGTATCGATATTCGTGATCGCTAGTCCGCCATTGTCCGCCAATGGCCTTTCCGGATGTCGTAACTTTGCATTCGCGAGGCCCGCAACTTATAACTCTTTATTTTAAACTCTAAATTTTTAAATCGTATGGCACTAAATGTACAGTTTTACAAAGTTACCAATGCGCTGATCAATGAGGACATCATCGTTCCGCGCTTAGTGAACCAACAGTCGCTCGACTTCAACGCGATGTGTGAGTATCTCGCCGACGGCTCTACCGTGACAGCAGCCGACGTGGCGGCAGTGATGAAACAGATCGAGATGCGTCTGCCGCTCGTACTGGGCCTGAACGCCAAGGTGGTGTGCTCGGCAGAGGGTCTCACCTTCCGTCCGAAGGTCTCGGGATCGATCACACAGAGTCAGCTGAAGAAGAAACTCGAGGCGAAGCTCGCCGCTGACCCCTCGCTGGACATCGACGTGAACCGCGCGCTGCAGACCAGTGACCTCTCCATCGATGACCTGACGGCCGAGATCGCCATTGAGCTGCCTAAGGTCTGGCAGGAGCGCTTCACACAGAAGGTGACGTTCAAGCGCGTCAACAAGACTACAACGGATTCCACGGAGGATAATGACGACAACCAGAACAACTTAGACAACAATGGTGAGAACACGGGCGGCGGTACTAACACGGGCGGCAACGGTGGTGAGAACGGTGACGACAGCGGCGAGAACGATTAGTCGAATTGAAAATTGAAAATTGAAAATTGAAAATTAAACTCCGTTTGACTTTTCTCACGCTCGGCCATTGATGCAAGCATCATGGCACTCGCTTAATCGAAAAGTTGAAAATTTATGACTGTAGCGTATGAAGACGAAACGTTTTATCGAGATGGCGGTGAAGGTGATAGTAGCCGCGCTCACAGCATTCATCACTGCACTGGGAACGACCAGTTGCATGGGTGCGTTCCAGGGAACCAATTCCAGTGATCATGAGGAGGATAACCCTTATAATAATCCACTGCTCTTCTGTCAGACCACAGCAACGGAGCTCGGCCAAGGACATCGACAGCTGGCACAGGGAGAAGGGATGGAAGGGTATTGGATACCACTTCGTCGTCAGGCGTGACGGGACGGTTGAGACGGGGAGGCCTCTCTCAGAGGTGGGTGCCCATGTCGTGGGGCATAACAGATACTCCATAGGCATCTGCTATGAGGGGGGCCTCAATGACGCGGGTGAGGCCGCGGACACCAGGACGCCGGAGCAGGTCCGGGCCCTGCGAGAGCTCGTCGAGCAAATGCATGCCCGGTTTCCCAGGGCGGTGATCGTGGGGCATCGGGACCTCGATCCACGGAAAGAGTGTCCGTGCTTTGAGGTCGTGAGGGAGTTTGCAGATTTGCAACCTGCAACTTCCTTATAGTAAGGAGAGTGCTTCAAGCACCATGCCTCCTTTGCAAGGAGGGGTCACCAACTACCCTACTCCCTTCTTGTCCTTAAGAAGGGACCTCAACCCCCTTTCCAAACCTTTCCCCCAATCATAGGGTGAAAGGCTTAACCAGGAAGTCGCAGAAGCCGACGACTTCCTGACTGTTTTGGTATCGCGGGACACGCGATGAGTTTTTTATCGGCTGCGCGGGAGATAAAGCGGGACACGCGATGATTCGCACTAATCTATACCATTCTTTCCTTCCTCCGGTGCTTTGTCTGTTACCACTTGCAGGGCATCGAGGTGCTCTTCCACCATGCGCATCAGGTTGTCGGTATAGGTAGAGACTCCCATGGGCTTGTTGAAGCCCTCCAGCGTCCACTCCACCTTCTCACGGTTTGCCTTCTGACAAATGAGGATGCCAATGGTGGGGTTGTCCTGCGGTCGCTTGATAAGCTTGTCCACAGCCGTCACATAGAGACTCAACTGTCCCACATACTCTGACTGGAACGGCTTTACCTTCAGCTCGATGGCATAATAGCACATCAGCTCCAGGTTATAAAGCAGCAGGTCAATCTTGCCACTCTCGCCACCTACGCTGAATTCTATCTGCTCGCCCTTCAGCAAGAAGTCGGGCCCCATCTCCAGCAGAAACCTGCGCAGGTTGAGTACCAAAGCAGCCTCCAAGTCGGCTTCGGTGTAACCCTCCTTCAGATGCAGGAAACCCAGGTTGAGCTGGCTTTTCATCATCTCTGCGGCCAGATCACCCTGCGGCTTGGGTAACGTGAGTGCAAAGTTGTGCAGCGGTTTCTCAGCATCCTTGTAGAAACCGGCAGCTATAGCATGCGACAGCATCGCACGGCTCCAATTATTTTGGATGGTTTTCTCCACATAAAACAGGGCCTCCTTGACATCCTTGCAGCTTTCGAATATTTCTACGTGATGACCCCAAGGCACCATGCCCAGGAATGCAGGGAACGGCACTACTGGAGCACTGTCTGGCACAATATCCGGGGCTTGCGCTATTTGTCGCACAGCTTGTGCGACAATTGTATCAACCTCAGTTTCAGTTGGTTGTAATTGTCGCACAACTTGTGCAACAATTTCTTTTTGGCCGGCATAGAAGCTGTAGAACTTACCTATTCTATAAAGGTTAGCCCTCGAGAAACCCTGCGCCTCGGGGAACGCTGCCTTGAGGTCGAGGGTCACTTGATTGAGCACACCACTG
>JAEEGH010015940.1_pt1 | contig 16234 bp, 15 predicted proteins | sample 9134181 | NCBI WGS metagenome assembly JAEEGH01 (sample SAMN16246544, study PRJNA631951) | gut metagenome | biome: gut microbiome; feature: rumen; material: DP-attached | host: Bos | place: Iran: Karaj | collected 2018-10
TCATAATAGCCCACTTATTTTAGCGCATCTTTCCGTTTTAACAAAGTATGGTACTGAATCGCAAAGCGGTGACTTTCGTCATCTATGCGCGCAATTAATTTCGCAATGTGGCTATCTGACGCTAGTTCCACCATCCGATAGCTATCTACGCCCTCCAGAACAACTATTCGCACGCGCGCATTTTTACTATGGTCACCACTTTTATCGCGCCCAATTACCGGAATATTTTCAGATGCCAATAATTCCCTAATTGCAGATAATTGCCCCACCGAACCATCTAACACAATTAAATCCGGCCTCCCCCAATCATTCAAATGATGTAATCGCCGCGTAATCACTTCGCGCATACTTTCCGGATCATTATTTTGTTGTTTGCGCAGTTTAAAACGACGATATTTTGTGCGATCGGCTGCGCCATTAATAAAGCAAACCATCGAGCCAGTTACATTCTTCCCAGATTGGTGGCTAATATCGTAGCCCTCAATGCGCACTGGCGGTTTCTCTAACCCTAATAATTCGCACAAATCTTCCAAAGCTCTATCCGACGATATATCTAATAATTCCTTATCGGAAAATACGATTTTCGTCCCAATACCCTTGAGCCCAAAGTATTGATTTCGGTAATCGGCCGCCCTTTCATAATCGCCCTTTTCAGAGGCTTCATACATTAGTTTCTCAATATCTCGCACTAATTTCTTGCGATTACCTTTCAGATAACTAATCATGTGGCGCAAATTATGCTTATATTCACGCGGCGTCATTTTTCCAACTTCAATACCAGGCGTCAAGCCTAAATCTGTATTTAAGGTCTTCTTGCCCGTGTACGGCTTATCATAATACGGGAAAATTTTACGCAAAATCCTTAACGAGCGCTGGATTGCCACTTTTCCATAATACGGACCATAGTATTCCGCACCATCATCTTCCGGATTACGCGTCATCGAGACATATGGAACTTCGGACTTCATATCGATGCGAATATAACTTACTGACTTATCATCGCGCAGTAAGATATTCCATTTTGGCATATACCGCTTAATCATTTCGGACTCGAGAAAAAGCGCGTCCATCTCAGTATCGACCACAATCCAATCAGTATCGTCGATTTCCGCCACTAATGCTCTAGTTTTAGCGTCTTTACGTTCTGGAGATTGGAAATATTGTCGGACTCGATTTCTCAAAATGGCCGCTTTGCCAACATATATCACTTCGCCCTGCGCGTTTTTATGAAAATACACCCCCGGTTCTTTCGGGAGCTCTTTTAGTTTCGCTTTGAGCTTCGGCGTCAATGATACTGTAGCCATAAGTATATTATACCGCACAAAAAGCCGCCCATTTCTGAGCGGCTTTTAATTGATGGATTAAAGATTATTAATAATACTATAGTCTTCGATTGAGCTAGCGCTAGTTAAATTTCCACCCATCATGTTCAAAATATTCATGCCCCCACCATCTGAGTCAAAGCCATAATAGTCCATAAGACCTTCAACACATTCGTCGACGGAATTGTAGCCATAATACGACAACCAACCAGACTCCTTATATTCTTCACAAGTAGATTTAAGGTATGTCTTATAGTAATCAGACATCGCATCGTTAATCGTCTTAGACAAATCTTCGACCATCTTCTTTGCGTCAGTAGCACCTTCGATATCACTATCGGCAACCGTGCCAAAGGAAATATTCATTACATCATGCTTCTTGGAATCTTTAGTGTCGGTCACATCAATTTCAATAGCTTTCAATTCATGTGTCCAAGGAGTAATACCAAGTAAAATCTTCGTTACTGAAGTATCTTCTTTTTGGATATCGGTATCAAGATCCCATTCTTCGAATTCTTCGTCGTCAAGATCCCATTCTTCTTCATCGAAGTCATAATCGTAATCTTCGTCATCTTCATCTTCGTAGACGGTCTGCTCGCCGAACATTAACTTTTCGATACAGGCGGAGAAATCTTTTACCTCATCGGTTTCTTCAATAGCATCACCAAACTTTTCACTCTTTTCTTCATCAATCTCAACTTCGTAATAATTGATGCCGTCACGAGCAATTGCAGTTGTGCCATCTTTTATCTTAATGAACGAGTTTTCTTTGTATGCTGCCGAAATCTTCTTTCGAAATTCGGAACCCATGAATTTCTTGCCAGCTTCGGTCAAGCACTTATACTGTTCATTTTCGGTGCCTTCAATCTTAATGGAAATCCATTTATCCTCAACGGCATCAGAAATCGAATTGTAAATCTTATCGGTAATTTCTTTAGTATCCGCATCGGATTCTTTCTTCGCTTCGTCAATTACGGCCTTTACGCCCGTAACTTTAAAGTAGACCGAGCTTTCATCCTTGAATGCTACGTTAGCGCTAATGGATTTACCATTAAATGGCTCTCCGTTGGTTTCAAACGACAAACTAACAGACGGCGTATTGCCAGCCGCAATCGTGGCAGACTTAGCAACCGTACCGAGTACTGGCGCCTCAAGAATATTATCAATCGCATCGCTAACCTGTTTTTCTGGAGCTTCGTGCTGGTTGTACCAAATGACACCAAAGATAGCGCCACCAATTAACAATACAAAGATAATAATTAATGCAGCAATTAAACCAGTTTTCTTTTTCTTCGGCGCCTCAGCTGCTGCAGATGCCGCCGGATTTTCTGCTGGAACAGAAGTCGTTGGCATCCCAGCCGGAATTGGCTGTGGAGCTGGAGCTGGTTCTGGGGCCGGAGTCGGTTCCGGTGTCGGAGCTGGTTCCGCCTCAGGCGCTGGCGCCATTTCTGGGGCAGCCGGCGCTGGTTCTACTGTTTCTGGGGCTGGTTCTGTAGCCATAGGCTCAGTAGCCATCTCGTCGTTTACTGCTGGAGCAACAGCTTCTTCTGGAGCTGGCGCTACGGCAGGTTCTGCCACATCTTCTGCTGGAGCCGCGGCAATTTCTGACTCCGCAGCCATGGCAGCATCGCCATCACTCGTGAGTTCAGTCTCTAAACTAGAGATTTCTTCTACGGCCATGTCCGGATTGGAGTCGGTACCAAAGCTATCGGACTTCGGCGTAGGGTTCAATTCGTCTTCGTTCACGCTTTCCTTTCTTAATTCTTCCTCGTTACTAACTGGTATTACCGGCTCTTCCTCCGCTAATCCCTCTGATCCAAATGCACCATCAAGATCTTTTTCTTCTTCCGGTGTTTTTGATTTCTCTTCTTTACCCTCTTCGAATATTAGGGGGTTTACAGAGTCTTCCTGATCAGCAATAAACTCCTCTTCAGCTAGAGCTTCCTCTTCGATCATGCGCCTTTCTTCAGGAGTCTTATCGTCGACTACCTCTGGCTCATCATCCTCGTGAAGCGCAGCTTCCATTTCTCTGGCGTTATTGTCGTCAGGCATTTTTTTATTATTCCCCGTCTTCTACGTAGCGAACTTCGCAGGTGGTATGATTACGGGCGCAAGCCTCAATACTCTCATATTTATTGAGAAGATTGCTCGAGAAAACGAACAACCAAACTGCTACGCCAGCAAAAATCAAAGTCGTGCAGGCAAACAAAACATAGAAAAAAGTATACTTGCCCGTAACCTTATGATTATCTGGTTCGCGCTCAGTCAAAACGCCAACTGGTAGGTTTACGCTTTTTTTCTTTGATACTACCTTCGTGGTAGTAGTTTTTTTGCTGCCAGACTTAGCAGCAGTTTTCTTTTTAGCGGCAGATTTCGTCGCCATAGCAAAATGCCCTCCTTTATAGTGCTTTAGTTTAAATATATCACAAAATTTGTTCAATTCCAAAAAATATCACAAGCATTATGCTATAATTACACTAAGAGATTTTTCGCATAAAGGGAGAAAGGCATCAATGCAAGAAACAAATTTCAATATTAAATTTATCCATGCCCGTCAAATTCTTGACTCGCGTGGAAATCCTACCGTCGAAGCCGATGTAGTTCTGGAAAGCGGGCACGCTGGCCGCGCAGCCGTACCTTCCGGTGCTTCTACTGGCGCCGGTGAGGCGCTCGAGCTTCGCGATGGCGACGAGAAAGCTTATGGCGGCAAGGGAGTTCTAAAAGCCGTCTGGAATATCAATAATAAAATTAGCGACGTCTTAATTGGCAATGACGCCAGTAACCAACGTCAAATCGATCAGCTCATGCTCGACCTTGATGGCACCGACAATAAATCGAATCTTGGCGCTAACGCAATTCTCGCCGTTTCGCTCGCTGCCGCCAAAGCAGTAGCACACGCTAAAGGCAAACGCTTCTATGAATATGTCGCCGAGCTCGCTGGCACCACTGAAGAAATGTGCCTACCAATGCCAATGATGAATGTCATGAATGGCGGCGCACATGCCGATTGGTCCACCGATTTCCAGGAATATATGATTATCCCAGTCAGTGCTGGCAACATTGCCGAAGCTGTCCGCATGGGCGCAGAAGTCTTCCATGCGCTTAAGGATGTGCTTAAAGAACGTGGCTATGCCACGACAGTTGGCGACGAAGGTGGCTATGCTCCATTTGTTAAAGATGGTAACAATGAACCGCTCGAACTTATTAAACTCGCCGTCGAAAAAGCCGGCTACAAACTCGGAGACGATATTGCTATCGCAATGGACATTGCAGCATCCGAATTCGCCAAGGACGATCATTATGAACTTAAAACCAATGGCGACTGGAAGTCTAGCAATGACCTTGCTAACTGGTATCAATGGATCATCGAAAATTATCCAGTTGTTTCTATTGAAGATGGTCTCGGCGAAAATGACTGGACTGGATGGCAAATGCTTACGAATCGCTTCGGCGAGAGCACTCAGCTCGTCGGCGACGACCTCTTCGTAACCAATTCCAAGCTACTCCAAAAAGGTATCGACGAACGCGCTGCTAACTCAATCCTCATTAAGCCAAACCAAATCGGCTCCCTTACAGAAACCATCGACACCGTTCTTCTCGCCAAAGAAAACGGCTACACTTGCGTAATGTCGCATCGTTCCGGCGAAACCGAAGATACCTCAATTGCACATCTCGCCGTCGGTCTCGGCACTGGCCAAATTAAGACTGGTTCTCTCAGCCGCACCGAGCGTATTGCAAAATACAACGAGCTCATGCGTATCGCGGAAGCCAACCGCACGCTTGGACTCAATAATCCATTCAAAAAATAACCAAAATCTCTTTCTCCCAAAAGCCTCCCACTCCCGGGAGGCTTTTTAAATATTTATATCAATCCAAACCCTAAGTATGACGCTATCATCATAATCGTACCAGCCAGTATTACGCCAAGTGTAACTGCCGTCGTAGCCGACTTAAAACCCATATCAAGAAAACTAGCCGCCAGAATTCCCGTCCAAGCGCCAGTACCCGGAAGCGGAATCCCCACAAATAGCATCAATGCAAAGAACATACTCGTGCGCCCTGCCTTTTCGGCAATCTTAGCACCAGCCTTGTTTCCTTTTTCTAGACACCATTTACAGAATTTTCCAATATATTTTTTATCTTTTCCCCACTTCAAAAACTTCCCCGCAAATAGATATACGAATGGAATCGGAATTAGGTTACCTACAATGCAAACAATATACGATGGCAATACCGGCAAATCCATAATTTGCGAAAAAGGCATCGCACCCCTCAGCTCGATTAGGGGCAACATCGAAATTAACAATAGCTGTAGGTATTTTAATAACATTTATTTATCATAACCTGGCTTGCCAAGCAGCTCAAACATGCGCGTCTTATACGCCTCTACGCCCGGCTGGTTAAACGGATTCACGCCTAGCGTAAATCCACTTAAAGCACAGCTCATTTCAAAAAAGTAAATCAGGCCGCCCAGTGAACGTTCGTCGATATCTGGCATTACAATCTCTAGAACCGGCACGCCACCCGCTATATGCGCCTCACGCGTAGCCTCATTCGCCGTTTTATTAATGTAATCCATCTCTTTGCCCTCTAGATATTGCAAGCCATCTAAGTTCTCGCCGAATTCCGGCACAACCACGCCGCGATAACTACCGCCAACTTCCACAAAAGTCTCAAACAAAGCCCGGCGACCTTCTTGGATATATTGCCCCATCGAATGCAAATCCGTTGAGTCCACTACGCTAGCCGGATAAATACCCTTACCATCCTTCCCTTCGGATTCACCAAAGAGCTGCTTCCACCATTCATTAAACTGACTAAATTGCGGCTCAAAATTCGCCAGAATTTCAATATCATATCCTTTTTCGAGTAAAACATTGCGCATCGCTGCATATTCAGCCGCTTTCCCGCCATCAGATATCAAAGCCGTGCGTTCTTCAACAGCACCATCCATCAAGCGATCAATATCAATACCAGCCGCCGCAATAGCTAATAAACCCACCGCGGTTAGTACCGAATAGCGACCACCGATATTATCTGGCACCACAAAGGTCTCGTAACCTTTCGCAACCGCCTCATCGTGCAGCGCACCTTTATTGGCATCCGTCGTTGCATAAATGCGCTTCGCAGCTTCTGCTTCCCCATATTTATCAATCAATAATTGCTTAAAAATCCTAAAGGCTACGGCCGGCTCAGTTGTTGTACCGGACTTCGAAATGACATTAATAGAAAAGTCTTTCCCCTCTATCTCTGCCACAGCCTTTTCTAACATACGCGGACTTAAAGAATTGCCAGCGTATACAATTTTTGTACGGCCACGCTCGCCACCTAAAGCTTCAATTACGGCACGGTGGCCAAGATAGCTACCGCCGATTCCAATGCAAACTAAAATATCCGAATCTTCATTTATTTTCTTTGCTGCAGCCTTTACGCGCGCAAATTCATCTTTATCATAATTCAATGGCAAATCTACCCAGCCGCCAAAGTCATCCTGTTGTGCCCGCGCCACATAACCGCGCGCCTCTTCAATCTTTTCTTGATATAAATTTTCATCAATCAGCTTGCTCGGCGTGTACTTAAACTCAATCATCCAACCTCCTTATTTCTATATTTAATTATACCAAAAAGCCGAGCTTATTTTGGCCCGGCTTTGAATACTATTTATAGGGACACTGCAATATCGTGCAAATCCGAAGTACTTAGGCTGCCACTATCGTCCGAGATGACGTAGAACACACCACCATTTACCCAAGCGGCATTCGAGCCCGACACATAAATCGTCAAACCCTGTCCTTTCGCAATCGTATAATCATTCCCCCAATTCTTTTTTACATAATTAGATAGCACCGCCGCAGAATCCCAGTTAGATTTTTCTTCTAAGAGCACGAACTTCTTGCCATCACTATTCTTGAAATTCATCGTTACGCGGCCAGCATCTTCCTTTACTAAGCCATCCAAGCGATAATTGGAAGGAACATAGCTCGGATAAATTTTTTCTATACCAGTCTGCATTGCCGTCACACGTACCGAAATATCTGGCAAGTTAAGGTGTACTAAGTAGCCAAGCAACACTAGCGAAATTACCGCCATACCAGCAGCAATCGCAAAACCCTTCTTCTGCCAAAAATGCACTTTTTGTTGGCCGGATTCCTTAAATTGAGCCGACATAGTTGAATCGCCATCAATGTGATCCACCTTACGTAAAGCCTGTTGAATAGCACGTTCTTTAAGCTCTTGGGCACTCAAATGCTCAGGCTGAACGACCTTCTTACGGGCTGCCATTCTTGCTTTTGCGATTTCAACGGTTTGATGCTTCTGAGCCGGCAAATCCTGTTGTTGCTGTTGCTTCTTACTATCTACAATTTGACGACGCACTGCACGCTGTTGTGTCTGCTGTTGAGCCTGCTGCTGGCGCTGCTGAGGCTGCTGTTGTTTACGAACTGCAATAGCCTCTTGCTGCTGTTGGCGCACGGCAACTTTCTGAGCGTCCTGTTGCTGAACTTGCTTAGCGCCACCATTCTGCTGCTGAGTAAATTTTTGGCTCGGTTGCAACTTAACGGTATTTTGTCTCTGAATCAATTGTCGCTGGTTCTGTTGAATCCTAAGCGAACGCGAAGCTGCACCCGCCGCAGCGGTAATCTTTGGTCTTGCAACCGGCTTTTTTACGAATTTACGGTTTAGCGTGGAAGATTTTTGGATACGACGATGATCTAGCGAACTCGCATGATTCGCTGTAGCGCCTCTAGAAACTTTTTTAACTCCGTCCATCTTACCTCACTTTATTCTGCTAAAGCTATCTTAAAACATTATTTTCAAGAAATCAATAGCGTTTTAAAAAATTGTGTACAGCCATGCTAAAATTTTTAAACATAAGCGTGAAAATGATATATAATTATATAGAATTGTGGAGTGAGGATAAAAACTTAAATGGATCGCAGTAAGACTAAAAAGATTCAGAATACTCGTATTGTGATGACTAATATTTTTATGGGGCTTTCCGTCATCGCTATCGTCTTTATATTAATGCTTGTTGCAATGGGCTTCTCTTTTAATGAGAACGGCGGCCTCGAGCAATCCGGCCTCTTACAATTATCTTCACACCCTAGTGGTGCTACCGTCGAAATCGATGGCGAAACTCAATTTAGCCGCACCGAAATCAATAAAATGCTCAGTTCCGGCGAACATCAGGTAAAAATTACTAAATCTGGTTACGATACTTGGGAAACCAAAGTCCGCGTCGACGCCGGTCTCCTAACCCATATTAGTTGGGTCCGCCTCTTCCCGCTTAATCCAGTTACGGAAGATGTCTCCACCTACGAGCAAGCTCGCCTAATTAGCTTCTCTTCAGATCACAAGAACCTCCTCTATTCCGAGCAAAACAGCACTAAACTTCAATTTATCAATCTCCAGGGAGACACCCTAAAAACCAATAAGATTAATTTGTCGGACATTCTTGATACTAAAGATTCCGACACGCTTCGCGCCGCCAACCTCTCCGTCGTATCCTGGAATAACGCCAATAATAAAGTACTTCTCAATTGGACGCATGATAATATTGTCGAATGGATTCTTGCTGATCTAGAAAAACCAGAAAACAGTATCAATTTGACTCAAAAATTTAATTTAGTGTTCAATAGAATCCTCATCGCCAACGACTCCGCCTCAAAACTCTGGGCCGTCGAAAACGGCAACCTTCGCCTCATTGATCTTAGTAACTCCGCCATTTCATCCGCCAAAATTACCGGCGTTGAATATATCAACAATAATAACGACGTTGTTGCCTATCTTCGCACTGGCATCGCCACTAACGATACGGGCGTAGAATCAACCGTTCGTTACCTCGAAACCTTCCGCGAAGGCGAATCTGGCGCCTCTCTCGTCGCGGATCTCACCGAAGAAAACCCTACTAATTTCACTATCGCCCTCGGAACTTATTGGGGCGAGGAATGGCTATCATACAGTTCAAACAATAAAGTCACTATCCTGACAGGAAAATACCCGTCTTACGGTAAATCTGGTAAAAATACGCTCAAAACTTCCCTCAAGCGCGAAATCGATTATGCGCCAACTCGCATCTCTACCACAAGCGAGCAGCGCATTGTTGCCTATGCCGACGCCGGCCGCGTCATGTCTTTCGATTTCGAGACCAAAGATTATTACGATATTAAGCTAAACTCCGAAACATCTACTTACTGGCTCGACGATTACATTATTTGGCAATATGAGGAAGATAAGGTTACGATTCGTGACTTCAATGGCCATAATTATCGCGACCTCATCACTGAAACCGACAACCAACTCCCAATTTGTCTCACGGCAAACAATAAATGGCTTTATTATTTCGATGTAAAAGAACAGGAAGTCGAAACTACCGAAACCGAAGAAGGTGAACCAGCAACCGAAGCCACTTCCGAAACCGAAACTCAAGCTATTCAATATGTTCTCAAGCGCGAAAAACTCAACATCTAAACTTGCACGGCACAAAAAAAGACACTCTTACAAAGAGTGTCTTTTTTATTATTCTTGACCAGTTAACCAATTCCAGAATTGTTCAAGCGGTGTCGGGTCGCCCTCTGGCATCACTTCGCCAGTTTCCTCTTCGCCAGTTGCCGGCGCAGAAGAAGCGGCATCTTCATAGGACGGATTAATCTGCTCCCCATAAACAATGTAGCGCTGACGCGAAGTGCCAAGCGGATAACAAGTCAACAGTGTTATCAGCGGCTTATCCGGATGTTCGTTTGCAATCCGCACTAAAGAATTTACATCCGACGGATCCACAATCGTATGTCCAATCATTTTATAGGTGTAGCGCTTCCCCTCATAATCCATATAAATCAAATCACCATCCACCAAACGCGGCAAACCAGAGAAAATAAACTTATAGTTCGTATTTTGGTACACATTTCCCGCCGAATGACCCGAAATCACAAAGTTACCAATCTCGCCCGGCTTTGCCGAAGCGCCCGGAATCGAGAAATTCGCAACACCATTCCCCATCGCAATATTCATCGAGGCTACATCTGTCTTCGAACCAAACACTACTGGCACCTCAACGTTGAGCTTCGGAATCATTAAATATGGCGAATCATGCGTCGCAATCGTAAGAGTCGGATCAAGCGCCTTAATCGTATTACTCGTGTTATCACCCGGCGACATATAAGCTACCACATGCGCCGCAATTACCTGGTTATATTGCAATAAAATACCGCAAATCAAAACAAATACACCAATTCCCAACGGAATCCATTTGCGAACTTTACTTGAACGCTTTGCACGCTTCTCGGCCGTTTTGCGAATCCGTTCACGGAAGCTATTCTGAATCTCCTCAACTTCTTCTGGCGTTGTCTCGGGCTCAGCAACCGGCTCAGCGACCTTCGAAAATACCGAGGTCTGCTCTTTGCGCGCCTTCTCGGCCATTTCGCGCTCTAAACGCATCTTCTCGCGCGCTACATATTCCTGTGCCGCCTTACCATAGTATTCGCCATAATATTTCTGATAATAATTTTGCCATGCCGAATGATACTTCCGCCAATCTTCTTGTTTGATTTGCGGAGCCGTCGACTGCGCAGTAGCAGTCTTATAATTCTGAGGCTGGTGCGTGTAGGCTTCGAGTACTTTTTTGCGCGCCAACTCCGTCGCCGTCTGTTGTTGACGCTGTGCCGACGTTAGTTGTTGCGGTTGGGTAGAGCCAGAATTCTGTTGCTGCTGAGCATTTTTTGCTGCAGCCTGCCCCCAGACATTCCAACTCGGAGGAGTCGTACTCATCTGCCCACCATTTTTATTATCCATTTCCCTTATTCTAGCATAAACTGCCCTTTCATGATAGAATATGACCATGCACTACTCTTGGGCGAGTGGTGAAATTGGTATACACGACAGACTCAAAATCTGTTGGCAGCAATGCCGTGAGGGTTCAAGTCCCTCCTCGCCCACCAAAACGAAAAATAGCCCAAAAGGCTATATTTTTTATTGCAAAGGAAGAGCCCCCGGCTCTCCCTGCACTGGTTGTGCAGAAGTCGGGGGCTTGTTGGTTGAATGCTTACTTGGAAATCTGATTCCACTGAGCCGCCAGAGCCGGATTGGTGATCTCTTCGCCGTTGCTGAACGGGACAAAGATGCCCGCATCCTTGAACCCAGCCGCGCGGAGCGCGCTGATGATCTTGTAGCCCTTGGCAACATAGGTGTGGCCGTCGCGGTAGATGAAAACCACCTTACCGTTGTTGGAGCAGAAGCGCCCCAACTTGTCGACCACAGTGCAGTCCACGCAACGTTCGTTGCAGGCCGGATAGTAGGTGTCCTCAAAGTAGAGGTGCTTCACCGGCACGCCCTCGCGGGGCATCCTGAAGCAGTTCGCCAGGATCTCCTCGCTCAGTTCACCGATACCATGCTGATCGCACCACCGACGGCAGTCGTCCTCATACTCACGGTAGTAGGACTCCCGCGCCATGTCGCGCAGATGCAGCCACTTGGCCTTCTCGTACTTCGGATAGTCGCCGTTGCTGAACGGGACATAGAAGTCCTTGCGGACCAGACCGGAGCCGAGAATCGCGGCCATCGCTTCGCGGGTGTAAGGCGTCACGAAAACCCCATCATCGGTAACGAAGCAGATCGTTGAGTTATTCGTGCAGAAGGCACCATTGAACTTCGATCTCACGTCCGACATGTCGAGGCTTTCTTCCTGGTCCCCCATCTGGGGCCAGATCACGGAGATGGTGTTGTAGATGTGGATGCTGTTCTCTTTCAGGTTCTTCATAGGATAATTCCTCCTTGCGTTTATGCCCGCCGGCAAGATAGGGTTTCCGCCGCAGGTTGTCCCGCGACTCGGTTTAGCTACTCAAAAGAATAACTAAGCCGAGTCGCGAAACGCGCTAGGAGTTTTCCAGAAGTAAACATTCTCAATGTGCTAGTTGGCTATTCTGAACCAACTCATAAGTCCATTATAGCACAAAAAGTTCAAAAAGTCAAGCATGCTTATGCTTTTCTCTCTAAAAATTACTGATAAATACCTTCTACGCAGCCAATATTTTCGTGAATATACTCGCGGATTTCTTCATCCTTACTAAAGCTTGCTCGCCCCAAAAACTCTTCCATCTGACTCTCATCCAGCGTCGTCACGTAATGCCAATCTTCTTTATGGTCCGGCTCTTCCGTCTCTGAGTCGCAATAAACTCGGCCATTTTTATGTACTTTTATATGATCGCTGCCGAATGCCCGCGCATAAACCTTATCAAATACCACATATTCACGCGTAGACGCAAAAATCGTCAAAGCGATAAGACTTACAATTATCAAAGGGAGACAAATCATTAAAGTTGTCCGGATTTTTTTGCTTTCTTTTCTCTCTTCTTCACTAGCCATATCCTCATTATATATGAAACTTAAGCATTTTGGCATGATATAATACGCTCATCTCGCACATTAATAGGAGGTGAAATATGTCCAGCACCGGCATCTACTTCGTTCGCCACGGAGAAACCGCTGCCAACCGCAGTTTTCGCTTCAGCGGAGCTATCGACTTGCCTCTGAACAAGCGCGGCTCCATCCAAGCATCTAACTGCTACCCCACCATCAGCCAGCTCGATTTTAGCGCAATCTACTGTTCCCCACTCCAGCGTGCCCGTCAAACCGCCAGCATCGCCACCGGTGGCATACTGAATCGTCCCCCCATCATCATTGATAACCGCCTCGTAGAACGCAGCTTCGGTACCATCGATGGAAAATTCGCGCCTTTTGCGATGCGCAAAGTCTGGGATTACGATTCCAGCTTTATCAAATCACACTACGGCGAAGAGACCTTGCTCACGCTCGAACTCCGCGTTGAGGATTTTCTCAACATGGTTCGCGAGCAGCATCCCGACCAGAATATACTCGTTTTCTCCCACGGCGGCGTCGCCACGACCATCAACGCGATTCTCAACGAGGACCATGTTCGCTCCGGATACTTCTTCAAGCATTTCCATATGAAGAACGGCGACATTGCATATTTCACACTCTGAGCTAAGCCTCGGCAAAACCGGGGCTTTTTACGGTGGCATTTTTGACAATTTTAGATATTTATATTATAATTGCAACAGTTGAATAGATTATTCTCGCACATTGAAAAGGAGTTGATGAAAAATGTTGAGAAAAGCCTTTCGCTGGTTCGGGATAGCCATCTGCCAAATCTCGGCGCCCGAATTACTTGCTCTCGCATTGAATGTCGCCGCCTTTATCCTATATGGTAGTTTCGTGCAAAACTTCTACCTCTGGGCGATTGTCATGATATGCGATATCTTAGTACTTTGCGCCCACGGCGCATGGCTTGATGCCGGCGAACACACCTATGGTCCTTGGCGTGCACCCACGCCGCACATAGTCCGCCTCGTTGCTTTTGCTGTTCTCTTCATTCTCGCAAGCGAACATCGTCAGGACAGCATTCTTAGCACTTACGTCTGGTATGTCGTAGTAGTCTCGGCTATCTGCCATGCATTTTATAGCATTCTGCTTACTATGCATCTGTCAGACCAGACCTGGCTCGAAGGCACACATGGACGCGTTGGAGTCCCAAACTGGATTTCCATTACCCGTATGGCGCTATCGGTATTAGTGCCGCATCTCTATGCCGTACAACCATTCGGTAAAGCTAGCAGCCTCATCGCTACTTGCACTCTCGTTGCGGCTATCATTACTGACGCCGCCGATGGCTACATCGCACGCCACTTCAATCAGACTACTAAAGCTGGCAAGGCACTTGATCCGCTCGGCGATAAAGTTATCTTTTACCCGACCGCCATCGCATTTCTCCTTGCCACTAAGGGCACCGCGTTTTTGCCCGCAGGGCCAATGCGTGTCATGTTCTATGTTTGCCTTGGCACCATGGTTCTGCGCGACTTCGCTTTCATTGTTTGGTTCTTCGTCAATTACGATAGGCTAGGAGCCGTCGGTGTCAGCGCAAGTATCGTCGACAAAATCCGTATGGGCGCTATGTGCGCCTGGCTAGGCTCTTCGGCCATAGCATTAACCTTCGCGGACCTCCAGAGCCGTCTGGCAATCGCTGGTTTTGTCAGCATTATCATCGTAGCTGCCTTAAGTATTGTGAGTATAATCGTGGATTATGGCCGCATTAAACCGCTCATTGCCGAGCCAAAGGCTGGCCGCCACGCCGAACATCATGATTCTGCCGACAGATAAACTCCGCAACCAAAAACCGCCCTCCGGGGCGGCTTTTTATTTAATATAAAACTGCACTCGCGAGCGGTTTTTGCATATCTGCCGCCGCATTCCAAAATCTCAAACCGGCCATATGAATCATTAGCGAACCATCCCAGACATTAATTGGCGTAAAGGACGTGTCGCGCACGGCCGTCGTAATTACCTCGCCATTTGCCGCCACAATAATCTGTTCGTTATGAAGAGTTGCGATTCCCAACTTTGGATAACTAATCGTAAATTTATGCAACGTTTCTATCAACTGATTCGTTGGCATCGATAATGTAATAATCTTTGGATAATATAGGGTTCTTAACATCTTCTGCAACTGAGGCACCGTCAGCAATAAAATTGTCTCTTGCTCACGCAGGGCGCCCCAATTCATTACGTCTGGCGTAATCGCGTCTACTGCATCGCGCGTCACAAAAATTGGCTTCTCGCACTTTTGCATAAATTCCGCGAAAGCTACTGTAGTCTCTGCGTTTTTCCCCATGTCACCAATCAAAACCACTTCATCCGCCCACTCGGCCTGCTCAAATAGCGTAGCCAGCGCATGCTTTCCGAACGCCCCCGAAGTTTCCGCTTCTGCAAAAAAGACTTCCGGTGTCGACGGTATTTGGTTACGTAATGACGACGGCATTAAAACGCGTACTCCCCCCATTCCCATCTTTTTCGCCTCATTCATCGCGCTCGCAACGGCAAAAAATGCGCCCTTATTTCCGCCCACAATCAGCATTTTCCCGGCTAAACGTTTCTGTTCTGGCCGCTCCGTATCAATCTCACTAAATAGCGGCCTTAGCCCCTGTTTTTGCCAGTATTCGTAATCCGCCATTATTTCAACTCCAACATAATCGGGCAATGATCGGAGCCCATTATTTCGTCGCAAATCTCCGCCGCTATAATCCGTTCGCGCAGCCGCTCAGAAACCAAGAAATAATCAATCCGCCAACCAACATTCTTCGCGCGCGCCCCACCGCGATATGACCACCAAGAATACTGAATTGTATCTGGATGTAAAGCCCGAAAAGTATCAATAAAGCCATTTGATAAATAGTTCGTCATACCTTGACGCCCTTCTTTCGTAAAACCGGCATGTCCCTCATTCTGTTTCGGGCGCGCCAAATCAATCTCCTCATGCGCCACATTAAAATCGCCACAAACTATTACTGGTTTCTCGGCATCAAGTTGTTTCATATAAGCCAGCAACGCTTTATCCCACACTAATTCACGATATTTCAAACGTCCCAAATCATCTTTTTCATTTGGTACATAAGTATCAATTAGGAAGAAATCATCAAATTCAGCCGTCAAAACTCGCCCTTCTTTACGCGCATCGCCAAAATCATCTTCCCAGCCCGCAATATTAGCCGTAATATCTTCCGGAAAACCATAGCGCACCGAAAGTGGCTTCACTTTTGTAAAAATCGCCGTTCCCGAATAGCCCGCTCGTTCTGCCGAATTCCAAAGCTCTTCATATTCCGCAAAATCCACCTCGGCCTGGCCTTGCTGGGCCTTCGTTTCTTGAAGACACAAAATATCCGGCTGCTCAGTTGCGATAAATTCTTGCAAATTTCCTTTTTTTAGAATCGCCCTAAGGCCATTTACATTCCAAGAATAAATCTTCATTTTTATTCCTTTACGCTCTTAATTTTTCGCAAAGTAAAACGATATTTCGCCCTAACATCTGGATATTTATCGTGATCAACTTCCGATAAAAACATATC
>JAEEGH010015943.1_pt1 | contig 16230 bp, 15 predicted proteins | sample 9134181 | NCBI WGS metagenome assembly JAEEGH01 (sample SAMN16246544, study PRJNA631951) | gut metagenome | biome: gut microbiome; feature: rumen; material: DP-attached | host: Bos | place: Iran: Karaj | collected 2018-10
GTTTCATCATGTTGTTAAATTCCCAGGGGGACTTGCTGTCCTTCACATCGAACTGGTTCATGATGGAGTTCACTTCGTCCGCGTAGTGCACAATAAACGCTTCTTTGGTCGCGCAGGCCACGGGTGATCCTTTTTCCTGGTCGCCGTGATGAGACAGGATGACATGCTCCAGCTGCTGCAGGGCCGTAGCCGGCATCTTCAGTTCCAGAGCGGCCTCCCGCACCATCAGCGCAGACATGGTGATGTGCCCCAGCAACCGGCCTTCCGTGGTATAGGGAAAGCCCATGCCGGCGGAAATTTCTTTTACTTTTCCGACATCGTGCAGGAGTGCCCCAGCCGTAATCAGGTCTTTATCTGTATTGCCGATGGTCTCCGCCATGGCAAGCGCCAGCTCGGTCACATCCACCGAGTGCTGCAACAGTCCGCCAAGATAGGCGTGGTGCAGTTTCATGCCTGCCGGATTCTTGCAGAACTCTTCATAAAACGGACCGCTGAAAACTTTCTTCAGCAGCGTGCGCAGACTGGGCGTCTTCACACCATTGATCAGCGTTTCCAGTTTGTTTTTATAGACTTCCATGTCAAAACCGCCGGTAGGAACCAGATTGGAAATATCATCCTCCGGCATGATGTTGTCCAGCTTCTGGATCACGACCTGCAACGCCAGCGTAGATGAGTATTTGACAATGTCCACCGGGCCAGAGATCATAAATGCTTTGGGTGCGTCTAAATCGCGCAGCCGGTTCACGATATCCCGGTCAAATGCGATAAACTGGATCTTGCCGCTGTTATCTTCTACCGTCCCTCTGGCAAACACTCCTCCGTTGGAAGAGTTGCCTACTTTTTGCAGACGCAGCAGCACCGCCTGGGTCATCCGCTCCCCTGCTTTTATGTTTTCAATCATTTGTATCTCCTCTTTACCGTTTATATAGTGACTGGCTTACATAATTTGCAGCAGCTTTGTTTCCTTTGCCACCAGCACCTTCGCCGTATATCCTTCACGGCTCAGCCGCAGGGCCAGCCGGTCGGCCAGCTCATTCACCACGGGCAGTTCCGTCCCCTGGTGGGTCGCGTCGATCAGGTTAATATGTTTGCCCTTTGCCTCCTGGGCATCGTGATATTTTATGTCACCGGTCACGTAGGTATCCGCCCCGGCCTTTACCGCGAAATCCAGGAAATCCATGCCGCTGCCGCCGCAGACGGCCACTTTATGTACCGGACGCCCTGCCGGGATCACGGTAACATGTTCCAGCTTCAGCGCATGCTTTACCTTTCCGGCAAACGCTTCCAGATCCGTCGCTTTTGTTAATGTACCGATCCGCCCTATGCCTTCCAGCGTATCTTCCCCGGAAAGCCCTTCCACATTTTCCAGTTCCAGAAAATTTGCCAGCACATCGTTCACCCCGCCTGTCACGCTGTCCAGGTTCGTGTGGGCGCTGTAAACGGCAATATCATGCCGGGCCGCCTCCAGCAGCAGGGCCGTACGCCAGTCCGCATCGGTGAACTGTTTGATGCCGCGGAAAATGGCAGGATGATGGGTTATTATGATATCCGCGTGAAGCTGAACAGCCTGCTCCAGCACTTCGGCCGAAAAATCCAGCGCGCATAAAATAATTTTTACTTCTTTATCGTTATGCCCGACCTGTAGCCCTACGTTATCCCAGTCTTCCGCCAGCCGCGCCGGCACCATTTCGCTCATGATTTTGGCAATTGTCGCCACTGAAATATTCATTGTGTTTCCTCTTCCGTCAACTGATGTAAAACCGGTGACCCATCATATTTATATTTGGATATATGTTCACCTCAAACCGGTTAAAAATAATATAATATGTACAGATAAATTATACTGATTTATGGATCAGCTCGTCAACTTGGGCGAGCAGTTTTTTCAGGTCTTTGTATTTGGCGCTGTTCACTGCCGCTGGGCTGGCCGCCATCTGCCGCAATAAACGGCGGTAATGCTCCGCCTTGCCTTCTATGTATTCCTGCCACAGGGCAGGCTTCTTTTCCAAAATACAGGGTCCGAATTCCTCTTCCAGAGGAGACAGGTCCCTTTCTTCCCCATGTACCGCTTTAATGATACTGTAGATATGTTTATTTTCTTTGCAGAGCGCTTCTTCCGCAATAATGTAGCCGTGCTGTACCAGCCACTGGCGCAACAGGCCGGCGGCGTTCATTGGCTGCAGCACAAAGGTCGTGACGGATGCCGCGATTTCAGGGGATTCTTCCAGAATACCCACGATCGTCGCGCCGCCCATTCCTGCGATGACAACGGTTTCAGCTTCCCCGTCGCGCAGTCCCTTCAGCCCCGGCGCCATGCGGATCTCCATCTCGTTATGCAGTTTGTATTTGTTTCTGGTTTCTGTGGCTGCCTGGCAGGGGCCCTCCGCAATATCCGAGGCAATCACGTGGCGGCACTGTCCAGACAGCGCCAGACAGGCCGGTACATAGCCGTGGTCCGTGCCGATATCCGCCACCGTGTGGCATGGGGGGACCAGGGAAGCCACTGTTTGCAGCCGTTCACCGATTCGAAGCATAGTTATCTCCGCCCGTAACGTACGTAAAAACGGTCTGCCTGTGTAACAGACAGACCGTTAAGGGAACAGGAATTATTTTTTCGCTTTTTTAGCTTTCGCTTTTTTAGCCGGTTTAACGTTAACAGCTTCTTTGAAAGCCTTGCCAGCTTTGAAAGCCGGAACCGTTGCGGCAGCGATCTTAATTGCAGCGCCGGTCTGCGGGTTTTTGCCGGTACGGGCAGCGCGTTCGCGGGCTTCGAAAGTACCAAAGCCGATTAACTGTACTTTGCCCTTCTTGGCAACTTCTGCAACGATAGCTTCGTTGATTGCTTTCAGTGCTTTTTCTACATCTTTCTGAGATAATCCGGAAGCTGCAGCAGCTGCTACAATAAGTTCTTTCTTGTTCATCGTAAAATCTCCTTTGCGAAAATTTTTATTCAGATGCAGTATTTCTCTGCATCTATGTTAATCATATCAGTGTTTATCAGTGTTTGCAAGCCTTTACAACAATTTTTTTGCTGTTTTTTCACTTTTTTCATGATTTTTTTTTATAAAAACCCGTTTTCAACCGTGAATTGTGCGTAAAAACGGCTTTTTTCCTGCAATTGAAGCATCCGGGCCCGCATATAAATTAGCAGATTTTCTTGACACTGCCGTAAAGTTCGGTTAAAATAAATGATGTTGAAAACAACGGGCCCGTAGCTCAGCTGGTCAGAGCCGGCGGCTCATAACCGCTTGGTCGGGGGTTCGAATCCCTCCGGGCCCACCAATACTGTAACCGGCACAAAAACAGCGCAGAATAATGCTGATGCGCACCGGATTGCAATTAAAGACTGTAATAAAGCGCAACCCGCTTCAGAAGCGTTTCTGAAGCGGGTTGTTTTTTTATATTCTGTTATTCCTGTTGAAGCGCAGCTGGAATCAGTCCGCCACAAAATCACGCAGCTGCGTGCAACGCTTACTGCGGAGCCGGCGCAGGGCTTTGGCTTCGATCTGGCGGATACGTTCACGGGTCACCCCGAAATGCTGGCCTACTTCTTCCAGCGTACGCTGCCGCCCGTCTTTCAGGCCGAAGCGCAGTTCCAGCACTTCCCGTTCACGGCTGCTCAGGGTGCTCAGCACCTCGTTCAGCTTTTCACGCAGCAGCGCGAAAGAAGCGGCGTCTGCCGGAGCCGGGGCATCATGGTCTTCGATGAAATCGCCCAGATGGGAATCTTCTTCTTCGCCGATAGGCGTTTCCAGGGAAACCGGTTCCTGGGCAATCTTCATGATTTCCCGTACCCGGTCTTCCGTGGTTTCCATCAGCTCCGCGATTTCCCTGGGGGTCGGTTCCCGTCCCAGTTCCTGCAGCAGCTGCCGGGATACGCGGATCAGCTTGTTGATGGTTTCCACCATATGGACCGGTATCCGGATCGTCCTGGCCTGGTCGGCAATGGCCCGGGTAATCGCCTGGCGGATCCACCAGGTGGCGTAGGTACTGAATTTAAAGCCTTTATTATAATCGAACTTTTCAACGGCTTTGATCAGGCCGAGGTTCCCTTCCTGGATCAGGTCCAGGAACAGCATGCCGCGGCCCACATACCGCTTGGCAATGCTTACCACCAGACGCAGGTTCGCTTCCGACAGGCAGCGTTTTGCCTCATCACCCTGCTGTTTGATGGCTTTCAGCATCGCCGTAAACTGTGTTTTGATATCCGCAAGGCGCTGGGCATTCTTTTTATCCGCCCGGTAGACTTTGCTTTTCGGGCTTAAGGTTTCCAGACGTTCTTCCAGCCAGCTGTCAGAGGCGTCGATCAGCTTCCTGATCTCACCGAGATTATGGGGTTCAGGACCGTTGTCTTCTTCCCGTTCGGGACATTCCTTATCCCAGTCCGCGCATTTGAATTTTTCTTCTTCCAGTAAACCGATCAGGCGGCTCCGTTCGTTTTTCGTAAACTGGGCAGTATCCGCGACAAAATCCGCAACGACATATTTCTCCCCGTTTTTCCGTTTTTCATCAAACTTACGGAATGCAACGGGAACGGAACGCATGTCGGTTGCCGACTGTTCTTCATCCAGCAGGGCATTCAACTTTTGGAACGCCTCTTCGAATTCCTTTTTCGTTTTGAATTTCAAAGGTTCGTCCGCAGTTTTACTGCCGCTTTCCATCCGCTCGATCTGTTTGCTCTTATCCATGCGTTTGGCCAGTTCCACTTCATCTTCGCTCTGCAAAAGGGGAACGCGGCCGATTTCTTTCAGATACATGCGCACCGGGTCATCGATGCTGATGCCGTCTGGCACTGTCATGGAAGAGGCGATTTCCGCTTCGGTTATTTCTTCCGCTTCTTCATCTTCCGCAGGAGGCAGCATGTCTTCGTCTTCCTCATCCTGGGGATAAATGATGTTGATTCCCCTGCTCTGCAGGTATTCCATCATGAAATCAATGGCTTCCGGAGAAGTAACAGAGGCAGGAAGGATATCGTTCACTTCGCTGTCCGAAAGGATGCTGCCGTTGGCTTTGGCCCGGGCTTCCAGTTCCAGCAGCTTTTCCACAGGAAAGCCTGCCGGCATCAGGGCAAGCAGTTCTTCACTGGCTTCCAGAACCGGCTGCGCCGCTTCCGGCTTACCGGCTTCCGGTGTTTCCGCTTTCGGCCTTTCAGGCTGGGGTACAGCCTTCTTTTTATTATTTTTCTTTGTTGCTTTTTTATCTTCAGGCGCGCTGTTTTGAGGCGCACCTATCCCTTTATCCGCTTCAGCGGTTTCGTTTGCAGAAGATTTCTTTACGGCTTTCTTCTTCTCAGGCTCCTTACTGCCTTTGGGGGCAGTATCTTTCGCTGCTTCTGCCGGTTTGACTTCCGCTTCGGCGGCTGCTTTCTTCGTTTTGGCTTTCGCTGCAGGTTTCTTTTCTTCTGCCGGTTTGGCTTCTGCTTCAGCGGCGGTCTTCTTTGCTTTGGCTTTCGCTGCAGGTTTCTTTTCTTCCGCCGGTTTTACTTCTGCTTCAGCGGCAGCTTTCTTTGCTTTGGCTTTTGCTGCAGGTTTCTTTTCTTCTGCCGCGCTGATTTCGTCTTTAGCCGCAGGCTTCTTTGTTTCGGCAGGTTTGGATTTTGCCTTTGCTTTCACCGCAGGTTTCTTTGTCTCTGCAGCGGCTTCCGCTGTTTTCCCAGAAGGTTTTTTTGTTTCTGCCGGTTTGGTTTCCTTCTTTGCAGTGTCCTTCTTTGCGGCCTTTTCCGGCTCTTTTTTGGCTTTCACAACCACTGCGGCCTTTTCTGCTGCCGCCTTTTTCTTTTTGCCGTCTTTCTTTTCCGCGTGTTTCGGTTCTGCAACAATCTTTTCTTCTGCGATTTCCGTATTCAGTTTTTTGTTGGATTTCTTTTTGTCAGTTGCCATACAGATTTGTAATCTTCCCTCTTAATTCATTGCAAATTTTGATTTCATCTTCAAACCTGGGATCGTTCATGCCTGCATACATATCTGCAAGCCGCCGGTGATCCTCGTAGGCGCGCTGCAGAAACTCCCGCTGCATCCTGCGGACATAACCGTCTGCGATCTGCTTCAGGCCTGCTTCGTCAGCAACAAAATCTTCCCCGGCTAAAATTCTCGCGGTCTCCGCATTGGTATCCTCGTCCCCCGCTGCAAACAAGCTCTCTTTGACTGTGGAAAAATCAACGTTTCCCAGCTTGCATATTTTTTCATAGATGCTCTGACGGACAGGTGACGCGAAACCGGTCTGCTGTAAAGTATCTTTGTACGAATCTATCAGCCCGGAATACCGGAAGAATAACAGTAACAGTTTTCTTTCCGCCTGCTCCAGTGCGCTGGGCACCGGCTGCGCGGACTGTACAGGAGTCCGGATAACGGGATCGCCGCCGGAAAAACGGTTTGCTGCTTTTTTCCTGTACTCTCCCATGATCAGGCCTTCGTCGATAACCAGCTCCTTCGCCAGGAACCGGATATATCCCTCGGCCTCGATCTCTGTTTTGCACTCCTGCAAGTAAGGAATTATATTCGACACACACTGCACTTTTCCTGCCAGTTCCGAAACATTATTTTTCGAAATTGTATAACGGATCTGGAATTCCGTGCCGTCCCATGCGTTTTTCACAAGGTCTTCAAAGGCGTCCCTGCCGGATTTCCGGACAAATGCATCCGGGTCTTTCCCTTCCGGCACATTCAGCACTTTGACGGAAAGGCCGGCCTTCTTAGCGAGGCTGACCGCCCTTACCGCGTTGCGTCGTCCTGCATCATCACTGTCATAGGCAAACACAACATTTTCCGTAACCCGATGCAGCAGCTTCGCATGCTGTTCACTGAAGGCAGTCCCCAAAGACGCGACGGCCCGGTTGATTCCTGCCGCATGGAGGCTGATGGCGTCCATGTACCCCTCCACAATAATGGCTTCTTTTGCTTCCCGGATCGATTTGAGCGCCACGTCCAGGCCGAACAAGGTTTCCCGTTTCTGGAAAACATCGGTCTCCCCTGTATTTAAGTACTTGGGCAGTCCGTCATCCATCACGCGGCCGCCAAAGGCGATTACCTTACCCCGGGGGTCTTTGATGGGGATCATCACCCGGTTGACGAAAAAATCACTGTAAGAACCGTTCCTTTCCCGGATCAGCCCCGCAGCCGCAAGCTGTTCCCTGGAGCATCCCTTTCTGGTCAGATTGAATTCCAGCGCGTTAAAAGACGGCAGGGAATAGCCCAGGGAAAAGCGCTCGATCACGGCATCGGTAATACCCCGGTTGTGGAAATACTCCAGCGCCACTGTGCCGGGCCTGGTTTTCTGCAGGCAGGCGGAAAAATAACGGCAGGCCAGCTCGTTGACCGCGTACAGGTCTTTGCGCCGCTGCTCCCTGCGCACATCCGCTGCCGTCCGGTGCGTTTCGGGAACCGGGATGTTAGCCCGTCCCGCCAGGGTTTTAATAGCTTCCGGGAACGTACAGTTTTCTATCTTCTGCACAAAAGTAAACACATCCCCGCCGGTATGGCAGCCGTAACAATAGAAAAACTGGCGCTCTTTGTCTACGCTGAAGGAAGGCGTCTTTTCCCCGTGAAACGGGCAGCACGCCCAGTAGTAACGTCCTTTTTTCTGCAGTGAAATATAACCTGCGATTACATCGACAATATCGGAGCTGTCCTTAACCTGTCTCTTAAAATCTTCATACTGCTGGTCCATCATTAGCTCCTTATTATCGAACTTCAATCCTCAAACTTCATTAACATATTCTCTGTTGCGGGAAAAAATCCTCTTTTTTGAATAAAAAATACTTGACACTTTAGTTTGTAAAAAAATGAGAGCGGCCTGTTTCTGTTTCAGCCGCTCAGCATTGACTTGCATAATTAAAACCGATAAAACTCTGTTTAATTTGTTTTTGTATCTGCGTATGTTTTGGATCCGCGGACTTCCGCCTCACTCGCTTACCTTCGGAACAAAATACTGGTTGAACATCCTTACGGCGCTCAGGTCCGTCAGACCTGCCACATAATCCACGATCGCCGTCATTTTCCCGAACCGCTCAAAATTCAGCCGGACTTCCTCAGGCAGCAGCCGCGGTTCTTTTACATACAGATCCAACAGGCTCGTGATCACGTGTTCCGCTTTATGATGTTCTTTTTCCAGTGAAGGGCATTCATATACATAGGCAAACATAAAGTTCCTGAACTCTTCTACCGCTTCGTCATAATAGGGGTCCAGGATAATCTTGCTTTGTCCCACGGAACACTCCACGATATTATGCACCAGGATATCCAGAATCTGGGTAGGCTCCGTTCCCAGGCGCATGGCCACCATTCCCGGCAGTTTGTCCGGCCCCACAAGCCCTACCCGGATACCGTCATCCAGATCGGAACACAGGTAGCAGATACGGTCACAGCGTCTGACGATGGCGCCTTCCGGCGTGTCCGGCAGCTTATTCCCGGTATGGCACAGGATCGCGTCCTGCACCTCTGTTGTAAGGTTGAGGCCGCGCCCCTGCCGTCCGTAATAGGTTACGACCCGGACGCTCTGCTCATTATGGGTAAAATGCCCCGTGTATTTATTGATCGCCCTCTCCCCGGCATGCCCGAACGGCGTGTGCCCCAGGTCATGCCCCAGAGCCGCGGCTTCAATCATATCTTCGTTAAGGCGCAGCGCCCTGCCGATCGTCCGGGAAATCTGCGAGACCTCCATGCTGTGGGTCAGGCGGGTACGGTAATGGTCGCCGGGCGACAGATATACCTGGGTTTTATGCTTTAACGCCCGGAACGCTTTGCTGTGGATGATGCGGTCCCGGTCACGCTGGAACGCGGTCCGCAGATCGTCCTGGGTTTCTTCTGCCAGCCGGTGCGAGGCCGCGCTTTTGCAGGCCCAGGGCATCAGGTTCTTCTGTTCCTGGTCTTCAGTGTATTCACGAACATTCATAATCGATAATTCTTTGCTCCTTACCGGCGGGCAATATTATTTTTGTAATAATAATCCAGGATGATGCCGGCGGTTTCTTCAATCGCGCGGTTGGATACATTGATGATCATGCAGTGCACACGCCGCATGATTCCCTTCGCGTAATCCAGTTCTTCGGTGATGCGCTCCACATCCGCGTACTCGGCATCTTCGGAAAGCCCCATGGCCTTCAGGCGGGTCAGGCGGATATCCGTCAGCTTGTACGGATCAATGAGAAGCCCGATGATCTTGTGGTGCGGAACCTTGAACAGTTCCGGGGGCGGAACGATTTCCGGCACCAGAGGGACATTGGCCACCTTGAGCTGTTTATGGGCGAGGTACATCGACAGGGGCGTCTTGGATGTCCGGGATACACCGATAATCACGATATCCGCTTTTAAAAGGCCCAGCGGATTTTTGCCGTCATCATACTTAACGGCGAATTCCACGGCCTCCACGCGCTTAAAATATTCGTGATCCAGCGCATGGATCAGACCGGCCTGATTCTTGGGCAGCAGACCGGAATTTTTCTGTATCGCGCGCAACATGGGTCCCAGAACGTCTACCACCTGAATCTGCAATTCCACCGCCCTGTCGGCAAGATGTTCGCGCAGGCGCGGGTTTACGATTGTATAACAGACTACAGCCTGGTGCTGCGCCGCTTCCTGCAGCGCTTCGTCAATCTGTTCCTTGTTGTTGATATAGGGAATCCTGATTACATCAAATTTGGTTTCCGTAAACTGGCTGATTGTAGCCTTAATAACAGATTCCGCCGTACCGCCGATAGAATCTGACAATGCATAGATAATAGGATTTGTATTACTTATGATGACCCACTTCCCTTCCTTCGGCAATATCTACAAACAGACGGGTAAAGTTCGTTTTGGTAATGCGGCCGATTACTTCATAATCCTTTGTCTTCTCATTCACGCATCTGACTACCGGCAGGCTGTCGATCTGGTTGTCGATTACCTTGCGGGCCGCGGAAGAGACCGTTGTGTCCGGAAAGGCCATCACCATTTTGGACAGCGGGGTCATTGCCATGACCACGGGTATCGTTTTCATATCCCCGTTAGTATTGGTCGCCAGCTTCAGCAGATCCTTACGGGAAACAACACCCACCAGCATATTCTTTTCATCCACAACATAAATCGAGCCGACATCTTCCACAAACATGCTGATGATGGCTTCGTACGCGCTTTTTGTGTTCTGAATCACAACCGGCGTGGACTGGATATCAGAAACCAGAATATCAGATACTTCTTCCGTCAATAAGCCCAGGGTGCTTCTGCCGATAAAGTAATAGCCGACCTTCGGGCGCGCGTCAATAATGCCGCTCATGATCAGGATAGCCAGATCGGATCGTAACGCGGCCCGCGTCACATGTAACTGGTCCGCGATGCGCTGCCCTGTGATAGGACCCTCGGCCCTGACGATTTCCGCAATCTGTTTCTGTCTTGCTGTTAAGCCCATTTGTTTCCGTCCTTTCCGGCATAAAATACGTCCCGTCTTTATGCCGCATAAAACCGTATATCTTTTAGCAGCGGTCCGGATTCATACCAGGCGATATAGTGCCTATACTGTCAACAATTATTATACACTAATTATATTTCTTTTTTGTAATTTTGTAAACTATTAAGTGTATGTTAATCATTAAATCAGGCAATGCACAGCAAATAAACGTGGCTTACTCAGATTCCCGCCTGCTGCTTTAACGCGTCTGCTTTATCGGTATGCTCCCAGGGAACATCGATATCTGTACGGCCCATATGTCCGTATGCCGCGGTCTGTTTATAGATAGGACGGCGCAGGTCCATGTCGCGTATGATGCCTGTCGGACTTAAGGAAAAGTTTTTGCGTACCAGTTCCGCGATTTTGTCGTCCGCAATCACGCCGGTGCCGAAAGTATCTACCAGAATGGAGACCGGCTGCGCTACGCCGATGGCATAGGCGAGCTGGATTTCACAACGCTTTGCCAGGCCGGCCGCTACAATATTCTTGGCTACATAACGCGCCGCATACGCTGCCGAACGGTCAACCTTGGACGGATCCTTGCCGCTGAAAGCGCCGCCGCCATGCCGGGCCATTCCGCCATAGGTATCCACAATAATCTTACGCCCGGTCAGACCGCTGTCGCCCTGAGGCCCGCCGATGACAAAACGGCCGGTGGGGTTGATAAAGTATTTGGTGTTTTCGTCCAGCAGTTCCGCCGGCACAACTTCCTTAATAACCAGTTCAATCATATCCTCGCGGATCTGTTTCTGGGTGGCATCCGGATCGTGCTGGGTGGAAATAACAATCGTATCCACACGGACCGGCTTTCCGTCTTCGTATTCCACAGTAACCTGGGTCTTTCCGTCAGGACGGAGATAAGCCAGAGTTTTATTCTTGCGGACTTCGGTAAGCCTCCTGGCCAGTTTGTGAGCCAGGGAGATCGGCAGCGGCATCAGTTCCGGTGTTTCATCACAGGCGTAACCGAACATCATGCCCTGGTCGCCGGCGCCCATTTCGTTTTCCGCGGCAGCGCCTTCCTTTGCTTCCTTGGATTTATCCACGCCCATGGCAATATCGCCGGACTGTTCGTCAATGGAGATCAGCACACCGCAGGTGGAACCGTCAAAACCATATTTTGCCCTGTCATAACCAATGCCCAGGACGGTGTCCCTTGCGATTTTGGGAATATCCACAAAACATGTGGTGGATATCTCGCCTACGATATGGATCTGGCCGGTAGCCACTACCGTTTCGCAGGCCACCCTGCCTTCCGGGTCCTTTTCCAGAATTGCGTCCAGGATGGCGTCAGAAATCTGGTCGGCAATTTTATCCGGATGACCTTCCGTAACAGATTCAGAGGTAAATAATTTGCGCATAATACATGCTCCTTTCCTTAAAAAAAGATGCCCTCGCGCACGTGAGAGCATCTTAATTACTTTTATGATCTCATCTTGCGATTTCTCGTAAGGACTTAGCACCGTTTGACAATCCTGCGATTGCAATGGTTGCTGCGGCTTCACTGGGCCAGTTCCCTCCACCGCTCGTGATGAGCTTTATTCAATTATCGTAACTATTATAACAGAATTTTACAGCAATGCAACTGTTTCACACTAATTTCACAGCAGGAAATTTCTCCGGCTCCAAAACGCGCAATTTTGGGCAAAGCCGTTGCGCTCTTGTTAATGCTTCCGGAACTACTGTTTCCGTTTTGCCATGACACGGTCCAGCAGAATTGAAGCCACCTCATCTTTGGAAAGGATCTCCAGCGCTTCCACCGTTCCATCCGGATACAAAAACTTGACGATGTTGGTATCTGTATTGAAGCCGGCGCCCTTCAGGGAAACATCATTGGCGACGATCATGTCCAGATTTTTCTTTTTCACTTTGTTGGCCGCATTTTCCAGCAGGTTTTGCGTTTCTGCCGCAAATCCCACCAGGAACTGCTGTTTCTTCATACCGCCCAGCGTTTTCAGAATATCCGGGTTCTGGTCCATCACGATGGTCATCCCGTCTTCCGGATGGATCTTTTTGATCTTCTGGTCCGCCACAGAACGCGGTTTAAAATCTGCCACCGCGGCAGCTTTGATCACAATGTCCGTCTCCGGATACACGGCGAGACAGGCATCCAGCATCTGCTTCGTGGTTTCCACGCGAACCACCTTCGCATAGGGCGGCGGCGTCAAGGCGGAAGGTCCGGTAATCAGCGTCACGTCCGCGCCCCGCAGTAAAGCCTGCCTGGCAATGGAGTACCCCATCTTCCCGCTGCTCCGGTTCCCTACGAAGCGTACCGGATCGATAGGCTCACGCGTACCCGCTGCGGTAACCATCACTTTCAGGCCGCGCATATCGCCTTCCCTTTGTGCAAGAAACCGTTCCAGATACGCAATGATTTCCGGTACTTCCGGAAGCCTTCCGGCGCCGGTCGTGCCGCAGGCCAGTTCGCCGGAAGCCGGTTCCATTACGGCAATGCCGCGGCCGGCTAACACTTTCAGATTTTCCTGCGTCGCCACGTTCTCGTACATGCCCGTATTCATGGCCGGGCAGACGATTTTCGGGCAGGGAGCCGCAAGCACTACTGTGCTGAGCAAATCATCCGCCAGCCCGCAGGCCATCTTGGCCAGGATGTTCGCCGTGGCCGGCGCCACCAGCAGCAGATCCCCCCAGTTTGCCAGGGCGATATGCTCCACGTTAAATTCATCCCTGCCGTCCCACATGGAAACGGCGCACTTATGCCCGCTGATTTCCGCAAAAAGCAGCGGGGAAACAAATTTCGCGGCGTGCTCCGTCATGACAACACGGACTTCTGCCCCCTGCTTGCGAAGCTTGCTCACAAGATCTACCACTTTGTAAATGGCAATGCCGCCCGTTACTCCCAGTACGATCTTTTTCCCTTTCAGCATAACTCCATCTCCATTATTTCTTACGGGTATAGGTAATTTTTTTCTCGCCTACCTCTTTCAGTGCGATGCTGACTTCCTTTTCCGGAAGGGTCTGCCCGGGCTTTGTCAGTTCACGGGCCCGTTTGGCAGCCAGGATCGCCAGGGTATACTTGCTGTCGACCATCTCCGCCAGTTTGTCGATGGAAGGATTTACCATGCTCATTTTGAATTGCCTCCTGTATATAAAAATATCTGATTAAATATTATGCATTCTGCCCGAGTATCTTATCAATCAGGTACCCGTTCCGCTTTGCCCGGTACCGTTCCGCTTCCAGCAGCGTCAATACGCGCTGCGTTGCTTCTTCGGCTACATCATTGACAATGATATAGTCGTATCCGCTGGAACTTTTCAATTCACTTGCCGCCGCTTTCAGCCGCTTTTCTATCACTTCTTCCGTGTCTTTGCCCCGTTTGTAAAGCCTGGCCCTTAACTCTTCCAGGGAAGGCGGCATTACAAAAACGAACACACCGTCGGGAAACACTTTCTTGATCTGAAGGGCGCCCTGGATATCAATTTCCAGCAAAACGTCCTTCCCTTCGTTCAGAAGATTCATCACATAAGGTTTCGGCGTCCCGTAATAATTCCCGTAAACCTGGGCGTATTCCAGCAGTTCGCCGCGGAATATCATGTCCTTGACCTGGGCGACGGTCTTAAAAAAATATTCCCTGCCGTCAACTTCCCCTTCCCTGGGTTCCCTGGTTGTGACGGAGACTGAATAAGACAGTTCCGGCAGTTTCTGACGCAACAGACCGCAGATCGTTCCTTTGCCGGCGCCGCTGGGACCGGACACGACTAACAGTAATCCCTGGGGTTTGTCTGATATTTTTTTCATTGTGTCTCCATTCCTTCCATATCCGGGGTAAAACGGTTGGCAACTGTTTCCGGCTGGATAGCCGATAAAATTACATGACTGCTGTCTGTTACGATGACAGCGCGGGTCTTTCTTCCATATGTCGCGTCGATCAGCAGTCCTTTGTCCCTCGCTTCGGAAATTATGCGTTTGACCGGCGCCGATTCCGGACTGATGACCGCAATGATACGGTTGGCGGAAACAATATTGCCAAAACCGATATTGATCATTTTAATGCTCATAACTGCTCCTGCTTATTATTATTCAACGTTCTGGACCTGTTCCCTGATCTTTTCGATTTCCGCTTTTACATCCACCACGATTTTTGCCAGTTCAAAATCATTGGCTTTGGAGGCGATGGTATTGGCTTCCCGGTTAAATTCCTGGATCAGGAAATCCAGCTTGCGCCCCACCGGCTGCGCGGCATCCATAATCAGGCGGAACTGACGGATATGGCTCTTCAGCCGGACGATTTCTTCCGTTATGGCAACCCGGTCTGCAAAGATTGCGACCTCCTGCAGCACGCGGTCCGGGTCCGCGGTTATTTTTTTGTCTGCCAGCAGCGCATCCAGCCGTTCATTCAGCCTTGCCTGATACTCCGCCACAACCTGCGGGGATCGTTTTTCGATTTCCAGCACGTTCTGTTCGATCAGATCCAGCCGTTTATGGAAGTCCGCCCCGATATTTTTTCCTTCCGCTTCACGCATGGCCACCAGGGCTTCCACGGCCTGGTCCACAGCCTGTTTGATCTTCGGCCAGTAAGCATCACAGTCGAACAGGCCCTCTTTGGTCGTGATCACCTCAGGACAGCGCGCCAGATATAAAACTTCCGCCTGTTCGCTGATAGATGGCGACGGTATACCGATTGCGTCTCCCACTTCCCGCAGGGCATTATGATAAGCCGCCGCCAGCGCTTTGTCAACCGTAACGTTCACCGCGTCCTGATTCGTGTATCTGGCGGTTACAAACACGTCAATACGTCCCCTGGACACAGAAGCCAGGATTGTCTTTCGGATCTTGTCTTCCAGCGGGTTCAGGAAATGCGGCAGACGGATCGCCGTTTCGTTATACCGGTGATTGACAGTTTTTATTTCTATTGTAACCGAAAAGTTTTCTTCTTCATAACATCCCCGGCCAAAACCGGTCATGCTTTTAACCATTGTATGGACCTCCCATCTTACCGGATTGCTGCCGGATCCACTTCAAAGCGGCGTTCCCCGCAATATTTATCAGAGATTAAAACCGTATAGGGCTGCGCCGGGTTGAACTGGGAACTGTCAAAATAAAACTGCATTTCAAGAACCGCGACCTTCTCAGTCTTTGCGGTATTGTCATCTTTCTTTTCGTTCCTTGTCAGCTGTTTCCCGTCATCTGCCTGGCCCGACTTTTTTCCCTCATCCTTTTTGTCAATTTTACTGATCATCTCGTGATGCAGATACATGGATGCGTACGGTGCCAGCTGTGTATTACCCTGCAGCAGTTTCACCGTATATTCGCCTTCCTGCAAAACAACGGGGGTATTGAGCCTGGCTCCGATCAGCGTAATGCCGTCGTATTCCTGAATCGCCTTTTTGATGTCTGCCAGTTCCGGCATACGGGACTCTTCCACCTTGTCCCGGGCATGGATCGCGGCTAACAGATACGGCGTATATACAAAGATACTTTCTTTTTGCCGGTAGGGATTTTTCATAGCCTTTTCCGCTACCAGCCAGGGATCCACCAGCTGGTACAGCGTGCGTTTCTCCTGTTTGCTGGTTATTCCGTATTGAATTGCTTTCGTTATATTCTCATCCGTCATGGGAGTCAGCGCGAAACATTGTGACAGAAAACTGCAAAACAATAGTGTTAGGAAAACTTTTTTCATCCTGATTCCTCCGAAAGATATTTTGAACAAAATATGATATACTTGAAATGAATACAGAAACTGTACCGATATTATAAACCATTGTGAAAATGAACGCAACCAAACAGCCAAATAAAATAAAGAAAAAGGAAGATAAACCATGAATTTGGAAGGTATTGCCTTATATGCGCTGACA
>JAEEGH010015944.1_pt1 | contig 16230 bp, 5 predicted proteins | sample 9134181 | NCBI WGS metagenome assembly JAEEGH01 (sample SAMN16246544, study PRJNA631951) | gut metagenome | biome: gut microbiome; feature: rumen; material: DP-attached | host: Bos | place: Iran: Karaj | collected 2018-10
CGCCCGTCTTTTTAAAGGTGCTTATCCTGGCGTCATCATTCAGGAGCTTCAACTCAGCCCAGGCTTTCTCGGCATCTTTTGTACGAGTCAGTGCGCTCTGAATATTTATCATGACTTTCCGCGCAGTCTCTCCCATATAAAGGGTCCTTACGCTCTTTGGGATCTCACCAATGCGGCCAACATGATCGCTGTGGTAATGAGTAAAGAACACTGCATCTACAGGCTCTTCGTCCCAGGGATAATCAAAGTCTTTAACTGTTCCGCTTCCTTCCAGAGAGGAGCCATAATCTATCATTATACGGTGAGTTTCGCCGTTCACTGTTGATGATATTACAGTTACACAGCTGCCAATCTGATCGCCTTGGAAGATCTTAATGTTTTCATAAGTTTTTATCTTTCGTCCCCTTGAAATAGCCGTATCAATAGCAGCTATCGAATTCATTACCTGAGAATTGGATGTATTCATACCACTTGAGGAAGTGTGTATATGGGAAACATGGGATTTGAAGTACTTATTAGCAAAATGCCAGATGTTGTGCCACGAAGTCTCAAACAGAATTTGAAAATCAATCTTTCTATCTAGTCAATACTGAAGTTGTGTGACAGTTTTGTGATTAAACCGGGGGTAACGTATAAAATATAAAGTGAGATTTTATTTTTGGAGGTATTCTTATGAGATTCTGCGATAGAACAAACCTTTTGAGCGGGAAGCAGAAGAAGAGTCTCTTAGAAGCAAAGGCAAATGAAGACATGGACAGTCTCGTTTCCGGGAAAAAGGCCATGTTGTCGGAGGATGACCTTGTATTTGTCTCTGGCGGAGCGCGGGCCGGGCGGGCCGAGATTGACGGTAGGGGCGAGAAGTCCGAGGAAAAAAAGAATATGTGGCAAAGATGATTCGTCTGGAATGGGATGAAAAACCAAAAATCTAGCCGATATGGATCAGATGATCGCGACGGCTGGAAAACATTTATGCACCCCACCTTGCTCTGGGGTGCATCTGTAGAATGATACTGGCGTTCTTAGAAGCAAATGCCAGAATGGTTTGCATTATTTCCTGCATTTTTTCTTCTTCACACGATAGTTTTTCAACATCTTCGATAATAAGTATCAGCCATCAACAAGTAGGTGGATAATACTCTATGATAAAGCCTGTAAATTCAGATATATAGCGCTGGGTATACCCCAGTTCTTTCCTACGTTTCTTCAACGCCTCTCCAAATGTTTTTGAGTCAGATATAACCATAGTATCGCTCCTTTTTAGCCGTACGGCTCATAAAACGCCTGGCACATAAGGCAATAAGTCGAACGGCTTATTTTTGCTGATGACATTATAATATTCGCCGTTCTGCTTAGTCAACGCATTCTTTTTCCTATAATGTAGGTCAAACGTAACAATAAAAAGACCTGAATTTTGTATTTTTCAGGTCTTTTAGTGATATCCCCTTTATGGTTGTTCATTCGATTCTGATTGTGTTGTCAAGACCGGTTGTGCTTAATATGCTCATAATTCTAGGGGATACATTCTTTATGACGAGCGCCCCATTCACCTTTTTAGATGCAATGACCAGTGCACGAAGACCCATGGATGAGATATATTCAAGCTCGGAGAAATCAAATACCACACTGTCGACATGATCATCCATCTGTTCCAGCTCATCAAGCAGAGCCGGGGCAGCCTGAGTGTCCAGCCTCCCTTCCAGCTTAAAGGTCTCTTCAGTTCCGTTCATACTTTTTGTAATGACCATATCAATCTCCTTAACATCTCTATGATTTCGCTTTGTTTCCTGTCTAAAACAGCTGAATATTCAAGTACAGATAGGATCACAGGTTTTTAAAGAAATTCAGCGATTCCACAGCAGATATCACTTTTTCCAGGTAGGTATCATCGACTATTGGCCACTTGAAGCCAAGACGGTAGAGCGCATTGATTGTAAAATAATTGTCGCTTTCTACCGGGACTATGTTGTCCTCCTTTTCTTCATAAGCCATCAGTGCCATTACCGACTCGCTGTAGGAATCATCTTCCAAAGCCTTCTGTACGATCTCTGCAAACTCCTTCTCCGTAACGATGCCAATTTTAAAACCATGCCTGTTCAAAGCGAAGATGATATCTCCTCTTGTCACCGTATGATTGTTGTTGACATTGAAAATGCTGAATTTACTGTTTACACCGGCAAGAGCCAACATCGCAGAAGCCGTTGCATCTATAGGTGAAAACTCAGCAGTATCTGCAAGAGCAGTAACCGGGCACGCACCAAGGCGGTTAAAAGCCGCAAGCGATCTCATAAATGCATTTGTTAAGAAGTTGATCTGGAATTCACCGTCAGAGTATCTTCCCATAAGGTTTCCTGCTCTTAAAATGACGGCATCAAGCCCCCTCTCCACCCTGGCCTCAAGGATGGCGCGCTCCGCCAGGAATTTGGTACGGATGTAATCATTGTCAACACGCTGCCCTAAATAGAGATCATTCTCGTACAGCCTGTTTTTCTGCCCGGCCCTTGTGGTGCCACCGACTGACAGGGTAGATACCTGGACAAGCCTCATGTGATTCTTCAGACAAACCTCTATCAGGTTTTCAACTCCATGGAAATTTATCCTATCCAGTACATCGTCAATTACAAAATGCTTTACATTGGCGGCACAGTTTATGATCACGTCAGCCTTTACCGAATCAATCGCCAGAAGAGATTTCGTGTCGGTAATATCTCCTTCCAGACAAAAGATCCGATTACCAAACAGTTCTTCATAAGTGTTGCCGAAATAATACATTAGCAGGGATTTCAGATGGTTCTCCAACATACCCCATCTGACTTTTCGCATCAGGCAGGTAATCCTTCCTTCAGATTTCTCCAAAAACTGCTGCAGTATATGTATGCCGAGGAATCCCGTGGCACCTGTAAGAACCACATCACCTAAAGGTTCTCTTGAAATATCATCGATACAGCCCATTGCATTAGCAGCTATTAAACTGTTAATCCTGCTGTAGTCATATCCTGATACTTCATCCGTCATTTTATTTATGTTCGTGCCCTCAATCACGGATGCCAGTTTTCTAGGGGTCGGATGATTGAAGATATCATCGTATACGATATTATAACCTTTTCCCATTGCGTAGGTGAGCAAATTGGCAGCCAATATGGAGCTTCCACCTGACTCAAAGAAATCATCCTCAGCTCCGACTCTGCTGATGCCCAATATCTTTGCGAACTCCTCACAGAGTTCTCTTTCAAGCGGGGTTGCAGGTTCCGTATATTCCTTCCCTTCATTCCGGATCTCAGGAACAGGGAGCATCTTTTTATTTACCTTCTGATTCTGTGTTAAAGGTATCGCATCAATCTGTACAAAAGCCGAAGGAACCATATACTCCGGTTTTTTGTTCTTTATGAATTCCGAGAGATCATCCTCATCTATCTCCTGATCGGCCACATAATAGGCAGCTATGTATTTTCCGCCGGAAGGGCTGTCAAAGGCCTGTACAGTGGCATCCTTTATCCCCTCGTACATCCGGATCACGCTTTCCACTTCACTGAGCTCAATTCTGAATCCGCGTATTTTCACCTGCCCGTCATTGCGCCCGATGAAGTCTATCGAACCATCCGGGAGCCTGCGCACGATGTCTCCTGTGCGGTAAACACGGTCATAGCCCGGCGCATCACAGAAGGGATTGGATATAAACGCTTTTTCCGTCAGTTCAGTTTTATTGAAGTAACCTTTTCCTACCCCGTATCCCGCTATCCACAGTTCACCGGGAACGCCGACCGGAAGCTCGTATCCGTCCTTCCCGACCACATAGCTCTTGTAATTGTCCAGAGGCTTCCCAATCGGTACACGGAAAGTTTTTTCTTCCACAGGAAAGATCGAAGTAAATATGGTACATTCGGTAGGGCCGTAACCGTTGTAGAATCTGTAACTTCCTTCCGGGGCAAAAGGAACAAGCTTTTCGCCGCCACCCATAAGGTACTTCACTTTTGTCCCCGTCATGGTTGTCGCGAACATCCTCGCCATCTGAGTTGTCAAAAAGGCGTGTGTTACCTGGTTCTTAGCAAAATAGGCATCCAGTTCGGGCAGATTCAGCCTCATATCCTCGGGGACGATACAGACGGAAGCTCCCGTTGTCAGCGCGGGATACATATCCATCATGCACGCGTCAAACCCAAAGCTCGCATATGCGGAAACAGCAGAATCCTCGGTAAGCTCGAAATAGTCCCTGTACCACTGGCAGAAGTTCACCAGATTTCCATGTGTCAGCATCACACCCTTCGGGACGCCCGTGGTGCCGGAGGTATAAAGAAGAATGAATAAAGCATCCGGCCCTGGCTGGATCCCCACGGGTTTTCTGTCAGGAAGTCCCCCAATCTCGTGGATCAGCAGAACTTCACCTTTATAATCCGGGAGCCTGTCCTTTAACATCTCATCCTCTATCAGGGCCTTTGCTTTGGAGTCCTCTACCATGATTTTCAGTCGCTCTGTGGGATAAGCAGGATCCAGAGGCTGATACGCCGCTCCTGTCTTCAATACACCAAGCGCAGTAATGGCCATGTATTCACTTCTTGGAATAAGAATGGCGACTATATCTCCTGCTCCTATACCCCTTTCCATGAGATGCGCTGCCACGCGGTCGGTCAATTCGTCAAGCTCCCGGTAACTAAGGGTCTTTTCCTTAAAAATCGCGGCTCGCCTGTGCGGATACCTGTTGGCTGCTCTCCTGAATAGGGTCACAATATCCGTAGTCTCCACAGCTTTTTCTGTGCTGTTAAAGGCATCCAGTTCTTGCTTTTCTTCCGGGGTGACAAGGGATATTTCGCTTATTTTTCTGTCCGCCAGAAGCTGTTCCAATATCCTTACAGTTAATCCAAGAAGCGCCCTTACGCTCCACTCCTCGTAATACCGTGAATCATACTCGCAAAAGATCTCAAAACCATCCTCTTTTTCCAGGACATTGATCGTCAGAGGTGCTTTCAGGGCATTCAAGTCAAGCATGATACTTTCAGCCTTCTTCCCTCCAATCATCGGTTCGGAACCGATTCTTCCCTGATAGACAAAGATGATACCGGCCTTCAGCTGAAAAGCTTTTGAAATCTCGGCAAAGGAGAAAATGTCATTTGACATACTATCTGACAGCTGCAGACTCATTCGTCTGGCAAATTCCATGCCGTTCTCATTTTTCTGCGCATGACAGACCACAGGAAGCGTATGGACAAACATACCAACACTGTCACTCAGGCGGGTATCGTTTCTTCCGTTATATACGGTAGTGTACACACAGTCTTCCCTGTATAAAAACCTGGCAAGCGCAAGGCCGAAGGCAGCATTCCACAGCCCGTTCAGCGTCACGCTCCCATCCTTTACGACGGCAGACAGCCTGTCCCAATCAAAGGGTGCAACGATGGTAAGCTGCCCTGTCTTAGTCTTTCCCAGATCCCTGTCATATATAGGCAGGCAGTCCGTATCGATTCCTTCCAGCAGCCCTTCATAATATTCCTTTGCATGATCATAATGAGAGCTGTGGCGTAGCTTATCCTCCACAAGAGCAGCTTCAAAGCCAGTGAATCTCTCTTTCGTAAGGGTCTCCCCGGCATATGCACGGTTTAAGTCCCTCATAAAGATATCCATGGATTCACCATCTATCACAATATGATGTCCATCGAGGAAAAGATAATGATCCTCCCCGTCATGTATGATCATAGTCCGGAACAGACAGTCACCTGTCAGATTAAAGGGTCTTACCAGTCCTTCAAATCCATGCTCCACAGTTTCAAGATTCACCTCGGATACCTGCTGTTTATCATCATCTCTCCGCCATGCAGCGATACGACCTTCATCACCTAAGGAAAGTCTCATCTTCAGGTATGGATGGGCATCCACAGTTTCAGAAATGGCCTGTTTTAACCTGAATATATCTACCTCCTCATCCAGTTTTAGTAAGACAGGCGTATTGTATATCGTCGTATTGAAGTTTGCCATGCACTCCACATAGATTCCCTGCTGAACAGTAGTAATGGGATAGCTTTGCTGCTGCTCAAAGCGCTCCTCTTCTGTGTCAGTGTTTAGATACTCCGCGATCTTTCTTATGGTTCCAAACTCTTTTATATAGGAAATCTTAAAGTCTTTCTCAAATTTCGTTGCTATCATAGCGCTGAGTCGCATAGCCGCAAGGGAAGTCAGACCTTCTTTACGAAAATCTGCGGTAACCCCAATCTCTCTGCCTGCAAGAACCTCCTTCACCAGATCACTGACCTTCTGCTCTGTCTCATTTTCCGGAGGAACTATAAGTTCATCGGAAGAGGCCGGGATTTTCTGCAGCGCCTTTCGATCTATTTTGCCATTTGGCGTCATCGGCATCGCATCCAGCTGCTTATATGCACCCGGAACCATATATTCGGCCAGGCTTTCGGCAAGGAAGCCGCGCAGAGCCTCCTGATCGATCTGTCCGTCACCGGTATAGTAGAGTACCAGATGGTCATCACATACCAGGGCTGCCACCTGAGCGATTCCTTTATAATGACTGGCTGCTGCTTCGATCTCACCCGGTTCGATGCGGAAGCCACGCAGCTTCACCTGGGTATCGATTCGTCCGAGGAATTCTAGATCACCCTCCTCGTTATACCTTACCAGATCACCGGTACGGTACATTTTCATTTCCACGCCATCAACAAATGTACATGGTACGAATTTTTCTTCAGTAAGCTCTTTTTTCTTCCAGTAGCCCTCTGCCACCTGAGGTCCGGCAAGGCACAGTTCTCCCTCCATTCCCTGCGGCATCAGCTTTCCGTATGCATCGCAGATGAAGGACCAGGTGTTGGGTACGGGCCGGCCAATGGGAATATCCGTATCCTTATTTTGATCCACCACATGAAGTGAGGAGCATACGGTAAATTCCGTCGGTCCATAACCGTTAATAAGTCTGATTCCCGTCTTTGCGCAGGGCAGCATCTTCTCCCCGCCCATCATTATGTACCGAAGCGCCAGGTCCGGATACTGGTTCACCATGGCCATGCCGATCTGGGTAGACATGGTAAGGCCATTGATATGATGCTCACGGATGTACTCCGCCATCCCTGTCATGTCCTTACGCAGCTCATCGGAGAAAATATGCACCTCTCCTCCGGCAAAGAGCGGACAGATCAGATCATCCAGCGAGGCATCAAAGGAAAAGCTTGGATGCAGGGCATGGATGCTGTCTTGTCCGATATGAAGCACATGCTGCCTCCATGTGGCAAATGCGCAAAGTGAGCGGTGACTCTGCACCACGCCCTTGGGTCTTCCCGTAGATCCCGATGTATAGATCATGTACGCCCTGTGCGCAGGCGTCGCACGGTTTATCGATTCCACATCCTTATATTTTGCAATGATGTCTTCTAGCGATTCTTCTGTCAGGACAACCTTTGCTTCAGAATCCTCCAGCATATAGTCGATCCTGTCCTTTGGATATTCCGGATCCACAGGTACATAAGCTGCTCCGGCTTTCTGTATACCGATGATGGCCGGGACAAATTCCTTCACATGACCCATCTTCACGGCAACAAAATGGTTCTCATCCACTCCCATCGCAATCAGGTACGAAGCGACAGCATCAGAGACTTTATCCAGTTCTGAATAAGTATAGCATCCTCTGTTGTCTATGACAGCTTTCTTATCCGGTTTTTCCATGACATGCAGACGGAAATGGTCAAGCCAGGTCTTCCCTGCATCATAGGGCAACGTCTCACCCCGGGAAAGTTTTATCACCTTTTCCTGCTCATCTCTGTCCAAATGCCGGAATGTGCGGATCTCTTCCTCCGCCTTTGTGGATATATCTTCCACATAGGTTTTGAATAAAGCAAGTACCCTGTCAATCTCCTTTTTCCTGTAAAGGCCGGTATCAAATTTTATGTGCAGAACCAGCTTTCCGTCTTCCAGGTATGCGAAAGGAGATATCTCGGAAAAGTTCTCTTCCCGGAGGTATACAGGCTTCAGAAGATTATCCGAAACTGTTTCCTTTGCGCCACTATTGTAATTCTCAAAAGCAAAAACCGTCTGGAGCAGGTCATTTCCCAGATATGACTGCTTCTGTATTTCCGAAAGCGCGCAGTAATCATAAGCATTGCTCTTTGCGGCCTGCTCCTGCAGCTCCTTGAGGGCTGCTGCAGCGGTGGTATTCTGATCAATTCTGATTCTGACGGGTACGGAATTGATAAAGAGTCCGACCACATCCTCAGTCTTTACCCTGGTGTTGTCACGTCCCGAAACAACTCTGGCAAATACGACGTCATTCTGCCGGCTGCAGGTGGCTAGTACCATGCCCCAGGCCAGCTCCACGCCGGTATTGATGGTTGCCCCCGCCTCGCGGCAGGCCTGTTCAAAGTCGGACGTCACCTTCTGGCTTATGGTGATAAAAGCATCATCCTCTTTGCTTCTCTTGTCTTCCGGCACTTTGCCGTAAGATGGAACAGCGGCCCTGGTTTCATAACCGTCCAGAAGCTCTCTCCAGTAATCCAGACCGGCATGCATATCTTTTTTCAGGATCTCGCGTACCGCGGCTTCGTATCTTCCGGCTTTCTGTGTTTCGGCTTCAATGCTTTCGGTACTCTTCAGTTCTTCCCTGAGATACCGTACAAAGCTGCCCATATAAAGGCCTGTACACCAACCGTCAACTATAATGTGATGTACCGCTGTGATCAGATAGGAGCGACCTTCATACGCTTTCACGCAGGTCACGCTGAATAAAGGCTTTCTCTGGAGATCAAAGCCATTCTGCAATATGTCTTCCCTTATCTTCATGACAGCATCTATTTCATCAGCTTCTTTTGAGCCGGCTTCTCCCGCATAGGCATCTGTGGAAAGATTGATCATCCGGAGTCCTAGTTTTCTGTCAACAATGGCCTGTCTGGGTATTGTGACCCCATCGTGAATAATGGCTGTACGCAGGACTTCATGCTTCCTGCCAAGCCTGTCAAGAGCCCTTCTAAGCATCTCTTCCGAAAGGTTCCCATTCACTTCAAAAATATCCACCAGCCGGTACGCATGTGATTCAGGCTCGGACACATGCTTGAGCAGCATGCCCTCCTGCATGGGAAGCAGAGGATAGATTCTCTCCAATGTTTCTCCACGGGAGGCAAAGTCCACCATCACGGCTTCAAATTCATCTTCGCTCCATTGTGTTTCACCAAGATCTGTTGCCGTCACCACCGTAGCTATGTCAGAAGACAGGTATTTCGTGATTTCTTTGATCTGAGACAATATTCCCTCTGCGAACCTGCGTGCCTCATCTACTCCATAAAATTCCTTATTGAAGTCCATAAACAGGTTAAAGCACCCGCCCTGAACATAGCAGTTTATGGCGATATCCGGGCCATATGCGTTCAGCGGGCTGATATCATCTCCCACAGGAATATCCGTATCCGTAAAGAAACGTGCTCCGTCAGTTTCTTCCAGGCCCATATCTCCAAGATAGTTAAAGCCGATCTGGGCAGTAAGGTTTTTATCCAGCCCCTCCTTCTGATCGGTGGATGAACCGATATTGTCAGGCTTTCCACTATCTATGAAGCGCAGCACATTATAACCAAAGCCCTTGTTCGGAACTCTGTGAAGAGCTTCTTTGGATATTAAACAGTCATGGCGAAGGTCTTTATTAAAGCCTTCCACTATAACCGGATATTCTGATGTAAACCAGCCTACCGTCCTGTCTGTAGAGAGTCTTTCACCAATTTCCTCTCTTCCGTGTCCTTCAAGCTGCACGGAGATTCTGTTATTTCCCGTCACATCATGAAAACTCCTGCAGACAGCCGTGAGCAGGGCATCATTGATATCTGTATTCAGCTTCCCAAAGTCCGCATGAAGGAAGCTGTAAGTGTTCTGTGCGTCTAAGGTCAAGGCTAACCGTCCAAAGCTCCGTTTATAATCCTTTCCGTCAGCCGTTCCAAGATAAATGAGTTTCTTCTGCACGTCCTTCCAGTAAGGTATCTCCAGGCTCAGGATGTAGCTGTCACGGAAGCGCAAAAGTGCCTTTGCATAATCATTGTAGGTATTGGTTTTGTGAGGAAGGCGTATCTCCTCCCCCTGCAGTACCTGTCCGTAAGCAGTTTCCAAGTCTGAAAGGATGATCCTCCAGGATACGCCGTCGATCACGAGGTGATGGATCGCGATATACAGATAGTCATGAGAAATTCCATGGATAAGGGCTATCCTCATAAGGGCCTTGTCCATATTGATCTGCGTCTGTATCATTTTGCAGATTTCGGTCACAGCCTCTGTATTTTCCGCAGCACGCTTGCTGTTATCAGACTGGACAGTATATTCTTCTATCTCTATAGTCGCATCTGCGTTTCGGACGAACAGTGTCTCATCCTTAAACACAGCCCTCAGCATGTCATGTTGGTATACCAGCGCGTCCCACGCCTTCTGAAGATTGTCTCTCCCGGCGCGATCGGACATCTCAAGGAGCCTTGTCTGGTTGTAATGACCGGGACATGGCAGCTTCATATCCTTGAAAAAGGCCACGATGGCACTGTCAGGAACGGTTCCTTCATAAGGTTCCTGGCTGATTGCGGCGGTTCCGTCGCTCTCAGCGCAGCAGGCGATCCCTCTGACCGTTTTCTGCTTCATGATATCCGCCACAGAAACCTGGCACCCCATTTCCCGAAGAAGACTTACCAGGCGTATCGCCCTGATGGAATCTCCTCCCAGATCAAAGAAACTGTCAAATGCCCCCGGAGCCTGGTCCATTCCAAGCACCTGCTTCATTGCCTCAGCAATCGAGCACTCCGTTTCTCCCTGAGGTTCCACATACTCACCCGTCCGGAAAACCGATGGTTCGGGAAGGGCTTTTCTGTCTATCTTACCATTTAGTGTCAGCGGCATCTCATCAAGCTTCATGAAAACAGAAGGCAACATGTAATCCGCGAGACTGCCGGCAAGGTAATCCCTCAAGGCATCCTCATCCACACCCTGACTGCCGGCACTCTCTTTACAGGAATAATAAAGTATCAGCTGGTCCTTCTTCACCTCTGCAGCCGCAAGCGCAATTCCTTCGAATCCGGCCGCAGTACTTTCAATCTCTCCGAGCTCAATCCTGAAGCCCCTGAGTTTCACCTGGGTATCCATGCGTCCCAGGTATTCCAGGTCTCCTTCCTCGTTGTATCTGGCCAAGTCTCCCGTATGATAGATCCTGACTTTTTCTCCCCCAAAGTCTGCCAAGGTAAACTTCTCCTGCGTAAGCTTTGGCTGATTCCGGTATCCAAGAGCCATCTGGGGACCGGCAAGGCACAGCTCACCCGTAAATCCCCTCGGAAGCAGCCCTCCGTTTGGATCCATAATATATGCAAAACAGTTATGAACAGGACGTCCAATGGGTATCGTTCTGTAATCCCTTGTCTTATCGATTTCGTAATAGGTGGCATCTACCGTAAACTCCGTAGGGCCATAAGCATTGTAGACCGGTCCTCTCGCCTTCGGCACAGTGGTCATTGCCTCTCCGCCAACACAGAAGTAATCCATATCGAGAGGCTCATCTGCTGCCAGCAGCTGGCCGAACTGGGTGGAACAGGAACCTCCATTTACGCTGAATTTTCTCATGAATGCCCGCATTTCCACAGGATCCCGCCTTGCGCTCTCCGGTACGATGCATACTGTTCCTCCCACACTAAGCGGAGGGAAAAGGTCCTCCACTGCCGCATCGAAAGCAAAATTCGAGTGAAGGGCGATGCGACTCTTTTCACTAAGTCCCCACCTGTTGCGGATAAACTGCACAAAATTATGAAGTGCCTTATGCTGTATCATGACGCCCTTTGGTTTCCCGGTAGATCCGGAGGTATAGATCATATAGGCCAGATGCTCCGGGCTAATGTCCACCCTGTATGTCAGCTCCTGTCCATCTCCTGCAGCCGCAGCCATCTTATCCGGTTCAGGGGATAGTATGTCCGCAACTGTATCTTCTGTAAGTAAAAGCTTTGCCCCGGAATCTGAGAGCATATAGTTTACTCTCTCCTGCGGATAATCCAGATCTATGGGCAGATAGGCTGCCCCTGCTTTGTGGATGCCTATCACCGCTGCGGCAAACTCCTTCACACGGTCCATCCTTACGGCTACGAAGCTGTTTTCCTCTACTCCATTTTCATGGAGAAAAGCCGCAATCCGGTCAGATGCCCTGTTCAGTTCATCGTAGGTATAACTTCCTTTACTGTCCGATACCGCCGTCTTTTCCGATAATTTATTGACACTTGCAAAGAAGAGATCAAGCCAGGTCTGCCCGGCATCATAACGAAGTTCTTCTCCCTTTGAAAGCGTGAGAATCTCTTTGCGCTCCTCATCAGAAATAAGGCTGATATCCAAAAGCTTATTCTTTACCATCATGTCCTTCAGCACCTGGTTCATGCATCCGGCAAACCGTGCTATATACTCTTCGCTGTATCGGTCCGCATGATACTGTACATGAAAGACAAGCTTATCCTCCTCCGGGAAAAGCTGTACGGAAAGCGCATCTCCCGTTGCGATGAAGGGCAGTTTTTCACGCTTTAGCTTTAAAGTGCTCCCCTTTGGAAGAGAAAGCATATCCGCCTGCCAGACAAACTGCACATCGCTGGTGATGCCTGTATCTGCAGAGAGTTCCGCGAAGGAATAGAGGTCGTTGGCCATAGAGCCAAGCATCTGCTCCTTAAGAGCAGAGAGGTACTCTGCAACAGACAGATCTCCGGCCCGGTGGCAAAGCACCGGCAGGGTCGTAACAAACATTGAAACTGTCCTGTGGCAGCGAGGATCACGTCGGCCGTTATAGACTGTAGTAAACAGAACATCCTTCTTAAGAGTGTATGCTGACAGGAGATAACCGAAAGCAGCTGTAGTGAACACATTTTCAGTCGTCATCTGCTTCTCGCAGAAAGCCTTTAGTTCTCCGTAGGAAATATCCAATGTAAATGACTGGTCCCCATATGTCATCCCGCTTCCCTTCCGATCGCCCTCAGGAAGCGATGTGGGATCAGAATCACCAAACTGCTTTAAGTTCCACTCCTTTGCATTATTCCATGCTTCCATGTTCTGTCTGGCGTCCTGTTCGGCCATGGCCGCATCATAGGCAGTCCAGCTCTCCGGAGAGATGTCTTCCCCGTTCAGAGCTTTTTCCAGATCCGCTGCCAGAATCTGCATGGAGGTTCCGTCAAAGACAAGGTGATGAAAATCCATAAAGAGATACTGTACCTCTTCCGTCCCGATCAGCCTGATGCGGAACAGGCGCTCGTTCTTTATATCAAAGGGCTGCACCAGAGATTTCTTAATCTTCCCGAATTCCTCTCCGGTCATCTGTTCACGGATGCATATCTCCTGCTCCGCGAAAGCGCTCTGATACTGCATGGCTGGCATGCCATGCTCATCTGATACGATCCCGGCAAAGAGCCCCGGATGAGCCCGCACCATCTTTTCGACCGCAGCTTTCATAAGCTCCGGATCCGTATCACATGGCAGGCTGAAAAGCAATGGATTATTATAGACAGCTTCCCCTTCCCTCCTTTCGCATTCAAGGAAAATTCCGAGCTGGGACTGGGTCAGTGGACAAGGACGTGCCAGATTCTTGCTATCCCCTTCCGCCTCTTTTTCCAAAGACAGCTCCTCCAGATAGTATTTCACTGTTTTCTTCGGAGTTCTCCCACGGAAAATCTGATTGATGCTAAGCCCGGGAAGGCCGCATGTGCCCACGACCTCAATGGAAGTAATGGAATTACCTCCCAAAGCATAGAAATCATCCTCGGCTCCAAAGCGCTCTATTCCAAGCGCGCGAGCCATGGCATCACACATGGCACGCTCCATGTCATTTGCCGGTGCGACATACTCTGCCGATTCAGCTGCAGGCTTAGGTAGAAGACGACGGCTGACCTTTCCGGTTGCCGTACGAGGCAGATCATCCAGGTGTACAAAGCGTGACGGTATCATGTAGTAGGGCAGGACACTTTCAAGCTTCTCCCTGAGTTCTTCAGTATCGAGTTCCACCGGATCTGCATAATAGCAGCAGATAAAGGTATCAATGCCTTCTCCGAAGCCAGCTGCCACCACTCGCTCTAAGCCTGACACACGTTTTACCGCTGCCTCGACCTCCGCAGGCTCCACACGGTTGCCGTTTATCTTAATCATGTCATCTATGCGCCCGATGATCTCATACTGGCCATCCGGAAGCATACGGGCGATATCCCTGGTATGGAATTCTCCATTCACGAAGGCCACGGCACTATCCTCCGGCCGATTTATGTATCCGCGAACAAACGGATTCTCGACACAGAGCTCTCCCGTTTTACCTTCCGGAACCGGCTTTCCTTCCTCATCCCGCAGCGTAATCTTCAGGTTTGTCAAAGGTTTTCCTACCGGTGCGATCTCGTTAGGCTTGTCCAGATGTCCCATAGTGATACAAAACGCGGTCTCACTCATAGCATAAGCGTTTATTATGCTTAATCCGGGATCCTCGGACCAAATACCATTTGCCGGTTCAGACCCCACAAAAATCCTTTTTAAATTTGGTATTTTTCGCATGAGATGTAAGATAGACGGGGCACAGAAAAGAGCATTAACCTTATTTTCCACGAAAACCTTTAATAAAGCCGGCGGATTCTTGGTAATGCTGAAGGGAACGACACTGAGTCTGCCGCCAACATCCATTAAGCATATATAGCAAATGACCACAGCAACGAAATAAAGAGGTGCTATCAGCGCAAAGTTTTCAACAATTTTCATCAGGCTCTCGCCGTTTTCATACATGCTCTGTGCAATCATGTCAAGGTTCCCGTACTCATGGAGTACACCTTTTGGATTACCTGTGGTTCCGGAGGTATAAACGGCAAAGGCGGCATCATGATCATCCACATCGGCAAAGCCCGGAAGTGATTCACACTGAAGGATTTCCTCCCAGACCCTGCTATCAAGTACCAGTTTGCACCCGCAGTCCTTACAGATAAATGCAATACGCTCCGCCGGGTATTCCTGCTCCAGCAGAACAAAAGCGGCCCCTGCCTTCCACACGCCAAGCATGGCAATAAAAGGCTCCACACCTCTGGGAAGTATGATATTCACGAAATCTTCCCGTCCTATTCCATGGTCCTTCAGATAACGGTAAACTTTTCCTGAGAGCAGATCCAGTTCACGGTAGGTGATATTCTTTTCATCTCCCATTGATGAAAGAATTATCTTCTCAGGAGTGTTCAAGACTTGACTTTGAATCCTTTTGAAAAGCTCATTCATTTACTGTTCCTCCTTGAAAGCACCTTTCAGATGCCAGGCTCATCGGAAGTCGTAGAAGCGCTATTTTGCGTCTCCTTCCATTTCATTATTACCATATTCTGCCCGAATGAATAGCTGTAAGAGGCATCACTCATAAACTCTTTCATAATCTTTAGTCCCGTCTTTGCGTCCTCATTGGCCACATGGACCGGATCAAAGGGTATACCATCGTCTTTAACAAAGAGGGTAATCCCATCACGGTCACTAATCAGGCTGATATCCATATATGCGTTTTCCGGTCTTCCGCTATGCTCAACATAATTGAGCAAAAGTTCTTCTATACAGTGGGAAATGTCCATTTCCTTTTCATATGTGGTCTTACCGGAAAGAAAATCACCTACCTTATTCACTGCATCCCCAACCCACTTCCTGTCACAGGGTACTGAAACATCAAATCTCATGGTATCATCAAGCGGCTTCGGTATCAGATGAATCCGCCCCGCATTTCCTCCTGCCATTATCCTCGCGGGTATGGAGCATAGTAGTACAAATCCGATAGAAAGGCCGCTTCCGATTGGAAATGCCACCCAGATATTACCAATCAGGTATTTTGCCAGAAGAAAGCCAATGCCAAGACTAAAAAGCAGGGATAACGCAGACAGGGTGGAGATAACAGAATGGTCATTTATCTGGTACATGATCATCAGGGGAAGTACTACACTCAATGAAAAATTAAGGCTGGCGATAAGAGGAAGTCCCTGACGAGTCAGGCTGATCACCGAGGGATCCGTAGCCCCAAAAAGAGCAGCAAGAGCACCTGAAACGAATAACACGACAAGGACACTCAGCGTCGCAAATCCACAGGATATGACAAGGCCTCTTTTCAGCAGCCGCCGGAGACCATCGTAATCACTTTGAGCTGCAAGCATGCCTCCTATCCCCAGAAAAGCTCCCTGTACTCCTCCTGATATCATCTGTCCGAATGATATCATGGCATAGCCAATGGACATGACAAAAACTCCAGCCGCCCCATGAACAGACTGAACAAAATAATTA